>Ga0233424_10003333_pt1 | contig 10487 bp, 12 predicted proteins | sample Watercolumn_Towu_FD_181011 | JGI IMG/M metagenome (GOLD analysis project Ga0233424, IMG submission 181011) | Freshwater microbial communities from Lake Towuti, South Sulawesi, Indonesia - Watercolumn_Towuti2014_125_MG | ecosystem: Environmental > Aquatic > Freshwater > Lake | place: Indonesia... | reverse complement strand
CAAAGTGCGCCCCTCACCCCAGCCCTCTCCCCGCTCGCGGGGAGAGGGAGGTTCGCCCGGAAAGATGAACGCCCACACCCTCTACGTCCTCGACGAACCGACGGTCGGCCTGCACATGGCCGACGTGGAGAAGCTGATCCGCGTGCTGCACAGCCTGGTCGACGGCGGCAACACGGTGGTGGTGATCGAGCACAATCTCGACGTGATGGCCGAGGCCGACTGGATCGTGGATCTCGGTCCCGAAGGGGGCGCGGCGGGCGGGCGCATCGTCGCCCAGGGTGCGCCGGAAATGGTCGCAATGGCGCGCACCCACACCGGCCGCGTTCTGAGTGAGTTTCTTGCAGAGCACGGATCGCCCCCCCTCCGCGGCAAGTAGTTCATTCGGCGTCGGGCTGCCGCTCCGGCGCCGCGCACTGGAAGGCCGGCAGCGCTGCACACGCCGCCTCGATGCGCAGCAGGGTGGGGAAATCATCGAGCGGGCAACCGAAACGGCGTGCGTTGAACAGCTGCGGAATCAGGCAGCAGTCGGCCAGCGTCGGCCGCGTACCGTGACAGAACGCGCCATCGGTCGGATCGACCGCCAGCATGTCCTCGAAACTTCGCAAGCCGCGCGCGATCCAGTGGCGGATCCACTCCTGCTTCTGCGCCTCGTCGATGCCCAGCGTTCCGGTCAGGTAATTCAGCACGGAAAGATTGTTTACCGGATGGGTGTCGCAGGCGACGATCTGCGCCAGCGCGCGAACGCGCGAACGCTCGGCGGGCGTGGCGGGCAGCAGCGGCGGGGCCGGAAAGCGCTCGTCGAGATATTCGACGATGGCCAGTGACTGCGTCAGCACGCGCTCGCCGTCGACCAGCGCCGGCACGCGACCTTGCGGATTAAGGGCGCGATAGGCCGACGAAGACTGCTCGCCCCGCAGCAGGTGCACCGAGACCGGCTCGTAGTCCAGCGCCTTGAGGTTGAGCGCGATGCGCACGCGATAGGCCGCCGAGCTGCGGTAGTAGCCGTAGAGTTTCAGCACGCCCGCTGCCGGCCTAACCGACATAGGGCGCCACGGCCTGATCGATGGCGCCGAAAACCGATTGCCCGTCGGCGCCGAACATCTCGATACGCACGCGGTCGCCGAACTTCAGGTAGGGCGTCTGCGGCGCACCGCGTTCGATCGTCTCGTACATGCGCAGCTCGGCGATGCAACAATAACCGACGCCTCCGTTGTCGATCGACGAGCCGTGCAGCCCGCCCTGCTTGTTGGACACCGTGCCCGAACCGACGATCGAGCCGGCCTCCAATTCCCGCGTCTTGGCGGCGTGGGCAATCAGGCGAGCGAAATCGAAGATCATGTCCGTGCCGGCGTCGGGACAGCCGAACAGCCGGCCGTTGAGATGCACGGTGAGCGGCCGGTGAACCTTGGCGTCGCGCCAGGCTTCGCCCAGTTCGTCCGGCGTCACCGCCACCGGCGAGAAGGCGGTGGCGGGCTTGGATTGGAAAAAGCCGAAGCCCTTGGCCAGCTCGTCCGGAATCAGGTTGCGCAACGACACGTCGTTCACCAGCGTCAGCAGCCGGATGGCGCTGGCGCATGCCTCGGGCGTCGCCCCCATCTTCACGTCGCCGACGATCACCGCCACCTCTGCCTCGAGATCGATGCCCCAGGCTTCGGACAGCGCCAGAACCGCATCGCGCGGGCCGAGGAAGGAATCGGAGCCGCCCTGATACATCAGCGGCTCGCTCCAAAACGAAGGCGGCAACTCGGCACCCCGCGCGCGGCGCACCAACTCGACGTGGTTCACATAGGCCGAACCGTCCGCCCACTGGTAGGCGCGCGGCAGCGGCGCATGACAGCGCGCCGCATCGAACGGCTCGGCATGCCGTGCCGCGCCGTGATTGAGCGCCGCGTACACCTCCTGCAACTGCGGCGCCACGACTTCCCAATCGTCGAGCGCCGCCTGCAGAGTGAGGGCGATGCCGGCGACCGTCTGGCAAAGCCGCAGCTCGCGGCTGACGACCGCCAGCGTGCCGTCGCGTCCGCCGGACTTGAGCGTGGCGAGCTTCATGGCGAATGGCCTCGGTACACCTATTTCCTGGCCAGCAGGTTCATTACTTCCTTGTAGATTTCGTCGCCGACATCTTTGGCGAACATCTCCCACACCGGCTTCACGCGCTCGCGCATGCGAGCCCGTTCGGCGGGCGCGATGTCATTGACGATCAGGCCCTTGGCGGCCATCTGCGCCTGCGCCGAACGCGCTTGCTCGCGGGCGACGCCGCGCTGGTAGGCGCGTGCCTCCAGCGCCGCATCGCGCAGGATCTTGCGATCCGCTTCGGACAGTTTGTCCCAGAACTTCTTCGAGACGAGGGGAATGAAGGCGCCGTAACTGTGCCGCGTCAGGGAGAGGTATTTCTGCACCTCGTTCAGCTTGAGGGCGGCGATGACGGCGGTGGGCGTCCCCTGCCCGTCCACCGTGCGCGTTTCCAGCGCGGTGTACAGCTCGGGCACGGCCAGCGGCACCGGATTGGCACCGAGCGCCTTCACCGTTTCCTGCGAGATTTTCGCCTGCACGGCGCGGAACTTGAGACCCTGGAAATCCTCGACGCGATTGATCGGGTGCTTGTTGTTGGTGGCGTTGAAGAAGCCGTTCTCCCAATAGGCCAGCCCGACCAGGCCCTTGGCGGGCAGCATGTCGATCAGCTTCTGCCCGACCGGCCCGTCGAGCACGCCCTCGGCCTCCTGCTCGCTGCCGAACAGAAAGGGGTAATCGAGTATCTCGAACTCCTTCACCATGCCGGTCAGGGTGGTGGTCTGCGGCACGACGAACTCGATGGTGCCGCCCTGCAGGGCCGAAGTTACCTGCACGTCGTTGCCCAGCGCGCCGCCGTAATAGGGCTTGACCTTGATGTTGCCCTTGCTCTTCGCCTCGACCAGCTCGACGAACTTCGCCACGCCCTGGCCCTGGTGCGACTTCTCCGGCAAGGTGACGGCGAACTTCGCGGTGATCTCCGCCAGCGCGGAACCCGACAGCAGCGCCGTCGTGGCCAGCGCCAGGATGCTTCGTGCGATTTTGCTTTTCATGACTTGCGTCTCCTCGTTGATTAGAACGAACTACTTCCACCACCCCGCCGGCACCGTGACCAGCACCGGGAACAGCACCAGCGCCACCAGCACGGCCAACTCGGCGAGCAGAAACGGCAGCGTGCCGCGAGCCGCCTGGGCGATGGTGATCTTGCCGATGGAACTGACGACATTGAGAACGACCCCGACCGGCGGCGTGATCATGCCGATGGAACAGTTCATGATGAAGATCACGCCGAAATACACCGGATCGATGCCGGCCTGCTGGACGATGGGCAAGAACACCGGCGTGAAGATCAGCACGATGGGAATGAAGTCGAGCACCATGCCGGCGAGAAAGACGACCACCATCATCGCGCTCACCAGCAGCAGGCGGCTGTCGGCGAACGCTTGCAGCCAGCCGCCGACCTGCCCGGGAATATCGGCGATGGTGATCATGTAGGAGGCGACCATGGCCAGGGCCGCCAGCAGCAGCACCACGGCGGTGGTGCGCGCGGTGGTCAGCAGGCAATGGTGGATCGACGCTGGCGTGAGTTCGCGATACACGACGAGTCCGACGAAGAGCGCATAGGCGGCCGCCACCACGGCCGCTTCGGTCGGCGTGAACCAGCCGAACTTGAGGCCGCCGAGGATGATCGCCGGCAGCATCAGTGCCCAGAAGCCGCGCCCGAGCGCGGCCATGCGCTCGGCGGCCGTCTTCTTCGGCGCCATCGCCGCCGCGTCCTTCCTCGATACCCACCACCAGGCGGCGATCAGCGAGACCCCCATCAGCACGCCGGGGATGATGCCGGCGAAGAACAGACGCGAGATGGAGACGTTGGCGACGACGCCGAACAGCAGGAAGCCGATCGACGGCGGTATCACCGGCGCGATGATGCCACCGGCCGCCATCAGGCCGCAGGCGCGATTCAGATCGTAGCCGGCCTGGCGCATCATCGGCACCAGGATCGCCGCCAGCGCCGCCGTGTCGGCCACCGCCGAGCCCGACAGGCTGGCGAGCAGCACGGCAGCGAAGATCGCCACGTAGCCGAGCCCGCCGCGCACATGGCCGACGAACGCGCCGGCGAGCTCGACGATGCGCTTCGACAACCCGCCGGCGTTCATGAACTCGCCGGCGAGGATGAAGAAAGGCACGGCCATCAACACGAAGTTGTCGGCACCGCCGATGGCGTTCTGCGCGACGATCTGGGCGTCGAACTGATCGAGCTGCAGCATGATGCCGATGCCGGCCATGAGCAGTGCGAAGGCGATCGGCATGCCGATGGCGATGGCGGCGATGAGAATGCCGAGAAAGATCAACGCGCTCACTGGACTACCCTCCCCCCACCCCCTACCCACGGGAGGGGGTGACGACAGTTCGCCGCTGCGCGGCTACATGTTGTTGGCTGCGCCGCCCTTGGGGCGGCCCTGCGGGCGGCGCTCATGGCCGCTCCTTGCCGTCCACCACCACGTGCTCCATCTCGCGTTCGATGCGGTCGCCCAGATTCAGGGTCAGGATCAGCTCCGCGTCGGTATGCTTTTGCGTCAGCGCGTCCCACAGATTGAAGAGGATGCTCACCGCCATGCCGACGCCGAAGACGATGCTCACGGCGTGGAGCCAAGCGTAGGAAATGCCGAGCACCGGGTAGCTGTTGTCCAGATTGATCACCGTCTGGCGCCAGCCACCGATGACGAAGAGGACGCAGCCGAACAGCATGAGCAGGCCGGAAACCGACAGCACGATCTTCTTCCACGCCGTCGGCAGGCGCTTCACCAGCGTGTCGAAACCGATGTGCGCATGTTGCCGCGAAGCCAGGATGGCGCCGAGGAAAATGAGCCAGACGAAGAGCAGGCGCGCCAGCTCCTCGGAGATGGCGATGCCCGAATCGAAGGCATAGCGCAACACGACGTTGCCGAACACCAGCACGCCCATCAGCGCCAGGCAGGCGACGATGGCCGCCTCCAACGCGCGCGTCACCCATCGGGTCAATCGCAGGAACATGGTCGGCGCCTGACGCGATCAGTTTCCGGAGTAGCTGCCGTCATGCATCCAGCGCGCCTGCCGCGGCGCCTTCTTGGTCTTGTCCCACTCGTTGAGCATCTCCCACTTCACCGCATCGAGCATCTCGGCCATTTTCGGCGTGCCGGTATTCACGGCGAGCTCCAGGCGGTGGCCGCTCGGATCGAAGAAGTAGATCGACTTGAAGATCGTGTGATCCGTCACGCCGACCACGTGAATGCCGTCGGCTTCGAGCTTGCGCTTGACGTCAAGCAGCTCCTCCATCGAGCCGAGCTCCATGGCGAGATGCTGCGTCCAGTCCGGCGTGTTGGGGTCGCGCCCCATCGGCGGCTTGGTCGGCAGCTCGAAAAAGGCCAGGATGTTGCCGCCGCCGGCATCGAGGAAGATGTGCATATAAGGGTCGGGCTCCTGCGTCGAGGGTACCTTGTCCTCGGCGATAGCCAGGATGAACTTCATATTGAGGTATTTGCCGTACCACTCGACCGTCTGCTTGGCATCCTTGCAACGGTAGGCGACATGATGGATTTTGCGGATTTGCATATGCGTTCTCCTAGGTTGTCTAGCGCACGTCCGGTTTGATCACGCCGCGGCGCAACTGGTCGCGTTCCATGGATTCGAACAGCGCCTTGAAATTGCCTTCGCCGAAACCCTCGTCGCCCTTGCGCTGGATGAACTCGAAGAACACCGGGCCGAGCAGGGTTTCGGAAAAAATCTGCAGCAGCAGGCGGCGGCTTCCCCCTTCGCTGCTGCCGTCGAGCAGGATGCCGCGCGCCTGCAGTTCGGCGACCGGCTCGCCGTGGCCGGGCAAGCGCGTCTCGAGCATCTCGTAGTAGGTGGCGGGCGGCGGCGTCATGAAGCGCAAGCCGGCCTGCTTCAGCGCGTCCCAGGTGGCGATGAGATCGTCGGTCAGCAAAGCGACGTGCTGGATGCCCTCGCCGTTGAACTGCATGAGGAATTCCTCGATCTGGCCGCTGCCCTTGGACGACTCTTCGTTAAGCGGGATGCGGATCTTGCCGTCCGGCGCGGTCATGGCCTTGGAGGTGAGGCCGGTGTATTCACCCTTGATGTCGAAGTAACGGATTTCGCGGAAATTGAACAGGCGCTCGTAGTACGCCGCCCAGTAGTGCATACGGCCGCGATAGACGTTGTGGGTCAGATGGTCGATCGACTTCAGTCCCACGCCTTTGGGATGGCGCTCGACGCCGTCGAGGAATTTGAAATCGATGTCGTAGATCGACTGGCCCGGCGCATGGCGATCGATCAGATAGAGCGGCGCGCCGCCGATGCCCTTGATCGCCGGCAGGCGCAACTCCATCGGTCCGGTGGGGAGATCCACCGGTTGCGCACCCAGCGCCAGCGCACGCGCATAGGCTTGGTGGGCGTCCTTGACGCGAAACGCCATGCCGCAGGCGGACGGCCCGTGCTCGGCGGCGAAATAGGCGGCGTGGCTGGCCAGCGCGTTGTTGACGATGAAGTTGATATCGCCCTGGCGATACAGCGCGACCTGCTTGGAACGGTGTTCCGCCACGCGCACGAAGCCCATCGTCTCGAACAGCGGTTCGAGCACGTTGGCGGTGGGCGAGGCGAATTCGACGAACTCGAATCCCGACAGGCCCATGGGATTCTCGAAGAGGTCGGCCATGGCAATCCTTGTGCAGTGGCGTCATTTAAAGCCAGTTTGATCTATCATACAAACGGTTATTTGTTATTAATTTATGAGGTTATCTAATGAATGTCAGCTTGCGGCAATTGCGCGCCTTCGTCGCCCTGGCCAAGCTGGGCAGCTTCACCCAGGCCGCCGACAGCCTGCACGTGACGCAGTCCGCGCTGAGCGGACTGATCAAGGAACTGGAGAAGGCGCTCGGCGCGCGCCTGGTCGACCGCAGCACGCGCAAGACCCAGCTGTCCGAAGTCGGCAGCGAGCTGTATCCGCTGGTCGACAAGATCGTGCAGGATCTCGACGGCGTGCTGCACGACTTTGCCAACCTCAAAGCGCTAAAGAAGGGCGTGGTGCGCGTCGCCGCACCGCAGCTGATGTCCTGCACCCTGTTGCCCGAAGTCATCGCCGCCTTCCGCCAGACGCATCCGGATATCCAGGTGCGCCTGGCCGACTGCATGGTGGAAAGCGTGCAGGCGCGGGTCGGCAGCGGCGAAGTCGATTTCGGCATCGGCCCGGAACGCGACCCGGTCGCCGGCATCGCCGCGCAAACCCTGTTCGAGATGCCCTTCCAACTGGTCTTTCCGAAACAGCACCCTCTTGCCAGGCTGAAGACGGTAAGCTGGTCCGAGGCCAGCCGCTATCCCTTCATCGCCCTGCGCGGGCAGTTCGTCGAGCGCCTGACCTACGACCTGCATGCCGCCTTTCGCGACCTGACCTTGAACCCGACCAACGAAGTGTCCTTCATGACCACGGCGCTCAGCATGGTCAGCGCCAATCTCGGCGTCACCGCCTGCCTTCCCTACGCGCGATCCCTCGTTACCCTCTACCGCCTGCAGATGCGCCTGCTGCAGGACCCGGTCATCACGCGCAAGTTTCTCGTCTACACCAAGACCGGCCGCTCGCGCTCACCGGCGGCCGAGCACTTCATCGCCTTTCTGTTCCGCTTCGTCGAGGAGCACGACTGGAGCGGCGCCTCCGTTGCGCCGCCGGACAGGGCGAAGCGTGCGCGATGATGCGGTTACAATCTCGAGGACATGACTCCACCCACGCTCCGTTCGATGGCAACCTGGCTCGCCCTGCTCGCCGCTTCGGGCGCCGCCGTGGCGCTGCCGCAAGAAGCCGCCGTTCCGGGCGGCATCGCCCTGGTGCGCCTCGGCAACGGCGCCGAGCGGCCGCAAGCCTGGTTCGGCGAGAAGCGCGTCGCCGTCGTGCGCGACGGCAAGGTCTGGGTGGCCCTGGTCGGTCTGCCGCTCGCCCTGGCGCCGGGCGAGCATGCTTTGCGCGTCGCGTATGCCGGCGGCGCGGAAGAAACGAAACCGGTCCGCGTCGCGGCGAAGCACTACCCGACCCAGCGTTTCAGCGTGCCCGACCAGCGCAAGGTCGAACCGCCGCCCGAGGACATGCTGCGCATCGAACGCGAGCAGAAGCGCATCGACGAGATCAAGGCGCACTTCCGCGACGAGCCGGACATCGACCTCGCCTTCCGCCCGCCGGCGCAGGGCAGGCTCAGCGGCAACTTCGGCCTGCGCCGCGTCATCAACGGGCTGGAGCGCATGCCGCACGCCGGCATCGACTTCGCCGTGCCGGTCGGCACGCCGGTGCGCGCCGCCGGGGCGGGCGTCGTCGTCGAGACCGGCGACTTCTTCTTCAACGGCCACTCGGTGTACCTCGACCACGGCCAGGGCCTGGTCACGCTCTACTGTCACCTCGAGCGCATCGACGTCGCGCCCGGCGAGCGCGTGGCCGCCGGCCAGGTCGTCGGCCTTTCCGGCAACACCGGACGCACGAGCGGGCCGCACCTGCACTGGACGGTGCTCGCCAACGGCACGGCGGTGGACCCGCGGCTTTTCCTGAGGAAAAAATGACCTTGTCCGAAACCGACCGCCGGAGCATCGCCGAGCGCGCCGCACGGCTGGAGGCGCGCACCGGCATCGAGATCGTCGCCGTCGTCGTCGGGCGATGCGACGCCTATCCCGAGGCGCCCTAGAAGGCCTTCGCGCTGTTCTCCGCCCTGACCGGCTTCGCCGCCGTGCTGTGGCATCCCGGCGCCGTGCTGGCGGGACTGACTTTTCTCCTGTCCGGCGCCGCCGCCGCGCTGGCCGCGATCTTCATCCCGCCCTTCGCCCGTCTCTTCGTCGGCACGGCCCGGCGCGAGACCGAGACGCGCCAGTACGCCGCCGCCTGGTTCCTCGAGCGCAACCTCGCCCGCACCGGGCGCCGCAACGCCGTCCTGCTGCTGGTCGGCGTCTTCGAGCGCACGGTGGTCATCCTGCCCGATACGGGCGTGCACCTTGCCGAAGCCGAGATGCAGGACATCATCGCCGGCATGAAGCCGGGCCTCGACGCCCTGGAGGCGCTGCATTCGCAACGCTCGCCGCCGACGTGCCCTACCTCTCCGGCCGCGTCGTCGACAACGCCGAGATCCTCAACGCGGAGACGAAGCGCAACCTCACCGCCCGGCTCAAGGCGCACGAGCAGGAGACCTCCAACCAGATCGCCGTGCTCACCGTGCGCTCGCTCGAGGGCGAGAGCGTCGAGTCCTACGCCGAGCAGGTCTTCAACACCTGGAAGCTCGGCCGGAAGGGCAAGGACAACGGCGTGCTGGTGCTGGTGGCGCCCAGCGAGCGGCGCATGCGCATCGAGGTCGGCTACGGACTTGAGGGCACGCTCACCGACGTGGCGGCGAGCCGCATCGTCCGCAACGTCATGACGCCGCGCTTCAAGGAGGGCCACTTCGACGCCGGCATCGAGCAGGGCGTGGCCGCCGTCATCGGCCAGCTCACCGGCGCGGCGGAGGCGCCGGCCGACGCGCCCGCGGAGCCGGCACCGGCGCGCGCCGAAAAATCCGACACCTTCTTCGAGGGCCCCGACCTGTCGCTCACCGAGCGCATCCTCATCGGCGCCTTCATCTTCGGCATCATCGGCCTGTTCACCGTGCTCGGCGTGCTCACGCCGGGCATGGGCTGGTTCCTCTACTTCTTTCTCATTCCCTTCTGGGCGATGTTCCCCATCATCGTTGTGGGGACCACCAGTGCGCTGTACCTCTTCGGCACCTATCTCGTCGTCTTCCCCATCGCCAAGCTCATCGTCTCGCGCCAGCCCTGGTACGAGAAGGCGAAGCAGGACATCAAGACCAAGGGCACGGCGCAGATCGGCGGCTTCACGCTCACCTCGGGCGGCGGCTCGTCGTGGAGTTCCGGCTCCTCCTCCTCCGGCGGCGGCTTCTCCGGCGGGGGCGGCCGTTCCGGCGGCGGCGGGGCCTCGGGAAGCTGGTAGCTTGACTCAGGGCAAGGCACGCACGGCCAAGGCGGCAACAATGTCGCCGTGTCGTACAGACTGACTTTTCTTTTCCTGCTCGCCTCTGCGACGGCGCACGCCGCGCCGCCGCTGCAGCCGCTCATCGACGCCACGCCGGCGGGCGGCGTGCTGCGCCCGGCGCCGGGCCTCTACGCCGGCCCGGCGACCATCGCCCGGCCGATAACGCTGGACGGCGGCGGCAAGGTCATCCTCGAGGGCAACGGCCGCGGCACGGTGCTGACGCTCGCCGCGAGCGGTGCCGCCGTGCGCGGCCTGCGCCTGACGCGCTCCGGCGACAGCCACGACGGCGTCGATGCCGGCCTGCTCATCGAGGGCGACGACAACCTGGTCGAGCACAACGCCATCGACGACGTGCTGTTCGGCATCCACGTCAGGCAGGGCAACCGCAACCGCATCCGCAACAACAGCATCGCCGGCCGCCCCGCCCCGCGCGGCGCGCGCGGCGACG
>Ga0233424_10003326_pt1 | contig 10506 bp, 13 predicted proteins | sample Watercolumn_Towu_FD_181011 | JGI IMG/M metagenome (GOLD analysis project Ga0233424, IMG submission 181011) | Freshwater microbial communities from Lake Towuti, South Sulawesi, Indonesia - Watercolumn_Towuti2014_125_MG | ecosystem: Environmental > Aquatic > Freshwater > Lake | place: Indonesia... | reverse complement strand
CACTACATTACGTGTTAGACTAATGCGGTACCGGTGTGGCGACACTAGAAAGTAGGTTAGACTATGAACGGTAAGCCAGTTGCTAACGGTATGCTATTCGACAAAGTATGGGAAAAATTCGGACCACTAATTATCGCCGTTGTCACAGCATTACTAATCCGGTACCTACCACCCGGCACACAACTACCACCGGTGTCGCCGCCGTCGGTACCGGCACCGCCGGTAACACCTACACCACCGCCGCCACCGGCACCGGTGGTGCCACGCATTGACGCGGTTCAGGCTACGGCGAAATTGTCTTTCAAGAATGGCCATTGTACGTGCACCGTTATTCACCCGCAAACCGCCAACGGTATGTGGCACGTGTTAAGTGCCGCACACTGTAGCGGCGGCGTAGGCACTACGGCTACTGTGTGCACCAAAGATAACACTTGCTACACCGCTAGGTGTGTTTGGGTCGATACGAAAGCCGATCTTTCTTGGTATGTTATGAAAGGTCCGCCCACACTCTACAGTGCCGTATTGTCTGACGTTGTTCCTACCGTCGGAGATAGGGTGTGGCACTGTGGGTACGGTGTTGACAAACCCGGCAATACTGAATTTGGCACCGTTACCGTTACCGGTGAAAAGGTCAAACAGTACGAACTAAACTTGAGCGTCAGTAGCGGCGATAGCGGTAGCGGCATATTCGACCGCAACACCGGTAAGCTACTGTGTGTAGTTTGCTGCACTAGCGGTATGCGGTGTTGGGCCGGTACTGCCGCAATAGCGGCGGCAAATAGGCCGCGTGATTTTCCCATTTTCTTGTTGACAGTGTAGCTGCCATACCGTAAGCTACACTACGTCGGGTGTGGGTTATCTACACACCTACACTAATGTGGTGTAGGTGCTTAAATCTATAGGCTTTCCCACACCCGACGTTTCACTACCTTGAAAGGGTATCGCAATGGCTAGGGACAAATCGACTACGGCTACCGGCGGCGGCACTGGCGGTAACAACGGTACCGACAAACCGGTAGAAACTAAGGCGGACAAATTCGTACGCCTTGCACGGCAGCGTGCACGTAAGGCGGCAAATGCTATCGCCGCACTTTCAGGTTTGGCGGCTAAGAACAACTACGTGTACACTACGGAACAAGTCACCAAACTAATTGAATTCCTGCAAAAGCAAATCGATGCGGTAAAATCGGCTTTCGCTACTGGCGGCACCGGCGGCGGCGACGACATTCTGTAACGTTATTTCTGTGTGCGGCACCTTGCGGCCCGTCGTCGGTTTGGTCAACCGGCGGCGGGCCGTGTCATTTCGACCTTGCCGCCTGCCGCCCGGTGTGGTAGACTGTCCCAAACGGCGGCACCGCAACAACACTCTAATCCACATCACACTAATTTGAACGCCGTTGACCGACTTACCGTGACCGGGTAGGTGGCCAAGTATGGCAAAACGTCGAAAGCTAGGTGCACTACCTAGTATCGTTTCTAAAGCTAGGCGGCAAATACGCGGTAGGCTAGGTGCAGGGTTAGCTAAGCATAACCTTGCGTCCGAATACCCTTTCATACCTAGAAACACAATCAACACGATAGTAGACCGTGAGGTAAGGCTAAAAGGTATCCTTGACGATATCGCGTCACGGCCTGAACACCAGTTTGCCAATATAAACAAGCTACTAGGGTGTTCACCCGGTAAGACACGTGCAGAAGCGTCACTATCGATATGGTTTGATTCGCCTAGCGGTAAAGGGCAAAAGCGGTTTGATATAACAGTGCTAATGGAAGGCGGTAAGACTATCAAACAGATATTAGATAACGCACTGGCATCGGCGGCAGAGGCGGCCCGTTCATGGGGTTACGAAACACCGGACTACAACTCGTCTGCAAATACACCTGACGCTAAATTCGTATTCAACTATATCGACTGTGCACCGGCGGCTAAAGTGTATGACAGTCTAACTAAATAGGGTTTGTGTTATGCGACGGCCACATTACTGGAAGCGTAGCAAATCTAGCGGTGCACCGTCTAACATAATCGTATTCGATACTGAGACACATTTCGGCGATGCCGCCCGCGTTGACGGTGGCGAATACCAAACCCTACGGCTAGGCGTAGCTACCGCGTTTCGGTTAGAACGTGGTAAACGCACCCGCGTACAATGGTTAGAATTCAAACACCCTAATGAATTCTGGAATCTAGTCGCTACGCGTTTGGATAAGCGTAGACCGTTATGGGTGTTTGCACACAATGCACCTTTCGACCTAGGTGTTATAGGTGCATTAGACAAGTTTGTATCTGACGAATTCTATTGGGATAGGTGTATAATATCGCCTACCTCAACATGGCTACGCGGTGTGTGGGGTGAGTACCCTATTGTATTTGCAGACACACTAAACTATTTCAAGGTGTCTCTATCGTCTTTAGGTAAGTCTATGGGGTTCCCTAAATTTGATATGCCGTTACCTAGCGATTCCGATTTGCTTTGGTCTAACTATTGCAAACGTGACGTAGAAGTGACCGCTATGGCGGTAGAAAAGTTAGTAGACTTTACACGTGCTAACAAACTAGGACCGTGGCAGGCGACAATAGCAGGTATGTCATTTAGCGCCTACAAACACCGTTTTATGCCGGTAAAGGTGTTAGTACATTGTGTTCCTAGTGTACTCAAAATGGAACGCGGCGCTTACTACGGCGGCATTGTCGATACGTGCTATATCGGTAAGGTACCGACAGATAAGGTGTATGAATTAGACGTATGTAGTATGTATCCTCACGTATGTACGTTTGACTTACCGTATAAGTTAAAATGGGTAGGCGACAATATCACACAGCTGGCGTTAGCTAAAGGGTTACGGCGGTATATGGGTGTAGCCGATGTAACGGTATGTAGCAACAGCTATCTGTTTCCGTACCGTACTAAAGAGCGAATATACTATCCTACCGGCGAATTTAGAACGTGTTTAGCTGACGCTGAACTACGTATAGCCTTAACTAAAGGTCACATTAGGAAAATACACAAATTCGCCTTTTACCATAAAGCGCCTATATTCGCCGAATACATGCGCTTCTTTGTGGGGCGAAAGACACTATACCGTGCGGCGGGTGACGAAAGTTTCGCCACTATGTGCAAACTATTCGCTAATTCGCTGTATGGTAAGACGGGTCAACAGTCGCCGCGCTGGTTGCAATGGGGTGAGGACGCTATGCGACTATTGGAAAAACGGTATGACCTACCGGTAGGCGCTTTAAGTCTATATGATGACTACCGACCTAAGTTAGCAACACGTGAGGCAGATGTGGTACTACAATCGCATAACCTAACCGTACAGGTCCGTGACTATTTCGACTGTCCTGAAGTCGCCGTAGGTGAACACGAAAGCCGCGATAGCTGTCCAGCTATTGCCGCCTGTGTTACAGCGTATGCGCGTGTGCTGTTGCGTGAGTATCAGTCTATCGCGGGTGAGGGTAATTGGTACTATAGCGATACCGACAGTATTTGGACTAACCTTACAGGCTATGAGCGTTTACTGAAAGCCGGTCACATCGAACAGGATGTGTTAGGTAAACTTAGCCTAAAACATGTGCATGACTACCTAATAGTGCACGGTCCTAAAGATTATGAGACACCCGCCGGTGTAACGCTTAAAGGTGTCAAACCAACGTTAGTACAGACACCTGACGGCTATAAGAAAGAATACGTACGTACCGCCGACGGCGGATATTTGCAGAAGGAATTTCCCGGTATACGTGCACAATTGTCTACCTTGCCGCCGGATGTGTCGTCATTAGGCTATACACCGGATACGTTTGGTGTGTTTGTCGCCGATGTGGTGAAACACCTTAGACGTACGCTTAACAAATGCGTTAAGCTAGACACAAATTGGACTAGGCCAATGCGTGTTGACGAAATAGTTACCTAGTGAGGGTTTGTGTCCTTATGTTGTGCACTATCTCGTTTGGCACGCCCCAAGTTCTAGCTGCCGTCACGTATGACGACAGTAATGGTTGCGGCTATATGGGGTTGGTTGACCGTGTAAAGGGTGAGCTTAAGTACCAAGCTACCGGCACCGTAAATGAAATCTTTGCACGTTTCGAGTCGGTTCTACGTGAGTTAAACGCACCGTTTACGCTACATTCTAAGAATAGCCCAGTCGAACCGTCAGACAACTAACACCCTACCCGTAGAAAGGTCTAGTTATGTATATTACAGTTTGCGGCGTTACACTTGACGTTATGAACCATTTCGTACGTGACATTGACAGTATGCCACGCGAAACACCGTTTGTGGGTGTGTTTCGCACAATTCACGACGGCACTGTAGCCGGGCTATGCGTACATATGTGTATCAAACGGCGTAACCCGGCCACAAACACCGACTACCTAGCGATACACCCGGCACTATTCCCACACAGTAGCGACCTACCGACGATATTGAAAGCGGCGTACAATTTCGCCGTATCACTTGGATACGATGTGTGTTACAACGGTTTGGAAGATATACCGTTTCGCTATCGTTCTAAGCACGTGAAAGTGGGTGTTTCGTGAATATGTATATGGCACAAAACAAACAGGTGTGGTATGTGTGGAGTAACGCTAAGATTATGGCCAAGATACGTGCACGTACCGCGTGCGGTTTGACGCGTGCGTTACGTTCTATTACACACGTAGGTTCTAACGTCACGTGTCGTGCATGTTTGCGGGAAGTGTTACGCCTAGCGTTACGTGAGTACGCCGGTATGTAGTCATAACGTCTTAGCACACGTTTGGCAAACGCTGCAGGCTACCGGTATAGTTACCGGTAGCCTTTCGCATTTCATACGCGGTAGCTTGCTACGTTGTGTAGTTGCTGTACCGGTACCCTTACGTCCGCGTGCTACCGTTTGGGGTGTAGGCGTTTCGCCAGTGCCGCCGCCGGTCTTAGGTCTACTTTTCATCCGGTGCACTACCTTTCAAGTATGTGTTAACCCATTTCATAGCGTCACTGTGTGGCATACCACGCAGTAGAAGCGTGGCATATATTTCTTCACGTGTAATCTGACCGGCGGCAAACCATGCCTTTAGGTTTGCATCGGTGCGACCTTTCAAGAATGTAGCCTTAGCATCGGCGGCTTTATCGTCGGCTATTTTCTGTAGCTTATCGGCGTACCTACGTGCCTTATCGTTTTCCTGTTCGATAGCCTTTATACGTCTATTGCGTTCTGCCACCGTCTTGGCAGCAAACCCCATTTGACAGTGTTTCACAATGTTATCGGCATCGGCTTTTGTGTAACCGTACCTAGTCAGTCTAATGTGTATTTCACCTAGGCTGATTAGACCGTTCTGATACCATTGACACATTACGCTCGCCGCCATTTGCTTGCTATTACCGGCACGCTGTATAGTCCATAGTTGTATTAGCTCGTCTTGACGGCTAGACAGTACACCCGATTTAGTGAGTAGCCGCCTAGTGTCAGTTTCGTCAGTTTCAGCCCGCATATACAAACGACGTATAGCGTTTACGGTAGCCTTCACTGTCTTTAGTTTCGTAGCCGTTTCGCAGTTGTCTAGCTGCTGTTTGGCAGTATCTTTGCTACCGGTTATTTGTTCTAACCTATCGTTTGCCGTTTGCCGATCTATTACACCTTCCCGCCACGCTTCACACGTTTGACGTATGCGGGTATTGTTACCGCTACCGTCCTTCGTTTTCTGCCAGTGTGCGGCGGTAAAGTGTGCGTTATACATCGCGTCGGTAGCGTTATACCCCATATCCTGAAATCGTTCATATATTTCCTTTTCAGCCACACCGTTAGCGGTAACGGCTACACCGTCACGTAATACAAACCCTGAAACGCCTAACGGTTTGCCGAATATCCCTAGTGCGTAGAATCGCCGTAAGTCTACCCTACCTATCGTGTGGTAGCTAATAGCTGCCAAACGTGACCGCCATATCGGGTTATAGTCTACTTCTTTCAGTAGACGTTGTACGTCTGTAAACGTGACTACGTCTGGTTCTATAGTCCACGTACCGTCACCATTACGGGAAATAACCTTACTACCTGCAATAGTACCGCGTTGTTTCTGACCGTCGGTCGGCGTCACGTTCATACGATACTGTGACAGTCTACCGGGCCGCAAACGGTGTAACATTTCATACGATTGTGTAGGGCTAATTTCTGCGTATGACGATAGCCAATGGAATAGCGGTATGTCGTGTTTTATTGACGTGCCGTTAGTGTCAGTAGTTGTCAATTCACGTATACCTAACGCGTTGAAAAGTTGTATCAAACCTTTATTGTCGTCTAACTCGTCTTTCATCTCTGCACGTCCTAGTTTCGTTATATCGTACGCGTCTTTTACGGCGAACCGTATGGCGTCGCTAGGCGTCGGCAGTTGTTCCGTCTGTAACAACGCGGTTTGAATGTCCTTATCGTCTGTCCACCCACTTTCACGTAGGCGTGCCGTTACAACGTCTAACGGCAAACCCTTACGCATAGATTCCGATATAATCTCTATGCGGTCCGGTCTTTGTCTCTGTGCGTGAATTAGTTTCTGCTGCTGCTTCCAACCAAACCCGTGCATACGTAACATACATTCCGCGTTTGCTTGTGTTATCTGATTAGACAGATACGCAGAACGTATTTCGTCCGGTTGTAGTAGGTTGACCGGTGCCACGTAGTTGATTACGTAGTCTAACACTACCTTTATCTGGTGCAGGTCAAATTTGATTGTCACTAGAATTTGAGGCCCTAACTCCCAACCGCCGACGATGTTCTCAAGTGACGTTACCAGCGTTTTAGCTAACCACAACGCAAGTAGTGTATTAGTCTGACCGGTAACACACGCCATTTCGGGCGACCGTAGACCTAACAGTATACCTTTCAGTAGGAATTTAAGTTGAAAGGCGAATTGTGAGGCGGGCGAAAATAGTTTACCTACTATGGGTGTTTCTTGTAATTTGGAAACTAGGTCTAACGCTTCCACTACGCCGTCACCTACGGCGAATATTTCCTTACGTATAGATTCACCTAGTTCGGTGAAAGCCTTAACTAATAGGTCTATAGACTTACACAATTCGGGGTGGTCGAAATCTAACCGCTCACAATGGCCCGGCAAGGTTACCGGCGGCGGCACTGGCGGGCCGGACGGTGGCACTGGCGGGCCGGACGGTGGCACTGGCGGGCCGGGCGGTGGCACTGGCGGGCCGGGCGGCACCGGCGGCACCGGGACGATTTCGCCGCAATAGTGCCTAACCTTATCGTATATTTGCTCGTCTGTAAGTGGTAGATCGTATGGACCGTCTACTACACATCCGGGCGGTTCTTCCGGGCGGCAATTACCACGATATACAGTAACGTCAGATTCACACTTGCTAATACAGCAAAATACATACCAGTAACGTGTAGGTAGTTGAGGCGGGCGGATACGTCTACGGCCTATGACAACGCTAGGCGTAGGGTAGCACGGGTCAACGTCACATATTTGACCGGGCGGCGGCACTGGCGGCGGTGTGCCGGGCGGTATACCACCGCCGGGCATATCTACGCAATATAATTCCCATGTGCCATCGCCTTTCTGCCGCCATTGCGGTGTCTGATTAGGGCCGCACGTATTAGGCGGTATGCCGGGCGGCGGTACGGGTGTGCCGTAGTCCACTGGCGGTACTAATGGCGGTACGTCACCCGGTGTAGGCGGTATCTGTGGTGTGGGTGTGTCGGTACCTACGTCGAATTCCCGTAGTTGTTCCATCATTACCGACTGTTCAGATAACCTACTTCTAACGTTAGTAAGTAGATCGTTGGATATGTGGTTTAGTGCCGCTTGCTGTGCTGCGATATCGTCACCGGCACTACGTACCATAGGTTTGTAGATTGTGGATAGGTCTAATTCTTGTTTGTCTAACCTATCACCTAATGAATTGAATATATCGGCTACGATATCCGCTAGTGCATTGTCTTGGGACTGTACGCGGGCGGTAGCTTCTACGTTGTTGTAGTCGGTATCGTCACTCGACGGTACAAGGAATTGTTGCATTGTCGCTACCTATGACACTATTTAGCGTTTGGGAAGTGTTTAGCTTTCAATTTCTTTGCCATATCGAGTTGTTCGGCGTTACGCCGTAATTCCGGTTTGGCGTCAATACCACAGTCTATACACCCCTGGCAATATTCTGCCGTAGCGGTGCAGGATTCTAGTAGTGAGTTTAGTAGCTGCAAGTGTTTGTCGGTTAGTACACCCATTGTCTAACACCCTTTGTAGTGTGAAATTGTCGGCATAACTACGCCGTTTGCCGTCTCATTCACGCGGTATACGTTTCGAGCATACCGGCACTGATTACACCGCTACCGATAACGTTTACCGGTTTGGTGATAGAATCGCCGATTTCGTCGGCAGTAAGTTTCAGCGGCACCGTACCGGTATGTATGGTTATACCGCGATCTAGGACGGCACTTTCACCAAACGCGACACTATACCTATCGGATGTAGGCGGTGATAGTATCAGCGTTGTACGGAATGGGTTAGGACCGATAGCGCGGCTACTACCTACGCCTATCGACACCGCGTGACCTAGTGACTGTTTTAGGTTTGACATTGTTTTTCTCATGTGTATGTTTAGTGTTTGACCGCATATGCCCTTGTATAACTACAACTTGGCCGGGCGGTCCTACGGTAGTGATACGCCACCCGCACGTAACTAGTGCACCGTGTAACGCGTATGTCACTATACCGCTAACCGTATTGTCACCGGGTGACGCGGGTAATAGTGATGTGTCTGACATTTCGGGTATCATGTTAACGGTGAAACCGCCTAGCGGTATCACCCAGAATAGGTAGCGGTCTACGTCGGGCGGTATAAGTAGCGGTACGGCAATATCCACATCTCTAATAGCCAATGTAGGTTTGCCGTACCGTGCTACAAATTCCCTAGGTAGTAGCAAAGGCTACACTCCCAAAAGGTCCGGTGATTCGCCCAGATACTTCAAATCTAGGCGTAAATCGTAGGTACCGCCCGCCGCGTCTGCGAATACCTGCACTTCTGGCGGTGTAAACGTGTGGAATCGGCCCCACTCTCCCATGTCATTGTGCATTGAAGGATGTGGAGAGTTACCGATAGCATCCTGCACCAAACCGCCGGGCCGGAATTGTCTGCCGCCCACTTGCGGTTGATCGGGAAAGCGTAGGCGAAACGCTACGGCGTTTGCTGCCGTTAACCATGCACCTACTACAGCATATACGCCATTCAGCAAATCACGCTCAAACGTGATTTCTGATAATGCCGTCCACGTGTTTTCTGTACCGGCGGAGATAACCGCCGTAGCACGTGTAATAAGGCGGTCGCGTCCTACGGGCTGATTTCGCGTCCACGATGGATCGGCTAGGTGTAGCATAAACCACTGTTGACCGCCGGCACCGTCGGTAGTCGCTTCAATCGTCAATTCTTCGTTACGCGGTAGGATAAGTGGATTGTCGCGTAGATCGTAGAATTGTGGTAGGTCAACTACCGTAGCCGATCTTTCAACGGGCCAGATGTGGTTTGTACCTTTCTGAATTAGTGCAGCGTTACCAAAACGTGCACGCACTAGGGTAGAACCCATAGCGTGCACGGCAAGCAAATTCACCGGTTGGGTGAAGATAAGGTGAGAATTCCGCCGGGTAAAGATTTCGTCTAGTGCCGCGTCAATGTCAACGTTAGTGCCGTTGACTGCCGCCTCACTGTACATTGCCGTATGCCATTTCATTGTATGTGCCTACTTTCTTTGTTGTTGCCGTTTGTCGTGTAGCCGCAACTTACGCCATAGCTCGTCTTGGCGTTTACGTGCTTCCACGTAACGGTTCTTTGCACTTTCAGACATTGTTAGACCAGTAGTTTCTTCCCATACAACTACCGGATCACGTTTGACACGTTTCATATAACACCTGTTCGGCTAGTGCCGTCGGTACGGACTAACGCCGCCGTTGGGTACGCTTGAAACCGGCGATACCGCGTGCGTTAGCTACCATTTTCTGAATACGTTGTTCCGGCGTAGCATCGGGCAATTTGTCGATAGTGGCCATGTGACCGTCAAGGAAACTGCCGAATTCTTCGTGGAAGGCTACGATATCGTCTTTAGCCGCTTCCACACCGGCGGCATAACGCATACCGCCTTTCTCCTTAGTTTTCTTCTTCCACTCATCGACAGAAACCGCCTCACACGCATCGGCCCATTTGCCGTCGTCAATCGCTTTGTTCCAGTTAGCTTTAAGTTTGTCTTTCTTAGCTACTGCTTTCTTAGTAGGCGATTCCGTGACGGAATCTACACCTTTCAGATAATCGCCGCTAGCCTCTTGACTACGCCTAATTTGTTTCTCGGCAGTTTCACGGAAAGAACGTCGTGACATTCTAACACCTCACATTCTAAACAGGTTTAGACCTACCGGTTTAGGGGGTATCCACCTACCCCCTACCACTACTGACCGGCGGTACACCCTCTAGTGACCGGCGGTACACCATAAGTATACATACCTTACTTTACTTGTCAAGGATTGAAGGTGTACTAATG
>Ga0233424_10003325_pt1 | contig 10512 bp, 7 predicted proteins | sample Watercolumn_Towu_FD_181011 | JGI IMG/M metagenome (GOLD analysis project Ga0233424, IMG submission 181011) | Freshwater microbial communities from Lake Towuti, South Sulawesi, Indonesia - Watercolumn_Towuti2014_125_MG | ecosystem: Environmental > Aquatic > Freshwater > Lake | place: Indonesia... | reverse complement strand
ACGGGATTCTGGGGCAGAGGTTCACGGAGCGACGTCCTCCTCCGGCATACTTCCGCCTCCAGCCTGCATTCCCCTTAGCGCCAGCTAGCGCAAGTTACGGCAGGGGGGGCGAGCAACCGCCATGCAGGAGCCATTCCGATGAAGATCACCGCCGTCCGCTTGATCGCCCTGACCGGTGAGATGGCCTTTCCGGGGACGTTCTGGGAGGAGCGACTGGTTCGCCCGATTGACCTCTACCCGGAGCATCGTGACGACCCGCCGGCGTGGCTGGAGCTGCTGGGGCCGGACCGGTACCGGATGCGCAGCACCTTCGTGCGGATTGAGACGAACGACGGCGTCTACGGCATCGGCGGACCGGTCCCAGAGGAGCAGGCGTTCGCCATCGCTCGCCAGATGCGGGGGCTGCTCGTCGGGCAAGACCCGCTCGCCATCGAGTTGCACTGGGATCGGATCTACCGTTCGATGGTTCACGGGCGCAAGGGCACCGAGATGATGGCGCTCTCCGCCGTCGACTGCGCGCTGTGGGACCTGAAGGGGCGCCACCTCGGACAGCCGGTCTACCGCCTGCTTGGGGGCCCGACGCGCGAGTCGGTGCCGGCCTACGCGAGCTGCCTCGGCTTCTCGGTCGAACCGGAGCGGGCAGCAACACGCGCACGGGAGTTTGCCGCACAAGGGTGGCGCCACCAAAAGTGGTTCTTCCGGCATGGCCCCGGATCTGGGAAGCCCGGGATCGAAGCGAACGTCGCGCTCGTCCGTGCGCTTCGCGAAGCGGTTGGCCCGGATGACGACATCATGCTCGACGCATGGATGAGCTGGGATCTCCCCTACGCGATCCAAGTCGGGCGGCGCATCGCCGAGTTCCATCCGCGGTGGGTGGAGGAGCCGGTGTTGCCCGACAAGATCGAGCAGTACGTCCAAGTGCGCCACGCCCTGAACGCAATGGGCATCCCGGTCTCCGGCGGCGAGCACGAGTACACCCGATGGGGCCTCAAGCAACTCATGGACGCCCAAGCCGTCGACGTCCTGCAACCGGACATCTACTGGTGCGGTGGCATCTCGGAGACGCTCAAGATTCTTGCGCTCGCGTCAACGTACGACCTGCCGGTTATCCCGCACGGCCACTCGACGCCCGCCACGATGCACGTGATCGCGGCAGTGCCCCCGAACCTGTGCCCGCTGCTGGAATTCCTCGTGAAATGGAACACGGTGCACCAGTGGTTCCTGCGGCACCCGATCTGGCCCACCAACGGGAGCGTGGCGGTGTCGGTGCTTGACCGGCCGGGCGTCGGGATGGATCTCGACGACGCAAAGGTGGAGACGCGGACGGAGCTGTTCGCCTGACGCCGGTGCCATCGCCGCCCGTGCGGATGCAGCCTCCTCCCGCTTCGTACCCCGAGTACGACCTCATCCTTTGATGTTAGCCACCGTATGCCCTCGCTCCTTCCTCCTCAGCGCAGCGCCTCCGCAGGAGGACTTGAGAGGCGCAAGCTACGGGCCTGCCGGGCATACCCCTACGGGGAGGTGCACGCGTACTGCTGCGCCACAGCCCCCTCCTTCCATCCCTCCCCCGATTCATGCGGGGCAGGGGAGGGGTGCGGTGGGCCGCGCTAGCTGAGGGCGACGTTGAGCGCAGATTGCGCGTCCGCGTAGTCGCCGATAATCACGCACGTATGGGAGCGGGAGTCGTACCGGGTGACGGTGAACTTGCCGTCAACGGGCAGGCGCACGATTTGGCGCACTTCGGCGTCACACCCACGCCGGCGGAAGGTCACCCACTGCCAGTCGGCCGAAGCCCTGACGGAAGCACTTCCGGCCTCACGAATCTTGCCGACGAGCCAACGCCAGTCGGCAGGTTCGCCAGTTCGTGACCCAGACCCCATTGTTGGGAAACCAGCACTCGTTCGCCTTGGTTCCATCGTTCGCGTCCCTGCGTGCTACTTGGACGTATTGTCGGCACGGCATGCGCCTGCCTCAAGTACACACCAGGCGCGGAACCGCTCGGGAACCACGTTCTTGAGGAACTCATGCCGTGGAGCGCGTTTCCCCGCTATGCGGCAAGCACACGTCCCGACCGCGAACCAACCAATCGCCCCCCTGAGACAGCCACAGTGCCATTGACGATGACGTGGCTGATGCCGTCGGGGTAGACGGCGGGGCGCTCGAACGACGCGCGGTCAGCGATCGTAGCGGCGTCGAAGATGGTCACGTCGGCCGCGAGACCCGGTCGCAGGATGCCCCGGTCGCGGAGGCCGAACTTCGCGGCCGGCATCCCCGTGAACTTCATCACCGCTTCCTCAAGCCGCAGCCACCCGCGGTCACGCACGTAGTCGCCAAGGACGCGGGCGGTCCACCCAAAGCTTGCCGGGTGGTTGACCATCGGCGCCAAGGGTCCATCCATCGACGCCGTCCACGCGTCCGCCTCGATGGCAACCAGTGGGTGGCGCACCAGCTCGCGCAGGTGGTCATGCGACTTGACCTCGCCGAACATTCCGGCGTCGGCGATGCCGGGCCCCTCGGCCTGCAGGATGTCGAGGTACGCATCAAGCGGCTGCTTATGCATCGCGTCAGCGATGTCGATGAACGACTTGCCGAAGTGGTGCATCGAGTTGGACGTCCGGCCAAGCCACACGATGTCCCACTCGCCCCGGGCCACCATCAGCCAGTAGCGGTTCAGGTCACCCTTGACCCGTTCGCGGATCACCGGATCTCCCAAGCGCTCGGCCGCGATCGCGGGTCCCTGATCGAACAGCCACGGGGGCAGCACCGCCGCCATCAAGCCGAGGCCAGCGATGTAGCTCGTGGTGTCGCACGAGACGTCGACGCCTCGCGCGCGGGCGGCCTCCTGCACGTCCATCGTCGCCTCCCATGCGCCATCGGGGGCACCACGACGCTTGTTGTTGTGGCTAACCTGCAGGCGCGCTCCGGCCTCCTCACAGATGCCGACAATCTCCTGCACCGACGAGACGAAGTCCTCGTTCCGTGTCCGTTGGTGGCAGGTGTGGATGCGGTCGCGTCGAGCGATGACGCGGGACAGGGCGACCAACTCGTCGCGCAACGCCGCACGCCCCGGCACGAACTCGAGGCCGGTTGAGAGGCCGATGGCCCCCTCATCAAAGGCCTGATCAACAAGGCGCGCCATCGCGGCAATCTCGTCTGGGGTCGCGACGCGCTCCTCACTCCCCATGACGGCGCTCCGGACCGCGGCGTGACCTACCTGAAAGGCAAAGTTTGCGCCGATGCCCCCTTGGCGGACGTGGTTGAGGTAGTCGCCGAAGCTTGCCCACGCGATCGTGACCCCCGGCGACGTTCGTGCGACGTCGGACGCCAAGCGTCCTTCATTCAACGCCGTCACCGGCGCGTACGACATTCCGCAGTTGCCAACGACCTCAGTGGTCACGCCCTGCATGAGGGTGCTATCCGCCCCTCGATTTGCAAGGAGGCTCCAATCAGAGTGCGAGTGGCAGTCGATAAACCCGGGGGCGACGACCAAGCCGGTCGCGTCGATATCGGTCGGGGCGTCGGCGCCATCAAGGTTTCCGACGGCGACGATGCGACCTTCGGCGATGCCTACGTCGGCACGCACCCACGGCGCACCGGTGCCATCGATGACCCGCCCATGCCGGATGACGACGTCGAGTGCCATGGCCTCTCCCGTGCGAGCGTGGCGACAGTTGCCCGCCGCCCGCAGACTACCCGACGACATTGATGAACGACCCGTCGGTGCCTTGGCTGTCACTGACCGTCGGTTGCTTTCCGGTGTCCCTCCGTCCAAGCGATCGCCTCAGCAGGTCGGCCCGGTGCGGTCGACGACGGGTCGTACCTCATCGGGTAACGCCAGAAGGCATGCTGACGCGGCGGCCCGCGGAAGTCGAAGTCATGCGTCGCCTGGGCGTATACCGCGGCGCGATTGTCAGGCCCAGCCGCCAAGTCTGCACAGAGATTGGGAGGGGTAGCGGTATCGCCTGTGCCCTCCAAGCACCGCACCGGGCGTCGTGTGAAAGGACCACGAGGAACTGCGCCATCCTCGGTCCGAATTGACGCCCACTTGGGTACCACGCGGTCCCCGATGCAAAGGTCGCAGCTGCCTCCGCGCTCCACGGGGCGTTTGCCATTCACGTGCGAAGCACGGCCCAATCGCCCTGACTTCCGCGTGAATCGTGGACACGCGCGAGGTCCAAACGGTCACGCACTCGAACGTAGCGGACCGCCGCCGCCGCATCGGCGGCGCGCACGTTGGCGCCGAACCTGCTACATGTGAGCCGGTTCTCGGGTAACCCGCGGCTACCGGAACTGTCCAAGACGAGCGGGACCTATCCCTGATCTGCCGACCAACGCGCACGTTCAAGGAACCGTACGTTTTGCCCGCCACCACCGTGCATGACCACAATTGCCGGCCGCCACCCTGACCAGAAGCGTGCGTCCGGGTCGTACCGACGCCCCCAGAGTAAGCCCCTTTGATCGTACGTCGGGACAATCCGGGTCAGACCCAAGTCGCCAGACCCCTCGCTACTCGGAAAGCGGTCAAGCCCAAGATCCAGTACCGGGTGGTCGTGCGGGAACCCTGTCGAAGCGCACAGCGGGCGCGACGCAAAAGAGTCCGCACCCGCAGCGATTGCAGTCCCAACGTGTGCGGTGGCCAAGCAGAACGTGAACGCAAGGGCCAGAACGGAATGCACGAGCACCCGCCCGCGACGTACCAGGACAAACATCGTTGTACGCACCCTTTTCTGAAATTTTGACAAACAAGTACTAGGATTCTTCAATACACTTCGAATGATCACCATGAAACTCGTTTTTTGCTTGACTTTTAAAGTAGAAACAGAACTATACAGAAACATTGCACCGTATGGTATAGGAAACCCCGCGGAGGAGCATGTTTAATGGAAAAGCCTGCCACCAACCCCGGCGTCACTGTCACCCTTTATATAGAGGTGATCTCGTCATGGTGCTTCCACACCGAACCCGCCTGGGACGAGGTGCGACTGCGCTTCGCGGGCAACGCGACGTTCGATTGGCGCATCGCCTTGATGGATCTTGGCGCGTACCCGGCGACGCGCGTGCAGGCAGACTGGTTCTACCGCCGCAGCGGAGTCATCGTCGGCGCCCAGTCGATGCTTCACTCCGGGTGGCTTGACTCGCGTGGAACGGACGGGTTCCTGGCGCCGAACCTCGTGGCCGAGGCGGCGCGGCAACTCGGCGCGGGCGATGACCGGGTGCGGCGCGCGATCGCCCATGCCGCCCTGCGCGACGGTCAGGGTGTCGGTGACCTCGACGTCGCCGTCGCCGTCGCTGCGGAAGCATCCGGCCTGGATCGCGGCAGGCTGCGCGAGGCAGCGCTCGCGGCCGGAACCCGAGCAACTGTTGAAGCAACGACGCACGAGTTCCATGCGATGGGCGCGACCCAGCGTCCGACGTGGGTCGTGGAGAGCGCGATTGGCGACCGCGCGATGCTGTCAGGCACATGGCGTGCCTCGCCGGTCGTCGCCGTCGTGGAAGCGATGCTGGACGACCTGCGAACGTACCGATCGCATGCTGCGCACCATGGCACGTTGTCGGGCTGACCTATCCAGCGATCGCTGACGCATCCGTGTGGCGGCCGCCCGTGCGGATTGTGCCGCACCTGCTCAATCGGCCACCACACCGGAAAGGTAAGCCCTACTCTGAAAGCCAGCGATTCCGCCCATGACGTTCATGCAGGAACCGGTTTCGTCGGCGCGCGGCAACGCGGCCGTTAACTCACCGGTACCCTACAGGCCGCCGATACCCATAGCGGACACGGGGAGATGCGCCCTACGGGCAAGAAACAGGCGGACGGGCCGACTGCCATCGGACCGTCGGACGGATCCGGGTGCCTGCCAGCACCACACCGTCAAGGCCGCGGCGGATGCCAGCACCACGGCCAGCCTGCCTGACTTGCACGGAGGACGGTTACCGGGCGACAGGGCTCGTCGCCGTTGACCGAGAGCTAGCGACCCGCTAGATGCGCGACGGGCTCTGTCGCGCGTCTGGCGTCGCCATCCCCTCGGGTGGGCGTGAGCGGAGTCACGCCAGCGCCACGAACCGCGATAGGGAGATCGGGACATGGCACTGCGGATCAATTACAACCTTGCTGCGTCGGTGGCGCAGCGAAGTTTGGGGTCGAGCCAGGACAACTACGCGCAGCAGGCGGAGCGGCTGGCCACCGGCTTGCGGATCAACAAGGCATCCGACGATGCCGCCGGCATGGCGATCTCGGAGCGCCTGAAGAACCAAGTGCGCGGGCTCAACCAAGCCGCCCGGAACGCGCAGGACGGCATCAGCCTCATCCAGACCGCCGAAGGCGCGATGGGTGAGGCGCACAACATCCTTGCGAGAATGCGCGAGCTCGCTGTTCAGGCGTCAAACGACACGATCACCAACACCGACCGGACGAACCTGAACACCGAGTTCTCGTCGCTCTATGCGGAAATCGACCGCATCGCAACCGCCACCCAGTTCAATGGCACTGCAATCCTCAATGGGGCCAATGGCAACGGGTTGAAGTTGCAGCTTGGGGCCAACAAGGACAGCAGCAACGACAACCTCATCACACTGAACGTCAGCCCGTCGAGTGGCTTCCAGCCAACTCGATTGGCAGCGACGATGTCCGACATGGGCGTGACGTCGCAGTCGCTGGCGAACCTCGCAATCTCGACGCTCGACGCCGCCATCAACGCCGTCAGCACCGCGCGGACGAGTGTTGGTTCAATGCAGAGCCGCCTCGAGAGCGCATCGCGCTCGATTGCCGTCGCATCCGAGAACGCCGCAGCGGCGAACAGCCGGATTGCTGATGCGGACATCGCCTTGAGCATGAGCGAACTCGTGCGCGCGCAGATCCTGCAGCAAGCCGGTATCTCGGTCTTGGCGCAGGCCAATCAGGCACCTGCGTTGGTGCTTCAGCTGCTCAAGTAACTCTTCGGGGGAGCGATCCGGGGTGCAGGCTGCCACCTTCACCCGGGTCGCCCGCGTAGCGGTCGCCTGATCGGGAAGCAGGCGCCGGGTCTACCGGCGCCTTATTCTTTCTGCAGCTACCCCCTCCACCCCGTTCGTCGAACCTCTGAACGCCCCGCGACTTGCTTCGCACCAGGTGAGCCACGCCACACACGCGGCGCAGCGTCGCGGCGCCCACGCACGGCGCACGCGTTCCGGCCCCTCCCCCCAAATCGCTTCCCTGCAGGGGTAGAGGGCGCCGCATCGGTGCGCGTCTCGCCAGCTAGCCGCTTTCGTCGATGACGGGACCGGTCAGGGTCACGAATCGTCGAGTCTGGCCTCACCCACTGTCGTCTTACATGGACGGCGTCGCTCACGAAATGCCCAGCGTGAGCCGGCGTCGATCACCACGCCGCACGCGCCGATTGCGTCGACCCACGCCGCCGAGGCCATGGCCTGCCCGACGATGGACAGGTTCGCAGCGACGTGCTCCAGGCTTGATCCTTGCGCGGCGAAGCGGGCGTCGATTCACGCACTCAAGCCAACGACCGCATCGCGACCTGCCGGTTGCTGCGGCGTGGCGCGATCACAGTCGGCGACGCCCGGTGCCAGGCGCTTGCCTCTGTCATCGTGATCGGGTTCCGGAAGGAGGACGCGCGGGCCGGCACCGAGGGACCCGGCCTCGGATGCCGCCCCGCGCACGGGGCGGTCGCGTGCGCTGAGCTATCCAGCGGTTGCTGAGCGCGGTTGCCCCCGCACGGGGCGGTCAAGCACGACCATGACCGGCATCCTCATGCACCGGGAACTCGATGGTGACAAGGCGCGAAACCGGCACGCCGACGACCTCCCTCGCGTGCCAAACGGCGTCGGCTTCCGGCGCGTGGTAGAAGCAGAGGCACCGGGACGTGTCCCCGCACACGTACGTCCGCAGGAACTGCACGTCCGGGATCTAGGCGTACTTCGGCGCTACCTCACGCTTGCGCTTCGGGCAGGCGTCCATCGTGAGGCCGGCGGGACAATCCCACCCAAGCACGAAGATCGCTTCGCTGCGGTCGTGGGCGGCCTTCACGTCAGCGTCCTCGGCACCGACCAGGCGCACCCGGGAGATGCCAGGAAGCGTGATCCCGGTTGCCTAGAGGCCCCCCACGAGGGGCTCCTCGCTTGCGTGTTCGGCCACGATGAAGACCGTTCGCTGGTCGCCGGTGACCTGGGACTCGATGACCTCTCCACCAGAACCGGCAGTCGCGGACGAGACTGCCTGGAACAACGCGGTAGCGTTCTCGCGGGTTGGCGGGTCGGTGCGGAATTGCAGCAGGTACAAGGTCATGGTGTGCTTGCTGCCCTGGAAAACGTTGAGTTACTTGTCCACCTAAGGATAGATCGGCGGTTGTGTAGGCGACGAGCCGCGCGGGAGCCAACCGTCGTGCACCGGACCCGGCACGACACCCGTGCGGGAGGCGCACGCGAGTGCCAGCCCGCGCGCGCGGTCGCGGTCACCGCGGCTACGAGGCGCGCGTCGACTACCATGCGCGCTACGCGCGTGACATAACGGAGCCAGCCCGGCAAGACCGGAGCCTCGGCCGTTGGCTTCGCGCCGAGTGACCGGGAGCAAGCACGGACGATGGCAGGCACGAGCGGCGCCGAACCCCTTGGTCACGAGGGCGTGCCCGTCAATCGCGCCGTGTCTCCAGGTTCTCCAACCGGCTCCGGTCCGACACCGTCGGTGCACGTGCCGTCGCACGCCGACGACCTCGACCGTGACATTGGCGCCCTTGGTGACGCCTTGTCGGGACGAGGGCTCTCGCCGGAACGGCAGGCACAGCTCGCTGCCGATCTCTCGAACCGCTTGGCCGACCGCTTCCTCATCCGCGGCGAACGCGAGGATCTCGACCGCGCAATCGCCCTTGCGGAAGGGGCTGTTACCGACGAACCGTCCAGCCCGCTCGTTGCAATCGTTGCGAGGACTAACCTCGCCGGCCTGCTTGGCGAGCGCTACCGCATCGATGCCGACGCCTCGGACATCGACCGGGCGATTGCCCTGCAGCGCGATGCCCTCGACGCAACCGACGAGTCCTACGCCGTTCGGCCGGTCCTCCTCGGAAATCTCGCCGCCTCGCTCGACCTGCGTCACGTGTCGCGGGGGGACCCGGCCGATCTCGATGAGGCGATCACGACCGCCGAGGGATGCCTCGCCCTGATCGACGATCGCTCTCCGGGACACGTCGCCCAAGCCGACGTTCTGGCGTCCCTGCTGATGCGCCGCCACTCGATCGCCGGCGACGATGGTGATCGGGCGCTGGCCCTTGCCCTTCGCGAATCCGTCATCGCGATGACCCCCTCAGGCGATCCATCACGCCCGGGTCGCTTGGCTGGCCTCGCCGGGGCCCTCGCAGCGTGCCCGGTTGGCGCACCGGTGCCCGGCGACGTCGCCCGGGCCGTCGCGCTTGCCGAGGAGGCCGTCTCGCTCGCTCCCGAGGGTCACCCGCAGCACGGTTCGCTGCTGGCAATCCTGGCTGATGCCCTGCTTGCATGCCACGCGATTGACTCGCGACGCGTCAGCGTCGACCGGGTGATCGCCGTGGCGGAAGCTGCGCTTGCGCAAGACTTGCCGTTGCTTTCGCGCCCGACCGCCATCGTCGCCCACGCAAGGGCAACATCTGAGCGGGCGCGCCGACGCGGACCGGTCGCCGATCTCGCCCGCATCCGAACGGTAGCCACGTACGCAATCCCGGTGCTTCCCGCGTGGCATCCCGCCATCCGTGACCTGCACGCGATCGCAGGCGGTGCCTCGTTTGCAACGTACCTTGCGACCGCGCGTTCCGACGACCTTGATGGCGCGGCCCGATCCCGCCAGGCAGCCCTGGAGGCGACCCCCGCCTCGCACCCTGACCACGGGCTCTTCCTCGCCGAGTTGGCTGCGGTAATCGTGGCCCGACACGTTGCGACGGGGAACCTGCCGGACCTGCACGCCGCGATTGCCACGTCCCGTCGCGCCACGGAAGCATGCACGGCGGACGGTCCGCGGCGCGCCCGTGCCCTCCTGGTGGTGGCGACCGTGCTTAGTGCGCGCCACGAAGCGAACGGCAACCTTGCAGATGTCGAGCGTGCCGTCGCCTTTCGCGACGAGGCGCTCGCCCTGATGCCGCGCGGAGCCCCCTCGAGGCCGGAGGCGCTCGTTGCGCTTGGGCAGGCCCTGTGCGACCGCTTCGTCACCCGGGGCGACATCGACGACCTTGACCGGGCAGCTGATCTGGCGCGCGTGGCGTCCGACGCGTGGCGTGACGATCAAGGTCCGCACGTTGCCGAAGCGGCATGGACCCTCACGTGGGCACTGCGCCAACGGGATCGCATCCGGCAGGTTCGCGGCAGTCGAGGTGAGCAGCGCCTCGTCCTGCGTCACGCCCTCCGGAGCGTTGAGGCCCTCGCCGAGGATCTCGGGTCGATCGACCCAGAACTTCATGTCTCGACGCTTGAGCGATTCCGCCATCTCGCCGGGTGGTTGCGAGAGGCACTGAACCCGGAGGCGCCTCGGCCAGGGGCCGGTGGACGTCGCGTCGAGCGCCT
>Ga0233424_10003324_pt1 | contig 10516 bp, 5 predicted proteins | sample Watercolumn_Towu_FD_181011 | JGI IMG/M metagenome (GOLD analysis project Ga0233424, IMG submission 181011) | Freshwater microbial communities from Lake Towuti, South Sulawesi, Indonesia - Watercolumn_Towuti2014_125_MG | ecosystem: Environmental > Aquatic > Freshwater > Lake | place: Indonesia... | reverse complement strand
CGCCGTCATCGAGGCGATTAAGATGGAGCATGTGGTGCTCGCCGACCGCGCCGGCTTCGTGCGTGGCCTTGGCCTGGCCGCCGGCGACCAGGTCGATGCCGGCGATCCGCTGGTCTTCATCGAACCCGCCGACATCGCCACCGAAGGCCCCGGCGACACCGGCGAGGAGGCAGCCGGCACGATCCGCGCCGACCTCGCCGAGGTCCTTGACCTCCACGATTCGCTCCAGGACCACCGGCGACCGAAGGCCGTTGCCCGCCGCCGCAAGACCGGCCAGCGCACGGCGCGCGAGAACATCGCCGATCTCTGCGATCCCGGCAGCTTCATCGAATATGGCGCCCTCGCCTTGGCCGCCCAAAGACGCCGCCGCAGCCTGAAGGAGTTGCGCGAGATGAGCCCCGCCGACGGCCTCATCTGCGGCCTCGGCACGGTCAATGCCGGCCTCTTTGGCGAGGAGGGCGGGCGCTGCATGGCGATGACCTACGACTACACGGTCTTTGCCGGCACCCAGGGCTTCATGAACCACAAGAAGATGGACCGGATGTTCCACATCGCGGAGGACCAGCGCCTGCCCATCGTGGTCTTCGCCGAGGGCGGCGGAGGGCGGCCCGGCGAGACGGACTATATGGGCGTCGCGGGTCTCGACGTGCCGACCTTCCGGATGCTCGCAGGCCATAGCGGCCGGGCGCCCACCATCGCCATCGTCTCCGGCCGCTGCTTCGCCGGCAATGCGGCCATCGCCGGTTGCTGCGACGTCATCATCGCCACGGAAAACGCCAATCTCGGCATGGGCGGTCCGGCCATGATCGAGGGCGGGGGCCTCGGCGTCTTCTCGCCGGAAGAGGTCGGTCCGGTCGGGGTGCAGGAGCCCAACGGCGTCATCGACATCCTCGTCGCCGACGAGGCCGAGGCGGTCGCCGCCGCCAAGCGCTACCTCGCCTATTTCCAGGGGCCGCTGGCGGAGTGGTCCGCGGCCGACCAGGAGCAGCTGCGCCGCGCCATCCCGGAGAACCGACTGCGTGCCTATGACGTGCGGGCGGTCATCGACCTCCTGTGCGACGAAGGCTCGGTGCTGGAACTGCGCCCCCGCCACGGCATCGGCATGATCACCGCGCTCGTCCGCATCGCCGGCAAGCCGATGGGCCTCATCGCCAACAATCCCCGCCATCTCGGCGGCGCCATCGATGCGGAAGCCGCCGAGAAGGGCGCGCGGTTCATGGACCTCTGCGAGACCTATGGCCTGCCGATCCTCTCCCTCTGCGACACGCCGGGCTTCATGGTCGGCCCGCCGGCCGAGGAGACGGCGCTGGTGCGCCGCGTCTCCCGCATGTTCCTCTCCGGCGCGGCGCTCACGGTGCCGCTGATGACCGTGGTGCTGCGCAAGGGCTATGGCCTCGGCGCGCAGGCCATGGCGGCGGGCTCCTTCCAGGTGCCCCTGTTCATCGTCTCCTGGCCGACCGGTGAGTTCGGCGGCATGGGCCTCGAAGGCGCCGTGCGCCTCGCCTACCGCAACGAACTGGCCGCGATCGCCGACCCCGCCGAGCGCGAGGCGACCTATCGCCGGCACGTCGACGCGCTCTACGAGAAGGGCAAGGCCACCAGCATGGCCGCCTTCCTCGAAATCGACGCCGTCATCGACCCGGCCGAGACCCGCCACTGGATCCTCAGGGCGCTGGCCTCGGCTGCGCCCGCGGCCCGGCCGGAGGGCAAGCGCCGTCCCTTCGTGCCGGCCCGCTGACACCGGCGGCTTGAGCCGGCGGCAGGGCCGTGGCACTGTCCGCGCCGAGCAGTGCCCGCTCCGGCGGGTGAAACGGGAATGCGGTGAGGGTTCGCCCGAAGCCGCGGCTGCCCCCGCAACTGTAGGCGACGAGCCCTTGTCGTGAGCCACTGGCCGAAAGGCCGGGAAGGATGACGGGGCGCTTGAGTCGCGAGCCAGGAGACCGGCTGCTCATAGTGCTGCTGATGGACGCAAGCCGGCGGGGAGCACGGGTTGCGCGCTGGCGAGGCCGAATGCCGGGCCTCGACCGTCAGGGCTGGCATCTGGCGCCATGGCGCCGGGAACATTGCATCGTGACCACCACCCCATCCCCTGATCGTCCCGCCGGGCCGGTCATCGTCACCGTCTGCACCTCCTGCCGCGCGCCCGGCACCGAACTGGCTGAAGCACCCGGCCGAAAGCTCTTCGAGGCGGTGGCGAGCGCCGCTCGAGGGACCGACTGCCGCGTGCGGCCCACCCAGTGCCTCAGCGTCTGCAAGCGCATCTGCTCGGTCTCGCTGTCGGCCGCTGGCGGCTACACCTTCGTCTTCGGCGACCTCGATCCGGACCGCGATGCCGGTGACGTCGTCGCCATGGCCCGGGCCTGCGCCGAGGCGCCGCACGGTTTCGTGCCCTGGCGCGACCGTCCCGAGGCCATGCGGCGCGGCATCATCGCCCGGGTGCCGCCGCCGGACTGGTCGCCGGAGGATGGCAGCGCGCCGGCCTGACGGACCGAGCGGTCAGGCCGGACTGGGACGATTGGGCTCCTTCGGACGTGATGGGCTCGCCGCCATCTGGGAGATGAAGCCTCTCCGGAGGGCGGGCGTGACGAAACGCCGTTCTCCGTCGCGGCGCCCGGGGCTGGCACCGGGGCGGGGGCGCAGCTAGGCTCGCCCTCAGCTTCCGCCAGAGGTCACCCCCGCATGCCGCATCCGGCGCCCGATGCCGTCCTCGCCAGCAAGCCGCGCCTGCGCTGGCTCGACGACGACGCCCTCAACGGGGAGCCGGACGCCGCCGCCCTCGACGCGGCGCTGACGCCGGGGGAGGCCTTTTTCGTCCGCAACAACGGCGACATGCCCGCCATCGGCGCGGCCGGGGACTGGCGGCTGGAGGTCAGCGGCGATGTGCACCGGCCCTTGTCCCTGACCCTCGCCGACCTTGGCCGCGATTTCCCCGTCGTCGATGTGACGGCGGTGCTCGAATGCGCCGGCAATGGCCGCGCCTTCTTGTCCCCGCCCGTCTCCGGCGCGCAATGGCGGCATGGCGCGGTCGGCTGCGCCCGCTGGACCGGGGTGCGCATGCGCGACGTGCTGGAGCAGGCCGGGCTCACCAAAGCGGCGGTCTATACGGCCCATCACAGTCCCGACCGCAGCCTCACCGCCCCCGGCAAGCCCGCCCTGTCGCGCGGCGTCCCGATTGAGAAGGCGCTCGCTCCGGAAACGCTGCTTGCCTTCGCCATGAACGGTGAACCGCTGCCGGCCTTGCATGGCGGGCCGCTTAGGGTCGTGGTGCCCGGCTATCCCGGATCGGCCTGGCAGAAATGGCTCGACCGTCTCGAGATCCGCGACCGCGAGCATGACGGCGAGAAGATGCGCGGCACCGACTACCGGCTCCCCGTGAGGCCCCTCGGGCCGGACGATGCGGTCGATCCCGCCGATTTCGCGGTGATCACCGACATGCCCGTGAAATCGCTGATCACCACGCCGGCGGCAGGCTTCATCCACGCGATGGGAAGGCCCCTCAACGTCGCCGGCTGGGCCTGGTCGGGGGCGACACCTGTCGCGGGCGTGCGGCTCTCCGCCGATGGTGGCGTGACCTGGTCGGAGGCGCATCTGCCACCCGCCGCCGACACCTTCGCCTGGCGGCGCTTTTCGGCTGACCTCACCGTTCCCGCAGGCCGGGTATCGCTCGTTGCCGTCGCCCGGGACCTTGCGGGCCGGGAGCAGCCGCTCGAGGCCGCGCCGTGGAATCCGCGCGGCTACTGCAACAATCTCGCCCACCGCGTCGACGGCGTCGCGGCCTGAACATCGGCGGGCCCGCAGCGGACCCGCCGACATGGAGCCTCAGGCGGCCTCGGCGGTCGCCTGCCTGTTGATGCTGCCCTTGGCGAGCTTGGTCAGGTCGGCGTCGGTCTGCTCCTCCTCGGCGAGGGTCTCCGCCAGCAGGCGGGCGGCGTCCTTCTCGCCCAGCTGGTCGGCCCAGGCCTTCAGCGTGCCGTAGCGCGCGATCTCGTAATGCTCGACCGCCTGGGCCGAGGCGACGATGCCGGCGTCGAGGGCCGGGCTGCCCTTGAACTCCTCCAGCACCTCCTGGCCCTCCTCGATGATGCCGAGGATCGCCGGGCAGGTCTTCCCGCGGGCCACCACCTCCATCTGCTCGAACACCTTTTCGAGGCGCTCGATCTGGCCTTCCGTCTGGTCCTTGTGCTTCTCGATCGCCGCCTTGAGCTCCTGCGACTGGGCCGCCCGCGCCATTTTCGGCAGGGTGCGCAGGATCTGGCGCTCGGCGAAGAGGATGTCCTTCAGTCCGTCCACGAACATGTCTTCGAGGGTCTTGGTCTTGGCCATGGGTCGCTCTCCCGTTCTAGTGATGCCGGTCATCAATGCGGGCGGGCCGAGGGTGTTCCTCGCCGCGAGAGAGCGCGTGAAAACAGCTCATGAGACGGCTTTGCCGTGCGTGGATGTGCTGATTGATCGTTTTGACCGTTTGGCCGATACCGGCTAGTGGAAAGCTGCTACCGGCCGAGCGCCGAGGTGGTGCTGCTCGACGCGAAAGTTCCCGACCTTGCTGCCGAAACTCCGCTCCCTCTGGCTCCCGGCGCTGGCCTCTCTCGGCATGTGCCTTGCGGTCTCCGGCGCCCATGCCGTCGACCTGTCCTTTCTCGGGCGCTTGTTCGGCACGTCCAAACCCGCGGCGGAATCGCCGGCCGAGGCGACGGATCGCGTCACGCGGGTAGACGGGCGCTTCCGCATCTCCGAGGCCGACTGGTCGACCTTCGCCCTCACCAAGGTCGAGGCCCGCAGCTTCCGCGAGCAGATCATCACCGAAGGCCGGCTTGCCATCGACGAGAACAGCGCCGTCCCGGTCATCTCGCCCTATGCCGGCCGCACCACCCGCGTGCCCGTCATCGCCGGCGATGTGGTGCGCCGCGGCCAGCCGCTGCTCTTCATGCTCGCCAACGACATGGTGCAGACGCAGAACGAGTTCGTCGCAGCCATCTCCAATCTCGACAAGGCGGTCGCGCAGCTGCGGCTCGCCGAGATCAACGACAAGCGTCAGTCGGATCTCTTCGCCGGACGTGCGGCACCGCAGCGCGACGTCGACCAGGCCCGCGCCGACCTCGAGAATGCCCGCGCCGACCACCGCGCCGCCGTGACCGGGCTCGAGGCCCTGGAGAACCGCCTGCGCCTCTTCGGCAAGACCGACGCCGAGATCGCCCGTTTCCGGGCCGATCGCCGCATCAACCCGGAGATCGCCATCCCCGCGCCGGCCGACGGCACTGTCGTGTCGCGCCGCGTCAGCCCCGGCCAGTTCCTGTCCGGCGGCGGTGAGCCGGTCTTCGTCATCGACGATCTCGACACGCTCTGGCTGAACATCTTCGTTCGCGAGGAGGACGTGACGCGCGTTCGGCGCGGCGCGCCTGTCGAGTTCCGCGTCATTGCCCTGCGCAACCAGGCCTTCGCCGCCCGGCTCGACTTCATCAGCGCCAGCATCGACACCACCTCGAAACGGCTTCTGGTCCGCGCCACGGTGGATAATCCGCAGGGCATCCTGAAGCAGCAGATGTTCGCCAAGGTCGCCATCCAGGTGGGGCAGGCAGTGACGGCGCCCGCGGTGCCGCGCAAAGCGCTGATCTACGAGGGCCCCATTGCCCGCGTCTGGATCGCCCATCCCGACAAGACGGCGGAACTCCGCCGTGTGACGCCGGGCATCACCGACGGCGACCAGGTGCAGATCGTCGAGGGCGTCAAGGTCGGCGAGGAGGTCGTCGTCCGGGGGGCACTCTTTATCGACCAGATGACCGCCGCGTTCCGCCGCTGACCGGGCCGGGCACATGAACAAGATCTTCGAGTTCGCCCTGACGCAGCGGATCCTGATGGTCCTGCTGGCCGGCGTCCTGTGCCTTGCCGGCTCCATCGCTTTCATGCGGCTCAACATCGAGGCCTATCCCGACCCCGTGCCGCCGATGGTGAACGTCATCACCCAGGCGCCCGGGCTCTCCTCCGAGGAGATCGAGCGCTACATCACGGTGCCCATCGAATCGGTCACCGCCGGCCTGCAGAACCTCAAGCTGATCCGCACCACCTCCGTCTTCGGCCTGTCGGACGTGAAGCTGCAGTTCACCTACGATGTCACCTACGAGGTGGCGCTCCAGCGCGTCCTGAACCAGCTGTCGCTGCTCTCCGGCCTGCCGAACGGCGCCCAGCCGCAGATCTCCCCGCTCAGCCCCATCGGCGAAATCTTCCGCTACCGGCTCGTCGGTCCGCCCGACTATTCCGTCACCGATCTCAACACGCTGCAGAATTGGGTCCTTCAGCGCCGCTTCCGCTCCATCCCCGGCGTCGTCGATGCGATCGGCTGGGGCGGCAAGAGCAAGGCCTATGAGGTCACCGTCGACTTCAACAAGCTGCTCGCCTACGGCCTGACCATGCCGCAGCTGATGACGGCGCTGCAGAACTCCAACCAGAACGTCGGCGGCAACACCGTCTCGCTCGGTGCGCAGTCCGGCGTCATCCGCGGCGTCGGTCTCATCTCGTCGATCGAGGACATCGCCGACACCTTCGTCGCCAATGCCGGCACGACCCCCGTGCGCGTGCGCGACATTGCGACGGTCTCCATCGGCCACAAGACGCGCCTCGGCATTGCCGGCCAGAACAACGACGACGACATCGTCCAGGGCATCGTGCTGATGCGCCGCGGCGAACAGAGCCGCCCGACCATCGAGCGCGTGCTCGCGGAGGTTCAGCGGATCAACAATGGCGGCGTGCTGCCCCCGGGCGTGCGCATCGAGCGCATCTATGACCGCAAGGAACTGATCGACATCACCACCCACACGGTGCTGCACAGCGCGTCCTTCGGCATCGCGCTGATCTTCATCGTGCAGTGGCTGTTCCTCGGCAATTTCCGCTCGGCGGTCATCGTCGCGCTGACCATTCCCTTCGCGCTCGCCTTCGCGGTGACGCTCATGGTGGTCCGCGGCGAATCCGCCAACCTGCTCTCCGTCGGCGCGGTCGATTTCGGCCTGATCGTCGATGCGGCGGTCATTATGACCGAGAACATCTTCCGCATGCTCTCCGAACGAAGTCACGAGAAGGAGACGCATGGGATCAAGGAGGATGCATCAACCGACCTGCGCGGCCGCATCCACACGATCCTGACCGCCTCCAATCAGGTCGGCACCGCGATCATCTTCTCCTGCCTCATCATCGTGACGAGCTTCCTGCCGCTCTTCACCATGCAGGGCGTCGAGGGCCACATCTTCTCGCCAATGGCGAAGACCTACGCCTACGCCCTGTCCGGTGGCCTGATCTGCGCCTTCTTCGTCACCCCGGCGCTCGCCGTCTTCCTGCTGCGCGGGCACCTGTCGGAGAAGGAGACCTTCATCGTCCGCGGCATCCGCGCCGTCTACGAGCCGATGCTTGCCCGCGCCGTCGCCCATCGCGGCATCACCATGGTCTGCGCCGTCCTGCTGCTGGCCGTGTCGCTGCTGGCCGGCCGGACCCTCGGCCTCGAATTCCTGCCGAAGCTGGAAGAGGGCAACCTCTGGATCCGCGCCACGCTGAACCCGACCATCTCGCTGGAGGAGGGTAACCAGTACGCCAACCGCATCCGGCGGGTGATCGCCAGCTATCCGGAGGTGCAGAGCGTCGTCTCCCAGCAGGGCCGCACCGATGACGGCACCGAGGTCGCCGGCTTCAACAATGTCGAGTTCTTCACGCCGCTCAAGCCGCCCGAGCAATGGCGCAAGGGCGTCGACAAGAGCAAGCTGATCGAGCAGATGCTCGCCGAGCTGACCCGCACGTTCCCGGGCGTCGATTTCAACTTCTCGCAGTACCTCGAGGACAACGTCTCCGAGGCGGCCTCGGGCGTGAAGGGCGAGAACGCCATCAAGCTTTTCGGCAACAATCTCGAGGTGGCCACCGAGCAGGCCGAGAAGGTCCGCCGGGTGCTCGACAGCGTGCGGGGCATCGACGACCTCGCCGTCTTCACGGTGCTCGGCCAGCCGACGCTGACCATCCGCATCGACCGGCTCGCCGCCGGCCGCTACGGTCTCAGCCCCGGCGACATCAACACGGCCATCCGCACCGCTATCGGCGGCGACACGCCCGGTGACTTCTTCGAGCCCGGCAGCGACCGGCGCTTCCCGATCATCGTCCGCCTCGCGCCAGAGTTCCGCCAGAGCCCCGAGGCCATCCTCAACCTGCGCATCGGCGCGGTCGATGCGTCGGGGACGGTCACGCAGATCCCGCTCAGCGAGGTGGCCTCCGTCAACCTCGTCTCCGGTGCCGCCGCCATCTATCGCGAGCAGCAGCAGCGCTACATCCCCATCCGCTTCTCGGTGCGCGATCGCGATCTCGGCTCCGCAATCCAGGAGGCGCAGACCAAGATGGCCGAGCAGGTCCAGCTGCCTGCGGGCATGCGCATGGAATGGGCTGGCGAGTTCGAGAACCTGCAGAACGCCATTGCTCGCCTGCAGGTGGTGGTGCCGATCACCTTGCTGCTGATCGCCTTCCTGCTCTTCGCCAACTTCAACTCCATCGTCGACACGCTGCTGGCGCTCTCGGTCGTGCCGCTCGCCATGGTCGGCGGCATCTTCTCGCTGGTGCTGACCGGGACCCCGTTCGGCGTCTCCGCCGCCATCGGCTTCATCGCGCTGGTCGGCGTCTCTGTGATGGAGGGGATCATCGTCATCTCCTACTTCAACAGCCTCGTGGGGGCCGGCCGCGACCGCATCGAGGCGGCGATCGAATGCGGCAGGGTCCGCATGCGCCCGGTGCTCATCACCTGCGTCGCGGCCTGCGTCGGCCTGCTGCCCGCCGCCCTCAACACCGGCATCGGCAGCCAGGTGCAGCGCCCGCTCGCCTTCGTCGTGGTGGGCGGTATCCTCGTCGCGCCGTTCCTCATCCTCATCATCCTGCCGGCGCTGATCGCGCTCGTGTCGCGCCGCCAGCGCGACGAGAGCGAGGTGGTCACATGAGCCTGGGGACCAGCTTGTCGCGCGGCATTCTGCCGTTTGACATCACCGGCCGACAGGCGTTGGTGGGGGCGATGTCACGAGCGCATTCATGAGCCCCCAGTTGCCACACCGTCGTTTCCGCTGGACCGGCGTGTCGCTGCGCGCCCTGGCGATTGCGATCCTCGCGGTCGGGGTCGTCGCTCCCGTCCTTGCGGAGGGAACCCAGCCTCGCCCGTCGTCCCGCAGCCGGCCTGCAGCCGCGCCGGCCGGCATCACCTCGCTGGAGGCGGCCCTCGCTCGGGCTTTTGCCACCAACCCCGATATCCAGGCCCAGCGCGGCCAGGTGCGCGCCACCGCCGAGAGCATCGCCCAGGCGCGCGCGGCCGGCCTGCCGCAGGTCAGCGCCACGGCCTATGCCGGAGTGCTGGCCACCCGCGAGACCCTTCGCGGCTTGCCTTCCAACACGATCAACAGCGCCACCGTCGGCATGCGCGGCGTCGGTCTCGTCGCGACGCAGAGCATTTTCGACGGCGGTCGCACACAAAATTCTGTGATCCAGGCCCAGCGGCTCACCGAGGGCCAGCGCCAGCAACTGCGTGCTGTCGAGCAGGCGATCCTTTTGGACGTCGCCACCAGCTATGTCGCCGTTCTGACGGGCCATGCGCTGGTCGACGTGCAGCGGCGGAACGTCGGCTTCCTTGCCTCGACGCTTTCCAGCGCGCGCACCAGGCTCGCCTCGGGTGTCGCCACGCCGACGGATGTCGCCCAGGCGGAGGCGCGGCTCAGCCGCGGGCAGGCCGACCTCAGCGCCGTCGAGGCTGACCTGCAGATTGCTCGCGACCGCTTCGCCCGCCTCGTGGGGGCTCCGGCAGGGAACCAGCTCCGGCCGGTTCGGCCGCTCGATGGCTTGCTGCCGCCGAGCCGCGATGCTGCCCGCGACCTCGCCGGCAGCGGCAATCCCGCGGTCCTGGCGACAGCGGAGCAGGTCCGTGCTGCTGATGCAGCGGTGCGCGTCGCGCAGGGTCAGCTGTTGCCGCAGGTCACGGTGCAGGGGGCGGTGACGCGCGATCTCGACACGGACGCCAGCACGCGGCGCACCGATAGCGCCCAGATGGTCGGGCGCCTGACTGTTCCGCTCTATGCGGGTGGTGGGCCCGAGGCTCAGGTGCGGCAGGCGCAGGAACTGCTCGGTGCGGCACGGCTCCAGCTGGACTCGGCGCGCCTTCAGGCCCGCTCGGCCGCCTATGCGGGCTATACGGCTTATCTCAGTGCCGGCGCCACGATCCGTGCGGCGACGGTCGAGTCCCAGGCCGCACAGGTCAGCGTCGAGGGCATGCAGCGTCAGGTCGAGGCGGGCGTGCGCACCCTCGTCGAACTGCTGAATGCTCAGCAGGATCTCACCATCGCCCGCGGCCGCCTCATCCAGGCGCAGGGCGACCGGATTGTCGCGACCTTTGCGATCCTCGCCTCCACGGGCCGCCTGGAACCGTCGCGCCTTGGCATTGCCAGCCTCGTCCCGGCGGGACAGCCGGTGGCGCCGCCGCGGTCGGACTGGGACGTGCGCGGCGATGCCTGGCGCGACC
>Ga0233424_10003322_pt1 | contig 10519 bp, 8 predicted proteins | sample Watercolumn_Towu_FD_181011 | JGI IMG/M metagenome (GOLD analysis project Ga0233424, IMG submission 181011) | Freshwater microbial communities from Lake Towuti, South Sulawesi, Indonesia - Watercolumn_Towuti2014_125_MG | ecosystem: Environmental > Aquatic > Freshwater > Lake | place: Indonesia... | reverse complement strand
CGAAGGTCAGCGCGACCGGCACGCCCAGAGTCTCGGCAGCCTCGCGCAGCAGGTACTGGTCGGCCAGGTTGTCGTCGATGATCAGGATACGCACCGGACTCCCGGGAAGCAGACAGGCGGGCGGATAAAGCAGGCAGCGGAGACGACGTTGTCGGGGGGCCTCTCATGATCTCGGGGGGCAGAAGTCGCAAAAGCATGAGAACGCACAATGTACCCCCGACTGGCCGCTGCACCAGTCGGGGGTACCTTGTGCGTTCAGAACGGTGCGTCGGTCAGAACTTTCTGAAGCGCGTCAGGCGGAACGGTGTCTCGGGCGTCCCGCCCTGCAACTTGTCGAGCTGCCCCTGCGGCACGATCAGGTCCCCACCGAACGCCGCGAGGGTTGTCGGGAAGCGTAGGCCCTCCAGCGGCTCTTCGGTCACGATCTGCCCGGCCGTGAAGTCCGCGTTCAGGTTGACTTTCGTGATGACCCCCTCGGCATTGCGCACCACGTACAGCGTGCGCCCGTCGAGCAGCAGACCGTCGCCGCGCGTGAGGCCGGTCATGACGCGCCGCACCGCTTTGGTGCGCAGGTCGATGCGCCACAGGTCACCGGTGTTCAGCTGCACCGTCAGCAGCGCCCGGCCGTCCGGGGTGGCGACGATGCCATTCAGGTTGATGCCCGGCGCGTAGCGGATGGGCGTACCGCTCAGGTCCAGCCACGCGCTCAGTTTCAGGTCCGGCGTGACCCGGAAGATCACGGGCCGGCTGGAGTCCGTCACGTACACGTGCCCGTCCGGGGCGGGCGTCAGGTCGTTCACGTACGCGTTCGGGGACTTGGGTGTGTTCAGGATCGCCACCGGGAACCCGTCGGGCCGCAGGACGCTGACGGTGCCGCTCGCGCCGCCCGCCGCCCACACGCGGCCCTGCGCGTCCACCTTCAGACCCAGCGCGGAGGCGCGGCCCTGCCCGCCTCCCTGGGCGAAGGTGGACACGGCGCCGCTGTTCAGGTTCACGGCGTAGATGGTGCCGGTCGCGGCGCTGCCGGTGTAAACCACGCCCCGGGCGGCGTCCACAGCCACGCCTTCCGGAAAGTCCTGCGGGCCGGGCAGCGGGTAGTCCCGCACGCTGAAGGTATCGCGCGTGATAATCCCACAGCGTTCCCTCGCGCCGCTCAGGCCCGCCGGGTCGCTCCGGTAATCATCGGGTCTGGCGTGGATGACCAGCGAGCGGTTCAGGACGCCGGTCATGCCGGTCAGGCTGACCTTGGCGGTCGTGAAGCTCGCCCGCCCGGTGCCGTCCGCGCCGACCGTCAGCATGGGCAGGTCCCCCCCGTGCCCGGCGTGGTTGTCCGCCTGCGGGTCGTCGTGGTTGCGGCTCATGCCGGGATCAAAGTGACCCCCGGCCCCGCCGAACGCCACGACCGAGTTCGTGGTGGCATCCACGCCGGGCGTGCAGCGCCCGTACTCGTGCACGTGCATGCCGTGCTGCCCGGGGGTCAGGCCGGTGACGCTCACCGTGATCCGCACGCCTCCGCCCTGCTGCTCGAAGGTGGCGGTGCCGAGCACCTGCCCGGCCGGGTCGCGCAGGGCCGCCGTGGCCTTCAGCGGCGTGGTTGCCGGGGCGGGCTGGGCGGCCCCACCCGCCAGGCCGGTCCCGGCCAGCGCCGCGCTGCCCAGCAGGGCCGCCGTGATCAGGGTGCGTTTGCCTGCATTCCGTCTGCCAGAGTTGAGTCGCATGTCAGTTCCCCCCGGTGTACAGCACGCGGTAAATGACGCCGCTCTGGTCGTCCGTGAACAGCAGGCTGCCGTCCGTGTACGTGGCGACGCCCGCCACACGCCCGAACTGCTTCCAGACGTCCCCGTCCTGGTACACGAAGCCCGTGATGAACGGCTCGATCCGCTCGGGCCTGTGCTGCGCGTCGAACACCACGCGCGCGATCTCGTACCCGCTGGGTTCACTGCGGTTCCAGGAGCCGCGGAACGCGATGAACGCGTCGTTGCGGTATTCGGCCGGGAACTGCGTGCCGGTGTAGTAGGTCATGGCGATGGCTGCCGCGTGCGCCGTGTAGTTCAGGACGCTGCCCTGCGTGCCCGCGCAGTACTCGGCCTTCGTGATCTTGCCGGGGATGTTACCCACGTTCACGTACGGGTCGGGCTGCTTGTCGCCGTAGCAGAAGGGCCAGCCGTAGTTCCTGCCGCGTTCGATCACGTTCAGTTCCTCGGGTGGGATATTGTCGCCGTGCCAGTCGCTGCCCTGATCCGCGCCGTACAGCACGCCGCTGACCGGATGCCACCCGAAACCGATCGTGTGCCGCAGGCCGCGCGCGAAGATCTCGCGGGTCTTGCCGTCCGGACTGAGGCGCAGCAGCGTCGCCTCCTCCGGGTTGGGGGTAGGGGCGTCGTTGTTCGTGGACCCGAAGCTGGCGTACAGGTACCCGTCCGGACCCCATTTGAGGCTGCGGGCCGGGTGCTGCCCGGCGTCCGGGAAGCCGTCCGCGAACACGCGCGGCACGCTCAGCCCGCCGTCACGGGCGATGTCCATCACCCAGATGGTCTTCTCGCCCACCACGTACATCTTCCCGTCCCTGACGTCCATGCCGTGCGCGAGCTTCATGTTCTGCGCCACCTGGCGGCGCTCGGCCGCGCTGATCACGCCGTCACGGTTGGTGTCCTTCAGGTACCACACGTCCCCCTGCGCGCGGCGCGACAGGTAGATCCCGCCGTCCGGCATGACGTGCAGCATGCGGGCGTTCCCCAGCCCGGTCGCCATGACCTTCAGCGTGAACCCGGCCGGGACCTTCAGGCGCTTCAGTTGCTCCGCCGTGAATTCCAGCGGTGTGGGTTCGTTGCGGGTCGCGGAGACCGTCACGGGCGGCTCGCCGGGAGCGATCGGGCGGGGCGTGGGCGGGGCCGTTTGGGCCAGGGCCGCGCTGGTGACGGCAGCGGCGAGAACAGCGGACAGGAAGGACAGGGAACGCGACATGACAACCTCGGCAGGGAGAGTGTGGGGGGCGGGAGTGAACTGCGGGGCGGGCAGGTGGTGAAGCCACCGCGACAGAACCGGGAGAGCATGAGTGGCGGCCCAATCTCCGCGACGTGCTGTACGGCAGTCACGGCGAACCGGCAGAGTTTGAGCCTGCCCACGATTCACCATGCCTCCGAACCGGATGGGGTGGTTACCCACCTTGTGAACCTTCCCCCAGCCTCACCACAAGGTCAGCTGAGGGTGGGCTCACCGCAGGGCGTACGGATGGTCAGTGAACGACAGGGCAGCTCTGGAAGCCGAAGCGTCAAGTTGACGCGCACAGTGCCAGGGCACCGGACCGCGGACGACAGGCCCCGGAAAGGCCTATATGACGGCCGAATGGGCGTGAAGCGCCGCGTCAGGTGAAGCGGGAATCAACCGGCGAGGCTCGGTCTGTGACGGCAGGCGCGGCCCGGGCACAATTCAGGGCGGTGACCCAGAATCCCCCGTGCCGACCTGCTGTGGCATCTGGCCGGGTGAGAGCGCTGCCGACTGGACGCCCAGCCCACCCGCCCCGCTGACCGTCTGCGCGCGGCCCCCGGCACTTGCCATGAGGGCAGCGAGATGCGCTGCCCAGCGACCCTCCGCGTGCGTGTGCGCCATGCACGTCCCGCTGCAGGACCATGTTCGAGGTGAAGATCTCCCCGTCCACGCCGGTGGATACGGCAGCCCCGCTCCCCCGGCGCTCCGTCATCAGGGTTTCATGGCGCGTGTGCGTGGCCCCAGAAGCGGCTCTGCTCCCCTTCACCCTTCTCTCGTGCAACCGGTGGAGACGGTGGTGACACTGGATGGCACGCCCACCGCTTATGCCCAGGAGGTTTCATGACCGACACGCAGCCCAACCAGCCCGAAACCGCCCCGACCGACGCCATGCCGCAGCAGATGCCCGGCGACACGCAGTCCCAGCAGCCGGGCAGTGAAGCGGAGATGACCCTCGCCCCGGTCGTGATCCGCGACGGGTACCAGGGCAGCGGCCGCCTGCGCGGCAAGGTGGCCCTCATCAGCGGCGGGGACAGCGGCATCGGCCGCGCCGTTGCCGTCCATTTCGCCCGGGAGGGAGCCGATGTGGCCGTGATCTACCTCGACGAGACCGAGGACGCCCGCGCAACCCTCGCCATGATCGAAGCCGAAGGGCAGCGCGGCCTGCTGCTTGCTGGCGACATCGGTGACCACGCCTTCTGCAAGGATGCGGTCCGGCGGACCGTCGAGCGACTCGGCGGCCTGAATGTCCTCGTGAACAACGCCGCCGAGCAGCACCCGCAGGAGAGTGTCGAGGACATCACGCCCGAGCAGCTCGAGCGGACGTTCCGCACGAACATCTTCGCGATGTTCTACCTCGTGCAGGCCGCCCTGTCCCACCTGCAGGCGGGCGACAGCGTCATCAACACCACCAGCGTCACCGCGTACCGTGGCAGCCCCGGCCTGCTGGACTATTCCAGCACCAAGGGCGCCATCGTGGCGTTCACCCGCAGCCTCAGCGGCCAGCTCGCCAAGCGCCAGATCCGCGTGAACGCCGTTGCGCCCGGCCCCATCTGGACACCGCTCATTCCCAGCACCTTCGACACCGACAAGGTCGCCTCATTCGGGCAGGACGTCCCGCTGGGCCGCGCCGGGCAACCGGCGGAAGTCGCGCCCGCCTTCGTCTTCCTGGCCTCGGACGACGCCTCGTACGTCACCGGTCAGGTCATTCACCCGAATGGCGGCGAGATCATCAACGGCTGACTCACACCACAAGGAGCGCATCATGACCACTCTGATCACCCTGCAGGACCTGTACACCGAGCAACTCCGTGACCTGTACTCCGCCGAGACGCAACTGATGGAGGCCCTCCCGAAGATGGCGGCCGCCGCCCACGATCCCCAGCTCCAGGCCGGGTTCGAGCAGCACCTGAACCAGACCCGTCAGCACGTCCAGCGCCTGGAGAGCGTCCTGACCGACCTCGGCGAGACGCCGGGCGGGCATACCTGTCAGGCCATGCAGGGCCTGATCCGCGAGGGTGAGGAGATGATCGCCCAGAACGCCGCGCCGGACGTCAGGGACGCCGGGCTGATCGCCTGCGCGCAGCGGGTCGAACACTACGAGATCGCTGGGTACGGCACCGTCGCGCGCTACGCGCAGGTTCTCGGCCACCAGCAGCACCTCGAGGTCCTGCGCGTCACGGAAAATGAGGAGAAGGCCACCGACCGCGAACTGACCACCCTGGCTGACACGATCAATCAGCGGGCCGCCCGAGGCGCCCAAGCGTCCTGACCGCTGCCACGCGGCGTGTCACCGGTGGATGCGCCGCCAGGATGGACCCGACACTGCCGTTCCGAGCCCGTCTGGTCTGACCGGTTCGGGACGCTACCCGGCAGGCGTTGACCCGTACGGCCCTGCGTTCAGGCGAGTCGTTCTTTCCCTTCAGGTGACGGCCTTATGCTCAGCGCACTGTGACCCATGACCGTGCCCGCTCCACCTTCCTCCTCGACTGGAACGGTCTCGACTGGTCGCGAACAACGCTCGGCGCCCGACCTGACTGGCCTGCCACCCTGCAGTCCACCGCCGATCTGGCGCTGGGCTGCACCTTTCCGATGGCGATCCTGTGGGGAGAGGCGCACCTGCTGCTGTACAACGGGGCCTTCTCGGCACTGCTGGGCGCCAGACATCCCGGGGGGCTGGGGGAACCGGTGGCGGTCACCTGGCCCGTGGATGAGGCGGTCACGCGCCGCGTGTGGCAGGGCGAGAGCCTGACCTTCGACAACCATCCCTGCCCGCTGACGCGGCGCGGGTACCCGGAGGAAGCGTACTTCACGCTCAGCTACAGTCCGGTGCGGGACGCGCGGGGTGACGCGTGTGGGGTCCTGGTGACCGCGCTGGAGACCACCGCGCAGGTCCTGGCGGTGCGGCGCGCGCAGACGCTGCGTCACCACGCCGAGGCCCTCGGCGAGGTGCAGACGGCTGCCGCCCTGGTCTCCCTGACGGGAACGGGCAGCGCCGGAGCGGACGTGCCGTGGCTGCGCCTTCACCTCACCCCGGATGCAGAGTTCCCGGAGGAGATGCGCGACGCGCTCAACGGGGCGCAGCCCGTGACATGGCCGTGCGAGGACCCCACCGGGCAACGCCGACCGGCGCTGTTGGTGCCGCTGGACGGCCTCGTGCGGGGGGAGACGCCAGGAGCGGTGGTGCTGGGCCTGAACGAGCGCGTGCCGCTGGACGACGCGTACCGGTCGTTTCTGCTGCATTTCGCGCAGCAGCTCAAGGCGACGCTGGTGCGCGTCCAGTCGAACGAGCATCTGGCGCTGCACCAGTCACTCGAACTGGAGCGGGGCGCGCTTCAGGCGTTCATGGAGTTCATGGAGGCGGTCGGGGAAGCGGCTGACCTCGACACCCTGACGCGGCACGTCGCCGGGGTCGTGCAGGCCCGGTACCCGCAGGCCACCGTGCAGGTGGGTCCTGCCGCTCACCCGGGGCACGCTGACCAGCCGGGGCAGACCGCCTTGAGCGGAGGCGAAGACGCCGCGGACGTGTCTGTGCGGCTGTCCGAACCGGGTGAGCTGCTGAAGGAGGCGCGCGCCGCTCAGCTGGCCTGCGGAACGCACCCGGACGGTGTTCTGCTGACCGTGACGCTCCCGGGCGCCGGCAGCTGGACGGACCGCGACCGGACGTTCTTCCAGGCGATCGGCCGGGGCCTGCACTTGGCCCTGAGCCGCGCGCAGACGGTGCAGCGCCTGACCCAGGACCGCGAGGCGCTGTCGGCGTTCATGCAGTTCACGGAACTGGCGGCCGACAGCAGCGACGTCCGGACGCTGGCCGCCCGCGCCGCCGGGGTGCTGCGCGCAACCCTCCCGGTCAGCAGCGCCGCGTACCTGGAGCAGACGTCATCCGCATGGATCGCGCGGGTGGTGTCCGGCGTGACGGATGCGCCGCTGGCGAACCTGATCGCGCAGGGCCTGCCACTCTCGGAGCCGACGCTGGGGCTGGCGGTGGCCCGCCGGGAGGCCACCTTCGTGGAAGGGGAGGCCGTCACCGGGCAGGCCCTCCCGCATCCGTACCGGGCCGTGGCGCTGTATCCGCTGTTCCCGCCGGACGCGCCGGTCGGCGTCCTCGGGATGGGCTCGGTGGACCGCGCGCACTGGTCGGACCGCGACCGGGCGGTGTTCCAGGCGGTCGGGAAGAGTTTCCGGCTGGCCCTGACGCGGGCGGCGTACCTGGAGCAGATCGGCGTGCAGCGCGAGCGGCTGGCCGATTTGAATGCCGAGCTCGGTCAGGTGATCGCGCAGGCCGCGCGGACGCTGGAGGGGCCCGCCCGCTTCCTCGGTCACTGGCTCACCAACGGTGGAGGAGGCGAGGGAATGAGCGCCGAGACCTTCGATCCGCTCACCGTGCAGGACGAGGTGAGTCGTCTCACGGGCGCCGCGCGGGACCTCAAGAGGCTCGCCGCGCTGGACACGCACGATCTGCAACATGAACTGATCTCCTTGCGCGACGTGTTCAGCGCCGCGCAGGAGCGGAGCGCCGCGGCGGGCGTCACGTGGCAGGTGGGGCCGCTGCCGATCGTGCGGGGCGACGCCGCGCTGCTCACGCAGGCCGTGGAGGTCCTCCTGGGGTTCACGCTCAGTCCGACGCGGGGCGTGCAGTTCGTCCGCGTGCACAGCCTCGACCTGGATCACGAGGTGCGGATCGTCATCGAGGACGACGGCCTGGGCCTGAGCAGCGAGGAGGCGTCCACCCTGTTCGACCTCACCGTGCGCAGCGCGCAGCGGGTCCCGCTCATGGACGGCGGGTCACTCGGGCCGGTACGCCGCGTCCTCGCCCGGCAGGGCGGCTGGGCCTGGGCCGAGGCGCGCCTGTCGGGCGCGACGGTGGTCCTGGCGCTCCCGAAACAGGAGGACGTGCACGCCATGGAGGCGCTGTTCATGGACAGAGGGAATGAGTGGCTCTGAATGAGTTGCTCCGGCCGGCCGCCTCGTGCGGTCATGACGGCTCGGGTCAGGGCCACTCGACCGTGGTGGTGCCGTGCCCGACTTTCTGCCCGCCGCTCCTCCTGAGGACGCGCCGCAGACCCGCTTCCCAGGTGAGGCGTTGCAGGATGCCCACGCCGCACAGGTACGCCACGCGGTCAAACCAGCTGCTGGCCCGCACCTGCGACACGACCCGCAGGCGGTAGCGGCCTTCGCCCAGCGGGCGGTACTGAAAGTCGATCCAGCCGGATTCCGAATGCTGCCGGAGTGTGCCCAGCCGAAAGCCGTCGGCCCGGACCTCGGTGACCTCCACCCGCGCGCGCCGGACGCCCAGCATGAGAATCACGAACCGGTCGCCCACACCCGTCCGTGCCGAAGTGGAGCGCACACGTCTGAACCAGGCCAGGACCGGCGGAATCGTGCGGGGCAGGCGCTGCAGCGTGTCGTCCATCAACTCCGGCAGGGCGCGGCGCGGCTCCTCGAGATCGACCCAGTAGGTGCGGCGGGTGACCGGGCCGACCCCGTCGCGTTCACGGGTCGGCGTCCAGCCATGAACGGGAAGACGCAGGATGCGCGTGCTGTACGCCAGGGTCAGGACAGCAGCGAGGCGCAGAACGGTCATGCTGTCCCCACGGGGCTGGGACCGGCGTGGTCTGGTCGGTGCGGCATCCCTTCATTGTTCCGGGCGGCGGCGCGCGGGCATGAGGAGTCTCACAATTCCGTGGAGGGGAGCTCTCACGCCAGCGGGCGGAACGCTCAAGATCGGGTGAGTTCGCGCGGCGCCGTACACCGGGCCCCATGCGAGGAGAGCTGCGCAGCCCACTGAGGCGTCCTCCGTGGGCTGCGGGGCAGAGCTGCTGCAAGCCCCTGACTCATGAAGACCACCTTGAGGACATTCACACGCCGTCCCTGAAGTGCCCCCCGGCCACCCGGGGGAGTTCTTCATGCGCCCGGCAGGAGGGCGGGAGAGGCTGGACACAGGGCCGGCCCTCACGCCGGTTCTCGCGTCACCGGGCAAGGCAGCCTGCCCGGATTCGCCGCTGCGCCTTCCCCGTCTCCTCCGCCCGCCCTCGTGGCGTGGCGTGACCGCACACGTCCAACCAGGGAGGATTCCAGTGTTCTGTTCCGATCCGAAGTTCCAGGGCGACGTCCGCGTTCATGTGTCCCGCGGCGGCGCGCGGCCTCAGTCCAGTGAGCCCTCCCAGCAGTCTCTCGGCCAGGGGGCCCTGCGCTGATGCGCCTCTTTCAACGCAAGACCTCACCAGCGCCGATCACGCCAGGTATGCCGGTCGTGACGGCCGAGGGGCGGCTGCTGGGCTCGGTGACCGGCCATGACGGACGGTACCTGCAGTGCCGCATTCCCGGTGACGAACGGCAGCATTTCATTCCCCTTGAGGCCGTCCGGGCGACCGGAGAGGTCATTCGCCTGAACCTCACCTACCGGGAGGTGCTGTCGATCCTGTGAACCTGCTCGTGGCCCTCCCGAACAGCCCGCTCCCCTCCCGTGCTGGCTGCTGGCCGCAGGGTCGGCAGTGCCGCGCCCTGCTGCGCGGCGTGCAGGCGCTCGGCTGGGACGCGCGGCTCATCGGCCCCCGGGCCCTCCTCAACACCCTGCCCAGGCATGACATCGCCACGCTGGCCGTCCCGGCCGATACCAGGGCGGGGGAGATGCTCCTGGCGGCCGAGCCGTTCGTACAGGGGGAGGATGTCTGTCTCCTGATTGCCGAACCGGAGCTGCTGGGCGCCGTGGTGCCGTTGACCTGCCTGTTCCATCAGCTGCAGGCGGACGTGATGCTGACCCTGCGCGCCCCGGACGCATGCACGCCCGGCGCGCACGAGGTGCGCCTGATCGGGGATCTGGTCGTCGACCTCCCCCCGGCCCGGGACGGATATTCGCCCGTGCAGGGCCTGTACGTGATGAGCGGCGCGATCTTCTCGGCCCTGCGCGCCACGCGCGGCCATTCGCTGCACGCCGCGATCCGCCGGCTTACCCGGGGCAATGCCGTGTTCGCGTACCAGCCCGGCCCGCTGGCCGCGTCCTCCTGACGCACCCCCATCCCCCCGCAGCTGGCCCTGCCCCGGCTGCGCTACTCCTGGAGGTTTCCCCCATGAATCATGACGCCCCAGCCCTGATTGTCCTGGCCCACCTGCGCTGGAATTTCGTGTTCCAGCGTCCGCAGCACCTGATGACCCGCGCGGCCCGCACGCGGCCCGTGTACTACGTCGAGGAACCCGTCTTCGGCGCGTGGGACGACTCAATCGTCACGCGCCCTGAGCCGTCGGGCGTGACCGTGTGCACGCCGCACGTCCGCGAGGGCGACACCCCGGAGAACTCACAGGCGCGCACGGCTGCCCTGCTGGGCGCGCTGCTGGACGCCCACGAGGTCGCCGAATACGACCTGTGGGTCTACACGCCGCTCGAACTGCCGGTCGCGGATCTCCTGCAACCGCGCCGGATCGTGTACGACTGCATGGACGAACTCGCCAACTTCCACGGCGCCTCCCCTCTCCTGAAAGAGCGGGAGGATGACCTGTTCCGGCGGGCGGACGTGGTCTTCACCGGCGGGCACCG
>Ga0233424_10003319_pt1 | contig 10520 bp, 10 predicted proteins | sample Watercolumn_Towu_FD_181011 | JGI IMG/M metagenome (GOLD analysis project Ga0233424, IMG submission 181011) | Freshwater microbial communities from Lake Towuti, South Sulawesi, Indonesia - Watercolumn_Towuti2014_125_MG | ecosystem: Environmental > Aquatic > Freshwater > Lake | place: Indonesia... | reverse complement strand
TTAACCTGGCGCTTGTCCGGCTTGCTCTTTTCCGCCTGCTTGTGGGCGAGCCGCGCAAACTGTGAGGCGGACGCGTTTGCCGTGTCCGCCTCTTTTTTTGTAGTTGCCCCTTAATTTCCGGACAGTTCCTCGGTGGTTGAACGGTTGATGTACTCGCGCGGCGAGAGGTAGCCAAGCGCGCGATGCGGATGGACTGTATTGTAGTGGCGGAACCAGTGGGGCAGCATTGCGATCACGGTTTTGGCGTCAGGCCGATCGGCGATGCGGACGTAGTCGCGCTTCATGGTTTTGACGAAGGCTTCCGCCATTCCGTTCGACTGCGGGCTCTCGACCGGCGTTGTGCGGGGTTGGAGATTGATCTCACGGGCGAAGCGGCGGGTTTCCCGGGCGGTGTAGCAGCTACCGTTGTCGGACAGCCATTCGATGGTCCTGGGCAGCCGGTTCACGCGGCCGAAGCGATGCTCGACCGTGGCGGTCATGAGGTCGCGTACGTCTTCGGCCGAGATGCCCGCAGTGGTCGCCACGAAGCCCATCGCTTCCCGGTCGCAGCAGTCGAGCGAGAAGGCGACGCGCACCTTCTCGCCGTTGTCGCAGCCGATCTCGAAGCCGTCGGTGCACCAGCGGGTGTTGCGCGTATCGACCGCCACGCGCCCTTCGTGGCGCCGCTCCGTGTCTTGGCCGCTGTGCCGGGCAAGCAGCAGGCCGTTGACCTTCATGACCCGATAGACGCGCTTCACGTTGGGCGCCGGTGGGCCGCCATTGCGGGCCTGACGGCGCAGCAACGCATGGACGCGGCGATAACCGTAGGTCGGCATATCGGCGATCAGCGCGCGGATCCGCATCACCAGATCCTCGTCCGGGAGCGGAGGCCTCCCGCGCCGCCTGGCGGGAAGCCTGCGCTTCGAGGACGAGAGATGTGCGCGCGACACCCTGAGCGTCATCGCAACCGCACTCACTGGTTGCCCTCCGGCGACGAGAGCATGCGCAATGGCGTTTTTTTGGGACCGACCACACGCGAGACGGCCTCGCGCAGGATCTCGTTCTCCATGGTCTTTTTGCCGAGCATGCGCTGCAGCTCACGCACCTGGTCCTGCAGCAGGCGGTATTCGCTGGCCGGGACCACTTCGCCACCGGCGCGGGTCGCGGTCAGCGCGCCGCTCTCCGCCTGCCGGCGCCAACCAAACAGCTGGTTGGGCGCAACACCATGAAGTCGCGCCACATGGGACACGCTCATGCCGGGAAGATAGGTTTCTTCGACGATGCGGAGCTTCTCTTCCGGGGCCCAGCGCCTACGGCGCTGAACCCCTCCGAGAACCTCCGCATGCACATAGTTCCTAGGCTTACTGTCGGTCATATTCCTCACTCTTACATAAGTGTGAGGTCCTGTCCGGGGAATTCGGGGGCCGCTTCACGCCGCCGAAGGCGCTATATAGTGCTATCGCCGAATTCAGCGCCTGCTGACGAGAACTGGCGAGCGAGTCGGCAATTGCAAGCCGCCGACGTTCAGCGTCCAGCACACTACCGAAATCATCGGCACCTTCCGCATATCGACTGCGGGCCAGAACTGCTGTTCGCGCTGCATGCCGCTGCGAACTGGCCAGTAAATCCACTCGCTCTGCGGTTGCAGCAACCGCCCCGATAGCGTTCTGCGCATCGGCAAGCGCGTCCAGCAGGACCTTGCGATACTGTTCGACCGCTTCTTGCTGTTCAGCCGAAGCGCGATACACTTGTCCCTCAAGGCGGCCATTGTCGAATATGGTGGCCATCATGCGGGCCGCCAGAGCAAAGCCAGGATTCAGAATCCCGCCGCCGACCGCACTATCGACGAACGATCCTGCGGACAATTCAATATCGGGCACGAAAGCTGCGCGAGCTCGCTCCACATCGCCTTGCGCTGCTTCTATCCTCGCCGCAGCGGCAAGCATATCGGGTCGGCGGGTCACAAGTGCTGCGGGCTGGAGCGGCTTAAACTGGGGAAGCGAAAATTCCCCAAGACTTGCTGCCTCCAGATTGAACAGTGGTGCTTCCTGGCCAGCCAAAACGGCCATGGCGCGCACTGTGCGCGACCGTGCTTCGCGAAGCCGCGATAGGTTTACTGCAAGATCATTGGCTTCAGTCGCCTGAAGGCTGGCATCGACCTGGCTTGTGATACCCGCTTCTGCGCGCAGCGCCAGAGTGCGTTCAAACTCACGCGCGTTGCCAAGCGCCTCTTCAGCTATGGCGATCCTGTCGCAAAGGGCGGCATATTCAACATAGGCCGATGCGGTGGCGGCCTCTATGTTGAGGCGCATGGCCTCGGCCTCGTAGCCGGCAGCACGATAACGGGCATATGCCGCTCTCTTGCTGGCCTTGAGCTTCCCCGAAAGATCGAGTGTGTAGGTGAGATCCAGGTCACCGGCAATGTAGCTGTCGCGGAAGGCATTGTCGCCAGAACCCCCACGCGAATTGGACTCGGCGCGACCAAAGGCTTCCAGGGCCGGCCCGTTGGCGGCTTTGGCAATCCTGAGATCGGCAGCTGCCTGAGCAATGCGCGTGTTGGCAATGGCTATATCGGTGTTGGCCTTGCGCACTTGGTCGAGCAGCGCGTCGAGGCGCGGCGACCCGAATGCCGCCCAGTCTAGCGGGGCTTCGGGCGTGAGGACGGCTCCGGCATTTACCGATGCGGACGCCGCCCATGTCGCCGAGTGGATGTTAGGCGCCACGGCAAGCTGCACCTGCGGCGCGCACCCCGTCAGGGCAGTCGTCAGCGCTAACCAGGGCAATGAGCCGAACGCCAGTGCTTTCACATTCTGTTCCATTGTCTTCAACGATGCATGCCCGGTCGGCCGTGACCCTCTGTCCGCATTAGCGTCAATTGGTTACAAAAGCCGAAAGCACTGGTTTGCAGGGCGTTAATCACGTTTTGAGAAATTGAGACTAACCAAGCGGACATGCATCTGGTTGGCCAATCATGAACAGTCCACTTTTTCGTCAGGAAGTGATCGAGTCAGGGCGCCAGCGGCTGACCGGCAACGTCGTGGCCGCAGTGCCGCCGTCCGCCCGCATCTACACCGGTCTGATTGTGGCGGTGCTGTTTGCGCTTGGGCTGCTGCTGACGCTGGGCAGCTATGCCAAGCGCGCGCAGGTGCGCGGGGTCGTTGCCTACTCGCAAGGCGTGGCCAGGATCACGCCACCGGGTGAGGCCAAAGTCGATAAGGTGCTGGTCCGCGAAGGCCAGCGCGTTGCGGCTGGTGCTCCGCTGCTGACGGTATCACTCACCCAGGGTCGCGATGCCGGCGGCGAAGGCATTGCCAGCCAGCTGCTACAAATTGACCGGCAATATGAGGAACTGCGCCGCCAGAAGGACCTCAGCAATATGCTGGGATCGACCGAGACGTCGTCGCTACAGAATCAGCAAAAGAGTATCGCACAGTCGCTCGAGTCGCTGGTTCGACAAGAAAAGCTGATGGCAGAGCAAATCAAGCTCACTGAGGCGCAGTTTCAACGGTCGCAGCGACTGGTCAAACAGGGTGCGGCGACCAAGGCGGAACTAGAGGAACGGCAGGCGGCCCTGCTTTCGCGAAGGCTGGACCGGGAGTCGCTTGCCGAAAGGATCATCTCGCAGCGTGACGCACTGACAACGATCGAGGCCCAGATTTCTTCTCGCGCGATCGGTGCGGACCAGTCCGGCTCGCAGATTACCGAACGCATGGCGGCTTTGGCGGAACAGCGTGCACGGCTTTTGCGGCAGGACAGGCTGACGCTGACGGCACCGATTGCCGGGTCCGTCGGCGATCTTGCCGTGCGTCCCGGCCAACGGGTCGATTCAACCACCGTGCTCGCCGCCGTTGTCCCTTCGGCAAACACATTGGAGGTCCAGCTTTACGCACCATCGAGCGCGGCCGGCTTCGTGCGCCCCGGCCAAAAAGTCCGACTGATGTTCGATGCCTTCCCCTACCAGAAATACGGGACCGGTTCAGGCACCGTTACATGGGTATCGACCGTGCCCACTCCACCTGTCGGTCTTGGCCAGAGCGGGGCGGCAACCGAACCCATGTTCCGGGTGCGGGTGGCCTTTGATGCAAATGAGGTCGGCAGCCGCTTTCGTGCTGGCCAGTTGCGCGATGGCATGACGCTGTCGGCCAACCTGATCCTTGAGAACCGTAGCCTTTGGGAGGTTTTCCTGGAACCTGTGCTCAAGGCGATGCGGTCGTGAGCGGCATTGAATGGCCATGGTCGCAGGGAATGCGACCAATGTTGCAGGCAGAGGCCGCAGAATGCGGACTGGCATGCCTTGCGATGGTGGCAGCGCACCATGGCCACCGTGTCAACATCGGTGGTTTGCGCCGCCAGTTCCCGGTGTCGATGAAGGGGGCCACGCTGGCCCAGCTGATCCAGATTGCGTCGCGTCTCGACCTTGCTCCGCGTCCGCTGCGGCTTGAGCTTGATGAACTCCACAAGCTGACCACCCCTGCCATCCTGCATTGGGATCTCAACCATTTCGTGGTGCTGGAACGGGTGGATGCGCGATCGATCACGATCCTCGATCCTGCAACCGGACGGCGTGAGGTCGCTATGGCGCAGGTCAACAGGCACTTTACCGGCGTGGCATTGGAGTTGACGCCAACGGCCAATTTCAAACCTATCGACGCGCGGGTCACCGTCCATCTGTCTGACTTGTGGGGGCGGCTGATCAATTTCCGCAGCGCCTTTACCCAGCTGCTGCTGCTGTCGCTCCTGCTCCAGGTGACCGCCCTTGCGCTGCCGTTCTTCATGCAGTTGACCATCGATGAGGCAATCGGCCAGAGCGATGGCAACCTGGTGATCTTGTTGCTGGCGGGCTTTGGACTGGTCTATGCGGTCAACATTCTCATCAAGGCATTACGATCGTGGGTCGTGCTCACTCTGGGACAGATGATCTCGTTCCAGCTTGGCGGCAACATCATCCGGCACATGCTGCATCTGCCGACCCGCTATTTCGAAAGCCGCCATGTCGGTGACCTGATGTCCCGTCTGCAATCCGTCGGGCCAATCCAGTCGATCCTGACACAGGGCATCGTCAATGCGCTGATCGATGCTTTGCTGGCGATCACGACATTGGTGGTGATGGCGCTGATCAGCATGCCGCTGATGATTGTGACGGTCGCCACGACGGTGCTCTATATCCTGTTTAGGGCGGCGATCTATCCAGCGATCCGGCGGCGGACGGAGGAAGAGCTCATCGCCGACGCGCATGAAGATACCTACACCATGGAGACCATGCGTTCGATGCGGGCGATCAAGCTCCACGTGAACGAAGCGGTGCGCGAGGCGGGTTGGCGCAATCGCTATGCTGATGTCATCACCGCAAGCTACCGAACCGAGACCTATCGTATATGGAGCCGGTTGGCCGAAGGCTTCATTACCAATGGCCAGTTCCTTGCCCTGGTCGGCATTGCTGCACTGGCTGTGATCGCAAACGAGATGACGATCGGCGTTATGCTGGCGTTCCTTGCCTATCGCGCGAGCTTCATGGATAGCGCGACATCGCTGATTGACCACGCCGAACGGTGGCGCCTCCTGTCTGTTCATCTGGAACGCCTGTCGGACATCGTATCGGAACGACGTGAGGATGTAATCCATTCCATGCCGCGCGAACAGCTGCTTGCCGCGCCGGAAATCATCGTTGAAGATATGGCCTTTGGCTACGACAGCGACCAGAAGCCGGTGTTCACCGACCTGTCGTTCGCGATCCCGGCGGGCAGCTTTGTTGCGATCGTCGGCGAGTCGGGTGCGGGCAAATCCACGCTTATGCGCATCCTGCTCGGGCTGATGAGGCCGCAGTCGGGCAGGCTTTTGATCGACGGCCAACCGCTGGGGCCGACCAACACCACCGCATGGCGTGCCCGGATCAGTGCGGTGATGCAGGATGATCACCTGCTGTCGGGCACGCTGGCCGACAACATCTGCTTCTTTGCCGAACACGCCAATATGCAGCACGTCGAACATGCAGCGCGGATGGCCCGGATTCACGATACGATCATGGCGATGCCGATGGGGTATCAAAGCCTTATCGGCGATATGGGCAATGCCCTCTCGGCGGGCCAGCGACAACGTGTGCTGTTGGCTCGGGCGCTTTACCGTGATCCTGATGCCATTTTCCTGGACGAAGGCACCGCCAATCTGGACGAAGAGAACGAGGCGGCCATCGGCGACATGTTGGCCAAGTTGCCGATCACCCGGGTCGCGATTACACATCGCCCTGCGCTGGTCGATCGGGCCGATATTGTGCTGCGGATGGTAGATGGCAAAATGATGGTTGAGCGCGGTGCACTGCGCAATGCGGTCGCAAGTCAGGTAATTTCGCGCGCCGGGTAAAATGAAGCTATCTTGGCAACATACGTGGGCATCGGCACGCAAGTCAGGCTTGGCGGGTGCGATACCAACCGGTCACTGCCAGCCGCGAAAATCCGGCCGAAGGACTTACCCAGGATACGCTATGTTGCTGCGGCACATGGAAGAGGTCCAGCGTATTGAACCGCGGGACCAGCGCCTCCGCTGTCCGTTCGTGTGGTCCATGAAACAGCAGCAGCCCGCCCCATTCGAGACGCCACATCTGCGTCAGCCCTAAAACGAAGGCGGCCATACGGTATTCACCTTCAGCGTCATCGTCATGCCCTGTAAGGAAATCACCGACCCCGTAGCTGGTTGCCTGTCCGTTGATGAACCGGCCAGGGGCCTGCGACGTGATGTCCTGGATCAGACCCAGCATCTCGGGACCATGCAGAAACTGCGCGAAAGGCGAGAGCATGTCGTCATTGTCGAGCGGCTCTTCGACGTCGGGAACACGCAAAGCCTCATAACGATACTGGAAGCCGTCACGTCCGCGCTGGTGCACGTCGCGATCAATCCGGGCATAGCGCTTTGTCCCCATCGCTTCACGTTCCTGGCGGGTCAGTTCGATCGGCGCACCGAGTGCGTGAATGACCTGGACCCAGTCGTCGCGCTTGCGCAGGTGATCGTGCAGTTCGATCGCCCCGCTGGCCAGCAGGCCATAAATACGCACGCGCCCCGTGCGCGCATAGCATTGAGCCAGCGCCGTGCGGTCCAGATCTGGGTTGAGCGAGTAAGGAGCCGTCGCGGAAGGCGAGGCCAGATGCGTCTGAGCCGTAGTCAGCGTCATGACACCACCCTCGCGGCAGGTCCTGTGGAGGTCCGCACCTTGATCTCAATCTCGACCCGCGTTTCCAGCGGATAGACGACCACCTGCCGGGTGAGCGCAGGATTAAGAAAATCCATAAGCAGCGGCGGTCGAGGCGAGCGGAAGTAATGCGCCGGATCGTCGGTCACATCATCAGACCCGACAAGATCAAGCTCATCAAGGCAAGACACGCGCTCCACCACCATTGGGGCATGGGTTATTCCATGGGCCAGCATGCTGTAGGCGCGGTGGTAACCGTTCTGGAGCACGATACGTTTGTCGCTGCCGATGCCGGACAGCAGGTTGGCCCCATAACCGATCGGCAAGAGGAGGCCGGTCGTTACAGGTCCGAAGCTAGCGATTGCACGCGCCTGGTCCGCAGACAGCCGCTGGACCTCATGAAACCGAAGATCGGTTGACTGTGATGTGAAAAGATAACGGTCGCCGGGCAAGCGAACCAAGCTGACCGGTGCGCTGTCCATCGTGCGCGGGAGACAAAAATCGAAAAGTTCAGCATTGGTCTGACTGGGACCCAGCCGCTGACGCAAGATGTCGCTGTGGTCGAGACCGACGCTGCCCTGGGATACGACCAGCTTGGAAAGTTCTACCCAGCGTATTTCGGTTGCGACGCTGTCATACGCTTGCCGATACTGATCATGAGATACAAGCTCGGCCGCAATATCTGTGAGTTCGGAAGGCAGCGGAACATCTTCGATGGTCTCGGCGATCCCGGCTTGTTCAGTCAGCAGCGCGTAGTAAATATCGTTGGCTTGTTTCCATTCCGCAGCGAGAGCCCTCGGCGAAACAGCGTCACCATCAACGACGCGGTTGCGAAAAAAGCGCAGGTAGTCAGCAAGATGAGGTTGACCAAGCAGCTTGATGATACGCTCGCCGCCGATCATGAGTTGCGCGGTGCGATCTGCGTTTTCAGCGGGAGGTGGCTGTGGGATCATCGTTGCGGATTAGCACTCTGTCCTTAAAACACTGCTAACCAGGAGAGCCTGAACACGATGTTGCGGCGCATTGGTGTCTCGGTCAATGCGCCGCATACGTCGTCAGCAATAGCGGTGGCTCTTGCCCTTGCTCTTCGAACCCTTGCTGGCTGAACCCTTGCTCTTCGAACCCTTGCTCTTCGAACCCTTGTTCTTGTGCTTCTTGGGTGGTTTGGGTGAGCTACCTGCGCCGCTGACGTGCGCCCATTCAAACTCGTGAAGATCCCGCATTTCAAACTCCTGATGAACCTTCGGCTACCCGCAATAGGTGTAACCGTGCGGTCATAATGTGTGGAATCTGAATGATGTAAACCGCCGATTCGTTAACGTCCCAAGGCGAGACATTAACCAATGGTGAGGTTATTGACGACTGACAGAAGGCTTTTTCTGTTCTGTGGACAGATGGCGCTTATGCTCTATCCCTACTGCATCCAGCCATTTTTCATGGCTTGCTCTTCGCTGCGTGCATCCAGAGCTTCGCCTGAGGCCATATTCTGAGCGACTGCAAGAATGTCTCCCTCGCTAGCAGCCTGGCGAAATTGTCGTGATGCCGTGCCCCCGACGGCAAATTGCTGTTCGAGCTTCCAGCCTTGCCTGTTGCGGCAAGCGATACCGCCGTCCGTCACACCACGCCACGCCCGGCAGAGTCGACCGTCTCTTGCCTCAAAGCTCAGCAAGATGCGCAGGCTGGTGACGGCAGACTGATCGGCGACCAGTCGGTTCTCCAGCAGGTCCGCAAGTTCTGTGGAAGCATATCGGTCGGCTTCCTCGCTTTGCCAAGGCTGCCATATGGCCAGCACCAGCGATGCCGCTATGGCAGGCCCCGCAATCGGCATCCAGCGGCGAAAGCTGGGTGGCAAGCCGCGTCGGGCACGGGCCTTAGCCATGCTGACCACATCGCCAGAAGACGGTCCGGCCTGTTCGCGCTTCTCGATTAGCTCAGTGAATCGATCGGGCACAGATTCGGAGGTGATTGGCGAATAACGGGCCGCCAGCATCGCCTTAAGCTTGCGATGTCGCTCAACCTGCTTCGCTAGCTTGGGATCAGCGGCGATTGCCGCCTCAACGCGCAGCTTGTCGTCGCCACCGAGCTCGCCGTCGGCAAAGGCCGCGATTATTTCTGGGGCCACTGTCATCCCACGTCCTCCAGTAAGTCCATCAGCGCATCCCTGCCGCGCACCAGTCGGGAATTGAGTGTGCCAACCGGGCAGCCTACGATTTCGGCTGCTTCCCTATATGAACACCCCTCCACCATCACCAACAACACAGCTTCTCGCTGCTCTTCAGGCAGTTGCATCATTGCGCGGTCAATCATGCCAAGCTCCACAATTGCTTCCTGTCCGCCAGACGATCCCACTGACAGGCCTGCCTCTTCGGCCACGAAAGTCTCGCTGCGGCGGCGCGAGGCGCGTATCTCGTCGATAAACAGGTTTCGCATTATCTTATACATCCAGCTATCTAGGCTTGTCCCCTCTTGCCACTGATTGCGGCGGGTCAAGGCACGTTCGATCGTCAACTGGCACAGATCATCACCGTCAGCAGTCGAGCCCGTCAGGCCGCATGCAAACCGCCGCATCTTTGGCAGAAGATCAATCAGCAGTGGTTCAAACGCCTTGGTCAGGTTTAGCGCCTTTCTGATGGATGAAACGGATGGGCTCGCACGTTTCATCCGTGCTTAAGCAAAAAAAGAGGATAGAACCAATCATGCGCAGATCGCGAGCCATCATCTTTATCTCATTGCTGTGTGCGATGACCATGGCAGCCCCCTCATGGGCCCAGTTGAGATCACCGCTGGGCCAAGTTGGGCTGCCGAGGGTGGAAGGTGTCGTCGGAGGTCTCGTCGATGAGGCCGGAGATACGCTTGATCAGGCCGGCAGCCTGCTGGAACGACAGGCGCGCGATCTGTTGCGCTTGCGTGACCAGCAACTTGCACGCCTGCTGAGGCAAAACAGGGACCGGATCGAGCACGATGCGGCGGGCAACCTGGCCCGGCGCGGCGAGCTACTCTCGGTCGGGATAAGCCCCGACGATCTGAATGGTCTCAAGCGGGCAGGCTTTGCGGTGGTTGCGCACGAAACTGTCGAGGGGCTCGATCTCCAGATCACGCGACTGCGTGTCCCCGCCGGAGTGGACTTGGCCAAGGCGCAGGCGCTTGCTGCACAGATTGCGCCAGGGGCAGACATCAGCGCGGATAACCTGCACTGGCAATCGGAAAGCTCGGTTGCTGGCAAAGGCGCGGTCGTTTTGCCCGGTCTGCTTGCTGTGCAGGCGCAAATCCCCGTCGAAACGCCCATAGGGATCATCGATGGAGCGCCTGGACCCGCCATCCGAGTGACGGGCCGCAAGGGCTTTGCCACGGGGGCTCTGCT
>Ga0233424_10003317_pt1 | contig 10523 bp, 7 predicted proteins | sample Watercolumn_Towu_FD_181011 | JGI IMG/M metagenome (GOLD analysis project Ga0233424, IMG submission 181011) | Freshwater microbial communities from Lake Towuti, South Sulawesi, Indonesia - Watercolumn_Towuti2014_125_MG | ecosystem: Environmental > Aquatic > Freshwater > Lake | place: Indonesia... | reverse complement strand
CGCGGTTTTTTTCTGACAGTGGCGAACATCCTGTTTTGGATCCTCCTCCAAACGTTGCTCATCAAGCGAGCGGGCGTCGAATGGTTCCCGGTTTTTTACGTCATGAGTTCGGTTGCGATCCTGTTCGGCGCTTGGTTGTCTTCGCGCGTGTTGCGGCGCCTCAGATCGAACACGCAAGGATTGATTTTTACGATCGCGGCATTCGTCGGGGCCGCGGCCATCGCGGCGACACAAGGGTGGATCGGCACGCAAACTCCGGTCGCGATCGTGCTCGGATATCTGGGCATCGGGCTCGTGACGAACTCGGCGTTCCTGCTCGTCGCGAACGACCGCTTGAACGTGGTCGCGGCCGACGCGTTCAACACGGAACAGTTCCAGCGCATCCAGCCGATGGTCACGAGCGTCTCGGTCGTGAGTTCCTGTGTGGCGGGCGTGCTCTTGGCAGGCATCAGCGAATCCGTCAGTCCGACCTGGCTCTTTAGTCTGGTCGCCCTGTTTATCCTGCTCGCGCTGCCGTTCCAGGTGCGGCTTCAGCGTTTAGCGGGCACGACGGCGGTTCTGCCTCCCGCCGCAGGATCAGCAGGGGACCATGGAAAACTGCGATCGTTATTTCCGGACGCTACCCTGCGCCGGTTTCTGCATCTGCTGGGCGCTGCCGCGGCCTTGTCGATGGTGTTCACGCGCATCTTCAATTACGAGTTTGCGATCGTGACGAACGCGCAGTTTGCCACGGAGGCGCAACTGAATGCCTTCAACGGCCTGTACACGGCTGTCTCAGGCATTGTCCTGCTCATTTTCGTGAATACGATCCAGCGCTATTTGTTTACCCGTTTTGGTCTGACCCGCAACCTGTTCGTGCCGCCGCTTGTCGTCGCGGCGGGTGTGCTGCTCATGTGCGCCTTTCCCGTGTTTGGGATCGTGGTGCCGGTCATCCTCGTGCGCGAAGTCATCATCTCGCTGCAGCAGCAATCCTTGTCCGTGATGTTTGAGGGCGTGAGCGACGCGCAACGCTTGCGGGCATGGTCGTGGATCAACGGGCCGGCGACGACCGTCGGCGGACTCACGGGGAGCGCCATGCTGGCCGTGGCCGCGTCCGGACTCGAACAGATGCCGGTCGCGACCACGCTGCGGATCCTGAGCGTCGCGGCACTCTGCTTCTTGATCGTTCGCGTCGCCGTGGACCTTCGCGTGCGGCGGACATATCCGGCGGTGCTACTCTCAAGCCTCCAGCACGGCGATTTCAAGACGCGTCTGCGAACCGTGGAGGTCATGGCAGAGCTGCGTTTCGTGAAAGACCGTCAGCTCAGCGCCTTGTTTGATATCGTTCGCGGCGAAGCGGAACCCGGCGCACTTCGACTGGCGGCGCTGCGTACGCTCGCCGAAATTCGGGAACCTTCGAGCTTGCGGGTGATCAGCCAGCTGCTTTCGCACAACGATCCGGAGTTGCGGCGCGCGGCCGTGCGGGCGATCGCTGCGTTTCCGTTTGAGCCGGAGCGGCTCTATGAAAGCGGCTTTTCGCGGCATGCGCTTATCGCCCGGTTGCGCGAAGCGTTTGCGGCGGAACGGACGCCAGAAATTATCGACGCGATTTTGGATGCGCTCGTCGCCTTGCGTGACCCGGACATCATCCCCTTCATCCTGTCATGCCTGGAAGGGGGAACCGCTGCAGTCCGCCAGAGCGCCCTGCACTGCCTACGCAATTTTTCCGACCCGGCGATCATCGACGTCGTGAAGCCGTATCTCAAATATCCGAGCGTTCGGATTCGCGCGCAGGCGATCGCTGCCATCTGGCGGTTTCCGTGGGAGCGCAAGGCGGTTCTGACGCAGGCGCTCGACGACATGCTGAAGACCGCGGAGCAGTCCGAGGAGTATCAGAGTGCCTTGTATTTGTTCGGCAGGTTGCGCCTGTCTGATCGTCGCGACGTCCTTGAGCACGCGCTGCGCAGCCCCTTTGCGCAAACCCGGCTCGTCTCTGCGATCGCGCTTCTCAAACTCGGCGATGCGTCCGGGACCGCAGTGCTCGAGCGCGCGATTGCGAGCGGATCGCCGGCTGAAGCGGCAAGCGTAGAACGGCTTGCGACACACCCGAACGTGCCCGCGCCGCAGCAGCAACTCGTCGAGCGGCTGATCCATGCCCACCATCTGCATTATCCGGCGGATTTGCCGGTGAGCGAATCCTTGCGCGTACGCGTGCACGACATCCCGCGGGCCTGTTTGAAAGCGTTGCTTCCGTTTTATCGGGAACGTGAGTCCGGTGCTGAATTGCAAAAGATCGAACGAGCCTTGAGCGCGAAGCAGGCGTATCCCTCCGTGCGTGGCCAGGTTGTGTTGGTCGGTCTTGAACCCCTGCTCGCTCGCATGACGTCCGTTGCCCTGCTCGCGCACGGATATCTCGTTTTGGAACCGCCTTCGAAAACCACATCCGCACGCGTGATCGTGATCGGCATGGAGGGCGACAAGCACTTACCCGCGGACGCGTACACATTTTCCGAGCGCGCGGAGCATCTTGGACCCCGTTCTATTGCTCGCTCGCATTACGCCCCCGGCGAATTGCTCGCCCGCATTCAGAAGGAGCATGATTCCCCAAAGTGACGCTTCGTGTGCTATCATCGGCGCATTATGAAGAAATCGAGCACGTCCGCACTCACTCCGGAGCAGCATGCTGAGCAGGATAAGCGCTATGCGCAGGGTCACCAGTATGATTATGTCATCATCGGCACCGGCAGCTCGGCTCTGACGGCCGCCGCCCTGCTCGCGAACGCTGGCAAGAAAATCTGCATGCTGGAGGCGCACGACCTGCCCGGCGGCTATTGCCAGACTTTTCACACCGGCGACTTTTATTTCTGCGCGCAGGTCCACTACATTTGGGGCTGCGGGCCGGGCGGGAAGATTTACGAGTTTTTGAAACGCATCGGCCTTGAGAAGGACATCACGTTCGAACTGTTCGATCGCGATGGCTACGACCACATGGCGCTTCCGGACGGCAAGCGCGTGAAAATCCCGTACGGTTGGGACCGATTGGTCGCGAGCGTCGTGGAATCGTATCCGCACGAAAAGGAACCGATGGAGAAGTTCGTCGCGGTGATGCGCAAATTGCGTGAAGAATTCCGCCACCTGCCGGACCGCAAACTGAAGTGGTTCGAGTATCTGCAGTTTTACAAAGTGCCGACGATTATCAAGTACCGTCGGGCGACGCTGCAGGACTTGTTTGACGAGTGCGGACTCGGCAAAGAGGCGCAGGCCGCGCTGGCAGCCAACGCGGGCGACTTCATGGTGCCGCCTGAGCGCCTATCGCTCTTTATGTACGTGGCGCTCTTTGGCGGCTACAACACGGGCGCCTATTCGCCGACCAAGCATTTCAAATACTACATTGAGCGGCTCGCGCAATTCATCACGGACCATCCGGGCTGCCACATCTATTACGAAACCGAAGTCGACAAAATCACGACTGAGGGCGGCCGGGTCGTGAGTGTGGGCACTAAGAACGGCAAAACGTTCACGGCAAAGAATTTCATCTGCAACGGCGATCCGACCAAGATGGCCAAAATCATCGGCTGGGACAAATTCCCGCCAGAAGAACAGCGCAAACTGTCCTATGAATATTCGCCGGCCGGCGTGATGATCTATCTCGGCCTCAAAGACATCGATCTGCGTCAGTACGGCTTCGGTTCATTCAACATCTGGCACTTGGAGCAGTGGGACATGAACAAAATGTGGAAGGAGATGGGTGAGGTGAATTTTGAGAAGCCTTGGATTTTCCTCTCCACGCCGACCCTGCACACGAATGAGCCCGGAACTGCGCCACCTGGATGCTCGATTCTCGAGGTTGCGGCTTATACGGAGTACGCGCCGTTTGCGGAGGCACAGAAGAAAGGGTACGCCGAGTACGCGAAGCTGAAACAAAAAGTCGCGGATCGGATGCTCGCGATCGTCGAGGAGAAATACATCCCGAACCTCCGCCGCCACATTGTCGTCAAGACCGTCGGCACCTCGACAACGAACGAGGACTTCGTTCTGACGCCGTTTGGCAATGCGTACGGCTCGAACATGACGCCCCAGCAGGTGAACCTTTCACGGCTGAAAGCCAAAACGCCGTTTGAAAATTTCTGGTGGTGCAATGCGTCGTCGGGCTGGGCTGGCATGTACGGCACGGTCACGACCGGCATGAATCTCTACATGGATCTCACGGGCGATCGCTTCCACGATCCGGAGCATCACGTCCACGACGACGAGGTCATCGCGCGGTTGTACCGATAATTTGCGCAGCAACACGCTGGCCGCCTCGCAGAGCCCCTTCGGTCCAAGGCGAATTGAGGTAATCGCCGCACAGCCAGACGTTCTGCGCGCCTTGGCCGCCGCGATCCGACAAAAACTTCTTGACGGCAGAGAGGTGGCCGTGCGCGAATTTCGGCATCGCGAGCGGCCATTTTTGTAAATCGTGCGGTTCGATTTGCTCCGCGGTCACCCACGGACAAACGCGCGCCAATTCGGTTTTGACCTGTGTAAAAATTTCCGAATCCGGCAGATCAATAATTTCTTTCGCGAATTCTTCGTGCAGCCAGGCGCAAATGAGCGTTTTGCCACCGTGTTCAAGCTCCTCGCCTTTCATGGCTTCATTCACATAGCCTGAAATTTTTTTGCTCTCGCGGTACGGTACCCACACGACCGCCGTGTCCGGCATGCTCTGTCGCGGTACGCGCAGCGCGACACTGATCGTCGCCGCGTAGCGACTCTGCTCCAGGATGACACGTTGCGCCGCAGTCGGATTTTGATACATCGCGAGACTCATCGGGGCCTGGGAAGCGAGCACGACCGCATCGAACGTTTCTTCGCCGGCGTCGGTTATGATCCGAATCTGCTCGCCACCGGTAACGGCGCGTACCGGCGTTGCCGTTTTCACGTTGAGGCGTTTTGCCAAAGCATCGGGCAGGGCCTGCATGCCGCCGCGCGTTCGGTGCAAATGCCACCTGGGCTGGTCTTTTTGGATGGAGCGCATGATCCCGAGCAGGGCTCCGAGCGAAATTTCTTTTGCGCGATGGAATTGGTATGTCGAGGCGAACGCGTCCACGAAATAATCTGCGACTTCGGAGCCCGTTCGCCAGCGCATGAAATCGTACGCGTTGTCGCGGTCATGGGTCGAAAGATGGGAGAGGTCGAAAAAGTCCGCGACGTCACGCGCGAGCAGATACGTGGCGGCCAGACGGAATTTCGAGAGTCGGCCGATCGCTTGTTTCAAGGGCAGGACCCGACCGTTGCGGTACAGTCCATATTTCAAAAAACGCATCTTCTCCCACGGGATGCCGAACTCCGCGCAGTACGCCTTGATCCCGTCGTAGAGGTCGCACAAATGGTCCGCGCCCAGATCGAACACGAACCCGTCTTTCACGCGCGAAGACATGCGTCCGCCGACGCGCTCGTCCTTTTCATACACGACGACCTCGTGGCCTGCGCGCTGCAGCTCGTAGGCACACGACAGCCCGGCGATTCCAGCACCCACGACCGCGATGCGTTTTTGCATCTTGTTCATGGGCGACATGATAGCCGGGATTCGCCCCGATTGCCAGAGTAAAAAAATGACCGAGCTTTCGCTCAGTCCGCCGCCGACCCGATGTCGGCATAGATGCACGCTTCGATCCGCTCGCGCAGCGATCCGAGCGAGACGTTCGCAAGAACGAATCCGACGGAACCTCCTAGTTTTGCGGTGCCATTTTTACCCTAACATCCGACTTGCACGCTGTAAACGCTTTTGGTTACGGCAGGGCGACACGGTCGATCGCAGCTTTGAAAATTTCGATGAGGATTTGCGTTTGCGTAGCGGACTCGATGCCGGGTGAAACGCGCAAAAACGGTTTGGCGTTGCCGTGCGCGTGCAGGGCCGTGAGATACACGCGCGTCGTGTTGAGTCCGAAACTCGTGCCGGCCAACAGATCGACGCGGCGATGCTTGGCCTCTGCGATGGCAGCGGCAATGAACGCCTGCGCGAACGGCACGCGCGGCACGGACGGCTTGAATGCGAGCACGAGGCTGGCGCCCCGCCCAGGGTAAACGACACGTGAAAACGGCGCGAGTGTTTTTTGTTTGAGATGATCCTGCAGGGCGTTCGCCATCATGAGTGCATTGCGTTCGAGGCGAGCAAGACGACCGGAAAGAATTTCGCGATTCGGGGCAGGAAGTGCGAGGACCGAGGCGTCTGACATGATCGTTCCCAAATGTTCGCGTGCGGCGTACAGGCCGTGGCCGTCGAATCCGGGCGTCCAGATGATCCCTCCGGTCACGCGGTCCATGCCGAATTGGTGGTGCTTGTTGAGGCTTTCAAAAACGATGAGTTTGAGGTGTCTATTGCCCGGTGGCAGCAGTTTGACCGGCTGCACGGAAGAAGCGAGGCCGCTGTTGTCCAGAACGAGATACGTTTCGTGTTGGCACTCGCGGGCAAGCGTCGGGAGGATCGTCGCGAGATCCAGTATCGCGAGTGTTTCCGTGTTGCACCAAGAGTCCAGAAAAATCGCGCGCGGCTTTTCTCGACGAACAGCGTCGAGCACTGCCTGCGTATCCAATTCGTCGACTTCAACGATCTCGTCCGCAAACAAATCATTGAGGACGATTTTGTTTTCAAAATAGCTGTTCTCGCCAAGAACGATCGGTCCCGAAAGCGCGCCGAGTTTCTGCAGCGCATGGACGATCGTCGTGAACGCGGCCATGCCGGAGGAGCAGGTGTAGGCATGAACGGGAGTCAGCAGCGGGTGATCGACGTAGGCCCGGATGAACGCATGCTCATACGAGCGAGCGTCCAAGTGGCCGTCGCGCTTATAGTCGTTGACCGTACCCTGAATGTGTCCGGCTTGCACTCCCGCCTGAGAGATCATGGCATGTTTATACGAAGGTGACTGCCAATCCAGACTCGCGCAGACAGACGCAACGATTCCTTGCAGCGATCGCAGACGATCGCGGATGGTCTCAAGCGGCGTCTCTGCGCTTGCGCGCGTCAATTCCTCGACAAGAACGTCGATCCCAGGGAGCAGTCCGTCGACGACTTCCAGTAACGCGTTTCGCGTCTCATTTCGGAAACGATCCCCCGGCGCGTTCAATTCAAGCTTAAACTGATGCAGACGTAATCCCTGCCAGCGGGCAATGTGGAGAAGTTCAGCCAAATCTCGTTCCAAATCCTGGTCGACCATACTGCGCGTTATGTTACCATGCATGAACTATGACCAGGCCGTTCGTCAAGGAAATCGCGGGAAAATCAGAAGGGAAAACGCTCGTCGTGACGGGCGGGATGGACGGGGACGAGTACGCCGGGATGGAGGCGGCCTACCGGCTGATCGTGGAGTTCAAACATCGGACGTTTGCCGGTCGCATGATCGTCATCCCGATCGTGAACCTGCCTGGCTTTGCCGCCGAGTGTAGCTGGAATCCGGAGGATCATCGGTTTCCGAAACACATTTATCCCGGCGATCCGAAAGGTTCCTCGACTGAACAATTGATTCATTGGCTCACGACGAATCACCTGCATCGCGCGGATGCCTGGCACGACATGCACGGCGGCGCGATCACCGAAGGGCTGCATCCGTTCGTGTGGCTCCATGAAACCGGCGTGCCCGACGTCGATCGTCTCGCGCATCGGGCGATGGACTCGTTGCCGGCAGAGCGCTTCGTGTGCGAGAGAGTTTCGGCGTCATCGAAGGCCGGGCAGTTGGCGCGTCGGGGATGTGCCTACGTGCTCGCGGAATCCGGACAGCGCGGTGAACGAAAAGAAGAAGACATCGAGCGGCATCTCACCTGGGTTCGATGGACGATGGGGCAGTTGGGCATGATTGACGCGCCTGCGGCTAGGGCGAACAAACCGACGGTTGCTTGGGACATTGCGTATGAACGCGCACCCATGGACGGATGTTGGCGCCCGATACTCCCGATGCCGGAGCGCGTGTCGCGCGGACAGGTCATCGGTTTGTGCGTTCGCATGGACGGTGGCGGTGAACGGGAGGTACACGCCTCGCGCGACGGAATGGCGCTGTGGTGGAAAGAAACCATGCGAATCAGGAAAGGGGAAATGCTTCTCGCGATTGGCGTGCGCTAGACGTGAATGCAAACTTCGGCTACCATGCCGATCCTGTGCGAATCTTGGGAATCGAATCGAGCTGCGACGAAACCGCGATCGCGATCGTGAAGGGCGATGGCGATTCGATTATCGTTGAGAAGAATTTGATCGCATCGCAGGCGAAGCTGCACGAGAAATATGGCGGCGTGGTTCCAGAAGTCGCGGCGCGCAAACATACGGACGTGATCTTTCCGTTGCTCGTGGAAGCCGGCGTTGCGCGCGACGGATCGAACATCGATGCGATCGCGGTCACGGCCGGCCCGGGACTGGTTCCGGCCCTGCGCGTTGGGGTGGAACTCGGCAAGACGCTCGCGTGGGCCTGGAACAAGCCGCTCATCGGCGTGAATCATCTGGAAGGCCACATTTATTCGGTTTGGTTTTCGGGAAAGCCATCATTTCCGGCACTCTGTCTTCTGGTTTCCGGCGGTCACACGGAGCTGATTCTTATGAAGGACCACGGTGTTTACGAACTAATCGGCAAAACGCGTGACGACGCGGCTGGCGAATGCTTCGACAAGGCAGCGAAGCTGCTGGGGCTCGGTTACCCGGGCGGTCCGGCCGTGTCCAAGGCCGCCCTTGCCGGCAAACGCGACGCGATCGAATTCCCTCGGCCCATGCTCGAAAGCGGCGATTTTGATTTTTCCTTCAGCGGTCTCAAAACCGCGGTGCTGGTTCGCCGCAAAGAGCATCCGGAGGATCGGGTCGAAGACGTGTGCGCGTCGCTTGAGGAAGCGATCGTGGATACCTTGGTCGGCAAGACGTTGTCTGCCGTTGAAAAATATCAACCGACATCCGTGATTTTGTCTGGTGGTGTTTCAGCGAACAAACGTCTGCGGGAAAAGCTCGCCGACGCACTCAGTCACGCGGCCGCTCAGCCACCTTTTTTCACTCCTGATTTTGCCTACACGGGCGACAACGCGGCCATGATCGCAGCCGCAGGATATTTCCATGCAAAACAAAAAGATTTCGCGGACCCTCTTCAGGTCGTCGCGGATCCGAACATGCGTTTGGTCTAATATGATTTTTGAGAGCGCATCAGTCGAACAGACCAAACAGATCGCCGCGGACATCGTCGGGCAGCTTCAAGGCGGGGAAACGCTTCTGCTTGAAGGCGATCTGGGTTCTGGAAAAACGACCTTCGTGCAGGGCTTGGCCGACGCGTTGAAGGCCGATCATGCCCGCAGCCCCACGTTTTCGATCATGAACGTGTATCAGACCAATCATTCGAAGATCCGGGAGCTGGTGCATTTGGATTTTTACCGAATGAAAAATCCGCGCGAGCTTGCAGAGCTCGGTCTTGAAGAATGGCTGGGTCGCAAAGACGCGGTTGTTGTCATCGAATGGCCTGGTGTGGTCGCTGACGCGGCATTTAAAAACCCGATCCGCGTTCAACTTTCCGTTGTAAACGCTTCGGAACGCCGCATAGACATTTCCTTCGGTAACCGATAAGCTGGTAGTAGTAAATGTATGGGAAACATGGAACGCCGAGGTCCTGCCAGTTTTTATTCCGGACGCGAGCTGGAGATAGATGTGTTCGGCAGACCGAAATTTCCGCGAGGATACGAGGAGGTGCTGCGACAAGAGTCGCAACGCGGCTATCTGCCGTTCAACCGTGCGATGGACGTGATTCGGGAGTATTATCCGTTCGATCCAACCAATCCTCCGAAAGAGTTTGCCAACGATTTGCGACTGGAGATCATCGACAAGCTTGGGCTGACGGATGAACAGGCCGACGATTTGAAATTTTATTCAGCCATCGGAACGCCTCTGGATACATTTCACGGCGTGGACGCGTGGTTGGAATTTCCGGATCCGAACACCTCACGGCCAATCTTCGTCACGCTGGACGTCACCAAACAGGTCGGGAAATTAGAAGAGGGGCACAAGGCAGATGTCATCGTCGGAGACGTGCCGGAACCCGCCTCGAACAGTTATCTGGGTGAGGTTGAGCGCTACGCGGACGAGGTGTTCGACGTGTTCCAACGCAAGCTCCCGCCCAAACGACCTATCCGACCCGCCAGGTCTGCCAGGGCCAAGTAACCCGGAGCCTTGACACGGGCTGCGGACTCGTGTAGGGTGATCGCTCGCCTGGAGGCGAACATGAAGAACATTATCCGTCTGCCGGCCTCGTCCCGCACGGGACGCACGCCGGGATGCGCCGTGTGCGATCCGCGGGCGCGGACGGATGCTTCCCCCATCCGTCTCTGCATGAATTGTGCTCATCCGCAGCAGGTGCGTGCGTTCTGCGACCGATGCGAACAGCGAGTCAGCTTCACCGTGGAGCGGGCCCGCGCGATGTTCCGGCTCTTCGGCCTGGATACTGACCTGGTGCAAGAGGGCCTGGTCATCCGCTACGAACGGGACTGCGGATGTCCGCTCTGTCCGGGCCACGTGACCGGCGACGTGCTGCACAAGAAACTGTTCTGCA
>Ga0233424_10003315_pt1 | contig 10525 bp, 8 predicted proteins | sample Watercolumn_Towu_FD_181011 | JGI IMG/M metagenome (GOLD analysis project Ga0233424, IMG submission 181011) | Freshwater microbial communities from Lake Towuti, South Sulawesi, Indonesia - Watercolumn_Towuti2014_125_MG | ecosystem: Environmental > Aquatic > Freshwater > Lake | place: Indonesia... | reverse complement strand
ATCGTCTGGGGCAACCACTCCCCGACCATGTTCCCGGACATTCGCTTCTGCACCGTGGCCGGCCAGCCCGCCCCGCAGATGGTGAACGACGAGGCCTGGTACCGCAACGAATACATCCCGAAAGTCGGCAAGCGCGGCGCCGCCATCATCGAGGCGCGCGGCGCCTCCTCGGCCGCCTCCGCCGCCAACGCCGCCATCGACCACATGCGCGACTGGGCGCTCGGCACCAATGGCAAGTGGGTCACCATGGGCATCCCCTCGGACGGCTCCTACGGCATCCCGCAGGACATCGTCTACGGCGTGCCGGTCACCTGCGCCAATGGCGAGTACGCCCGCGTGACGGGGCTGGCCATCGACGACTACGCACGCACCATGATGGACAAGACGCTCGCCGAGCTGAAGGAAGAGCAGGCCGGCGTCGCCAGCATGCTGGGCTAAGAAGCACGGAAGGGGTGATCGCACAGTGAGCGCCGCGCTTCACCCCGCCGCCGTTCTCTACCGCGAAGCGAACCCCTTCCCCGCCCTGCCCGCCTGCGAGCACTACGCCGGCAGCGAGAAGCTGATCGGCAAGGCGCTCGCCCTGCAGCAGACGCTCGGGCCGGTCTTCGATCTCACCTGCGACTGCGAGGACGGCGCCCCGGCCGGCGCGGAAGCCGAGCATGCCGAAATGGTGGCTGCAGCCGTCAATTCCGCCGATAACCGCTTCGATCGCGTCGGCGCGCGCATCCACGACATCACCCATCCGCACTGGCGCAACGACCTGGAAATCATCGTCGGCGCCGCCGGCACGCGGCTCGCGTACGTCACCTTCCCCAAGGTGGCCGGCCGCCAGGACGCGCAGACCATGCTGATGGCCCTGGCCGCCATTGCGAAGAGCTGCGGCCTCGAGCGACCGATTCCCGCCCACGTGCTGATCGAGACGCACGGCGCGCTGCGCGAGGTGGAAGAGATCGCCGCCCTGCCCGGCATCGAGACGCTGGACTTCGGCCTGATGGACTTCGTCAGCGGCCACCACGGCGCGATACCCGCCGCCGCCATGAAGAGCCCGGGGCAGTTCGAGCACCCGCTGGTGGCGCGCGCCAAGTGCGCCATGGCCGCCGCCGCGCTCGGCCACGGCCTGGTGCCCGCGCACAACGTAACGACCGAACTGCACGACACGCAGGCGGTCTACGCCGATGCGAGACGCGCGCGCGCGCAGTTCGGCTACCTGCGCATGTGGAGCATCCATCCGAACCAGGTGCAACCAATAATTGACGCGATGCGTCCGGATTTCGAGGAGGTCAACGAGGCCTCGGGCATCCTTCTCGCGGCGCAGGCCGCCGGCTGGGGCCCGATCCGCCACGACGGCCGCCTGCATGACCGCGCCTCGTACCGCTATTACTGGGAGCTGCTGCAGCGCGCCCACACGACCGGCATGGCATTGCCGGCCAGCGTGAAGCAGCAATTCTTTTCGACCCCGCATTAACCCTTCTTAAGAGAGGACACCCCCGTGCTAGAAGCCTACCGTGCCCACGCCGCCGAACGCGCCGCCCTCGGCATTCCGCCGCTGCCCCTCACCGCCAAGCAGACCGGAGAACTGGTCGACCTGCTGAAGGCCCCCCCCAAGGGCGAGGAAGCCTTCCTGGTCGAGCTCATCACCCACCGCGTGCCGGCCGGCGTGGACGACGCCGCCAAGGTGAAGGCCGCCTTCCTGTCGAAAGTCGCCAAGGGCGAGGAAGCCTGCGCCCTCGTTTCGCGCGAGAAAGCCACCGAGCTCCTCGGCACCATGCTCGGCGGCTACAACGTCAAGCCGCTGATCGACCTGCTCGACGACGCCGCCGTCGGCGCCGTCGCCGCCAGGGGCCTCAAAGGCACGCTGCTGATGTTCGACTACTTCCACGACGTCGCCGAGAAGGCCAAGAAAGGCAACGCCAATGCCAAGGCCGTCATGCAGTCGTGGGCCGACGCCGAGTGGTTCACGCAGCGCCCGGAAGTGGCGAAGAAGATTTCCGTCACCGTCTTCAAGGTCACCGGCGAGACCAACACCGACGACCTCTCGCCCGCCCCCGACGCCTGGAGCCGCCCCGACATCCCGCTGCACGGCCTCGCCATGCTGAAGAACCCGCGCGAGGGCATCGTCCCGGAAAAGCCCGGCGAGCGCGGCCCGATCCAGCTCATCGAGGACCTGAAGAAGAAGGGCCACCCGGTCGCCTACGTCGGCGACGTGGTCGGCACCGGCTCCTCGCGCAAATCCGCCACCAACTCGGTGATCTGGTGGACCGGCGGCGACATCCCCTTCGTGCCGAACAAACGCTACGGCGGCTTCTGCCTCGGCGGCAAGATCGCGCCGATCTTCTTCAACACGCAGGAGGACGCCGGCGCCTTCCCGATCGAGTGCGATGTGGCGCAGATGGCCATGGGCGACGTGGTCGACATCTATCCCTACGACAAGAAGGTCGAGAAGAACGGCCAGGTCATCGCGAATTTCTCGTACAAGTCGGAAGTGCTGCTCGACGAAGTGCGCGCCGGCGGCCGCATCAATCTCATCATCGGCCGCGGCCTCACCGCGCGCGCGCGCGAGGCGCTCGGCCTGGCGCCCTCCACCCTGTTCCGCCTGCCGCAGGCGCCGAAGGACAGCGGCAAGGGCTTCTCCCTGGCGCAGAAGATGGTCGGCCGCGCCTGCGGCCTGCCCGAAGGCAAGGGTATCCGCCCGGGCACCTACTGCGAGCCGAAGATGACCACCGTCGGCTCCCAGGACACCACCGGCCCGATGACGCGCGACGAGCTGAAGGACCTCGCCTGCCTCGGCTTCTCCGCCGACATGGTGATGCAGTCCTTCTGCCACACCGCCGCCTATCCGAAGCTGGTCGACGTGCGCATGCACCGCGAGCTACCGACCTTCATCTCGACGCGCGGCGGCGTCGCGCTGCGCCCCGGCGACGGCGTCATCCACTCCTGGCTGAACCGCCTGCTGCTGCCCGACACTGTCGGCACCGGCGGCGACTCGCACACCCGCTTCCCGATCGGCATCTCCTTCCCGGCCGGCTCGGGCCTGGTCGCCTTCGCCGCCGCCACCGGCGTCATGCCGCTCGACATGCCGGAGTCGGTGCTGGTGCGCTTCAAGGGCTCGCTCGCCGAAGCCGGCAAGCGCGGCGTCACGCTGCGCGACCTGGTGAACGCCATCCCCTACTACGCCCTCAAGCAGAATCTCCTCACCGTCGAGAAGAAGGGCAAGAAGAACGTCTTCTCCGGCCGCATCCTCGAGATCGAGGGCCTGCCCGACCTGAAGGTGGAACAGGCCTTCGAGCTGTCGGACGCCGCCGCCGAGCGCTCCGCCGCCGCCTGCTCGGTGCACCTCGACAAGGCGCCGATCATCGAGTACATGCGCTCGAACATCACGCTGATGAAGTGGATGATCGCCAACGGCTACCAGGACGCGCGCACGCTCGGCCGCCGCATCAAGGCCATGGAAGCGTGGATCGCCGACCCGCAGCTCCTCAAGGCCGACGCCGACGCCGAGTACGCCGCCGTGATCGAGATCGATCTGGCCGACGTCAAGGAGCCGCTGGTCGCCTGCCCGAACGACCCGGACGACGTCAAGCTGCTGTCCGAAGTCGCCGGCGACAAGATCGACGAGGTGTTCATCGGTTCGTGCATGACCAACATCGGCCACTTCCGCGCCGCCGGCAAGGTGCTCGACGGCAAGAGCGACATCCCGACGCGCCTGTGGATCGCCCCGCCGACCAAGATGGACGCCATGATCCTCAACGAGGAGGGCTATTACGCCGTCCTCGGCAAGAGCGGCGCGCGCATGGAGATGCCCGGCTGCTCGCTGTGCATGGGCAACCAGGCGCAGATCCGCAAGGGCAGCACGGCGATGTCGACCTCGACGCGCAACTTCCCCAACCGCCTCGGCATCGACACCCGCGTCTACCTGGGTTCGGCCGAACTCGCCGCGGTGTGCGCGCTGATGGGGAAAATCCCGACGGTGGCCGAGTACCTGGAGCAGGTCAAGGCGGTGAACGCCAAGGCCGCCGACGTGTACCGCTACATGAACTTCGACCAGATCGCCGAGTTCAGGGAAGTGGCCGACACCGTCACGGTGTAAATCGCCGTCCCGCCGGGACTGACTTTTGCTCCGCAAGGCCCCGCCCGCAAGGCGGGGCTTTTTTCTTGGCGGGCGGCCGGTACAATGCGCAGGACACGTCCCGAGAAACGACCATGACGACCCCGCAACAGAACGACGAAGGACGGCTCTTCTCCGGCACGCTGCTGCGCTCCGAGCGCATCACGCCGGCCGCCTCGCCCGAGGAGGTGCGCAACCTGGTGTTCCGAACCGACGACCGCTCCTTCGACGGGCGCACCGGCCAGTGCGTGCGCGTGCTGGCGCCGGGGAAGTTCGGCAACAAGTACCACACGCGGCTGTATTCGCTGGCCGAGGTGGAGGAAGGCGAGCGGGACAGCACCGAATTCACGCTCTGCGTGCGCCGCTGCCACTACGTGGACGATTTCAACGGACAGGAATATCCCGGCGTCGCCTCGAACTTCCTGTGCGACCTGCGGCCCGGCAGCGAGGTCCGGTTCTCCGGCCCCACGGGCTACCCCTTCGTCGTGCCGGACAACCCGCAGGCCGACATCCTGATGATCGGCATGGGCACCGGCATCGCACCCTTCCGCGGCCTGGTGCGCGAGATCTACCGCCGCCACGGCGGCTGGCAGGGCCGCGTACGCCTCTTCCATGGCGCGCGCAGCGGCCTCGAGATGCTCTACATGAACGAGGAAAACAAGGATCTCTCCCTCTACTACGACCAGGCCACTTTCCGCGCCTTCCAAGCCGTGAGCCCGCGCCCCCATTTCGACGCGCCGGTGGCAATGGACCGCGCCCTCGAACAGAACGCCGCCGAGGTCTGGGACATGCTGCAGGGCGCGGACAACCGCGTCTTCATCGCCGGCCCGCAGGCCCTGCAGACGACGGTGGACAAGGCGATCGCCGCCATGGCCGGCGGCGCGGCAGCCTGGGGCGCGCTGCTGAAAAAGCTCGCCGACGGCGGCCGCTGGCAGGAAGTCCTCTACTGACGCCGTACCGCAGGGACTGACTTTTCGTGGGCAGGACGCTCCTGCCCCCTTCAGACCGCCCCCCGCCTTGCCGTTAACCCTGCCAAGGCGGCCCCATGGCGGGGCCCGGCTCGACGGAGACCATGATGTTCAAGCTGATCTGGAACAACAACCGTTCCGCCAAGGACAAGCAGGAGGCCGACGCCGCCCGCAGCTTCGCGCCCGACGACGAGCAGCTGAAGATGCTGGCCGAGCACTTCGCCATCGGCAGGAAGATCCGCTATTTCCCCGAATACCAGCGCGACATCGTCTTCCAGACGATCATCCTTGCCTACCGGGTGAACGACCATTTCGTCTATTCGCGCGACGCCATCCGCAAGGACGCCGACGGCATGCCGGCTGCCTTCGTCGTCGAGGGGCTGAAGGCGCCCCTGCGCATCGAGCAGGTGAAAAAGCTGCAACTCATGGTGCCGGACACGAGCGACATGGAGCGCTCGCTCGATTACGTGCGCCGGGCGAACCTGGGACGCAACGGCCAGTTCGTGCGCGGCAACGCCATCACCCTCATCGCCGAGACCTGCAACCGCGGCATCCCGAGCCTCGACACCCAGGTCGACAGCCGCGTCAAGATGAAGGACGGGCCCTACCTCGACAACCAGATGGTGCTGCTGCGGCCGGACTTCGACACGCTGCGCATCGCCGACCAGCGGCAGAAGGCGCGCGTGCAGAGCAACGTCCCGGTGAATCTGTATCTGGCGGACGACCAGCCGCCGATACCCTGCGTGCTGGCCGACTTTTCGGACGTGTCATTGCGGCTGAAGCCGGCACCGGGCCAGCAGGCGCTGCCGGCGATCAGGGCCAATGACAAGGTCGTCGTCGTCCTCAACCTGGGGGATGCGATCAGCAGCTACCGGCTCAAGGGCACGGTCTCCCGTGCCGCACCGGATGCCTGCGTGATCAGGATGAAACAGCTCTACAAGGACGGCGAGTTCTACGCCATCAAGACGATGGACGTCCTCGAGATCAAGACCGGGCTGCTCAACCGGCGCTAGGGTCTGTTGACATTCATTTGATCGGATGCGTTGTGGCCAGAAGCGTCGACTGCTAGGCGCGCGACGCAGTCAATGGCCACTCCCTTGACAAGGAGCGCAACGACGCAGCCGGCGCTTCTGGCCGCAACCCGGAGGGAACGGATCTTTCCGGGCGCATGGCCGCGTTACGGCGGCTCGCCGTGGAATAACCACTGTCTTCGCCGCCGCGCCTTGCCCTGCGCCCGGAAGATCCGTTCGCACCGACCAAATGAATGTCAACAGACCCTAACAGCGCCGGCCTAGTAGCGCCATTGGGTGGTGCGCGCCATGGCGGCTTCGTGCTGCGCCTTCACTTTCGCGCGGTAGGGAATGTCGTAGAGCAGACAGATGCCGAGGAACACCGCCACGCCGGATAGGGCCTGATTGAAGCCCATCGACTGGAGCAGGTTGAACAGCGGATAACCCAGGGCGGCCGACACCACCAGCCAGATGATGGTCAGGGTACGGTACCCGGTGTTCTCGGTTTGTTTCGCTTTGCCGGCCATGACTGAACCTCCATAAGGGCGAATTGACACGTTCGCCCCTTGTTTTGCAAACGGCGTGCCGGCTTTGCGAAAACAGTTAACTCATTGATTTCTCAAGATGGAGTAATGAAGCGCCCTGAGCCGGATTGCCGTATCGGGAACAAACCCGACGAGATTCGGCACTCCGCTCAGACCTTCTCAAAGGCAATCCCGCCCCTGCCCGCATCCACGCGCACGACGTCCTTGGCGGCGAACTTCCCTTCGAGGATCTGCCTCGCCAGCGGGTTCTCGATGTGGCTCTGGATGGCGCGCTTCAGCGGCCGCGCGCCGAACACCGGGTCGAAGCCGGCCTTGGCCAGTTCCGCCAGCGCGGCGTCGCTGACTTCCAGCCTGATCTCCATGCGCGCCAGGCGCTTCTCGAGGTTGCCGAGCTGGATCTTGGCGATCGAGGCGATGTTCTTCTCGTCGAGGGCATGGAATACCACCACCTCGTCGATGCGGTTGATGAACTCCGGCCGGAAATAGGTCTTCACCTCGGCCATCACCGCCAGCTTGATCACCTGGTAATCGTCCCCCGACATCTGCTGGATCATCTGCGAGCCGAGGTTTGAGGTCATCACGATCACGGTGTTCTTGAAGTCCACCGTGCGGCCCTGGCCGTCGGTCATGCGGCCGTCGTCGAGCACCTGCAGCAGCACGTTGAAGACGTCGGGGTGGGCCTTCTCGACTTCATCCAGCAGGATGACGCTGTAGGGCTTGCGCCGCACCGCCTCGGTCAGATAACCGCCCTCTTCATAGCCGACGTAGCCCGGCGGCGCGCCGATCAGGCGCGCCACGGAGTGCTTCTCCATGAACTCGCTCATGTCGATGCGGATCAGGTGCTCCTCGGAATCGAAGAGGAAGGACGCCAGCGCCTTGCACAGCTCCGTCTTGCCGACGCCGGTGGGGCCGAGGAAAAGGAAGGAGCCGTAGGGCCGGTTCTCTTCCGACAGCCCGGCGCGCGAGCGGCGAATGGCGTCCGACACCAGGCGCACGGCCTCGTCCTGGCCGACCACGCGCTGGTGCAGGCGCGCTTCCATCAGCAGCAGCTTCTCGCGCTCGCCCTGCATCATCTTCGACACCGGGATGCCGGTGGCGCGCGACACCACCTCGGCGATCTCCTCGGCGCCGACCTGGGTGCGCAAGAGCTTCTTCGCCGTGTCCTGGGGACTGACTTTTTCCGCGGCCTTGAGCTGGGCCTCGAGCTGCGGCAATTTTCCGTATTGCAGCTCGGCCACCTTCTCCAGCCTGCCCTCGCGCTGCAGCCTGGCGATCTCGGCGCGGACGCGGTCGATCTCTTCCTTGATGTGGGCCGAGCCCGCGACCTGCGCCTTCTCCGCCTTCCAGATTTCCTCGAGGTCGGAGTATTCCTTGCCGAGCTTGTTGATCTCGTCCTCGATGAGCCCCAGGCGCTTCTGCGAGGCCTCGTCCTTCTCCTTCTTCACTGCCTCGCGCTCGATCTTCAGCTGGATCAGGCGGCGGTCGAGCTTGTCCATCGATTCCGGCTTGGAGTCGATCTCCATCTTGATGCGCGCGGCCGCCTCGTCGATGAGGTCGATGGCCTTGTCCGGCAGGAAGCGGTCGGTGATGTAGCGGTGCGAGAGTTCCGCCGCGGCGACGATAGCCGGGTCGGTGATGTCCACGCCGTGGTGCAGCTCGTACTTCTCCTGCAGGCCGCGCAGGATGGCGATGGTGGATTCCACGCTCGGCTCGTCGACCAGCACCTTCTGGAAGCGGCGCTCCAGCGCGGCGTCCTTCTCGACGTACTTGCGGTATTCGTCCAGCGTGGTGGCGCCGATGCAGTGCAGTTCGCCGCGCGCCAGTGCGGGCTTGAGCATGTTGCCGGCGTCGATGGCGCCCTCGGCCTTGCCGGCGCCGACCATAGTATGGATCTCGTCGATGAAGACGATGATGCGCCCTTCGTCCTGGGCGATTTCCTTGAGCACCGCCTTCAGGCGCTCCTCGAACTCGCCGCGGTACTTGGCGCCGGCCAGCAGCGCCGCCATGTCGAGGGAGAGCACCCGCTTGCCCTTCAGCGTCTCCGGCACTTCCTCGTTCACGATGCGCTGGGCGAGACCCTCGACGATGGCCGTCTTGCCGACGCCCGGCTCGCCGATCAGCACCGGGTTGTTCTTGGTGCGCCGCTGCAGGATCTGGATGGCGCGGCGGATCTCGTCGTCGCGGCCGATCACCGGGTCGAGCTTGCCGGCGCGGGCGCGCTCGGTGAGGTCGAGGGTGTATTTCTTCAGCGCCTCGCGGCTGCCTTCCGCTTCCTGGTTATTCACGTTCTGTCCCCCGCGCACGGCCTCGATGGCCGCCTCCAGCGCCTTCTGCTGAACGCCGTGCTCCTTGAGCAGGCGGCCCGTCTCGCCTTTGTCTTCGCACAGGGCGAGCAGGAACATCTCGGAAGCGATGAACTGGTCGCCCGCCTTCTGCGCCTGCCTGTCGGTGAGGTTGAGCAGGCTCGACAGGTCGCGGCCGATCTGCACCTCACCGCCGGCGCCCTCCACCTTGGGCAGGCGCACCACGGCCTTTTCCAGGGCCGCCTTCAGCGGCGGCACGTTCACGCCGGCGCGCTGCAAGAGCGAGGCCGTGCCGCCATCGTCCTGGCGCAGCAGGGCCAGCAAGAGATGCTGGGGCTCGATGAACTGCTGGTCGTTGCCCACAGCGATGCTCTGGGCATCGGCCAGGGCCTGCTGGAACTTGGTGGTGAACTTGTCGAAGCGCATGATTTTCTTCCGGAAAACTGGGCTTGCGGGGTAAATGGGGCTGCCGGCGGGGGTTTTCAAGCCGTCCCGATCGGCGCATCATATTCCCGTGCCTTGAACAACCGTCCAGGAGGGAGAAATGAGCAACGAACAGTTCAGCGAAATGCACAAGAAGAGCATCGACGCGGCCATGAAGCTGACGCAGATGTCGCTGGAGAACTCCAAGCGCGTCATGGAACTGCAGGTGGAGACCGCGCGCGCCCTGTTCGAGGAGAGCGTGAAGAACGCCCGCGCCTTGACCGAGGCGAAGGACCCGCAGTCCGCGCTCGCCCTGCGCACCCAGTTCGCCCAGGAAACCTCGACCAAGATGATGGAGGCCATGCGCCAGATGGCGGACATCACGGCGGAGGCGCAGGCCGAGTTCAACCGCATGCTCGGCCAGCAGATGTCCGGCACCAGCCAGGAGATGATGGAGAACTTCAGGAAGATGATGTCGGTGAGCGGCCTGCCCGGCAACAGCGGGGACGCCTTCGCCGCCATGCAGAAGGCCTTCGGCACCGCCAAGGACGCCTTCGACCAGATCGCCAAGGCCTCGACCGCCGCCTTCAACATGGGCGGGGGCAAGGGCAAGAGCGTAAAAGTGGAGTGATGCGTCAGCCGTGAGGGGCGGGCAATCCGCCCCTCACGTTTTCCACTTCGCCGCCGCGACGTCGTCCGACTCGCGCGCATCGACCCAGCGCCCGCCTTCCGGCGTCTCTTCCTTCTTCCAGAACGGCGCGCGGGTCTTCAGGTAGTCCATGATGAACTCGCAGGCGGCAAAGGCGTCGCCGCGATGCGCGCTCGCGATAACCACCAGCACGATGTTGTCGCCGGGCTTGAGTTCGCCGACGCGGTGGATCACCGTGGCGTCCAGCACGTCCCAGCGGTCGCGCGCCTGGTCGACGATGTCCGACAGCGATTGCTCCGTCATGCCGGGGTAGTGCTCCAGCGTCATGCGGGTGATGCCGGCACCGTCGTTGGCATCGCGCACCAGGCCGACGAAGCTCGCCACGGCGCCGATGTCCGTGCGCCCGCGCGCGATGGCGGCACACTCGGCGCCGAGATTGAAATCAGCGGTCTGAACCGACACTTTCAATCTAGCCTCCGGTGACGGGCGGGAAGAAGGCGATCTCGTCGCCGTCCTTCACCG
>Ga0233424_10003314_pt1 | contig 10526 bp, 5 predicted proteins | sample Watercolumn_Towu_FD_181011 | JGI IMG/M metagenome (GOLD analysis project Ga0233424, IMG submission 181011) | Freshwater microbial communities from Lake Towuti, South Sulawesi, Indonesia - Watercolumn_Towuti2014_125_MG | ecosystem: Environmental > Aquatic > Freshwater > Lake | place: Indonesia... | reverse complement strand
CGGGCGATCTCTTCGGGCGAGGCGCGGTCCATCAGGCGGTCCATGTCCTGCGACTTGGAGATGTCCCAGTTCTGGCAGAACTTGCAGGCGAGGTTGCAGCCGGCGGTGCCGAAGGAAAACACGCTGCTGCCGGGATAGAAATGGTTGAGCGGCTTCTTCTCGATCGGGTCGATGCAGAAGCCGGAGCTGCGGCCGTAGGTGGTAAGCGCCATACCGTCGCCTACGCGCTGGCGCACGAAGCAGGCGCCGCGCTGGCCGTCGCGCAGGTGGCAGAAGCGCGGGCAGAGGTCGCACTGGATGCGGCCGTCGTCCATCCTGTGCCACCAGCGGGCGGGATGGAAATCGCTCACAGGGCCTCCTTCCACTTGGTCACCTCGTAGCGTGCGATCGTGACCGTCTCGTGCCAGAAGTTGGGCGGCAGGCCGGCCTTGCGCTTGAGCTGCTGCATGAACAGGTTCGGGTCGGGCAGGCTCTCCCACACCTGCGGCAGGAAAGTGCTGCGGTGGCGGCCGTACTGGAAGACGATGCCGTCGATGCCGGGGCGCAGCTGGTTCATGAAGCCGGCTTCGTCGGCGAAGGCGAGCGGCTCGGGTGCGGTGAGCAGGGACACCTCGACGCGGGTGACGTCGAATTCCTCGGCGGCCAGCGGCGCAAAGCGCGGGTCGCGGAAAGCGGCGGCGAGCGCGTTCTCGCGCACGTCGTGGCCGAGCGGACGGTGGGCTTCCAGAGAGCCGATGCAGCCGCGCAACTGGCCCCGCTGGGTCAGCGTGACGAAGGTGGCGCCGGGTTGCGCCAGCGCGTCATGTGCCGCCGCAGCCGCCGACGCGGCCGTTCTGCCGAAGCGCTCGCCGATGGCACCACGCGCGAGGGTCAGCAGGACATCGCCAAGTTCAGTGTGTTCCATGAGCAGGTTCCGTCAGGGCGAATGAGGCATAACCGACGACGCGCGAGCGGTCGCCGGCGGTGTCGCCCGAGTTGCGCAGGTCGAGCAGGTCGATCTTCATGCCGCGCCGCCTGGCCGTGAGCAGCAGGCCGTTGATCGGCGTGGCGCCGCAGGCCTGCTGATGGTCGATGCTCGGGTCGAAGGCGAGGATTTCGTTCACCGTGTTGCGATCGATGCCTTGCGCCTGCGCATAGCCGTGGAAATGCGAAAGATCGGAACTGATCAGGATCAGCGTTTCCGGCCCGCCCCACAGTAGATCGATCACTTCAGCCACCTGCGCCGGCGTCGTCGCGCCGACGGCGAAGGGCAGCAGGGTGAAGTCGTCGAGCACCGTCTGCAGGAAGGGCACTTGCACCTCCAGCGAGTGCTCGAGGTTGTGCGCCACGTCGCTGGCGGAGACCTGCGGCAGCCTGAGCACGGCGCGCGCACTCTCGGTGTCGATGGCGACGCTGCCGAGCGGCGTGGCGAAAGCCTCGGCCACGGGGAGCGCCAGGCCGCGGATCGGCACGCGATGCGCCGGGCCGAGCAGCACGACGCGGCGGATCGTCGAGCGCAGCGGCGCGAGCCGGGCGTAGGCGTGGGCGGCGACCGCCCCGGAGTAGATGTAGCCGGCATGCGGCACGATCAGTGCCTTCGGCGCGGCATGCTTGCCGGCCGGAACCGCGGCGAGATAGGTGCGGATGTCGCCGGCGAGCGCATCCGCGTCGGCCGGGTAGAACATGCCGGCGACGGCGGGCGGTCGGATGTGCAGAGAGGGGTTCATGTTTGATTAATGTGGGTGAAGGTGTGTCGTATCAAGCCTCTAATTTAATTATAGGCAAGTCATTCAACCGCCTTGCGGAGGGCACGTTGCAACGCAATATGACGAACTTACCGATTAGAGAAAACGCGTTTTGCCATACGAAAAGCGAGCGCAAGTTCGCGTCATGTATAAGAATAACTTTGGGTATTCATATATAAGACTTTGTTGTTGCAACGCCGCGTGATTCCCTATACTCGCTCCATCACGAACGCAGTTAGCCCAACCAGCTGCCTGCGTGTCACTCGGTCAGGCACACCCCGCCTGGCCGTCTTGTAAGCCGGATCCGATCTCCGGCTGCCCCGTGAATGGCTGTTGCCGCTCGCGCCCGCAAGGCGCTGCCCGACGCCATTTGGATCCAGGCGTCTGCACGGTTTGCCCCGCGCTTTTTTAGGCCCCGCAGACCCTGATGTTGTCGTGGTTATTTCAATCCTAAAGGATTGCGGAGCAGATGGGATCGCTGGTCTTGTCCGGGTTGTTCATGGCCGTGCTGGGCGTCGCCTTGGCAGGTGTGCTCGCCTATGCCAGCCGGCGCCTCTACGTCTACGAGGATCCGCGCATCGACGAGGTCGAGGCGCTGCTGCCGAAATCCAACTGCGGCGCCTGCGGCACGGCGGGCTGCCGCAACTTCGCCGAAAAAGTCGTCGCCGGCGAGATCCTGCCGGCGCAATGCACGGTCAACGCCCCGGCGCAGAACGCGGAGATCGCCGACCTGCTCGGCGTGGATGCCGGATCGGTGGAGAAGCGCGTGGCGCGGCTGGCCTGCGCCGGAGGACGTCATGTCGCCTTCCTGCGCGCCCGCTATGCCGGCCTGGGTTCCTGCCGCGCCGCCTCGGTGGTGAGCGGCGGCGGCAAGGACTGCGCCTGGGGCTGCCTGGGACTCGCCGACTGCGAGACGGTCTGCGACTTCGACGCCATCCGCATGGACGCCCACGGCCTGCCGGTGGTGGACGCCGACAAGTGCACCGCCTGCAACGACTGCGTCGAGGTCTGCCCGAAGGGGCTGTTCTCGCTCGAGCCCGTCTCGCGCAGGCTGTGGGTGGCCTGCAAGAACCTCGCCGACGGCGACACCGCGGAAGCCTCCTGCGAAGTGGCGTGCACCGCCTGCGGCAAGTGCGTCGTCGATTCCGCTCCCGGCGTGATGAAGCTGGAGAACAACCTGGCGGTGATCGACTACGCGCAGAACGCGCTGGCGGCGAAAGCCGCCATCGAGCGCTGCCCGACCGGCGCCATCGTCTGGTTCGTCAACCCGAATCTTTCCATCAAGGGCGCGGAAGCGAAAAAGATCCTGCGCCAGAACGAATTGCCCCTGATCAGTGCGTGAGGTGATGCCATGCTGAAGAAGCTCAAGGAGTACAAGCTGTTCGAGACCGGCCGCGGCGCCGGCAAGGACAAGGCCAGGGTCAAGTATCCCGGCGTGCGCGACGCGGTCGACGGCAACACCGCCGTGATCCACGTCGAGCGCGAGGCTTCCGACGCCGCCGGCGCCTATCCCATCACGCCGTCCACGCAGATGGGCGAGTACTGGGCCGAGGCGGTGGCGGCGGGGCACCTCAACATCTCCGACCGGCCGCTGATCTTCATCGAGCCGGAATCCGAGCACGCCGCCGCCGGTGTCACCGCCGGCATGTCGATGACGGGCCTGCGCGCCACCAACTTCTCCTCGGCGCAGGGTGTCGCCTTCATGCACGAGTCGCTCTACGCCGCCGTCGGCAAGCGCCTGCCCTACGTGCTCAACATGGGCTGCCGCGCCATCACCAAGGCCAGCCTCAACGTGCATTGCGGCCACGACGACTACCACTGCGTCGACGACACCGGCTTCATCCAGGTGATGGCGAAGGACGCCCAGGGCGCCGCCGACCTCAATCTGATCGCGCGCAAGGCCGCCGAGCTGTCGCTGACGCCGGCCATCGTCGGCCAGGACGGCTTCCTCACCACCCACCTGATCGAGTCGGTGCTGCTGCCCGAGCGCGAGCTGGTGGCCGAATACCTCGGCAAGCCGGACGACCTCATCGACACGCCGACGCCGGCACAGGCCATGCTCTACGGCCCGAAGCGCCGCCGCGTGCCGGCGATCTGGGACGTCGACACCCCGCTGCTGTCCGGCTCGGTGCAGAACCAGGACGCCTACATGCAGGCGGTGGCCGGCCAGCGGCCGTACTTCTTCGACCACATCGAGGCCATCACCGACCGCTGCATGGCCGAGTACGCCGAGCTGACCGGCCGCCAGTACCAGCGCGTCGCCACCTACCGCTGCGAGGACGCCGACTACCTGATCCTCGGCATGGGCAGCATGATCGTGCAGGCCGAAGCCGTCGCCGACTGGCTGCGCGAGACGCGCAGGCTGAAGATCGGCGTGGTCGACCTGACCCTGTTCCGTCCCTTCCCGGGCGACCTGCTCGGCGCCATCCTCAAGGGCAAGAAGGGCGTGGCGGTGCTGGAGCGCACCGACCAGCCGCTGGCCGAGGACCTGCCGCTGATGCGCGAGGTGCGCGCCACGGTTGCCAAGTGCCTGGAAAACGGATCGGCGGACGGCAAGCCGCCCTATGAAGGCTATGCGGCGTATGCCTCCGTCAAGGACATGCCGCGCCTGTACTCGGGCTGCTACGGCCTCGGTTCGCGCGACATGCAGCCGGAGGCGCTGATCGGCGCCGTCGAGAACATGCTGCCCTCAGTTGGCAACACGGCGTCACAGAAGAAGTTCTTCTACCTCTCGGTCGACTTCGTGCGCGACACGCCGGCCAACCCGAAGGACGAGCTCCACAACCAGGCCATCCTCGAGGCCTACCCGCGCATCCGCGAACTGGCGGTGCGCGGCAGCGAGAACCCGAACCTGCTGCCGAAGGACTCGATCACGGTGCGCATGCACTCGGTCGGGGGCTGGGGCGCCATCACCACCGGCAAGAACCTGGCGATGACGCTGTACGAGCTGCTCGGCTGGGACATCAAGGCCAACCCGAAATACGGTTCGGAGAAGAAGGGCCAGCCGACCACCTACTACCTGTCGGCGGCGCCGGAGCCGATTCGCGTCAATTGCGAATACGTCTACGTGGACGTCGTGCTCTCGCCCGATCCCAACGTGCATGAGCACTCGAACCCGGTGGCCGGCCTGAAGAAGGGCGGCGTCTTCATCGTGCAGAGCAACCTGTCCGGGCAGGAGCTCTGGGCGAGCTTCCCGCTGTGGATGCAGAAGCAGATCGTGGACAACGACATCCATGTCTTCTACCTCGACGCCTTCCAGATCGCGCGCGAGGAGGCCGGCTCGGCCGACCTGCAGCTGCGCATGCAGGGCATTGCCTTCCAGGGCGCCTTCTTTGCCGCCAGCCCGGTGATGAAGAACGCCGGCCTCACCGAGGAGAAGCTGTTCAAGGCCATCGAGGACCAGCTGCAGGCGAAGTTCGGCGCCAAGGGCAAGCGCGTGGTGGAGGACAACCTGCGCGTGGTGCGCCGCGGCTTCACCGAGCTGAAGGAGATCACGGAAAAGTCAGTCGGCGCGACACGGCGCAATCTGCGTGACAAGGCCGCCGGCCTGCCGGTGATGCTGAAGCAGATGCCAGAGGGCGACGGCACGCAGTTGGGTAAAGTGGCCGACATCCACCGCTTCTGGGAGCAGACCGGCAGCTTCTACGCTTCCGGCAAGGGCTCGGACAACCTGGTCGATCCCTTCATCGGCGCCTCGCTGGTGCCGGCGGCGACCGGCGTCTTCCGCGACATGACGCAGATCCGCTTCGAGTACCCGGAATGGATTGCCGAGAAGTGCACGGCCTGCGGCAACTGCTACACGGAGTGCCCGGACAGCGCCATCCCCGGCCTGGTCAGCAGCGTGGCCGACGTCTTCAATACGGCGGTGACGCGCGTCGAGCGCGGCGGCCGACCGACGCGGTATCTGCGTCGCGCCGTGCGTACGCTGGAGAAGAAGCTGCGCGGCATGATCGGGGGTGATGGCGTGAGCATCCGCCCGCTCATCGACGACGCCATCAACGCCACGGTGGCCGAGGCGCCGCAGGCCGAGCGCGAGACGCTGGCCGAGGAGTTCCGCCTCTTCCGCGAGTCGCTCGGCGACTTCCAGTTCGGCACCACCAAGCCCTACTGGACGCAGAAGGAGAAGAAGGGCAAGGGCAGCGGCGGCCTCTTCTCGATCACCATCAACCCCTACACCTGCAAGGGCTGCGCCCTGTGCGTCACGGTCTGCGAGGACGACGCCTTGCGCATGGTGACGCAGACCGAGAAATCGGTGGCGCGCCTGCGCCAGGACTGGAACTTCTGGCTCGACCTGCCCTCCACGCCGGCCGAGTACGGCCGCATCGACAGCCTCGACGAGAAAATCGGCGCGCTGGAGACGCTGCTGCTCGACAAGAAGAACTACGGCTCGATGCCCTGCGGCGACGGCGCCTGCCTCGGCTGCGGCGAGAAGACCGCCATCCACCTGTTTACCTCGACGGTGACGGCACTGATGCAGCCGCGCGTGAAGCACCATATCGGGAAGCTCGACGAGCTGATCGCGCGCCTGGAGAAGCACATCCGCATGAAGCTGACCGAGTCGGTGGATCTTTCCGACACCGGCGCCGTGCTCGCCGCCGTGCGCGAGACGCAAGGCGCCGACCTGACGCTGGCGAACCTCGCGGCGAAGATCATGGAGAACAAGCCCTCGCGTCCGCTCGATCCGGCCTGGGTGAAGTGGGCGACGCAGCTCATCGAGAAGCTGAAGGATCTGAAGTGGCGCTATGTCGAGGGCCCGACCAAGCGCGGCCGCGCCGAGATGGGCATCATCAACTCCACCGGCTGCACCTCGGTGTGGGGCTCGACCTATCCCTTCCACCCCTATCCCTTCCCCTGGACCAGCCACCTGTTCCAGGATTCGCCCTCGGTTGCGATGGGCATCTTCGAGGGCCACATGGCGAAGATGGCGGAGGGCTTCAAGGCGGTGCGCATGGCCGAGCTCGAGCTTGCCGGCGAATTCAGCGCCGAGAAGCACGAGGACTTCTTCCGCCGCTTCAACTGGCATGAGTTTTCCGGGGAGGAATGGCTGCTCTGCCCGCCGGTGGTCTCGCTCGGCGGCGACGGCGCCATGTATGACATCGGCTTCCAGAACCTGTCGCGCGCCCTGATGTCGGGCATGCCGATCAAGGTGCTGGTGGTGGACACCCAGGTGTATTCCAACACCGGCGGCCAGGCCTGCACCTCCGGCTTCATCGGCCAGATTTCCGACATGGCGCCCTTCGGCGCCGCCCAGCGCGGCAAGCAGGAGACGCGCAAGGAGATCAGCCTGATCGGCATGGCGCACCGCACGGCCTACGTGATGTCGGGCACCATCGCCCACACCAACCACCTGATCGAGAGCTACATCGACGGCCTCAATGCGCGCCGGCCGGCGCTGTTCAACATCTACGCGGTCTGCCCGCCGGAGCACGGCATCGGCGACGACAAGAGCGTGGACCAGAGCAAGCTGGCGGTGGAAGGGCGCGCCTACCCGCTGTTCCGCTTCGACCCGGACGCCGGCACCACTTTCTCGGAGTGCGTCAGCCTGGAGGGCAACCCGGCCCTCGAGCAGGACTGGCCGACCTACACGCTGAAGTACGTCGACGAGCAGGGCGCCGAGCAGAAGATGGAACTGCCGATGACCTTCGCCGACTTCGCCGCGACGGAAGGCCGCTTCCTCAAGCAGTTCAGGAAGGCGCCGCCCGAGACCTGGAACGACGACATGGTGGCCATCGCCGATTTCCTCCAGCTCGGCAAGGACGAGCGCGAGGGCAAGTTTCCCTTCATCTGGGCGACCGATCAGAAAAACCGCCTGATGCGCCTGCTGCTCACCGAAGACCTGGTGCGCGCCACCGAGGAACGCCTGGCGTTCTGGAAGCAGCTGAAGGACGTCGCCGGCCTCGGTCGCGCCGCGGTGGATACCGAGATGCTGGCCGACCAGGTGCGCGCCGAGCTGCTGGCGAAGATCACCGCCAGCCTGGGCGTCGCTGGCGGCGACGCGCCGGCGGCCAATGCCCCGCTGCAGCTGGCCGCGTCTCCGGCGGCGGATGGCTACGAGCCCGTCTGGCTGGAAACGCCCGAATGCACCGCCTGTGACGAGTGCACCAGCATCGCGCCAAAGGTGTTCGCCTACAACGACCAGAAGCAGGCGGTCGTCATCAACCCGAAGGGCGCCAAATACGCCGACATCGTCAAGGCGGCGGAGAAGTGCACCGCCGGCTGCCTGCACCCCGGCACGCCGTGGAACATGGGCGAGCCGGGCATCGAGAAGTTGATGGCGCGGGCGGCAAAGTACAACTGACTATGAAACGCTCCCACCCCTCAGCCCCCGCCCTCCGGCGGGGGAGCCCAACAGCTCGCTGCGCTCGTTTATTTCGGGGCGCTTCGTGCGACGGCTCACGCGGTTTGCCGGCTCCGCCGGCGTGCCGCCTTGCCTTGGGGCGGCCCGGCGGCAAGGCTGCGTTGCCATGAAGCTGCTGTCCTACTTCCGCGGCGAGACCTTCGCCCGGGGCATCCACCCGCCGCACCACAAGGAGACGGCGGCGCTGCCGATCCGCCGGCTGCCCTTCGCGCCGCGCCTGATCGTGCCGCTGTCGCAGCACGTCGGCCGGCCGGCGAAGCCGCTGGTGCGGGTCGGGCAGGAGGTGGTGCGCGGCGAGCCGATCGCCGCCGCCGACGGCTTCATTTCGATTCCCCACCATGCGCCGGCCAGCGGCGTCGTCGAGGCGATCGAGCTGCACCCGACCGCCAACGGACCGTGGACCGTGTCGATCGTCATCCGCGTGCATGCCGGCTCGACGCAGGAGGTGCTGTGGCGGCAGCCGCGCGAGCTGGACGGGCTCGACGCCGACCGGCTGGTGGCGGCGGTGCAGGAGACGGGCATCGTCGGCCTCGGCGGCGGCATCTTCCCGACCCACGCCAAGCTGAAGGTGCCGAAGGAATTCCCGGTGGACACGCTGGTGGTGAACGGCTGCGAGTGCGAGCCGTACCTCACCTCGGACCACCGCATCATGGTGGAGCAGACCGACGAGCTGATCCGCGGCATCGGCATCGCCCGCCAGCTGCTGGGCGGCGCGCGCGCCATCATCGGCGTCGAGGACAACAAGCTGGACGCCTACGAGGCGATCCGCAGCCGCCTGCCGGAGGGCGGGCCGGTGACGGTGGAGGCGGTGCCGACGAAGTATCCGCAGGGCGCCGGCGAAATGCTGATCAAGACGCTGGTCGGCCGCGAGGTGCCGCCGGATTCGCGCTCCTACCAGGTCGGCGCCTACGTGCAGAACGTCGCCACACTGGCCAATATGGGCCGCCTGATGCCGCGCGGCGAGGGCTTCATCGAGCGCGTCATCACCGTGGTCGGCAGCGCCGTGGCCAAGCCCGGCAACTATCTCGTGCCGCTCGGCACGCCGCTGCGCTTCCTGCTCGACTGCGTCGGTGCGAAGGACGAGGCGCTCGAGGTGGTCTTCGGTGGGCCGATGATGGGGCAGGCGATCGCCTCGCTCGACGCGCCGGTGACCAAGGGCGTCTCCGGCATCCTGGTGTTCCGCGGCCGCGACCTGGCGCCGCGCGCCGCGCGCCGGACCTATCCCTGCATCAAGTGCGGCGAGTGCATCGAGTCCTGCCCGATGGGCCTGAACCCCTCGACCCTGGGCATGCTGGCCGTCAAGCGCGAATACGGCCGCATGGCCGACGACTACCGCCTCGGCGCCTGCTTCGAGTGCGGCTGCTGCACCTACGTCTGCCCGGCGAGCATTCCGCTGGTGCAGCATTTCCGCGTCGCCAAGGCGGTGCTGAAGGGGAGGAAGGCAGCGTGAGCTCGGCGACGAAAATCGAGATCCGTAGCGGCCCGCACATCAAGGGGCCGCGCAGCGTCGAGCAGATCATGGCCAACGTGGTCTGGTCGCTGCTCCCCATCTGCGGCTTCTTCGTCTACCAGTACGGCATCTCGGCGGCGGCCTCGCTCCTCGTCGTGACCGGCGCCTGCCTGCTCACCGAGCGCTACTTCGTGCGGCAGGGCGGCCAGGCCGGCGACCTCTCGGACTGGTCGGCGACCATCACCGGGCTCCTGCTGGCATTGACGCTGCCGCCGGGCTTTCCGCTCTGGATGGGCGCGGTCTCCGGCATTGCCGCCATCGCGCTGGGCAAGGCCATCTTCGGCGGCATCGGCTTCAACGTCTTCAACCCGGCGCTGGTCGGCCGCGCCTTCGTGCAGGCGGCCTTCCCGGCGGCGATCGCCACCTACACGCCGTCCTTCCTGCCCGGCCGGTTCACCGAGTTCATCCCGTCCACGCTGGCCTGGCCGCTGATGGCGCCGGCCGACTCAGCCGCCTGGCTGCAGGCCATGAAGCTCGACGCGTTGACCAGCGCGACGCCGCTGGCGCGCTGGAAGTTCGAGGGCACGCTGACCTCCACCTGGGACCTGGCGACCTCGCTCGCCGGCCACATGGCGGTCGGGCCCTCGCCGGTGCTGATCCTCGTCTGCGGCGCCTACCTGGCGGCGCGCCGCTTCATGGACTGGCGCATTCCCGTCGCCGTGCTGGGCAGCGCGGCCTTCTGCGCGCTGCTGCTGTACGCCCTCTACGGCACGCGCTATCCGGATCCCTTCTTCATGCTGTTTTCCGGCGGCCTCATCCTCGGCGCGGTGTACATGGCCACCGACATGGCCACCTCGCCGGTGACGCCGCGCGGCATGTGGCTCTACGGCGCACTGATCGGCATGCTGACCGTGGTGATCCGCTACTACAGCGGCCTGCCCGAGGGCGTCATGTACGCCATCCTGATCGGCAATGCGGCGACGCCGCTGATCGA
>Ga0233424_10003313_pt1 | contig 10528 bp, 11 predicted proteins | sample Watercolumn_Towu_FD_181011 | JGI IMG/M metagenome (GOLD analysis project Ga0233424, IMG submission 181011) | Freshwater microbial communities from Lake Towuti, South Sulawesi, Indonesia - Watercolumn_Towuti2014_125_MG | ecosystem: Environmental > Aquatic > Freshwater > Lake | place: Indonesia... | reverse complement strand
GAAGTGCGGGGACATACAAAAATGATTCATTTGCGGAGACGGCGAGATTCGAACTCGCGATACGGTTTCCCGTATACACACTTTCCAGGCGTGCTCCTTCAACCACTCGGACACGTCTCCTGATCATATGATCTTATTTGCTTTTGCCTAATTAATATGTATGCAAAGAACTTCACTTTATGCTGGTCAGCGATACGGTTCCCGTATACGAACTTTCTCCGAAGGAATCCTGCGGACAACCACTCGGACCTGCCTGACGGCAGGCAGGCACGTCTCCAGGAATCGGGTCGCAAATATACAATAACCTTTGAAGCTTAGGATGGCGTTGTTTGTCGCCTGAGCAAATTCTTCACCGTCAACATTGCGCCAACCGCCACGACAAGCGAAATCACGCCCATGACATAGGTTACCTCGAGTTTCGCCCACCACGATCGCGGCCAGTGCTGATTGCAATACTCGCTGATTATTTCAAATGCGTTAAAAATAAAATGTGCAATGATGGATAATCGCAAACTGCCGGACCACCAGAACAGATAACCCAAGGCAATTCCCAGAATAAGGCGCGGCACAAATGCGAAAGTGTCGAAATGAAGGAAGCTGAAAATAAGGGCGGAGATAACTATTGCCACATGAGGTTTCTTTATCCATCCCATAATGAGCTGCTGAATCCCGCCACGGAAAAATAATTCTTCAACTACGGCAGGTGCTAATGCTGAGCTCAACAGATAAACCAAAAGATCAAATACACCCGGCATTTGATTATGCCAATTTGAATACTCCAGTCTGGCTTTATAATAATCCAACATCGCAGGATCCGTAAACAATCCAACATTCCACTGGTAAATGACTTCTATGAAGAAAACGGAAGAAATGATTCCAAGAGCCGCAATACTCGCCGGAAGTACGTTCACCTTCCGGTAAAGTTTATAGTAATCGAATCGCTCCGGCATCACTGCGCTCGCAAATATTATAGCCGGCACCAGAAACAACAGCACGGAAATTATTCCATTCACCAGCTTTGAGATCATTGGTGTTGAGGTCTCCTGATCGACCTGCAACCACGAGAATACTTCAATCCGCGTTAATAGAGTTAAAATTCCGTAACAACCGAAATGAAGTGCAATCAACAACCACAACTTCATTCCCGGAGTGCTGAAAAGGGGGCGAATAGGGCGTTCAGAGTCGTTCTGTTCCACTGTGTGTAATTGCGTAAATTTGCACAAAGATAACTGATAGCTGATGACTAATGGCTGATTGTATAATTTGTTAGCCGGCATCTGTCCGAATCAACAGCAATCAGTCATCAGTAATTAGTCATCGGCCATCACTGTGGTTAAAATAGGCAACATAGAACTTCCGGATTTCCCGCTACTACTTGCGCCAATGGAAGACGTGAGCGATCCGCCGTTCCGTTATGTATGCAAGAAGTATGGTGCCGATCTGATGTATACAGAATTCATTTCTTCAGAAGGATTGATTCGAGACGCGATTAAGAGCAGGAAGAAGCTGGATATTTTCGATTACGAACGCCCGGTTGGAATTCAGATTTTCGGTGGTGATGAAGAAGCAATGGCGTTGAGCGCGAAAATTGTCGACACTGTTCAGCCCGATTTACTCGACATCAACTTCGGCTGTCCGGTAAAGAAAGTGGTGTGCAAGGGCGCAGGCGCGGGAGTACTTAAGGACATTGATCTGATGGTACGCCTGACTGCTGCAGTAGTGAAATCGACTTCACTTCCCGTGACTGTAAAAACGCGATTGGGTTGGGACGAAAGCACGAAGAACATTATGGAGGTTGCAGAACGTCTCCAAGATGTAGGCGTAAAAGCACTTGCTATTCACGGTCGCACGCGCATGCAGATGTACAAGGGCGATGCAGACTGGACCTTGATCGGAGAAGTGAAAAATAATCCACGTATTCAGATTCCGATTTTCGGAAATGGTGATGTCGACTCTCCGGAGAAAGCCATTGAGATGAAAAACCGATATGGTGTTGATGGAGTAATGATTGGTCGCGCTGCTATTGGTTATCCCTGGATCTTTAACGAGATCAAACATTTCATGAAAACGGGGAGTCATCTTGCGCCGCCTTCGCTTGCTGATCGCGTCAATGTATGTCGCACTCACTTAGAGAAGGCCATCGAATGGAAAGGTGAGAAAGTAGGAATTGTGGAGATGCGCCAGCATTACAGCAATTACTTCAAAGGTGTGCCGCATTTCAAAGAGTATAGAATGAAGCTGGTGACATTAATGGAGCGCGAAGCTCTTCTCGAAGTTTTGAATGAAATTCAGGAAAGAAATTCAATCAATATTATATAGCCCAGTTTCCGTAGAATCATGATTGCTTTGAAACGAACAGATTCCGGTAGCAACGATTTTCTCACACTCGTCCATCACCTTGACCGTGACCTCACAATTCGCGATGGTGACGATCACGCTTTCTATGCACAATACAACAAAGTAGCGGCGATCAAGCATTGTGTTGTTGCCTATGAAAACGATAAACCTGTGGGTTGTGGAGCGATCAAAGAATTCGACAATGAATCGATGGAAGTAAAACGCATGTACACACCGCCGGAATTTCGTGGCAAGGGTATCGCGGCTCAGGTTCTTTCAGAATTGGAAAAGTGGACTATTGAACTCGGATACAAACGCTGCGTCCTCGAGACCGGGAAGAAGCAGCCGGAAGCCATTGCGCTGTATACAAAATGTGGATACATTGTCATTCCGAATTACGGACAGTACGCTGGTGTCGGAAATAGCGTTTGCTTTGAAAAGACATTCTGAATTGAATCCTGACTATTAACCACAACTCACATGAAACTATTTTGGGCGATCATCAGAATTTCCGGAGGAGCCTGCATTTTCGTTGCAATCCTTGGATACATCCTGGGTAAATTTGATTACGTACTCGAAATCAATAACGCAGCTTTGCCTTTGATTGATGGTGAAGTTGCCATTGCACTGATTGTCGTCGGGATTGTTTTTCTCGCTTTGGGATTCTGGCTTGGCAAAAGAGCCGAAAAAAAAGACGGTGCTTCGACAGCAATTCCTCAGCTTGACATCAACAACCTTGAGTTCATTGAAAAAGCAATTCGACGAACACGGCGTCGCAACTACATCATGGGAATCTTCCTGTTTGCATTTGGAGGATTCATGTGCTGGGTGCCTTTTGTGGATCCTGAAGCAGATCCGTCAAGCGGAGGATCCATTTTTCTCTATTGTTTTGGTGGCCTCGTTCTGATTCTTGGTGGATTCATGTTGTTCAAGGCAGTACAGATGAACAACATTCACAATACAACCATCTATCAAACGATCATGCTGAATCCGAAAGTAATCACCGGATTAGATGTGCAAATCGTTCAGAGCGCGTACACAAAACACAGCAAACAGATCAATGTCCACCTGTTTATCAGTACACAAAAGCTTGCAGTCTTAAGTGTAAATGATACTGAACTGGAATTACTGCGTCAGTACCTGATGAGGCACAATCCGAATTTGCAATATTCTCAGAATGCTCAAATAGCGGGCTAACTCTTAGCGGTGAAAAGCGCCTTCAGTTCTGTTGCATCTTCCGGTTTCATTTTGCCCGCAAGAATCAGGGCCAGCTGACGACGACGCAAAGCACTATCAAATCGATCCTTCTCCAATTCCGTCACCGGTTCAATAGGAGGCACGGGTAATGGTTGTCCGTTCTGATCTACGGCAACGAACGTGTAAATCGCTTCATTGCTTTTTTCTTTTTCACCAGTCACGGGATCTTCAACATACACATCAATAAACACCTCCATCGATGTAGAAAATGCGCGGGAAACCTTTGCCTCCAGCGTTACGATTGCTGCATAGGGAATCGGCTGGTGAAAAGCCACATGGTTAACTGTGGCCGTAACCACAACTCGTCGGCAGTGACGATGCGCAGAAATCGCTGCAATCACATCCATCCATTCCAATAACCGCCCCCCGAAAAGATTCTTCAGATTGTTTGTGTCGTTCGGCAATACATGGTGAGTCGCAGTCGCTAAAGACTCAGATGGTGTTTTAGATTTCATACCGTAAAGATAGATGGGAGAATGGAGATGGCAGTCGGGAGAGAGTGAAACTTATGCGGAATTCGGGGGATAGATGCCAATTCACAAGTTTTAAGCATTCATTTGTCAGTCATTTCAACCTCATCTCCCTCCATTCTCCGTTCGAAGCAATATCTTTGCTGGCAATGAAGAAATTCTTCGGAGTTCTGAAATACGTACGCGGTTACTGGCGGTATGCGTGGCTGAATGTCTTCTTCAATATTCTTTCAGTTGTTTTCAATCTCTTCTCCCTCCTTTCCGTTATACCACTACTGACTTTATTATTCACTAATAAACCGGAAGAATTCACTGCACGTGTTGCAAAAGGAGAACCTGTAATTGGTCGTTCTGTAAATGATTTGCTGGAATGGGTAAACTACAAGTTTTCTGTATTCATTGTTGAAAGCGGAGATCCTTCCTCGGCGCGCATGCGGGTACTGCTATGGATTTGCGTTGGAATAATAGGCGTATTTTTCTTCAAGAGCCTGACGCGTTATCTCGCAATGTTTTTCCTCGCCAATGTGCGCAATGGTGTTGTACGGGATTTCCGCAACCGCATGTATGATAAATGTCTCCGACTGCCACTATCATGGTACTCTAACGAGCGAAAAGGAGATATCATGAGCAGAATCACCTCTGATCTGCATGAGGTGGAATGGAGCGTGATGAGTTCGCTGGAGATGACATTCCGCGAACCGATCACAATAATCTCAATCGTTATCATCATGATTTCCATGAGCTGGCAAATGACGCTGGCGGTGGTGATCACCACTCCTGTCATTGGTTTGCTGTTGAGCATTGTTTCCAAGAGTCTCAAGAAATCTTCGGGTAAGGCCAAAGAGAAACATGGCACCATTCTTTCTATGCTGGAAGAAATGCTGGGTGGCCTTCGAATTATCAAAGGATTTAATGCGGAAGAAAAAATCGGCGGAAAATTCAAAGACGAGAATCAGGAATACACGCGGATCATGATTCGCAATTACAGAAAAACTGATCTTGCTTCTCCGCTCAGCGAATTTCTTATCGTCATTGTAATTGCGGGAGTTCTGTACTATGGAGGTAATCTCGTAATCCGCGAACAACAAATGGACGGGAAATTTTTTGTCGGATACCTTCTTATTTTCTTCCAATTGATCGCGCCCGTTCGCCAGTTTACTCAGGCTTACTACAACGTGCAGAAGGGTCTGGCCTCCATGGAGCGTATTAATGTAATTCTCGATGCGGAAGAAACTATTCGCGACGCAGCACGACCAAAACCCCTGGAGGGATTCTCCAAAGAAATAGAATACCTAAACGTGAGTTTCGCGTATTCACGTGGTGACGATGGTTATGCGGTGAAGAATGTAATCTGAAAGTTCAAAAAGGAAAAACAGTAGCACTGGTTGGACAGTCGGGATCGGGTAAAACGACGTTGGCTGATTTATTGCCTCGCTTCTATGATGTAACTGAAGGCGTGGTGTTGGTTGACGGTAATGATATCCGGGATGTGAAAATGAAGGATCTGCGCGCACTAATGGGTGTTGTTTCTCAGGAGTCGATCCTCTTTAATGATACTGTTTACAATAACATTGCATTCGGAGTAGAAAACACAACGCAGCAGCAGGTAGAAGACGCTGCGCGAATTGCGAACGCTCATGAATTTATTTCAGAGATGCCGGAAGGTTACCAGACAAATATCGGGGATCGCGGTTCCAAAATGTCGGGCGGGCAACGCCAAAGAATTGCAATTGCAAGAGCTATTCTGAAGAATCCGCCGATTCTGATTCTTGATGAGGCAACTTCTGCCTTGGATACAAGCAGCGAGCGTTTAGTACAAGATGCATTGAATAATCTGATGCGAAACAGAACTTCCATCATCATCGCACATCGTCTGAGTACAATTCAGCATGCAGACGAGATCATAGTTCTAAAAAAGGGAGAAATCATCGAGCGCGGCACCCACAACGACCTTTTGGCGAAGAACGGTGCGTACAAGCAACTGTATGATATGCAAGCTTTTGTATAAATTTCTTATCTCTGAGCACGTAAGAATTGCCCCCATTTCATCGCGCTGCCATGCCTCTTATTCCTATATTTGTTTAACAAATAAATCACGGAAACGACCATGAACAAACTACTACTTTCTGCAATTGCTATTGCTGCATTTGCATTGACATCGAATGCACAAGCATTTATTCCTAACTCCGGATTCGAGTCATGGGGTAGCACTGCAGGTGAAGATCAGCAACCACAGGGCTGGATTTCTTACAACGTATTAACGTCGCCGCTCCTTCCTGGTGGCAGCAGCAATCCGACCTCGGTTTCACAAGCAGGAACTCCTGATAATTACCAAGGCAACTATTCTGCGCGCATCGAAACGGTGACGTTGGTTAGTAATCCGGATACTAATAATATTCCATGGTCTGCAGGGGCATTGTTTACAGGTTCCGTTGCGTTGACTTCACCTTATATGTTCCCTGGATATGCATCACAACAGCGTCCTCAATCGATGTCGTATGCGACAAAGTACGCGCCAATGTCTGGTGACAGCGGATTCGTCATGGTTGCTATAACACGATGGAATGGAAGCGGTCGCGATACCGTTGCTATTGGTTATGATTTTCTCAATGCTGCAATCAACTCCTATACGGTTAGAACAATTACGCTTACTTATAACACCTCTTTCGCGTCTACGTTTCCGGATTCTATCAACATTATGTTCAGCGCTTCTACAGTGGCAAATCCAATTGCTGGAAGTGTATTGTGGGTGGATGCAGTTTCATTCTCAGGTTATGTGGGAATTGACGAACACTCGGCTAGTTCAGGTGTTGCGGTTTATCCGAACCCGTCATCTACAATCACACAGTTTGAAGTCATCGCCGACAATGCAGCACAAGTTGCGGTATACGATATGACTGGTCGCGAAGTAGTACGTGAAAATTTCAACGGCAAAGTTGCACGTGTAAATTCTTCACGACTTGCAAACGGTTCTTATACCTACACTATTGTGTCAGATGAAGGTGAAGTTCTCAATCGCGGACAATTCGCGGTTTCGCATTAACCTGTAACTAATTCTCTCCGACCCGTTATACTGAAAAGTGTAACGGGTTTTTTTTATGGTAAGAATTCTGATTTTCCTCTCAGGAATCGCTGCACTGATATCATCCTGCTGTTTTGTACGACCAACTTCAGCGCAAAGCGACAGATTAGAAACAAGAAATCCATTTGTTCCGGTTGTCGAATGTGTGCCTTGTTCCACTCTACGGAATTCGCCCGAGCTAAATCTCTGGGCTGAGGCATGGGGAACGAACGGAAAATTCATGATAGGCATTGAACCGGGTTATAATGCGAACAACCTTCGTATCTACGCAGATGCCGGTACCTATTTATGGCCCTCAGGCAATATGAAATTCTCTCACCGGGAACAGTTAGGAATTGTTCTTCTGAATCCGGATTTCACTTTGCGACCTGAAATCGGCGTTGGACTACATCAAAGATTCTACAGAAATGGAATGTACCTCACGACCACATCCGGTCAGGTTTTCCAACCTGAAGCCCCTGATTATTTCTGGAATTGCTTCGCCGGGCTCCGTATAAATATTCCTTATTCGAACATGGTCGTAAGTACAAAAGTTTACAGATTGCAGAATTTTGAAGACAATCGCCCTGACTGGAATTTCGGATTACAATTTGCATGTCGTTTGTAGGGTTTTTCGAAGCCACAATCCAAACAGAGTTTCAGAACTCTAATCCGGCATTATCAGTCAGTTGATAATTATTTACCGTACACTTATTGAACGGGTCGTTGTACCATGCCGAGTTTGCATAATTTTGGTACAGCAAATTACATGAACAACCCTACCTTCCTGATCATTGCCATTGCTGTCCTTACGCTTGCGTCCTGTGGCGAACAATCGAACGAACAAGGAGAAACACTTGTCAGCAAAGAAGACCCTGAAAAGGTTAACGAACTGGTCAATGAGCAACTCTCGACACAACTTTCTGCAGTAGACACTGCCTCTACATGGCGCATAGGCAGTGATACAATCACCGCGGGTCCGCAGGTGAAAGAATTCTACAATTCAATAGCCAATGTTCAGGCCTGGTTCGACAAAGGCAAACTGAATGCGAACGGAGATTCCATGATGACTTTGATTCGCGATGCCGAATATTTCGGATTAATTCCGGACGATTATCACTCCACCCTTATTGATAGTTTCATCGTCACTTCCTACGATTCGGCCAATGAATCCTACAACGTCAACAAGATTGCTAATGCTGATATTCTGATCAGTGATGCATTTTTCGCGATGACAGTTCACGCTGCCGTTGGACGTCTGCCGTATGACAGCGCCGATTTCCGGGTTTGGAAAATCCGTGAATTAGATACTAATCTCGTTCCGATTCTGGCCGCTGCGCGTACAAATTCTCAATTCAGAAAGACCATTGAATCGTTCGAACCGCAGCGACCGGAATATCAGGCGGTGAAAAGATATTTGAATGCGTATCGCGATTCGATGAAGGCAATTACCTGGGAACATTTGCCTGATCGTAAAACCGATAGCACGGGATTCTTTGGCGCAATTGATTCGCGTTTGAAGCAAATGCAATTGTGGGATTCCACATCAACCGGAAGCGATTCACTCAAGCGCGCATCAGCACTGAAAAAATTTCAGAAACGTTATTATCTCGAACAGGACGGAAAAATCGGACGGAATACACTTCTTGCATTGAACATGACTCCTGAAGATTGGTATCGACAGATGGCGATGAATCTTGAGCGCTGGAGATACGAACCGGAGAAATGGGAAACACGACATATGATTGTGAACCTCCCGGCATACATGATGACCGTATGGGAAGAAGATACCATTGTGATGGAATCGAGAATTGTTTGTGGTGCAGTTAAAACCCAAACGCCTCAACTCGACAGCAAAATGTATCAGATCGTTCTGTATCCGTATTGGAATGTTCCTTACAGTATTGCGTGGAAAGAAATCCTTCCACAGGTAAAACGAGACACCGCATACCTGCGTAAGAATCGTTACGAAGTTTTGGATCGCAATAAACAGGTTGTTGATCCGAATACGATCAACTGGAAAAAATACGGTAAGGGAAATCTGCCTTATCAGTTTCGTCAGAAAACCGGAGACGACAACGCACTTGGGGTGATGAAATTTGAATTCCACAATCCCCATTCCGTTTATATGCACGACACGAATGCGAAGCGCTATTTCAAAACAGAAACCCGCGCCTATAGTCACGGATGTATGCGACTGGAAAAGTATATGGATCTCGCTCACTTTCTCCTGCGTGATGATAGCGTGAAATATCCAAAGGATACCTTTGACGTTTGGGTTCAGCAAGACACACAGCGTAAGATTAATTTGCGGAAACCCCTGCCTATTCATGTGCGTTACTACACATGCGTTGTCGATACAAATGGAGTTGTGGAATTACACACCGACGTTTATCTGCGGGATGAACGAATGATCAAAGCCATTTATTCCATTCCCGATACTTCATTACCTGCAGAAAAAATACCGGCGGAGCCCGTAAATACCGGGACTGATAAATCGAGAAAAGCCGCGATCGTCCGTAAGAGGGAAGGTTTGCGAACGTAAATCTCACTTAAACGTTTATAAACGGCATTCTTCCATATTCATTTTGTAGTCTTGCATCATCCAAATTATATGCAAGATGAAAACGAAAGGAGACTACCCCGACGAGACGATTCTAAAACAGATTTACATGATTCGAGATCAAAGAATCATGTTTGATTTTGACCTCGCCGAACTCTATGGTGTCGAGACAAAACAATTAAAGCGGGCAGTCCGAAGACACATTGACCGGTTTCCTGAAGATTTCATGTTTGAAATCGGGTTGGAAGAGTTTGAAAATCAAAGGTGCCAAATTGGCACCTTCAACGCTCTGAAATACAGGCCATTCTGCTTCACAGAGCAGGGCGTTACCATGCTGGCTTGTGTTCTGAACAGTTTAACAGCCATCCAAATGAACATTCGAATTATCCGTCTATTTTCCAAAATGCGAGAAGCTCTTTCGACACAAAAGGAAATCATAGCCCGCCTGGAGCTAATTGAAAGACACGTTGGCGATCACAATAAAGATCTGTCCAAATTGTTCGAAGCGATTCACCTCTTGCTATCACGCGAAGAGATACGGATGCGTACAAATGAGATTGGTTTTACCAAAACACGCGACTAACCACCCCAATACTCAAATTTGTCGTATGGGTAACGCTTGGTGTGAATAGTTTTTACTTCCTCAAACAACATCTGCCGAAGCTGTTCAATATTCTCCCGATCAGTAGCGGAAATAAAAATGCATGGATTACTCAGTTTACTCATCCAGCTCTTTTCAAGCTCTGCCAAAGTAAGTACCTGCTTCTTGGTGGGATCAAGCAGATGCTCCTCCTTCGGCGGCTCACGATACGCGTCAATCTTATTGAAGACAAGGATCGT
>Ga0233424_10003312_pt1 | contig 10529 bp, 7 predicted proteins | sample Watercolumn_Towu_FD_181011 | JGI IMG/M metagenome (GOLD analysis project Ga0233424, IMG submission 181011) | Freshwater microbial communities from Lake Towuti, South Sulawesi, Indonesia - Watercolumn_Towuti2014_125_MG | ecosystem: Environmental > Aquatic > Freshwater > Lake | place: Indonesia... | reverse complement strand
TCATGACAGACGCGTGCATCGTGAACGTCATGTTGTAGAACGACTCGGAGATGCGCCCACCGTTCGACTGGAAGTAGCTGCTGATGAACGGAATCTCGGCGTGCGGCCAGGCCAGCTGAATGCGCACGAGCAGCGCCAGGATGCCGCCCAGGCCGAGAAAGATGATGCTGGTGAAAAGGAACTGAATGCCGATGATCTTGTGATCTTCGGAGAAGATGTATTTGCGAAGGAAGCTCAGCTCATGATGGCCATGAGCGTGAGCCGCGGCGTGCGGTGCATGCGAGTCCATTGCGATTTCCTTTGTCGTCTCTCAACCAAGAACCTGACTGGAAGGATGAAGGCGGAAGGATGAAGGATGAACAAAACCCCTTCATCCTTCATCCTTCATCCTTACTTTTTCAACATCCTTCGTTCGGCGATGCGCTTGTCGGCTTTTTCCCACCAGTTGCCGTCGCGCTGGCGGTGGTATTCCTCAGCGCGGATGAGCCAGTTCATGAAATCATTCTCGTCCTCGTGAACGAAGACGCGGCCGATCATGCGGTAATGGCCCCAGCCGCACAGCTCGGCACAGGCGATGTCGTACGTGTAGTTGATGTCTTCCTTGCCGTCCGGATTGAGGCCGTCCACGTAGAGTTTCTTGGATTCGTCCCACTTGCAGTTGACGGTCTTGTGCTTCTTGGAGTCGATGGTGCGGAACCACACCGGGATCATCTTGCCTGGCAAGGCGTCCTGCTTGACGCGGAAGTTGGGCAGGTTGAAGCTATGAATGACGTCGCGCGTGCTGAGATGCACCGTGATTGGCTGGTCCTGCCAGATGTGCAGCTCGTTGACGACGTACACATCGTCGGCATGCGGGATCTTGCCGAAGCTCTCGAAGTCGGCCTTGGCGCCCGGATCCTTCAGCCAGCGATCGAAGCGATCGACGCTGGGATAGCGCATGCGCCACTCGAACTGGCGGGCGCTGACGCCGATCTGCAGCGACGCCTTGTCCCCTTCCGCGGGCCTATTGCGAGCGGCATACTTGATCTTGGCCCACGCCTCGACCTGGGCAAAGGCGATGTAAAGCAGGATGACGGCCGGCACGATGGTCCACGCCAGTTCGACGCGGTGCTGGGAATTCAAGATGCCCGCGAGCGGCTTGAGGAAGCTCGCAAGCTCGGCCCCTTCGCTGACCGGACGCTTCCCGTCGTCGCCGCTGGCATATTTCCACATGAATGCGATGAGAATCACTTCGGTGAGGACAAAGAAGAACGCCGTGATGTAGAGGATGACGTCGTAGAGAAAATCGACGTCCCCGGCGTGCGATGAAAGTCCGCGCGGCATGTTCCAGCCCATCAGCGGCGAGATCGCGAACCCGATGAAACAGCCGACCATCACCACGCCGAACAGGACGCTCCAAAGCTTGTTGCCCACGTATCAATCTCCTGATCCCTGCTGCATTCCATCGCGGGAGGGCGAGGCTCCTGCCGAGCCGTGAACCCGGTTGGTACTTGTCGCTTTGCGGCTCGGCAGGAGCCTCGCCTTCCCTGCCATCTGCTAATTGAGCTTCATTTCCAGCTTGGCCCGCATGGCCGGATAGGGGACGTTCGTCACGAAATTGACGAGGTCCCAGATGTAATGTTCGTTGCCGGCGAAAGTCTTGCCGAAGGGCGTCATGCCGGAACCCGGGATGCCGGAATGGATGCGGTAGTAGATATCGACGGGTCGCTTGCCGCCGCGCAGGTTGCCGAGCGTGATGTTGTTGGGCCGAACGAGGGTGCCCCAATCGTCGAAGCGGAACTTCGCCTGCCTGCCAAAGTCCGTGTGGCAGCTAACGCAGTTGGCCGACTTGAGATAGCCCTCGGCTTTGGTCAGCGCGTCGGCATCGGCACTGTCAGCTTTCTTCTTGAACGCGGCAAGTTCGTCCGTGCTGAAGGCGGCATCTTTCTCGTCGTCGCTCAAGACAGTGTCCTCATCCTTTGCCTTGGGATCCTTCGCCTTCGCTGCCTCGCGTTTCTTTTTCAAAAGCTCATCCAGGCGGGCAGGCAAATTCTCAGCCACGATGGACTGGTAGACGTGATACATCTTGAAGTCGTCCGTGATCTTCGCCGTGAAGATCTGCTGCCCGCGCAGGACCGAAGCTTTGAGTTGTTCGTCAGCGGGAACGCCTGGTACCTTGATAAATCGCGCGCGGGCAGGCTCAATAGCACCTTTTGAGTCCAGCGTTGCTTTCCACGGAATGCCGATTTGCTTCTTGGCGTAACCGGCCGCGGCTTCCGCAATGGTTCCGTTGCCCTCCGCGTCCCACGCAAACCCCTTTTTCGCGTCGAAGTCGAACGTTCTCAGCGTCCGCAACTCGACTTCGCCGCGCATGCTCAGGTGGATGACGTAGCTGACGATCTGCTCGAGTTCCTCGTCCTTGAGCAAGGCAAAGCTCGGCATGGCCGTGTTCTCGATACCGTTCCGCAAGGTCCGCACGAGATCTTCGCGGGACGGCTTGGTCTGGGCGTTGAGTTGATTGCGCGACTGGAACTTGAAGACGCCGGCGCGGAAATCACGCGGGTGCGGGTTGATCCACCGTGCGGTGGGGCCGCGTCCATCGCCGGGGACGCCATGGCAATGTAGGCAATGCACGCGATAGCGTTTGCTTCCTTCGACGAGCGTCTGACTGTCCAGACGCAGCCTGCTGAGGGTGTCTTTGTCGATGTTCGTTTTGTCGGGATCCACCTTGGGATTGGCCGGTGTACCGAATAGGTCCTCAAGAGCCGTGTCGAGTGCCTTGCGGTCGTCGGCTGAAATGCCCGTCGGATCGCGGACGATTGAATCCTGTATGGTTTCCTTCTTGGCATGCCAGGGATGAGCGGGATTGTTGATGTCTTCCATCTTCATGATGGGCAGGATGCCGGGACGATCGGGCTCGTAGCGTTCTTCGCCAAGCTTGGCCGCCGCGACGACAATCGGATCGGTGCGCACCCCGTAGCGGACGTTGCCGGAATAGGATGGATGCTGATCCAGCCCGCAACCCGCCAGAGGGGACACGGCGATCGCGGCCAGGAGCAGTCGCGCCAGTCGATTCATGCGTCTTCCTGCAAAAAAACAACGCAGCATGGCTGCGCGTGGTTTCGGCTTTTGTACGATCCTTCGAGCCTGCGTCAAGCAACAAGTTTCGTGCCGAACGGCACGATGTTTGTAGAATCAAGTTCACACGTGCGAAGGTACGCTTCGCCTTCTCAGTTTCGGGAAACCGCACTCACGATGCTCTACAAATTGGGACGGCTGATGCAGTTGATCGGGCTGATCATCCTCCCGATCGCGATGGCGGGTGAGATCGCGCAGTCGTTCTCTCTGGGTAGAATGCTCGTATGGGCGACGGTCGGCATCGTCGTCTTCGGCATCGGATGGTGGCTGCAACGCGCCGGGCAGCCGCCGTGAGGTTTCGGCGTGGCGGCAAGTTTTCAACTTGCCGATTCACCGGACCATCGTCAAGTTGGAAACTTGCCGCCACGGTGCCCGATATACCCCCGCGAGTTGGCATTTCGCTCACAACGTCCGCGCAATACCTTGTCAGGCATAGGCTTGTAAATCATTAAGACGTGCCATCAATTTGGAGCGGTCGCCCTTGTCGTCCTGGCATGCGGAGTTTCCGCGTACGCTCAGGAGCCGATCGCGATCCGCAAGAGCGTGCTGCCGAGCCTCGATTCGCAGATGCGGGCACGCTTGATCGCGTTCGATCGCCGGCTCAATCCGGTCAACTCGCCGAATCTTGCTGCTAACCTCGCAGGTCAACTTTCGATGCCGTCGTTGGGGGCGTTCGCACCGCTCCTGGGGGATGAGCGCAACAACAATATCTGGGAACAGATGGTGGACGACTACGCGCGCATGATGGCCGACTCAGGCGATTCGCTCATCGCGCATTCTGACGTCGAGCCGGCGCAAGGCGTGGCCTGGAGTTGCCGGCAGTTGCGTCTGCTGTGCCACAAGCGCATGCTGGAACTGCCGCGCGTCACGGTGGCAGCGTATCGAGCGCGCATCGACCCGGAGGCCGAGGCGCTGTTGACGAAGGCGCAACAGACGCGATCGGCCAAGCCGTTGCGGCGGCTCGTGGACGAACTCTTCTGCAGCAGCTTCACCGATCAAGCCCTCGACCTGCTCGGCGATCTCGCTTTCGAGCGCGGCGATTTCGATGAAGCGCGTCAGTGGTGGGCCAGGCTCGCCCCGCTGGAGGACGCTCGCGATTGGCCGGAGGCGCCGGACGCGCGCGTCGATCGCGTGCGCGTCCGCGCCAAGCAGGGGCTCGCTCTCACCTTTCAGGGCCGGCTCAACGAGGCGCGCGAGTCGATTGCACGATTCCGAAAGCAATTCCCGCGCGCCGGCGGCGACCTCGCGGGACGCAACGGCATCTACGCCGATATCCTGCAAGCCGCGCTTACGGGCCTGGCGAAGGAACGCATCAGCAACAACGACGAGCCGTGGGCGACGTTTGCCGGCGCTGCCACGCGCAACCGCATCCTTACCGCGGCGCCATGGTCGCACCTTTGGGAGGACGGCCCCGCCTGGCGCGTCAAGCTGCCGAGCCTGACGCCGCCCGAGAAGGATGCCCCTATCCATCGCGGCACACCGGCGCGCAACCTCGCGTTTCATCCGATCATCGTCAAGGACCAGGTGCTGATCGCCGACCATCGCTCGGTCGTCAGCTATCATCTCGTCACCGGACGCGAGCTGTTTCGCTTTGACCTGAAGGCGGCGGGCCTCGAAGATCCAGGCCTGGGGCTCGATGCCAGGATCGGCTTGCCGCGCTTCACGCTGTCCGCCGACGAGACGCACGTCTACGCCCGGCTCGGCCGAATGGCTGTGGGGCCGAAGGATGCGAGCAAGCCGGATGCGAGCTACATCGTGTGCCTCGACATCACGCAGCCCGAAATAGCGAAGAAGCGCCTCGTCTGGCACGCGAAAGCAGCGGGCGACGATCGAACGGTGGTTGCCTTCGAAGGCACTCCGCTCGTGCAGGCCGGCAGTGTTTACGTTGCACTGAGCAAGGTCGCCAACTACCGCACGATCACCTCGATCGTTTGTTACGACCGGCACGGCCGCGAGCGCTGGACGCGCGAGGTCTGCGATGTCGCCGAATTCGAGACGCCGGGCCACGACACGCGGTATCGGCATCACCTGCTAACCTGGGCGGATGGCCATGTGGTTTACTGCTCCCATGCCGGCGCGATCGTGGCCGTCGATGCGTGGACTGGACACCCGACCTGGGGAGTGCGCTATCCCAGTCGCGGACCTCTGACGTCGGAGCTGGAGGCGTCGCCGCGCGATCTGACGCCGTGCGTGAGCGCGGCTGGATTGGTATTCGCGGCGCCGCTGGACAGCGATCGCATTTTCGCCATCGACCCTGCCAGCGGCCGCGTGGCCTGGGAGCGGGACGGAATCGAGATCGTGCAATTGCTCGGCGTCGCCCATGGCCGCGTCTACGCCACGACGCGCAACGGCCTCGTCGTACTGGATGCGGCGAGCGGCCACGTTGAACGCACGCAGCCGAGCGAGGGACGCCTGCCCGGCCTGGGTCGCGGCCTCATCGCTGGGGCCTGGCTGTTCTGGCCGACAGAGGATCCCAAACTGCCGTACCGCGCGGTGACCCTGGCGAGCGGCAAGCAAACGCGCGACGCCGAATCCGTTTTGCCCGAGCCGGCGTTCTGGGAGCCGTCCATGATGCATGCACTGCCCGTCGGCAACTGGGCGTTCGGCGAGGGTTGCCTGGCGATCGCCGGTCAGGGCGAGCTTGCGGTGTATGTGCCCGCCCAGCGCTATCTTGGCGTGCCCGATCGGCCAAAGCCGCACGCACGAATCGATGAACTTTATGAGCGTGCCCGCCGGCTGGCGAGCGCCGGCGATTTCTCTGGTGCGGTCGGCGCCTATCGCGAGTTGCAGGACGCGACCAAGACCCATCGCAATGCCGCGGATTGGCGCACCTTGATTGAAGGTCGAATACGCTTCCTCGAACCGCGCAGGGACCTCGCCGAACGAGCCGCGGCAACCCTCACGAAGACGGCGCCGCTGCCGTTTGCGGCCGACGTGCAGATTCTGCCGCTGGTACACGCCTGGCAGCAGGATGATGGCCGAGTTTGGCAGACCGAAAGTAAAAGCGTGATCTTCTGCACCGACCGCGGCCAGATTGCGTGCCGCACGCTCGCCGATGGCGCCCTGCGCTGGCGCACGGCGCTTTCCTTTGAGCCAGCGTGGCTGGCTCATCGCGGCGACGCGGTGGTCGTGGCGGGGCCGGACGGCGTCGCGGCGCTGCGCACGGACGATGGTGCGCGAGTCTGGTCCTTTCCCGCGCCGTCGCGCTATGTGCGACCAGGCTTCGTCAAGAATGGCACGCCCGTGCTGGCAAGCGGTTCGGCAGGATTCGTGCTTTTCCAGACGTTCGAAGACGACATTCTCGTGCTCGACGATTTCCGCCATCTCTACCGCATTCGCCTGGCGACTGGCGAAGTTGTCTGGCATCACGCCCACGCCTCCGCGGACCTGCGTCCCCTCGATGGCGCTGCCTTCCGTCAGTACGTGACGAGCGTCGGCAGCAAGTTATTCCTGTAGGACACGTCAGGCCAAGTGCTTGAGATCGGCGCAAAACCGGTGAGCCTGGGCGGCCCTGCCCGCGCGTGGAAACAGGCGCCACCCATCATCAGCAACAGACTAATCCTGACGCCGACGCCGGGCCGAATCGAAGCGCGCGAGACGACTTCGCCGCACCGCGAGGTCTGGAGCTACGATGCTCCCTGGCCGACTTCCCTCGCCGGCGAGACGGCGCGCCTCCTTGCCGGCGATTCCGTCCTGCTCGCGGCGATCCCGCGCAACGTTGGCGTCGAGTTGCTTCGACTCGACACTGACGCGGGCAAGTTGCTTTGGCTGCTCACTCCCGCGCAGTCGCCTTCGGCCGCAGCTCTCGACTCGCTCTGCATCGGCGACACCTGTTTCTACTACGTTGACGCAGGAACCCTGTATGCCTACGCGCTCAACGACGGCGCGCAGCGCTGGTCCGCACGTGTCGGTGCGGGAACGCGGCTGCGCTACAGCAAGCACGCTCTCGCGGTGTTTCCGATCGAGGCTCGCGACACCGATTTTTCGATCGCGTTCCTCGATCCGTGGGACGGGACGCTCCTGCAGCGCCTCACGATCCCGGGCGCTCGCGGCAGCGGCTCCGTCGCGTGGCATTCGCATGGCCTCGCGGTGGCGGTCGGCGGCAAAATTCATGGATTCCGCACGCTCGCCGTGAATAACCCGTGACCAAAGGCGAACATTCCGGTAGCATTCACTACCGTGGACCACATTCCGCGAAAGGAACCGTCGCGCGGAGCGTAATGTCTACGATGACTCCAGGCAACACCAGCGGTACAAGGATACTGACATGAAAGCGGAAGTTCTCTCAGTTCGATGCAAGGCCTGCCAAACAACATTGCAGGTCCCCGCAGGCGGCAAGCGCTTATGCGCGTGCGGCACCTGGGTCGCTGCACCGGCCGCCGCCCCGCCTCCCGTGGCTGTGGCAACTCCCGTCGAAGAAGAACCCATTCCGATCGAGCCGGAAAAGCCCAAACCGCCGGTCGCCAAATCGGCCACGCCGCCGCCCGTTGCGAAGGCCGCGCCAGCCGCCATTCCGACCGCCACGCCCGCGGCCCAGCAGCAAGGCGCCAACTGGCCGCGCATCGAGGGCGACCTCTCCGCGATCGAGCGCCTCAACGACGGCTATCGCCGCATCATCAATGAACTCAGCAAGGCGATCGTAGGCCAGAGCGACGTCATCGAGCAACTCCTCATCGCCATCTTCGCCAAGGGGCATTGCCTGCTCGTCGGCGTTCCCGGCCTCGCCAAGACGTTGATGATCCGCACGCTCTCCGATGCCCTCAACCTGAGCTTCAGCCGCATCCAGTTCACGCCCGACTTGATGCCGTCGGACATCACCGGCACCGAGGTGTTGCAAGAGGACAAGACGACGGGCCAGCGCGTGTTCAAGTTCCTCCCGGGCCCGATCTTCTCGAACGTCATTCTCGCCGACGAAATCAACCGTACGCCGCCCAAGACGCAGGCCGCGCTGCTCGAAGCGATGCAGGAAAAGCAGGTCACCATCGGCGGCACCCGCCACAAGCTCCCGGAGCCGTTCTTCGTGCTCGCCACGCAGAACCCGATCGAGCAGGAAGGCACGTATCCGCTTCCCGAAGCGCAACAGGACCGCTTCATGTTCAACGTCCTCGTCGATTACCCGACCGAGGATGAGGAATTCAAGATCGTCGAGATGACCACGGCGACGCACGTGCCGAAGCTGGACAAGATCATCTCGGCGAATGAAATCCTCGAAATGCAGGAGATCGTGCGAAAGGTTCCGGTGGCCCCCTACGTAATCCGCTATGCCATGAAGTTCGCCCGACTGACGCGCAAGGAAAAAGGAGACGTGCCGGACTTCATCAAGGAATACGTGACCTGGGGCGCCGGCCCTCGCGCCTCCCAGAACCTCGTGCTCGGCGCCAAGGCCCGCGCGGTCCTGCACGGCCGCTATTATGTGTCGTGCGAGGACATCCGCGCCGTCGCCGTGCCCGTTCTGCGTCATCGCATCGTCACCAACTTCAACGCTGAGGCGGAAGGGATCAGGTCGGAAACGATCATCCAGCGCCTGGCCGACATCATCCCGCGCGACCCGAACGAGGAAGCGCTGGCCCGCGGCAAGGTCACGGCGGTGACGGCCTGACGAACTAACCCTGAGCGCCAGCGAGGGGATAGCTGAATCGCGAGCGGACGTGTCATCCCCTTGCTGGCGCTCAGGGTTAGTGTTGGTCAGGCAAGGAAGGCACGCACGCACAGTATCTAGGAACACACCATGGCCAAAAAGCAAGCTGTCAAAGACGATCCTCGCAAGTACCTCGACCCGCTTACCCTGGCGAAGGTCGGCAGCCTCGAACTCAAGGCTCGCCTGATCGTCGAGGGCTACCTGTCCGGGCAGCACAAGAGCCCGTACCACGGCTTCTCGGTCGAGTTCGCTCAGCACCGCGAGTATGTGCCGGGCGACGACATCAAGCACATCGACTGGAAGGTGTGGGGCCGCACCGGGCGGTTCTTCCTCAAGCAATACGAGGAGGAAACGAACCTCGTCTGCTGGATCATGCTCGACATCAGCGAGTCGATGCGCTATGGCTCCGTGCCCAAGGTGTCGAAGTTCGACTACGCCTGCATGGCCGCCGCCGGCCTGGCGCACCTGGTCCTCTCGCAATCGGACGCGGTTGGCTTCGTGGCGTTCGATTCGCAAATTCGCCATTTCCTCAAGCCGTCGGGGCAAATGTCCCAGCTCAAGGAAATGGTCCACATCATGGAGAAGGGGGTCGGCAAAGAGAAGTCGAACATGGCCCCGCTCTTTCACGACATGGCCGAGCGCATCAATCGCCGCTCGATCCTGTTCCTCATCAGCGACATGTTCGAGGAGATCGACCCGATCCTGTCGGGCCTGAAGCACCTGCGCCACAAACGGCACGAAGTCGTGATCTGGAACGTGCTCGACGCTGCCGAGGTGACCTTTCCATTCGACCAATCGACGCTGTTCCGCGGCATGGAGCAATTCCCCGACCTGCTCACCGACCCGCGCTCGCTGCGCGAAAGCTACCTCGCCCAGATCGAAGGCCACCTGGGCCAGCTCCAGCGCGGCTGCCGCGACCAGAACATCGACCACGTCCGCCTGCGCACCGACACGCCGCTCAACGTCGCCATGTCGAGCTACTTGGCGCACCGATTGAAGCGCTCGCGGTAGGATTCGCATAAAGCTTCGCCGCCTCCTCCGCATCGCTATCGAACCAAAGGCAGAGCGTGTTCTTGGCTGGCTTTGTCATGTCTGCACCGGTGGGCGTTTTTTTCGTGAAAGAAACCCGTCGGCGGTCCGTAAGGACTCCCAGGGGGTCGGCTCGGCGTAAAGTCCGCTGGCATTTGTATTGGCAGGCGTCCGTGTTTGCTTTAGATTAGATAGTTCAGGCGTTCAGGTCGAGACACACGGGTAACGGACATGCTCTTTGCATTCTTGCCTCTTTGGCCTACCGTCGCGGTTGGGGTGGGGGCGATTTCCATCCCGATCATCATCCACCTGCTCAATCAACGCCGCTTCCAGATCGTCGAATGGGCGGCCATGAAGTTCCTGCTGGCGGCCCAGAAGCAGACGCGGAAGCGCGTAAGGATCGAACAGCTCCTGCTCTTGTTGGTGCGCATCCTCATCGTTGCCCTCCTCGTTTTCGCGATGGCCAGCATCATGCCGTGGGCGGAGGATATCTGGCATGCCATGGGGCTGGGCGAGATGGTGCCTGCAACGCGCACCCATAAGGTGCATCACATCTTCGTCCTCGATTGCTCTCTCAGCAACAACCAGGCTGCGGGTGATCAGTCGGCCTTCGAGGTTGGCCGGCAACTCGTCCTCAAAAAGATCCAAGACAATCCAGTTGGCGACGCTTACAGCGTCCTGCTGCTTAAGGAAAATCCGATCTGGCTCGTCGGCGAAACGTCGCTGGATGCGAAGAAAGTCATCC
>Ga0233424_10003311_pt1 | contig 10534 bp, 10 predicted proteins | sample Watercolumn_Towu_FD_181011 | JGI IMG/M metagenome (GOLD analysis project Ga0233424, IMG submission 181011) | Freshwater microbial communities from Lake Towuti, South Sulawesi, Indonesia - Watercolumn_Towuti2014_125_MG | ecosystem: Environmental > Aquatic > Freshwater > Lake | place: Indonesia... | reverse complement strand
CTCCACCAGGGCGTCGAGGGCTGCCGAGGAGCCGGAGTCGCCCAGAAGGGTCGAGGCAATGTCGGCCAGCGCGTCCTTGCCGGGCGTCGCGGCGGCGTTCATGGCGATGGCGCTGACCGTGTCGGGCGTCGCCAGCACCCTGGCCGCGAGCAGGTCGGCGGCATCAGCCGACGGAGGGGTGTCCCCGGCGCTGGTTTTGATCGGCCATGTTTTTTTCGGCATGATATTCTCCGCGCCATCCCCCCTTACCGCGCATTTCATCGAAGGTGGGGACAGATGGTCCTGAACATGCGATCTTATCCGATGATTCGATTAAGATCAGGATAGCGTTGCGCCCGGCATATTTGCGGTCGCGCGAAACCGGATGTTAACTGTGCGAAGCCTAAGCTGCTGGCCAAAAGGATTGACATGCCCCTTAAACTGTCGCTCAAGCCGGGTGAAAAATTTGTCCTCAACGGTGCTGTTGTGCAAAACGGCGACCGTCGGTGTTCGCTCGTGCTTCAGAACAAGGCCTCGGTTCTGCGTGAAAAAGACATCATGCAGGTCAGCCAGGTCACGTCTCCATCCCGACACATCTACTTCCCGGTGATGATGATGTACCTCGACGAAGCGGGGGCAGAGAAATACTATGACGAATTCCTGACGCGCATGACCGAGTTCATGAGCGTTATCGCCAATCCGACCATTCTGGCGGAATGTGTGGTGATTTCCAAATCCATCATGGGCCGTGAATATTACAAGGCTCTGATGGGGTGCCGTAAGCTTATCGAGTACGAAGACGAAAGACTGGGACATGTCTCTACAAGCCTATCAGAAGACGGCTCAGCGGAATGAAGATCCGCGTCAGACGGAGTATCGTCTGTTCGGTCAGGTTACCCGCGCCCTGATGGAGGCGGCTGAGCTCGACAGGAGCGAGGTTGCCCGGCGTATGGACGCGCTCGACTGGAACCGCCGCCTGTGGTCGGTGCTGGGGACGGACTGCGCCCTGCCCGGGAACGGTTTGCCGGATGCGCTGCGCGCGCAGATCATCTCGCTGTCGATCTGGGTCAACCGGCACACCTCTGCGGTGATGCGCGGTCAGGAAGAGATCACGCCCCTGATTGAGGTCAATCGTCTGATCATGCAGGGGTTGATGCCGCGCCAGGATCAGGCCCCGGCGGCCGAAAGCGCCTTTGTAGGCACGGTGCGCGCGTCTCTGGGCTAAAAATTCACCCTGTTGCAGATTTTGCCGGGCAGGGCCGGTCGGGAAGGGCGGGAGTCGATGATTCCCGCCTTTTTCAATTTAAAAATATCCGTTAAAAACAACGCTAAAAATATTTAATGCGACCTTACTGACTGGCATTTCCATTGCTAGGTGACGGGTAGGCCAAAATGGCTTTGCGGCAAAAATGCCGATCAAATCCCCGACCAGAATGGAAAGGACGCTGTCGATGCCGAATATGTCGATCAATACCAATGCGGGTGCGATGATCGCCCTGCAGAACCTGAACAAAACCAACAACGAACTGCAAACGACGCAAACCCGCATCAATACTGGGTTGAAGGTTGCGGGCGCCAAGGATAACGGGGCGGTTTACGCCATCGCTAGCCGCCAGCGCGCAGACGTGGCTTCTCTCGGTGCGGTGACGGACTCGCTTGATCGGGCTAAATCGGCTGTCGATGTAGCTCTGTCAGCGGGCGAAGGCATTGCGGATATGCTGACGCAAATGAAGGAGAAGGCTCTCGCGGCTTCGGATACATCTCTGACGACGGTGAGTCGTCAGGCGCTGAACGAAGACTTCAAGGCGCTTCGCGACCAGATTACGAAGACGGTGAACAATGCGACGTTCAACGGGGTCAATCTGATCAAGAACGGGGCGCTGGCTCTGGCACCTCTGGCCAATGCGGACGGCTCCTCGCAGCTGACCATTGCGGCGCAGGACCTGAGCCTCACCGGGAGCACGATCACGCTTTCGGCGGGTTCGACCTTCACATCGGCGGCGCAGGCTAAGACCATAGCCGACGCGGTGGATGTGTCGATTGCCAACGTCTCTGCGGCCCTCGGCCGGCTGGGGACGTCGTCGAAATCGCTCGAGAGCCATGCGCGGTTTGTCTCGAAGTTGGTTGACTCGATGGAGGCGGGGATTGGCAACCTTGTGGATGCTGATCTGGCCAAGGAAAGTGCGAAGTTGCAGGCCCTGCAGACCAAGCAGCAGCTCGGTGTTCAGGCCCTGTCGATCGCCAATCAGGCCCCGGGTATCGTAACCCGGCTGTTCCAGTAGCGTTCGTAAAAAGCCGGAGTTGCGGATCCGCACGGGTCCGGCTCCGGCTTCTTTTTTGCCTGCGGCCGGGGTGGAAAAAAGTGCCGGGTAGGCAAAAAATGCCGAAATCCGGCAAAATCTGCCGGGCGCGGGGCGTGGTTAAGGCATGTATAACGCTTATATTTCAATTATTTGGGCGTTTTTTCCGTAAGCGGAGCGTTGGCCCGCCACTTGCAGCCAACAGCTCAGGCAAAATGCCGCCGGACGACAAAATGTCTCCGGTTCATCTAGAAGAAGGACTAGACCCATGGCGCTGAACAGCGTGAATACCAACAGCGGAGCTATGATTGCTCTGCAAAACCTGAACAAGACGAACTCTGACCTGCAAGTTACCCAAACCCGCATCAACACGGGTCTGAAGGTGGCTTCGGCCAAGGACAATGGCGCCGTTTTCGCCATCGCTCAAGGCCAGCGCGCTGAAGTTTCCTCTCTGAATGCGGTTCAGGAATCGCTTTCCCGCAACCAATCGGTCGTGGACGTGGCGATCTCGGCGGGTGAATCCGTCTCTGACATGCTCACCCAGCTGAAAGAAAAGGCTCTCGCGGCCTCGGACGCCAGCCTGAGCACGGCCAGCCGTACCGCTCTGAACGAAGATTTCAAGGCGATCCGCGATCAGATCGGCAAGACGGTTGCCAACGCGACCTTCAACGGCATCAACATCATCAAGAATGGCGGCACGGCGCTCTCCGCTCTGGCTAACGCCTCGGGCGGCACGCTCACCGTGGCGGCTCAGGATCTGTCTCTGACGGGTCTGAGCATCAACGCGACGACGATCGGCACCAAGGCTACGGCTTCGGCCGCGGTCTCGACGCTCGCCACCAAGATTGATGACGTGTCGGCCAAGCTGGCCAAGCTCGGCACCTCGTCCAAGTCGCTGGCCAACCACGCCAAGTTCATCAGCAAGCTGTCCGACTCCATCGAAAACGGGATCGGCAACCTTGTGGATGCCGACCTGGCGAAGGAAAGCGCGAAGCTGCAGGCCCTGCAAACCAAGCAACAGCTTGGCGTCCAGGCCCTGTCGATTGCGAACCAGTCCACATCGACGGTTCTGAGCCTGTTCCGCTAAGGAATGACGGGGGCGGCGTTTCGGCGTCCGCCCCCCTTTTTCTCTGATCCATCGTCCGGCTCGGCGTAAGGATCATTAACAGAGGGCGTACCGGCGTAAGGCGCCGGGCGTAATACAGGAGATGATTACGAATGTTGTAAACCAGCCCGCCGTCACCGACCCCACGCAGATCAAGCCTGTGGAGCCGGTACAGCCTGTACAGGAAGTCGCTGCGGCCTCTTCCGGCAGTCAGACGGAGAACGGTCTGTCGAATCACGATCGGGCGCAATCACAGCCAGCCTATATGCTGAAGCTGACGATAGATAAGGACCCCGACAGCGGTGAATTCATCTATCGCGCTATTGATCGCTATACGGGCGAAGTGGTCCGTCAGTTTCCGCAAAAGGAACTGGTCGAGATGCGCAAGTCCATTAGTTACAAGGCGGGAAGCATCGTCAGAACCGATATCTGACGTCCTTTTTCCGGTCGTAAGTCTGTGTTGTTTACCGCGTACCTGTGAGGGACGCGGATAAAGCCGTTTGCATGAATTAACCTTTTGGTTACCATGTTCGTTAAGACTTCTGAGTCGTAGCGTATTTGGAGAATCCTCATGCCGACGGTAAGCGTCAATACCAACAAAACTGCCATGACGGCGTTGCAGAACCTGAACACAACGACTCGTAAGCTGGAATCGACGCAAACCAAGATTTCGACAGGCCTTGAGGTTTCCAGCGCCAAGGACAATGCGGCGCTCTATTCCATCGCTCAGGGGCAACGCGCCGATCTGAGCTCGCTGAGCGCGGTGAAAAACTCGCTCAATCGCGCCACTTCGGTCGCGGATGTAACCCTGGCCGCCGGGGAATCGGTATCCGACCTACTGGTGCAGATGCGCGACAAGGTGGTGTCGGCGATGGACCCGTCGCTGTCAACGGCGTCGCGCAACGCGCTTAACGGCGACTTCCGCGAACTGCTGCGTCAGATCAGCCACGCCGTGGCCAATGCCTCGTTCGACGGTACCAACCTGCTGAACGGCAGCCTGACCAATGGCATCAAATTCATCGACAATGCGGACGGCAGCTCGGTCGTTACCCTGTCGTCGCGTAACTTCAGCCTCGGTGGCAGCATCATCACCCTGTCCTCCGTAGCCAACGTCATGTCCATTACGGTAGCCACCTCGGCCCTGGCCAAGCTGGATGCCTCCATTCAGAACGTCAATGCCAGCTTGGCCTCGCTTGGTTCGGAAGCCAAGCAGATCGAAGGCCGCCAGAGCTTTGTCGCAAAGCTGTCGGGGGCTATCGAAGTCGGTATCGGCAACCTGGTGGACGCCGATCTGGCCAAGGAAAGCGCCCGTTTGCAGGCCCTTCAGGTGCAGCAGCAACTGGGCACGCAGGCCCTGTCGATTGCGAACCAGTCGCCACAGGCCATCCTGCGTCTCTTCCAGTAGGCGACCGCTCCCTGACGCTACACGAAACCCGCCGGCGACGGCGGGTTTTTCGTTTAGAGTGGGTTTCCTTCGGATTGAGCGGTTTGTTTTGTCGCGCATTTGATTCCGTTTCGGAAGGCGCTCTAAAAACTCGGCTTTTGAGCGCGGGTTAACGCTTCTTAAGGTTTGATCGGCGATAATGGAGTCGCAATGGAACCGGTGGCATGACCCTATCGTTCGATACCAGCCTGCTGACGAGTTATTTCAACTCGAAAGTTCGCGCCTCGGCGGGGACGTCGAATACGCCTGCGCCGACGACGGCGACCAGCCCCACCGGGACCACGCGCGCCCCCACCGCCCCGTGGGAAAAGGGCGGCACGCCCGACGACACGCTGGTCAAGAACATACTGGCGGGCAAAAGTTTTATCCGCGAATCGGCCGTCACTCTCGATCTGGCCGGCGCTTCGGCGGACTATAAGAAGCTCTACACGCTCTACACCGGACTGAATTCCCTGCGCGCCGTAGCGGCCAAGGCGCAGTCCATAATGACGGGGGCCAATGCCGACTCGATAACCAACAAGACGGAACTGAACAGCCTGCGTCGGCGCTTCGATTCGGGTCTTACCGAGGTCAGCGGATACGTTAAGGATGCCGAGTACGAGCATCTGGACCTGATTCAGGGCGCCATTACCGATAAGCTGAAATCGACCGTCGGCGTGCCGCGCACCAACACCACCTATCTGGCCAAGGATATTCATTCGGGCACCGCGACCAGCGAGGTCGAGGCCTTCAAGGGGGCCGTGGTCTTCGATATTGCGGTCAAAAAGACCGGTACCGCCACGCCCATCAACGTCCATATCGACCTGTCGGAAATGGGCGGCGATACGCGCTCCATGTCGAACGTCGTCACCTATATCAACGGCAAACTGAAGGAGGCTGGTCTTTCGACCAAGTTTGCCGTGCAGCGCACTCCGGGGACGGACAAGACCGTTGAGACCAACGGCAAGACGGTCAAGGTCGGCACCAATCCCGATACCTTTTCCCTGAAGATTCAGGGCGACTCCACCGAGGCCCTGAGCTTTACGGCGGCTTCCACCGGCGATTCCGTCTTCGTCGTGCAAAAGACCGGCGACACCGACAAGACGACAAAATACAATAAAGAAACCAAGAAGTTCGAAACCGTCACTCCCAAGCAGACCACGGGCCTCGTCAAGTTCAACACGGATGGCGATACCGTCTCGGCCCCCGGCGACACCTTCTGGACCGCAGGGCGCAGCGTTCAGAACGATCTGGAAGGCTCGATCAAGACCGTCCATCAGAGTGTATCGGGGCCGGACGGCTCGGTCTATGTGCTGGACGATGTGGACGGTACGGTTGATGGGCAGACTATCAAGGGCACGCAGGATGTGGCTTTGATCAAGTACGATTCCGCCGGGCATGTCGTCTATACGCGCACGCTGGGTGCGGCCGATACCGCGACGGGCTATGCGCTGAGCGTCGGCTCTGACGGCAAGGTGGCGATTGCCGGGTCCGTGACTGGCACGCTTTCGACCGTCACGACCAAGACCTCAACCTACACGGTGGGGGACAAGACCTTTTCGACGACCAGCACCACAGAGGATACCGGCACGTCCGGTACCAACAAGACGGTGGCCGACAGCTTTGTGACTGTCTTCGATGCCGCGGGTCAGGAAATGTGGACCAAGCGCTTCGGCTCCAACGAAGAGGACACGGCGCTGGCCGTATCGTTCGGCGCAGACGGTTCGGTGCAGGTGGCGGGCAAGACGCGCGGCGTTATGCAGGGCGGTGTCGGTTCGGCCGGCGGCTTTGACGCCTATGTGCGCAGCTTCGACCCTACGGGCAAGGTGACGGCGACGGTGCAATATGGCACTTCGGGCACCGATCAGGCCAATGCGGTGGCGGTGGACGGCAATACGCTGTACGTCGCCGGTGTCGAAGACAGCAATATCGTCCTGCGCGCCTATGACATAACCAATCCGGCCAAGCCGACCTTAAGCGGCACACGCACTCTGGGCGGCATCGGCGGAGGGCAGATCGGGGCCATCGACGTTTATAATGGCAAGGTCTATGTCGGCGGTTCGACCGGCAATGACAGCATACTGGGCGGCGGGTCCGGCAGCACGGCCTTCCACGGACATTCCGACGGCTTCGCGGCCACCGTATCGACCGATTTCAACTCCACCGCCGGCGACAACGTCGTCTATTACGGCGGCGCGGGCGAAGAAAAGAACGTCCGGGTGCAGTTCACTGACGGCAAGGTCTATTTTGCCGGACAGACCGAAGGCGAGATCGCCGGCACGACTAAAATCGGCGAGGCCGACGCCTATATCGCCCGCATGGACGTTGACAGCGGCACGGTGGAATGGAGCCAGCGCTATTCCGGCAAGGACGGCGAGGTCGATCCGCAGTCCATCGCCGTGACCAGTGGCGGGGCCTCCGTGCTGGATAAGCTGGGCCTGCCCAAGGGGTCGATCGAATACAAGGACTCCACACTGCTGACCTCTGCCACGTCGGTGCGGGCAGGGGACTCGTTTTACCTGCGCGATTCCAGCGGTTCGCAGAAGAAGATCCTCATCGAGGCCAATGAAACCCTCGATACCCTGGCCAAGAAGATCCAGCGCGCCGCCGGTTTCAAGCTGAAGGTGAGCGTAGCCAAGGTGGCGGGCAAGCCTGAGTCGCAACTGATCATCGAGCCGCAAAACAAGTCGAGCCAGATGGAAATCGTCAAAGGCCCGGCGGGTAAGGACGCTCTGGAGGGGCTGGGCCTGACCGAAGGTCTGGTCCGTTCGGAACCGGATAAACCCTCGGCTTCCGCGTCAGCCTCGGCGTCGAAAAAGGCGGCGGCGGATACCGAAAAACTCTTCGGTCTGAAGTTCAATGCTGATGTGAACCTAAATTCGGAAGAGAGCATCGCAGCGGCGATCAAGACGCTGGACGACGCCCTGAAGAATGTGCGTTCGGCCTATCGCTACCTGCGCTACGGCGAAGATACGACGTCGTCGGACGATAGCAAGAAGAAGGCCACGTCCTCCGGTTCGACCGCCTACTGGAATGCCCAGGCTTCCAACTATTCCGCTGCGCTCTCCCGCTTGACAGGCGGCGCATAAACAGGCCTTTAGGGGGTGTTACTCACCTCCGAGGGGATGGATTATGGCGCTGAATCGAAAGCAGACGATCTGGCTGGCGGGCGCGGGCGGGGCCCTGCTGCTGGCGGTGCTGATCGGATGGGCGATTTCCAGTTCGCAAAAAGAAACGCCGCGCATGAATACCGAGGGTCCGGGCCTTGTCCTCGACATCGACGACGCGCCGACCCTTGATGCCAAGAAGACGCTGCGCTGTTTCGTCAATGGCGAATTTGTGGGGCAACTCACCATTGCGGACTGCGCCAAAAAGAACGGTGTGGCCGCCAATGCCCTGGATGTCGGTGTCGATGAAAGCGGTGAAATGACGGCCGCCCCGACCGCCTCTCTGGCACCGCCGCCGGTCATTTCGGCCGATAAGGTCGCGCCTGTGGTGGTCGATTCCGGGGAGCCGGTGGCCGCAACCGCCCCGACCACCGGCCCGGCGGGGGCCTGCCTGCGCTTTGCCGGGAATGAGTGGACGCGCCTGTCGGACGGTATTTCGCTCAATGCCTGCGCCACCCTGCTGTTTGACGGCCGCTGCGAGCGTCCGGGCTCGGCGTCCTATGGTCGCTGGGGGTCTCAAACCCTGCGCCTGGTGCCCAAGCGCGTGGAAATCTCCGACGATAACAAGACCTTCCGTACCCTGCTCGAACAGGGTCAGGGCTGTTCGGTCAAGTAGGAGCCATCAATGACGACGAAACCTGTTCTGTGGCTTGTCGCGGGCGTGGCCTGTCTGGCTCTGGCGGGCTGTGAAAAGCCCGCCGTCGAAGCGCCCGACGCGCCGAACGTGTGCTTCCATATCGGCTTTCCCAAGGATCAGCCGCCGAAGTTCAACATCATCAAAAAGGACGTGCCGTCGCTCGAATATTGCGCGGCGCATCTGGATGCCCTGCGTATCAAGTTCCTCAGCATGGGCTCGCCGCGCAAGGAGATTGTCGGGGCCTATAATGGCACCTTCCTGTGGTCCACGCCGCGCGGTATCCGCATCTCGCGTCACTTCGAAGGTCCGGCCATGCCCTTCCTGACCAAGGCCCCGGACGGGCGTCTGGTCATCCCCAGCGCTTTCGAAGTACCGCGCGATCGTAACTTCTCCGAACCGCAGACCCTGCCCGACAACCTGCCTGAAAAAAAGAAATAGGCAGGGGTTCGTCTGCGGCGCGAAAAGATGTGAACAAAACGTTAACACGCGCTTTGCAGGCGGCTGTTTGCGGCCTATGCTGCCGCCTTCAAATTTAATGTGTCCGCCGAATCGCGGGCAGAACGGAAGGCGCAGCGCATGGCGGGCTCGGTCAACAAGGTCATCATTATCGGCAATCTGGGCAAGGACCCGGAGATCCGCACGCTCAATTCGGGCGAGCGCGTCGCCAACCTGACGGTAGCCACCTCGGAACAGTGGCGCGACAAGATGACGGGCGAGCGCAAGGAAAAGACCGAGTGGCACCGCGTCGTCATTTTCAACGACAATCTGGCCAAGATTGCCGAGCAGTATCTGCGCAAGGGGTCGACCGTCTATCTCGAAGGCTCGCTGCAAACCCGCAAGTGGACGGATCAGCAGGGCGTTGAAAAATATACCACCGAAATCGTGCTGCAACGCTTCAACGGGAACCTGACCTTGCTGGGCGGCCGCGGCGACAGCGGCGGCGGCGGCGGCGCGTCCTCCGGCGGCTATGATCAGGGCGGCGGCTATGGCGGCGGTTTCGATGATGGTGGCTACGGAGCCCCGGCCTCTTCGGGCCCGAAGGCACAAGGCTCCGGCCCCAAGCAGAACTTCGATCTGGACGACGAAATTCCGTTCTAAATCGGGACAGGTTCACACCTAGGGCCTGCGGTCATGCCGCAGGCCTTTTTTGTGGGTGTTCCGGCCGGTCTGAACACAAAATAAATGTTAACAGGCGGGGTCTGAAACCGCTCAAAAGGCCTTCCGGATTTGGGGATTAGTCGCAAAAGTGCTACGGTGCGCGTTAACCAGTGCGCAGACGTGTGATTCCCGTCGAACACTTATGACTATGCAATGAAACGGGCTTCATGACCGATACTCCTGCTACCGGCCTGCCGACGCCGCACGGCATTTCGCACGTCACCATCGAGGATGAACTCAAGCGTTCCTATCTCGACTACGCCATGAGCGTGATCGTTTCGCGCGCCCTGCCGGACGCGCGCGACGGCCTGAAGCCCGTGCACCGGCGCATTGTCTACGCCATGTACGAAGAGGGCCGTACCCACGACAAGAAGTACGTGAAATCAGCCAATATCGTCGGCGACGTGATGGGTCGCTACCACCCGCACGGCGATGGTGCCATCTACGACGCGCTGGTGCGGATGGCGCAGCCGTTTTCGATGCGCCTGCTGCTGGTCGATGGTCAGGGCAATTTCGGCTCGGTCGATGGCGATCCGCCGGCGGCCATGCGTTACACCGAAAGCCGTATGACGCGCGCGGCGGAGTCGCTGATCGCCGATATCGACAAAAACACGGTCGATTTCAACGACAACTATGACGGTGCGCGTCAGGAGCCCTCGGTTCTGCCGTCGCGCATCCCGAACCTGCTGGTCAATGGGGCCGGCGGCATTGCGGTCGGTATGGCGACCAATATCCCGCCGCACAATCTGGGCGAAATTATCGAGG
>Ga0233424_10003310_pt1 | contig 10535 bp, 9 predicted proteins | sample Watercolumn_Towu_FD_181011 | JGI IMG/M metagenome (GOLD analysis project Ga0233424, IMG submission 181011) | Freshwater microbial communities from Lake Towuti, South Sulawesi, Indonesia - Watercolumn_Towuti2014_125_MG | ecosystem: Environmental > Aquatic > Freshwater > Lake | place: Indonesia... | reverse complement strand
CAGGCACGCATCTTGGCGAGGGCCACGATTTGACCGAGGCAGCGCCTGCAAACACCGCCAACGACCGGGATCGTGACGGGCAATGTGGTTGGGACCGCCGTCAGGCAGTCACCGCACGAGGGGCGCCGGCAGCGGGTGCACATGGTGGCAACCACGCGGTGCGGATGGTCATGGCACGCCCGTCCCTGTGTCTCGACCGAAGGAAGTCGATACGGAACGTGGCCCGGCGCAACGCGAGGCGGCACTGATCAATCATACGGCGTCCGGAGCACACCCCACCTTCTTAGCCCCTCCAGCCAACGGGTGGTCGCCTCCCTTCGTCTGTCCCCCGTTGCAGTAGTTGCGCTTCCGGAGGAGGATTGGGAGAGGGGGCTCGGTTTCGCAAAGCACCGCACGGTGTACCTAAGATATTGGTGGCGCCTCGGCGCGCCGTGCCGGGAAGAAAACCTATGGACGCATCGACGAAGCCCACGGCGCACGCGCACGGCCCCTCCGGCACGTCAGAGGTGCCGATTCAGGTCGGGATTCTGACGTGCAGCGACCGCGGTGCTGCTGGCGAACGCGCGGACGTGAGCGGGCCGACGCTGCACAACTTGGTAATCGATCGCCTCGGCGCCATCGTGCGCCAGTACCGGGTCGTGCCAGACGAGCGCGGGCCGATCGAGGGCGCAATTCGTGAGTGGGCCGACGAGCAGCGCCTCGACCTTATCCTCACGACCGGCGGAACCGGGCTTTCGGCACGCGATGTGACACCAGACGCCACGCGAGCCGCGTGCGATCGTGAGATCCCGGCCATCGGGCAGGCGATGGTGCTCTCGAGCCTTGCCGTCACCCCGTACGCGATGCTGACCCGGGCCACTGCCGGAATTCGAAAAGGCACGCTCGTTGTCAACCTTCCTGGCAACCCCAAGGCTCTAGCGGAGAACTTTGAAGCCATCGCCGAAGTCCTGCCCCACGCCATCGACATCATTCGCGGGGTGGACACGCACGCCAACACCTCCTACGGAGGCGCAAGCTACCGGGGCCACGCACACGCGCACGCCAGACAGGGGGCGGGCGCTGCCCCCACTGCTTCCGCGACCACCCGGGCACATTCGCATGCGCACGCGTCCGCATCGACGACCCACTCCGACGCGGACTTGGGAGCCAGAAGTGGCACATCCCCCGCGCGAATTGCGAGGGACGTCGGCGGACCGCCCTGCTGAGGAACGTCACCGTCGCGTCGCCGCCGACCTCGTCATCGTCCCCACCGTAGGGCCAACGGGACGGCTTCTCGCACAAGCTCCATCAGCCCCGCATGGATCGCAGGGTGGAGCGACATGAGGGGGTGGCGGACCGCGTCGGACGCGATCACGCCGCCGGCCCGGAACACCGCTTTCGTCGCGCGAAGTCCGCACTGGCGGTTCTCGAAGTTGATCAGGGGCAGGAGCCGTGCGTAACCCGCCGCGGCCGCCACGCGATCACCCGCCAAGTGCGCCATCACCACCGGCCGGATCAGGTCCGGGATCATGGCGGACGGCATGGTCCCCGTCGCGCCGGCATCGAGGTCGGCCATCAACGTGATGCCCTCCTCGCCGTCAAACGGCTCGACGATGGCGTTCCCGCCGGCCTCAATGAGGGCGCGCAGCTTGCTGGCGGCCCCGGCGACCTCCACCTTGAAGGCACGGACGAGCGGAACGGCGGCGCCAAGCCGCACCAGGAACGGGACGGTCAGGGGCGTGCCGGCCATCGGCGCGTCCTGCACCATGATCGGCAAGCCGGAAGCCCCGGCCACAGCGGCGAAATGCTCAATGACCTGCCCCTCGTCCGCCCGGAGCGTCGCACCGTGGTACGGAGGCATCAGCATCAGCATGGATGCACCCGCCGACGCCGCGTCCCTCGCCCGGTCACAGGCGACCCGCGTCGCGAAGTGTGAGACCGTGACGATGACTGGCACGCGGCCCGCGACCGCATTGAGGCACGTATCGAGGACTGCGCGACGCTCCGAATCGGTGAGCGCAAACTGCTCGGAGTAGTTCGCCAGGATGCAGATTGCGTCGACCCCTTGGTCAACCATGCAGTCCATCACACGCCGCTGCCCCTCCAAGTCAAGGTCGCCGGTGTCCTTGAACGGGGTAGGGGCGATTGGCGCGACGCCCGTCAGTGCGGGCAGGGCACCGTGGCCCTCGCGGAACGCAGTCACCATCTGGGTCGTCCCTTCCCGGGTAGGCCTCACTTGCATGTCCTCACTCCGTGGCTGATGCAGGCCACGTTTACCATCACGGGGAAGCATCCGGCTCGGATCCCGGTCCGGCCCCAAGAACCCCGCGTGAGGAACCCAGCACCGATGGCACGAATCGTCGTCGCGATGAGCGGCGGGGTGGACTCCTCCGTTGTCGCCGCGTTGTTGCATGAGCAAGGGCATGACGTCATCGGCGTCACGCTCAACGTCTGGCCGGAGGGCTCGTCCAGCGACGGTGCAAGCGCAAAGGCATGTTGCGGGAACTCGGCCGTGGAGGACGCGCGGCGCGTCGCAGGGCGCCTCGGCATCCCGTACTACGTGCTCAACTTCAAGGAACTTTTCCGGCGGCGGGTGATCGACGACTTTGTCGCGGAGTACCGTCGGGGGCGGACGCCCAACCCGTGCGTGCGCTGCAACCAGCACGTGAAGTTTGGCCCGGTGCTTGACCGCGCCGATGCGCTTGGTGCGGAACTTGTCGCGACCGGCCACTACGTACGTCGGGACATCGATCCGGTCACCGGGCGCTACCAGCTGCGGACCGCCACCGATCGCTCGAAAGACCAGTCCTACGTGCTCTTCCCGATGGCACAGGACGACCTGGCGCGCACGATCTTCCCGCTCGGCGACCTCTCCAAGTCAGAGGTTCGACAGCACGCCGAGCGTTTCGGCCTCCAAGTTGCCCGCAAGCCGGAGAGCATGGGCATCTGCTTCGTGCCAGGCTCGCGGTACGGGAAGTTCATCGACACCGTTGGGGGCAGCGAACGAGGCGGCGGGCCTGTGATCGACGTCTCCGGTCGGGTCATGGGCATGCACGCCGGCATCGAACGCTTCACGGTGGGGCAGCGCCGGGGGCTCGGCATCTCCAGCGGGGAAGCGCTCTACGTCGTCGCAATCGATCCCGAACGGAACGCGGTCGTCGTCGGAACCCGAGGCGACCTGCTCGCGGGTGGGTTGGTTGCCGATGCCCTGAACCTCGTCGCGCTCCCCGGCTTGGACGGTCCGCGCAGGTGCACCGCTCGGATCCGCCACCGCATGGACCCGGCGCCGGCAACCGCGATGCCCGCGCCCGAGGTAGGGCCGGATGCCATCCGCGTCATCTTCGACACGCCCCAACGCGCAGTCACGGCGGGGCAGTCGGTGGTCCTGTACGACGGCGACGTGCTGCTGGGGGGCGCGACGATCGTCAAGGCGGAGCCTTGGGGAGCAGACTTCAACCCCAACTCCCCCTCGCCCGATGCGTTCTTCGCGCGTACATCCCGCTCCGGGGGCGCAAGCTACCCCCTCCTCCGGCGGACTTGCAGCGCAGCGCCTCTCAAGTCCTCCTACGGAGGCGCAAGCTAAGGAGGACGGGCCGGCACGCCGTACTGCAACGCAGGAAGGATGAGGGGCAGTAGCGTGCGCCCCCGGAGGGGGATGTACGTCCTCCTTTCCTCCTCCGGAGGTACCTCGCCATTGCACAATCCATCCCCGCGCGACGGCGAGCGCCCGCCATACTGCGTTCCTGGGAAGTGGCAGGGGCCGACGCACCCTACGAGGAGGCAGTTGCCTGCGCCTCCGCAGGAGGGCGTGCTCGGATGACGACGGTTCTTCCTCCTACGGAGGCGCAAGCTACCGCTACCCGCTCGATGACCGGCGTGTCGGATCGATCCCCGACCCGGCGGAAGTTCCTGACGCTCGGCGCCGCCGTCGCATCGCTTGGTGCGGCAAGCATCGCCGGCTGTGGGGGCGCCACCGACGACGACGCTGGCAGGAAGGGGGTGGAGTGGTTCGAGAACGAGCTCGGCCGGATCGGATACGTCCACGGCTCGGGCGAGACGTGGGCCATCCCCCCCCGGAAGCTCTCGGTGGCGATCCAAGGCGACCAACTCGAGGCAGAGATCCGGGGGATCGCCGTGACTGGAACCCGGCCGACCTTCCTCGACGCGAAAGCGCAGGACCAGGCGATCACGTGGCGTGGGCAGGTGTACCTCAAGTACGCCGCACGCGAGCGCTATCACCGGAACGGCGTGGCTCTTGAATGGTCCGCATGGAATGATGTGGCCTCGGTCTTGAACGTCGAGCGCCGGGGCGGCCAATGGTATGTGCAGCGTGTGAGATAACGTCCGGCCGGTCAGGCTGCGCGCCGGGCCTGATACGACGGCACTCGTCGCACAAACCGGGACAGGGGTATACTGGCGCCCATGGCGACGACCACCGCAGAGTTGACCAATCGCATCAGTGCCGAGCTCGACGCGACGTTGAAGTTGATCGACGACACCCAGCGACGCAGCGTGCGCGCCGTGATCCCCGGAGGGGTCTGGCTGCGAGCAGCTCGTGGGTGCTGGCTTATCGGCGAACTCGACTGGGCATCCGACCTGTATCGACGCGCTGCCAACGCAACCCTTGTCGACGCGCAGCAGGACGGACGTCGCCAGGGCATCTACGCCCCAATCGCGATGCACGTCCTTGGCGCCGCATGGATGTCCAACGACCGTGAGCTGCTCGACCAGGTGGGCAACACCATTGACGAGTCGTGCAAGGCGCTCATCCAGAACGTCGACATGACCCCTGAACCGCTCTTCAACGCCACGCTTCACCTGACACGCATTCGCGTCGCCTGGTTCCTCGGGCGCGGCGATGTCCTCCAGAAGTTAATGCCGGATATCGACCGGGCCGTGCGCACGCTTGACCGCTGGGGGCAGTGGTACTGGGAAGGCGAGCGCGACATCCACACCCACACAGTCATCAAGGGACTGCTCGACCGCAAGCCTGACGCAGTGAAGGCCGCCCTCGCCAAGTACGATGAGTATCTCGCCGAGCAGCGCAGCGCGTCGCCAACTATTAGCGAGCTCGTTGACGAAGAGTTTGTCTCACTCGCATCGACGGCGCAGGACCTTGGTGTGGTCGTTCCGAAGTTCGAGACGAACCTCCTCCCTGTCCGATAGGCGGGGCCACGCCACCAGCAGGTATCCGTCGCGAAGCGCCTCCACAGGAGGTCGTCTTTCCCCCACGGGGGCGCAAGCTACCGCCGGTTGCAAGGGGGGAGCGCGCTATGAGGGTGGCCGCCCGAGGGGAGTTGGGGCACTGCCTTTCCTCCTACGGGGGCGCAAGCTCTTGCATGCGCTAGCGAGGCCGAAAGCCTAGTCGCCAACGACGGCGCGCGAGGATCGCCTGCATCGCCGCCCCGAGTTCCCTTGCCGGATTCAGTGCCCACGCCCGACCCGCTTGCGCCAGGACCGAGCGCGGTCCGATCCGACCGGCGACTCCCCACGCCGCCCCGATCTCGCGGGACCTGATGGCCTCCACTACCCGTTCCACCACATCACCGTCACCGGCAGGGACCACGGTCACCGCCTTGCCGACGTGCGCCAGGTGATGGGCATCGCTTGAGCCGATGGTTGCTGCCCCGACCTCGCGCGCAAGGGTCCGCATCCTCCCCTCGCGTCGCCGCCCTCCGATCGACCCGGTGCAGACCTCGATGCCGTCAACCGGGAGCCCGGCATCCGAAAGGCAACGCACGTCAGACTCGCTCAGGCTTGGCACGAGCGGTGTGGCAGGGTGCGGCACGATGACCAAGCCGCCAAGGTCACGAATCCGGGCGGTCGTCTCAAGGAGCGAGCGATAGCGGGGCAGCGGCCTGGCGGGGAATGGCGGTCGCGGGAAAAGCGCGACGAGGTGCCGTCCCCACGACGCAGTGACCTCGGACCCGACGATGACCCTAGGACCGGACCCCGGCGGGAGATCACGCACTCGTGTCCACGCCTCGACGGCTGCCGCCAGTTCGTCGTGGTCGGTGATCGCGACGATTGCGAGGGGCGTGCGGCGGTGCACGTGCGCCAGCAGCGGGGCGACAGCCATCGCTCCGTCGCTGCGGTTGGTGTGCAGGTGAAGGTCGGCCAAGGTCGCCGACGACGGAGATAACGCCTGCACGCGTCGTTCCATTCCACAAGTATCGCGCCCCCGGAAGCACCTGGCGCGTGGCTACAATCACCTGAAGTCCGACAAGCCGAGCCAAGGTCGGAAGAATGCCTCTTTTCCCCACGAGGAGTGCCACCAGTCGATGCGAGCCTTTGCCTACCACTCGCCCAAGTCGCTCGCCGAGGCTGTCGCCGTCCTCGAACGTGAGGGTCCTGGCGGTCGGGTCATCGCCGGTGGAACGGACCTCCTTGTCCAAGCCAAGGAGCGAGGTGCTGTCCCGGCGTACGTCGTCTCCCTGAAGGATGTCGCCGAACTCGCCACACTGGCGTATGACGACACGGACGGCCTCACAATCGGCGCGCGCGTTGCGCTGGCCGACGTTGCGGCCCATCCGGACGTGCGGCGCCACTATGCCGCGCTCGCCACCGGCGCATCGCTCGTCGGGTCGCTCCAGATCCAGAACCGGGGCACGATTGGGGGCAACGTCTGCAACGCGTCTCCGTCAGCCGACACCGCGCCGCCGCTCCTCGTCGCCGGTGCCGTCGCGCGCATCCACGGTCCAGGCGGAAAACCTCGTGAGCTCCCGATGGCGGACTTCTTTATCGGGCCTGGCCGGACCACACTCATCGCTGGCGAGGTCCTTGTCGCAATCCACCTCCCGGCGCAGCCAAGACGCACCGGGTCGGCGTATGAGCGCCACACGCCGCGACAGGAAATGGATATCGCCATTGCGGGCGTCGCCGCGCAGGTCACCCTTGACGGCAACGGTGCAATCGCCGCCTTGGGCATCGCACTCGGTGCTGTTGGACCGACGCCATTCCGTGCCACCGGGGCAGAGGCGCGAGGCATCGGGCACCTGCCGGACGACGCCACCATCAGCGACGTCGCGCGCATCGCCGCAGGAGAGGCCCGGCCAATTTCGGACCAGCGAGGCAGCGCCGACTACCGACGGCGCCTCGTTGAGGTCCTCACCCGGCGCACCGTCCACGCGGCGGTCGCCCAAGCTCGCGTTGCCTGAACCCCCCTCCCGCGCGGCACGAGCGGGGGGGATTGAAGGAGGGGCATAAATGGCGAGTACGTCGTCCTACGGAGGCGCTTCGCTACGGGTGATGAAGGCTCTCTATCCCTTCTCCGGTCGCAACGGGCAAGAGTTGGCGGCGTGGAAGCTTCGAACCAGTGGGGGGCACGTACCCATGCACAGGAGTAGCCGGTGTCCAAGATGATCGTCAATGCCCGCATCAACGGCGAAGACTACGAACTGTACACGGATCCGCATCGCACGCTGCTCGAGGTCGTCCGCGACACCATCGGGTTGACTGGCACGAAGGAAGGGTGCGGGACTGGCGACTGCGGCGCCTGCACCGTCCTCCTCGACGGCAAGCCGGTGAACTCCTGCCTCGTTCTTGCCCCGGAGGTTGACGGCCAGGAGGTGACGACGATTGAGGGTCTCGCGTCTGAAGGGCGCCTGCACCCCGTTCAGCAAGCCTTCGTGTCCGAGAGCGGTCTCCAGTGCGGCATTTGCACGCCAGGAATGGTCATGTCGGCGGTCGCTCTCCTCCGCCGGAACCCGGAACCGACCGAGACGGAAATTCGGTACGCAATCGCCGGCAACCTTTGCCGCTGCACTGGCTACGACAAGATCGTACGGGCCATCGAGGTGGCGGCCGGGGCGATGCATTAACCCAGCCAGCGCCTGCCACGCACACGCACCGGTCACCTCGCTCCTGCCGACGTGGCGGGGGCGTGGCACCGAGGACGACGAGGGACCACCAATGACGACGACGCAGATCCCGCCGGGCGTGGCCCGTCCAGCGCCCACAGCCGAACCATCGAGACCAACCTACGCCGTCATCGGACAACGTGTGCCGAAGATCGAGGGTACGGAGAAGGTCACAGGTAAGGCCCTGTACGGCGCCGACCAGTCTCGGCCAAGCATGCTCTGGGCCCGCCATCTCGGCAGCACGCATGCGCACGCCCGGATCGTGTCAATCGACACCACCGCCGCGCGTGCCTACCCGGGCGTGCACGCCGTCCTCACCGGGGCGGACCTTCCGTCCATCATCGCGGCGATTTCCGCGACCGACCCGGCACCCGAGGAGTTCGACGTTCCGTCGCGAGGCAAGCGGATCCTTGCGTGGAAGAAGGCCGTCTTCCACCATGAGCCGGTCGCCGTGGTCGCAGCCATCACCCCGACGGTCGCTGAGGAGGCACTGGCGCTCATCCGCGTCGAGTACGAGGCTTTGCCGGTCGTGCTTGATCCTGAAGCCGCAATGCAACCGGGCGCGACGCTGCTGCACGATGGCGTCTTCACCGAGACCTTCAACGGGAAGGCACGGACGCCGAGCAACGTCGCGAAAGTCACGGAGATGTCGAAGGGCGACGTCGGCGCGGCCTTCGCCGGTGCCGATGTTCGCGTCAACGCATCGTTCCGGACGGCGATGGTGCATCAGGGCTACATCGAGCCGCAGGCCTGCCTCGCCGAGTACTCACCGGACGGCCGATTCTCGGTTTGGACATCGACCCAAGGTTCGTTCGGTGTCCGCAGCGGTCTCGCCGGTTTCATGAAGATCCCACCCCGCCGCGTGCGCGTCACTGCATCGGAGGTCGGCGGTGGGTTCGGTGCGAAGGGGGCCATGAGCCTCGAACCGATCTGTGCCGTCCTCGCGTTCGTGACCGGGCGCCCCGTGAAGATGCAGCTTTCACGGTCAGAGGTGCTGCGCGCGACCCGACCGGCGCCCGATACCTCGATGCATGTCGAGCTGGGGGCCAGGCGTGACGGGACCCTCGTCGCCGCACGGGCCCATTACGTCTGGGACGTCGGGGCGTACCCGGGCGGCGGGTCCGTTGGTGGCATCAACTGCGGCTTCGGGTCGTACAACGTCGAGACCTTCCACTACGTGGGCTACGACGTGCTTACCAATCGCCCCAGCACCGGGGCCTATCGTGCGCCGAACGGTCCGCAAGGCTCGTACGCCGTCGAGAGCGCGCTTGACATGCTTGCCGGGGAGCTGGGCATGTCCCCGGTCGCCCTTCGACTCAAGAACGCCGTCTCCGAAGGCGACCGGAACCCCTCGGACGTGCCGTACCCGCGGATTGGGCTCGTCGAGACGCTCAAGGCGATCGAGTCGCACCCGTCGTGGGCGCGCCCGAAGGCGTCTCCATCCCGGCCTGGTTGGCTTCGCGGCCGAGGCGTTGGGTGCGGGCTCTGGGGGGGTGGAGTCGGCACGTCGACCGCGCACATCAACGTCAACGAGGACGGGTCGGCAGTCGTCGTGACCGGGGCTGTCGACTTGGCCGGCACACGCACGACGATGGCGCAGATCGCGGCGGAGGAGCTGCAGCTGCCGTACGATCGGATCCAGGTCGTGCAGGCCGACACCGATGTCGCGCCGTACAGCAACCCGACGGGCGGTAGCCGTATCACGTACAGCCTCGGCACGGCCGTCTTCCGGGCTGCAGTCGATGCACGGACACAGCTCAGGCAACGTGCCGCGTCGCTCCTGCGATGCCCGCCGGACGAGGTCGAGTACCGGGCCGGCGAGTTCTGGTCCGCAGGTGACCCCGCGCATCGGCTGACACTGGCGCAAGTGGCGCGCGGATCCTCAAGTGCAGGCGACGGCCCGGTCGTCGGCACCGGCGAGGTCACCCACCTGCTGCGCGCGCCGGCGTTTGCGACGCAACTCGTGGAGGTGGAGGTTGACCCGGAGACCGGGGCGGTGATCGTGGTGAACGCTGTGGCCGCCCAGGACGTCGGCAAGGCGATCAATCCCACCGCCGTTGAAGGGCAGATCCAAGGGGCGGTCGTACAGGGCCTCGGATGGGCACTGACCGAGGGCTACGTCTACGACGCAGACGGGCGCCTCCGTAACCCCGGCTTGCTTGACTACCGGATGCCGACGGCCCTTGATGCGCCGAACGTGGAATGCGTTCTCGTCGAGGTCCCGGCAATCGACGGACCCTACGGCGTGCGCGGGGTCGGTGAGGTTCCGATCGTGCCGACCCTTGGAGCGGTGGCCAACGCGGTCTACGATGCCTGTGGTGCGCGAGTCACCTCGCTGCCAATCGCGGGCGAGCCCGTGCTGCACGCGATGGTCGACCCGACCCGGGGGCAGGTCTCCACACCGTGGACGCCGCCCAATCTCAAACTGGACATCACGCTGTTCGAGGGCGAGATTGAGGATGAGGAGGAGGTGATCGAGTAGCGCCGTGGGTGCGCCCGCTGTCCTCGGGGTTCACGGCACGGTGCCCCGGAGAACCCCCACCCCGGAGATCCTTCGTCCTCCGCGTACGCGCCCCCTACCCCGAACCGCCCTAGCAGGCCTGAGGAACGACGGCATCCAGTGGTGAAATGAGAACGGGAGAGGGGAGTGCGCACCCTGCAGCCCCCAAGCCCCCGCCCCGCTCCTGGTGCGAGTCC
>Ga0233424_10003308_pt1 | contig 10537 bp, 6 predicted proteins | sample Watercolumn_Towu_FD_181011 | JGI IMG/M metagenome (GOLD analysis project Ga0233424, IMG submission 181011) | Freshwater microbial communities from Lake Towuti, South Sulawesi, Indonesia - Watercolumn_Towuti2014_125_MG | ecosystem: Environmental > Aquatic > Freshwater > Lake | place: Indonesia... | reverse complement strand
CGGTGGCTTCATCATCGGTGTGGCCCAGCACAACCTGAGTGCCAGCCAGGCGGCCAACAGCTACATCCTGCTGGCCGTGGGTGACGCGCTCGTCGCGCAGATCCCAGCACTGCTGATCTCCGTGGCCGCCGCCATGGTGGTGTCGCGCGTGGGCACGGACAAGGACATCGGCAGCCAGATCGGCCGCCAGGTCTTCGGCTCGGCCAAGAGCATCGCCATCACCGCCGGCGTCATCGGCGCGCTGGGCCTCATCCCCGGCATGCCGCATGTCGTGTTCCTGCTCATCGCCGGCGGCCTGGGCTACCTGGCCTACTGGCTGCGCGCCAAGGAGCAGGCGATGGAGGCGGCCAAGGCGGTCAAGCCCATCATGCCCAGCAGCGAAGGCAGCGGCGAGGCGAGCTGGGAAGACCTGGTGCCCGTGGACACCCTGGGCCTGGAGGTGGGCTACCGCCTGATCACGCTGGTCGACAAGAACAGGGAAGGCGACCTGCTCAGCCGCATCAAGGGCGTGCGCCGCAAGTTCGCGCAGGAGGTCGGCTTCCTGCCGCCGCCGGTTCACATCCGCGACAACCTGGAGCTGCGCCCGAGCCAGTACCGCATCTCGCTGCGCGGCGCGGTCGTGGGCGAGGCCGAGGCCTTCCCCGGCATGTGGTTGGCGATCAACCCCGGCCATGCCACGCAGAAGCTGCTGGGCACGCAGACCACCGACCCCGCCTTCGGCCTGCCCGCGGTGTGGATCGAGGAGCGGCAGAAGGAGATGGCCCAAATGAGCGGGTTTACGGTGGTTGATTGCTCGACTGTCGTGGCCACCCACCTTTCACACTTGATGCAAGTGCACGCGGCCAAGTTGTTGGGGCGCGTGGAGACGCAGGCCCTGGTGGAACACCTCACCAAGCAGGCGCCCCAATTGATCGAAGACGTGATTCCCAAGATGGTCAGCATCGCCACCCTGCAACGCGTGCTCCAGCTGCTGCTGGAGGAAGGCGTGCACGTGCGCGACATGCGCTCCATCGTCGAATGCCTGGCCGAGAACGCTGCCACCGTGACCGACCCGATGGAGCTGGCCCGCCGCATCCGCACGCACATCGCGCCGGCCATCGTGCAGCAGATCTACGGCAGCGTGAAGGAGCTGGACGTGATCGCGCTGGAGCCCGAGCTCGAGCGCCTCGTCACCCAGGCCCTGAACTCGCCGCATGGCGCCGCCCTCGACCCCGGCGTGGCCGACACCCTGGCCAAGAGCGCCGCCGAGACCGCCCAGAAGCAGGAAGACCGCGGCGTGCCCGCCACGCTGCTGGTGCCCGACCTGATCCGCGCGCCCATGGCCCGCCTGCTCAAGCGCGCCGCGCCGCGCCTGAAGGTGCTCGGCCACAGCGAGATCCCTGAGACCCACACCATCCGCATCGGCTCCATCATCGGAGGCACAGCATGAGCATGAATGTCCGCAAGTTCACGGCCCGCACGTCCCGCGAGGCCCTGGCGCTCGTCAAGCAGGCCTTCGGGCCGGATGCCGTCGTGCTGTCCAACAAGAACGTGCCCGAAGGCGTCGAGGTGCTCGCGATGGCGCCCGAAGGCATGGGCCAGATCGAGCAGATGGCCGCGACCGCGCCGCGCGCCAGCGCCCGGCCGCAGGTGGCCCCGCCCCCGGTCATGCCGGCCCAGGCATCGCCTCGCGCACCCTTCGCCGAACGCGCCCAGCGCCAGGAGCCGAGCTTCGGCAGCACCGAGGTGCGCGGCGACGTGGAGCAGCTGGCCATGAGCACGCTGTCCTTCCAGGACTATGTGCGCGAGCGCGTGCTGCGCCGCCGGCAGGCCGAGATGAGCGGCCAGCCCGACCCCGTCATGCAGGTGGCACCGCCCCCGGTGCAGCCCAGCGCCGTGTCGCTCGACGCCGCCCGCGCCCAGCGCGAGCGCCGTGCGGCCGAGGCCATGGCCGCCCTGGCACCGCGCCGCAGCGCGCCGCCGCCCGTCATGCCCCAGGCCCAGGCCCGGGTGGCACCGCCGCCGGTGATGCCGCAGGCGCGCATGTCGCCGCCCGTGCTGCGTGACGAGATCCGCATTCCCACCGCCGCCACGGCCCGCGCCGTGCCGACGCTCAGCGACATCGGCGCCGAGCCCCTGCCGCTGCCGGGCCAGCCCTCGCTGAGCCAGCGCAGCCAGATGGACATGGCTGACGAGCTGCGCCAGATGCGCGGCCTGATCGAGGAGCGCTTCTCCTCGCTCGCCTTCATGGAAAAGCTGCAGCGCCAGCCGGTGCAGGCTCGCCTGACGCAGAAGCTGCTGGAGCTGGGCTTCTCGCCCGCCCTGGTGCGCAAGCTGGCCGAGAGCTGCCCGTCCGACTTCAAGCCGGGTTCGCCCGCCGAGCCGGCCGACGAGACCGCCTGGGCCGCCCATGTGCTGTCCCGCAACCTGCAAACCGATGAGGCCGCCCCGGCCATCGAGGACCGCGGCGGTGTCTACGCGCTGATCGGCTCGACCGGCGTGGGCAAGACCACCACCACGGCCAAGCTCGCCGCCCACTTCGCCACCAAGCACGGCGCCGGCCAGCTCGGCCTGATCACGCTGGACGCCTACCGCATCGGCGCCCACGAGCAGCTGCGCGCCTACGGCCGCATCCTCGGCGTGCCGGTGCACACCGCGCACGACCGGGCCTCGCTGGACGACCTGCTGGACCTGCTGTCCAGCAAAAAGCTCGTGCTGATCGACACCGCCGGCATGGCCCAGCGCGACAGCCGCACGCAGGAGCTGCTGGAGATGCTGGCCCACCCGAGCATCAAGAAGCTGCTCGTCATCAACGCCGCCCAGCAGGGCGAGACGATCGAGGACGTGGTGAACGCCTGGAAGGGGGCCGCCTGCGAAGGCGTCGTGCTCAGCAAGATCGACGAGGCGGTGAAGCTCGCCCCGGCGCTGGACACGCTGATCCGCCACCGCCTGAAGGTGCTGGGCGTGGCCAACGGCCAGCGCGTGCCGGAGGACTGGCACCGCCTGCCCGGCGCGGCCCTGGTGCAGCGCGCGCTCAAGAGCCCGGCCGCCGGCGCCTGGCGCATGGACAACACCGACGTCAACCTGATCTTTGCCGGCGCACCGCTGGCGGAGGGACTGTCGCGGGCCGTCCACTGACATGAGCCGCGACATGCCCCAAGACCAAGCCCACGGCCTGCGCCGCCTGTTCGCGGCCTCCAAGCAGCGTTTCGTGCCCGTCGTCAGCAACCCGCGCGTCATGGGCGCCGGGCTGCTGCTGGAAGGCCTGTGCACCGCCTTCGCCGAGCTCAACCTGAACACCCTCGTGGTGGATGCCGGCGTGCACTCGCCCCAGCCCTCGGAGCTGGCGCAGATCGACCTGGCCAATTGCATCGAGCGGCTCTCGGCCCGCGTGAGCTACCTGGCCGCGCGCGGCCTGCCGATGCGCTACATCAATTCGCAGGGCTCGGCAGCCTCGTTCCTGGAGGCCGTGGCCGAGGCCGCGCCCGAGGCCGACGTGATCCTGCTGCATGCCAGCGCCGCTGAACTGGCGCGGGTGGTGGCGCTGCGCGAGGTGCGGCCGCTGCTGCTGGCCGACACCGACCCGGCCAGCGTCACCGAGGCCTACGCCGGCATGAAATGGCTCACACAACGCGCGGGGCTCTTGGTCTACAGTCTGCTGATGGCCTGCCACCCCCAGCTGCGCGTGGCCACCCGCATCGCGCAACAGCTCCACTCCTGCGCCGACGGCTTCCTCGGTGCGGTGCTGCGCGACTGGGCCTGTCTCGACCCGCGCGCGGCGCAGCACGCGCCCCTGACGCCCGAGCTGCGCCACCTCGCCCGCGAGCTCCTGCTCGCCGCCCCGCCCGGCGCGGCGGTGGAAGCCTCCTTCGATGCGACCCCCTTGCGTCCGGCACGCACGCAACTTCCCACTCACCTCGCAGCACACTGAACGGCCGGAGTTCACGATGTACACGCCCAAAGGTCGCTTCGACAACAGCACGCTGATCAAGCAGTACAGCCCGCTGGTCCGACGCCTGGCGCATCAGATGATCGCCAAGCTGCCGGCCAATGTGGAGGTGGACGACCTCATCCAGGTCGGCCTCATCGGCCTGACCGACGCCCTGTCCCGCTTCGATGCCGAGCAGGGCGTGCAGTTCGAGACCTTCGCCACCCAGCGCATCCGCGGCGCCATGCTCGACGAGCTGCGCGGCGGCGACTGGATGAGCCGCGGCACGCGGCGCCAGCAGCGCGAGATCGAGGTGGCGGTGCACAAGGTCGAGCAGCGCCTGGGCCGCGCGCCGACCGAGACCGAGATCGCCACCGAGATGGGCCTGCCCCTGGCCGAGTACCAGGAGCTGCTGGGCAAGGTGCGCGGCACCCAGCTCGTCTACCTGGAAGACATGTCGGGCGACGACGGTGACGAGGACTACCTCGATCGCCACGTGGCCGACGAGGCCAGCAACCCGATGGCCCAGCTCCAGGACCACCGCATGCGCGAAGCGCTGGTGGCCGCCATCAAGAACCTGCCCGAGCGCGAGCAGTTCGTGATGAGCATGTATTACGAGCACGACATGAATCTCAAGGAGATTGCCGCTGTGCTCAAGGTCACGGAGTCCCGGGTCTGTCAACTGCACAGTCAGTCCATCGCAAGGTTGCGCGTTAAGCTGCGTGACTGGTGAATTAGCTGGGCGGTTTCCGCAGAAGGCACGTCCCGGCCAACGATTGGGACAAGTGCATGTTCAAGTGGCCCAGGTCGGGAAGCGCGGCTTCCCCGGTCGTGCACGACGACGCGCCGCGTCGGGATGACAACGCGGCACTGAACGTCATCCAGCGGCTGTCACGCTCGCTCTCCACGGTCGGCAAGGACGCCGCGGAAGTCCGCGGTGCGCTGGAAGACACCCAGCGCGTCGTCCAGGTGCAAAGCCAGGCCATGCAGGCGCTGGCGCGCCAGCTGCAGCAGATCGGCCAGGCGCAGGCGGCCATCACGGCGGCCACGGCCGAAAGTGCGGCGGCGGTGCAGCGGGCCCGCAGCGCGCTGGGGGGTGTGGGCCAGGAAGTGACCGGCATGACCACGACGCTCGCGCAGGTCTCTGACGCAGCCGCCGAGATCACCAAGATTTCCCTGCAGACCCGTCTGGTGGCCTTCAACGCGGCCGTCGAGGCCAAGCATGCCGGCGACGCTGGCCGTGGTTTTGCCGTCGTGGCCGAGGCTGTGAAGGCGCTGTCCGGCCAGGTGGAGGCCTCGTCCAAGGCCATCGTGGGCGCGATTGCCAGCCTGCAGGCGCGCATCGACCGCTTCAGCGAGGAGCTGACCGAGAACGCGGCGAGACCGAGCCAGATCCATGCGGCCTTCAGCGCGGTCGAGGCGGATGTGCAGCGCATCGCGGCGTCGGCCGCCGACAGCGGCCAGCAGATGCAGCTGCTCAACGAGCGCGCGCACGAGCTGGACCGCGAGGTCACGCAAGCCTCCAGCGGCCTGAAGGTGGCCTTCGACGGCAGCGACCGCTTCCTGCGCATGGCCGAGGAGCTGGTGGAGCAGATCGCCGAGAGCGGCGTCGAGGTGGACGACATGCCACTCATCCGCGCAGCCCAGCAGGCGGCCGGCGAAATCGCGGCCCTGCTGGAAGGCGCCTTGCGCGAGGGCCAGATCTCGCTGGCCGATCTCTTCGACGAGCAGTACCGGCCCATCGATGGCACCTCGCCGCAGCAGCACCTGACGCGCTTTTGCGCGCTCACCGACCGGCTTTTCCCGGCGGTGCAGGAGAAGATGCTCTCCGTCAGCGACAAGATCGTGTTCTGCATCGCCGCCGACCGCAACGGCTATATCGCGACGCACAACCGCAAGTACTGCCAGCCGCAGCGGCCGGGCGACACCGTCTGGAACACCGCGAACAGCCGCTACCGCCGCATCTTCAATGACCGCACCGGCCTGGCCTCGGCCCGTAACACGCGCCCCTTCCTGCTCCAGACCTACCGCCGCGACATGGGCGGTGGCCGCTTCGTGGTGCTGAAGGAGGCGGCTGCGCCGATCGTGGTGAATGGCCGTCACTGGGGCGGGCTGCGCCTGGCCTTCAATTTCTGAGGGTGTCGTCGATGCTGGAACGTCTGGTCTATGTGAGCACGGCGGCGCCCGGCCTCACCGTGCCCGAGGTCCAGCGCATCGTTGCCCGCGCCCAGGTGCGCAACCGCCAGCTCGATGTGAGCGGCATGCTGCTGCTGGTGCGTTCGGAGTTCCTGCAGGTGCTGGAGGGGCGGCGCGAGGCGCTCGATCAGGTCGTGGGCTATATCGCCCGCGACGCGCGCCACCACGACATCCAGTTCATCGAGCGCCAGGCGGTCAGCACGCGCCGCTTCGACCGCTGGCACATGGGCCTGCTCGTGACCGATGCCCTGGCCGAGGCCGTCGCCAGCTTGAAGGCGCGCGAGACAGGCGTGGACGCCGTGATCGACACCATGCTGGCCGATGCCGACCTGATCTGACCCGCGCGGGTCAATTCATTCGGCGATGCAGGCGCGGTTCTTGCCGGTGTGCTTGGCCTCGTACAGGGCCACGTCGGCGCGGTCCAGGGCGGCTTCCAGCGTCTCGCCGGGGCGGTAGAGGGTGACCCCGGCCGAGAAGGTCACGAAGACGTCCTTGCCCTCGTGGTTGAACAGGGCCGTGGACAGCGAGCGTTGCAGCCGCACGAGCACCTGCTGGGCTTCGTCCAGTGGCGTGTTGGGCAGCATCAGCACGAACTCCTCGCCGCCGTAGCGGGCCACCATGTCGCCCGGCCGCAGCGAGGCCTGGGCGCGCTCGGCGAGGGACTTCAGTGCGATGTCGCCGGCGTGGTGGCCGAGGCTGTCGTTGAGCTTCTTGAAGTTGTCGATGTCCAGCAGGGCCAGGGCCACGCGCGTGGCTTCGCGCTCGGCCTTGGCCTGCTCGATGCCGAAGGCCTGGATCAGGCCGCGCCGGTTGGCCACTTGCGTGAGCTGGTCGGTGTGGACTTCGTTGGACAGCCGGCGCAGTTCGCCTTCGAGCTCGTCGACCCGCTGGGTGAGGGCGGCCGCGCGGTCGTGTTCGAGGGTCAGGCGCTGCTGCGTCTGGGCCACGAGGCTCTGCACGCTGCGGCTTTCCTCGACCATCTCGCGCACGGTGCCGGCCAGGCTTTCCAGCGAGTCGGCGTGTTCGATCGCTTCGGCATAGCGGCCGACGCTGCTCTGGAAGCGGTCGGTGTGCTGGCCCAGCTCGCCCAGCTCGGACAGCATGCGCTGGATCAGGCCCTTGAGCGCATCGCGCGCCTTGGAGCGTTCATCGCGCAGCGAGCGCTGGCGTTCGCGCGTGCCGGCCAGCAACTCGGACACGGTGCGCACGCCCCGGCCCGACAGGCCCTGGGCGAGGGTGTTGTTCATGGCCTCGGCCTGGCCGCGCGCCCAGGAATCGTCCTCGGCCAGGTCCACCAGGCTGCCGCTCAGCTCGCGGCACAGGCCGCCGAGCTCTTCGAACAGGTGGCGGCGGTGGTCGAGCAGGTGGCGGGCGCGCAGGCACAGCGCGGCCATCTGCGCGGCCCGCTCCGGCGTGGCGCCTTGCGCGGCCAGCTCGGCCTGGGCGTCGTCGAGTTCGCGGATGAGCGCATCGGCCGGCGTGGCCTCGGTCTCGGGCGAGCGCAGGGCATGGCGCACCGTGCCGTTGAGCTCGCCGCTCAGGGCCAGCCACTGCGGGCTGGCGTCGACCGCGGCTGGCGTGTCGCGCTGCCCGGTGCGGCTCAGCTCGCCGAAGCCGCTGCTGTCGCGGAAGCCGGTGTCGCCGAAGCTGCCGCTCTCGATGAAGCCGCTGTCGGCGAAGAGCTGGCTCGGTGTGCCGCCGTCCTCGTCGGTCTCCACCTCGCTGCCTTCGCCGTCCTTGTCCCAGCTGGCGATCAGCTGCGTCAGGCGCTTGATGAGCTTGCCGCTGTCGTTGCGGCTGAGCTCCAGCGCGCGAAAGACACCGTCCTTCTTGCGGGCGACCGTCCAGTGGCGGCCGCCGCGCTCCAGGCCGCGCACGAGGCGCTCGATGGCCTGGGCCAGGGCTTCGGCCTGGGCGCCGGGGCCGGCCACGTCGAGCAGCTTGTCGACCTGGCGCTGGAGTTCGTCCAGGCGCTGTTCGCGCAAGGAGGTTTGCAGCTCCTGGCGGGTGCTGCCGCTGGGCAGGGCCAGGCTGATCAGCTTGGACAGCAGCTGCTGGGTGCGTTCGTTCGTGGCGCTGCCGGGTGTGGCGGCCGGCTCGCTGCCCGACTCGATGGCGTAGGCGCGGGCGTAGTTCTCGGGCGTGGGTTCCAGGCGTGCCTGCGCGAGGCGCTGCAGGGCGGCCTTGGCCAGCTGGGCAGGGGGCAGTTGGGAGCGCATCAGCCTTGTCCGCGGGTCAGGAGATCGACATGGGGGTCGGCCTGCGTGATCCAGGGCGCCTTGCGCGGCAGCACGGTCTGCGCGATCCAGCGCTCCAGTTCATCGGCCGGCAGCGGTTTGCTGAACAGGAAGCCCTGCATCAGCGAGCAGCCCAGGCGGTGCAGCACTTCCATCTGCCGCAGGGTCTCGACGCCCTCGGCGATGACCCGCAGGCCCAGGGCCCGGGCCAGCGCGATGATGGCGGTGACCACGGCCGAACTCTGCGGCGTGATGCCCAGGTCGCGCACGAAGGTGCGGTCGACCTTGACCTCGGAGATGGGCAGGGTGGTGAGGTAGGCGAGGGACGAGTAGCCGGTGCCGAAGTCGTCGATCGAGATTTCCACGCCGACTTCGTTGAGGCGGTGCAGCGACGGGATGACGTTCTGCAGGTCCTTCATCAGGTTGTTCTCGGTGATCTCCAGCTGGATCGACCGGTGCGGCACGCCGTAGGCGCTGACGCACTGGTGGATGTGCTCCACGAGATCGGTGCGCTCGAACAGCCGGCTCGGCAGGTTCACCGCGATGGAATCGGAGAAGCCGAACTGCAGCTGCCACAGCTTGGCCTGGCGCGCGGCTTCCTTGAGGGCCCATTCGGACAGCGGCACGATGAGGCCGGTTTCCTCGGCCAGCGGGATGAAATCGGCCGGCGGCACCAGCGTGTTGCCGCGTTGCCAGCGCATCAGGGCCTCGGCACCCACCATGCGGGCGGCGCGCACGTCGATCTTGGGCTGGTAGTGCAGCACGATCTCGTTGCGCTCCAGCGCCTTGTGCAGCGCGCTTTCCAGCTCGAGCTTCTGCTTGCCGTGGCCGGCCAGCTGCGGCGAGTACACGGCCGAGGCATTGCGGCCCTGGCTCTTGACGGCGTACATCGCCACGTCGGAATTGCGCAGCAGGTCGGCCATGGTCTGGCCGTCGCGCGGGTAGAGCGCGATGCCGACGCTGGCCGTGACGAAGCACTCCTGGCCGCCGACGAAGATGGGTTCGCGCAGGGCGTCCAGCACACGCTGGGCCACGCGCTCGGCATCGCGCTCGTCGGCCACCTCGGGCAGCAGGGCCACGAACTCGTCGCCGCCCAGGCGGCCCACGGCCTCCAGGCCGCGGTGGCTGCGGTTGCCCAGGCCATCGAGCACGCCTTCCAGGATCTGGTCGGAATGCCGCACGCAGCCGCGCAGGCGCCGGCCGACTTCCACCAGCAGCTCGTCGCCGGCCGCATGGCCGAGGGTGTCGTTGATGACCTTGAAGCGGTCCAGGTCGATCAGCAGCAGGCCGACTTCATGGCCGCCGCGGCGGGCGCTTTCGATGGCGCGCTCGACGCGGTAGATGAGCTGGCGGCGGTTGGGCAGGCCGGTCAGGGCATCGAAATGCGCCAGCTGGCGGATGCGGTCCTCGGCCTGGCGGCGGTCGGTCACGTCCTGCAGGATGCCGGTGTAGCCGGAGACGCCGCCCTGTTCGTTGAACTCGGGCTCGGCCTCGATGTGCACCACGCGCTGGCGGCCGTCCGGCAGCGTCAGCGGCAGGTCGGTCACGAGCACCGAGGTGTGGGCGATGACGTCGCGCAGCAGGCGCAGGAAGACGTGGCGGTCGTCGGCCGGCACCATGCGCATGACGCCGATGAAGTCCAGGCGATCCTGCGGCCCGCGGCCGAACACGCGCAGGCCTTCGGCCGAGATCGTGAAGCTGCCGGCAGCGGCGCTCCACCATTCGAAGCTGCCCATGCGGGCCAGGTCCTGGGCGCGGGCCAGCTTGGCCTTGCTGCGCTCCAGCTCCAGCCGGGTGCGCGAGCTGCGCAGCAGGTAGCGCAGGCGGCCTTCCAGCAGGCTCCATTGCGAGGACTTGACGAAGAAGTCCGTCGCGCCAGCCTGGTAGGCCCGGTTGATGGAGGCCTCGTCGTCCAGGCCGGTCAGCATCAGCACCGGGAGGGACTCGAAACCCGGCGTGGCGCGCAGCAGCGAGCAGGTCTCGAAGCCGTCGAGCTCGGGCATCAGGGCATCGAGCACGACGACGTCAGGGGTGCGCGTGGACAGCAGGCCAAGCGCCTCGCTGCCGCTGGCGGCCTCGGTGACTTCGAAGCCGCGCTCGCGCAGCGCGGCGGCGGTCAGCAGCAGGTTGACCTCGTCATCGTCCACCAGCAGCACGCGCGGGCGCGGCGGCAGATCGTAGAGGGCTTGACCGATGG
>Ga0233424_10003307_pt1 | contig 10538 bp, 9 predicted proteins | sample Watercolumn_Towu_FD_181011 | JGI IMG/M metagenome (GOLD analysis project Ga0233424, IMG submission 181011) | Freshwater microbial communities from Lake Towuti, South Sulawesi, Indonesia - Watercolumn_Towuti2014_125_MG | ecosystem: Environmental > Aquatic > Freshwater > Lake | place: Indonesia... | reverse complement strand
CCGATGCCCCCGCGCCGACCTTCCCGCGCGACCGACGACCTCCCCGCCGACGGGCCGGACTTCCCGGATCCTTCGTCGGACGCCGGCAGGCTCCTCGCCACCCTGATCGCTGCGAACGTCCCCGGCACCTCCGCCACGTGGGCGCTCGACCAGCTAGCGACGGCTTCCGGCCTCGCTCCCAGTGAAGCTGACGCCGCTCTAGCCGCCCTCGTCGGCGACCGGATCGTCGGTGCCGCGCGCGACGGTGAGGTCGTGCGCCTCACCGTCCTCCTCGCTCCCCCCTTGGACGCCTATGGCGTTACCCCACAATGGGGCCTCGATGACGCGGCGCAGGACCCATCGCCGACGGTTGCGGATGCCCTCGCTGAGGTAGGCCTGCCAGAGATGCCACGCGGGCGAGTCCGCGCGGTCGGGTCGCCCGAACGTCACCCCTTCGAGGAGGGCGAGGCGACGCGCATCTTCATGGAGCGGTTCGAGCGACTGCTCGTGGAGTGCGACGAGTGGCGCCGCCGGGCCCTCGCCGCCGAGGACCGACTGACCGGTGCCGAACGCCAGCTGCGGACTGTCGAGCGCCGGGCCGAGGCATCGCAGGTCCGCCTCGATGCGACAACCGAGAAGCTCCGGGCGTGGGGCGAGTTGACGCGCCGCATGCAGCAGCTCGTCAAGCAGGCGGATGCCCTCTCGCGGTCACGCCCGTCGCGCCCGCGCGAGGCACCCAACCCCGGCGCGATTACCTCCGAACCGGAGGGGCCGGTCGTGCACGACGTCGCAACGGCGTCGTAAGCGTGCATGGTCACGGTGTCAGGGGCGGTACGCTTCCCCCGAAGGCGCAGTGCGCGCTTGGAGGATATTCCCCATGCAATACCGAACGCTCGGGCGGACCGGGCAGAAGCTGTCGGTGATCGGGTTCGGGGGCATCGTGGTGTCCGAGACGACGCCGGAGGAGGCCTCGCGCCTTGTTTCGTCCGCGGTCGCCCGGGGAGTCAACTACTTCGACGTCGCCCCAAGCTACGGCGACGCCGAAGAGAAGCTCGGCCCGGCGCTGAAGCCGCACCGCGACGCCGTCTTCCTCGCGTGCAAGACGCAGTGCCGCGATGCTGATGGGGCGACGGCTGAACTCGATGCTTCATTGGCGATGATGCACACGGATCATTTCGACCTGTACCAGCTGCATGCGATGACCAAGATGGAGGACGTCAAGACGGTCCTCGCGCCGGGCGGTGCCCTGGAGGCCTTCCAACGAGCACGGGACGCAGGCAAGGTGCGCTACCTCGGGTTCAGCGCGCATTCTGCCGAGGCCGCCGTGCAACTCCTGGACCGCTTCCCTTTCGACAGCGTGCTCTTCCCGCTGAACTTCGCGACGTACCTTGAGGGGAGCTTCGGCCCGCAGGTGGTCGCCGCCGCGCAGCGTCACGGCACCGGAATCCTCGCCCTGAAGGGGATGGCGCGCACGCGGTGGCCCGAGGGCACGGCGCGCGAGGACCGTCGCTGGAAGAAGGCGTGGTACGAACCGCTCGACGACCGTGCCTTGGCGAGCCTGGCGCTGCGCTTCACGTTGGGGCTTGGCGTGACCGCCGCGATCCCACCTGGCCACGCAGAGCTGTTCGACCTCGCACTCGAGATCTCGCGCGACCTGCGACCGCTGTCCGAGGCCGAGTTGGCGACAGTGACCCAGATGGCCCGCGCGACGGAACCGCTCTTCCGCGCGGCGTAGGCGTCGCTGCTCTACCGTGCCGGCGCATACGCGGATTACAAAGGTGGGTTCGGTGCGGGCGATGGGTAGCTCGCCAAGCATCGCTCGCTGAGCCCCCCTCTCCCGCGACAGTGGGAGGGGAGTCGGGGGTGAAGGCGTCTGGGACCGCGGGCGCAACCGGCGTACGCCACCGACAGGTCGCGATAGTCCAAGCCTCAACGACCGCAGTGAGCGAGACACCGGTGGTCATGGGCGAACATTCGATTGCGCTAACAGCCCGAACTCGGCACCCACTGGCAGGACCTCGCTCCATGACCACCGATGACGCGCCCGCGACCCCACTCGCCGTCTGTGAAGGCGTGCCCGGGGGTGACCGCGCCGGCGAGGGTCACCACGAGGTCTTGCTCACCCCGTTCCTCGCACCGGGCGCCGATGCGCAGCTTGGCGTCATCGTCTGCCCCGGCGGCGGGTACGCCCGACATGCCCCGCACGAGGCCGAACCGATCGCCCGGTGGCTCATCGGCCTCGGCCACGACGCATGGGTGCTCTCGTACCGCGTCGCGCCACACCGCCACCCGCTGCCGTTGCGCGACCTGCAGCGTTCCATCCGGCTCGTCCGTGCTGGACAAGCCGGACGAACGGCGCCACGATCGCTCGGCATCCTCGGGTTCTCCGCCGGCGGCCACCTCTGCGCGACCGCGGCGACCCAGTTCGACGGCGACGACCCACACGGCGTCGATGCCCTGGCACGCGCCACGTCGCGACCGGACTTCGTCATCCTCTGCTACCCGGTCGTCTCGTTCACCGACGAGGTGCATCAGGGATGCATCGACAACCTCCTTGGCCCAGGCGCCGACCACTCCGCGCGTCGCGCGTTGAGCGCCGAGGCAAACGTCACGCCCGCCACCCCACCAAGCTTCATCTGGCACACCGCCGAGGACCAGTCCGTCCCGGTCGGCCATGCCCTCGCCTTCGCACGCGCGCTCGGGAATGCGAAGGTGCCGTACGAGTTGCATGTCTTCCCCGAGGGGCGACACGGTCTCGGCTTGGCCGAGGGTCACCCGGCCGGCGCGTGGACCTCCCTCGCAGCGGCGTGGCTCGCACGCCTCGCCACGGCGTAGCCCGGGAGCACGGCCTCCGCCGCGCGACACGCCCGGTGCCGCGTCCAACGGCGACGGGCGCGGCCGCTCTTGCGCCTTCTGGTGCCGTCCGCTAGCGTCGTGGAGGCGAAGTGGACGCCCGTGGATCCGCACGCCGGGCGCCTACCTTGCCGGAGCATGGGGTGATCGCCGGTAGCACCGACCCTCTGAAACGCGCCGTGGTCGTCGCGTCACACCGCTCGCGACGTTCGGTTGGCGCCACCGCCCTAGGCCTTGGTCTGGCGGCCGCCGGAGCAATCGCCCGGCCGGCCGAGGCAAGACTTGTCGAAGGGCCAGTCGCGCGCGCCGCGTTGCGCGCCGATGCCCCCGGGCCGCGACGCCCGACCAGCGGTGCATATCGGGTCAGCGTCGCCGGCGAAGACGCGCGCCCGGCCTACTGGGCGTTCGTCCCGCCGGCCTCGCGCGAACCAAGCACCGTCGTTCTCGCAATGCACGGACTCGGGCAACGCGGCGAGACAATCGGCGAACCCCTCACGAGCGCCTCCTCCTCCCACAACTGGGTCATCGTCGCCCCGACAATCGACTACGGCGACTGGATCGACCCAGCACGCCTCGCCGTGACCGAGCCTCGGGTCATGAGCCAGGCGCTCGATGCCGTCGACCACGCGCGGCGCACACTCGGCGTCGTCACCGACACCCCGTTGCTCGCCATCGGGTTCTCCCGTGGGGCGCAAACGGTGGCCCGCCTCGGCATCCTCGAGCCGGCGCGATTCCTCGCCGTCGCCGCGGCCAGTGGCGGGGCGTACACCTTGCCGACCGGGACCGCCCCAGACACCGCCGGACGCCTCGTCGCCGCGCCGTTCCCGTTCGGGGTCGGAAACGCCCTTGAGGCGATCGGGCGCTTCGTCGACCCGGCAGCGATTGCAAGTGTGCGCTTTTGGGTCGGGGTTGGGGCCATTGACACGAGCGTTGCGGACCTGCCGCGACAGTGGGACCGCTTCCTCGGCCGGAACCGTGTGGAGCGCGCAACCCGCTTCGCCAATGCGCTGCGCCGGGTTGGCGCCGTTGTGCAACTCTCGATCATCCCGGGTGTTGGCCACGAACTGACTCCGGCCACGATCACCTCGGCCGCCAACTTCCTGCGCGCCGCGGAGTTAGCGGCCGTGGATCAGCCCCCGCGCCTCCTCGCCCAGGCACCGCTCCCGTCCATGACGGCTCACGCAACCGCCAACGCCGCGGAGGGCCCGGCGTCCCGTCCCGACGCGCCGTGGTGGCAGGCCCTCGTCCAGTTCCTGAGGTCGTAACCTCGGGCAAGCGGTGGCGAAGGGCTACCCGTCGACTGGTGCCGGATGGCGCGCCGCGTCGATCTTGGCAATCGCTTGGTCGGCGCCCCAGTGAATGCGGTCTGGCCCGAGGTGTTCAAGCACGCCCGACCGCTCAAGGCGCCGCCGCGCCGACGGTTGCAATCCGGTCAGGTGCACCGACCCGCCCCCACGTCTCTGCCTCTCGATCACTTCGTCGAACGCTTGAACACCGGTCGCGTCGAGGGTCGGCATGCCACGTAACGACAAGATCACATCAGCATGACCCGGCATGCCCTCAAGCGCTTCGAGGAATGTCGCGACGTTTCCGAAGAACAGCGGGCCCGTGACGTAGATCACCTCGATGCTTGGATGGTGCCCGCGGAGGGACTGCCCACGCGCCGCCATTCGCTCTGGGTCAACCCCTTGGCGGCTCACGTCAATCTCACTCGCTTGGCGCACGAACCACGCCACGCTTATCACGACGCCGATCACAATCGCTTGCGTCAGGTCGAGCACAAACGTCGCGACCGCCGTCACGGCAAAGGCACCGACCGCGTGCCAAAGGTGGCGGTGGACGTAGAAGCGCAACGTCTCCCAGTCGTTCATGCGCCACGACGTGACGAGGAGGACGCCGCCAAGCGCCGCGAGGGGGATTTGCTCGAGCAATGGCGCCGCCACGAGCGTTGCGCCCAGCAACACGACGGCATGAAGGATCGGTACGACGCGTGTACGGCCACCGCTCTTGATCCCAACCGACGTCCGCGCGATTGCTGCCGTAGCCGGTACGCCGCCAAAAAACGGAATCACGACGTTCGCGAGACCTTGGGCCACAAGCTCTTGATCGCCATCCATCTTGATTCCGGTCATCGTGCTGCCGACCGCACCGCACAACAGCGATTCGATCGCGCCAAGCGCCGCGATTGAGACCGCCGGCATCATGAGCGATTCGACGAGCGACCAGTCCAGTTCGCCGAACCCGAGGCGGTCCGGCAAGATGATCGTGCGCGGAATTGACCCGATTGGTGAAAGTGGCCAGCCGAAGCCGACGGCCACGACGGTCGCGACCGCGATACCAACCAAAGACCCGGGGACACGCCGAGTAAACCTTGGCGCGACCAGCATCGTGACGACGACGATGGCAGCCGTGGCGATGGCGTACCGGTTGGCATTGGGCAGCGCCCCGGCCACCGCCACGATGTGCGCGTATTGCTGCTCAAAGATCCCGGTCTTCAGCCCCAGAACGTTGTCCAGCTGTCCGGCGGCGATGATCATGGCGATGCCAGTGGTGAATCCCGCGATGACTGGCGACGGGATGAACTGGATCAGTCGGCCAAGCCTGAAGATCCCGAGCGCAAGGATCATCACGCCCGACATCAGGCCAGCAACCCACACGCCCGGCAGGCCGTGGCGCGCCGCGACGACGATCAGCACGGCCGACATCGCACCAGTTGGCCCGGACACTTGGAACGGCGCACCTCCAAGGGTGCCGATGAGGAGGCCGGCAAGGATGGCGGTGACGATGCCGGCGGCAGCGGTGGCGCCTGAAGCGACCCCGAACGCAAGCGCCAACGGCAAACTGACGGCACCGACCGTCAGGCCGGCCAGCACGTCGGCCGTGGCGTCGGCCCGCGAGTAGTTGCTGAACTCGCGCCGATATAGGTCAAGGATTGCCAAGCGCACGGCAATTCACTCCGCAACAAATGGAAATCGAATGGCACGGTGCTTCAGCATGATGCGCGATCTCAGATGCGGGCATGCGTGAGGGGGAGGCCGTCGACTTCCACGTCTGCGTCGCCCCCGTTGCGCCGTCTGCCGGTCATCTTGCGCCACCGACAGCGGGGGCCGCGGGCGTCGACGCAATCGGTGCCGGGCGCACGATCACTGCCACGATGAATGCCACCACCGCGCACGCCACGCCGGTGCCAAACACGGTGCGGAAGCCGACCATGAGCGCCTCGACGGGCGCATCAAGTTCGGATCCGCCACCCGACGCAGCGCGAACCACCACCGTCCACGTCGCCCCGGCGATCGCCTGCCCAAGCGATTGCGCCATGTTGCGGTTGAGAGCGATCGTCGCACCGACCACCCCGTAGCGTTCGCGCGGCGCCGCGCCGTAGACGCTGCTGTTGTTCGGCACCAAGAACAGGCTTTGCCCCACCCCAATCACCGCCAACGCCGCCACCAACGGCCACGTCGAGCCAGAAACGGGGAGCGCCACCAGCATCGAGAGCCCCACCGCGGCGACGGTCGCGCCAATCCCCGCGAGGGTGCGCACGCCCATGCGGTCCGCCAGGACCCCGCAGACCGGCGCCATCGCCGCTGAGATGGCCGGGATGACGATCAAGCGCGTGCCGATCTCACCCGCGGGCAGGTGTAACACCAGTGACAGGTAGAACGGCACCATCAGGATCACCGGCGAGATCGTGATGAACATCAGAAAGGCGGAGGCCAACGCCGCCGCAAAGGCCGGTGTGCGGAAGAGCACGAGGTCGAGCAGCGGCGACGCCGTGCGCACCTGCGCCACGACAAACGCGACGAACGCCGCGACACCGCAACCAATGGTCGCCAGCGTCTCGGGGCTATCCCACCCCCAGTCGCTCCCCTGCGTCACGCCGACTAACGTGGCGCCGGTGCCGGCGACCATCAAGACGGCGCCGCGCAGATCGAACGGTTGCGCCTTGGCGCGCGGTGAGCGGCGCAAGAGGCGCAGGCCGACGACGGTGGCGAGTAGCGCGACCGGAGCATTGACATAAAACGCCCACCGCCACCCAACCAGTTGGGTGATGAACCCACCGACGACCGGCCCGGAGAGTAGCCCGATGGAGACGACGGAGCCTTGCAACCCAAGGGCGCGCCCGCGTTCGGAGGTGGGGAAGACGGCGGCGATGAGGGGGCTACCGTTGGCTTGAATCAGGGCGCCGGCGGCCCCTTGCAGCACACGGGCGGCGATGAGGACGCCCATGGATGGGGCGAGGCCGCACAACACGGAGGCGACGCCGAACGCGGCGAAGCCGGAGAGGAACACTTCGCGGCGCCCGCGCAGGTCGGCGAGGCGTCCGGCGGGCAGGAGGAGGCCGGTAACGGCGAGGACGTAGCCCAAGACGACCCACTGGGTGAGGGTGAGGGCGGCGTCGAACTCGCGGGCGAGGGCGGGGAGGGCGACGTTGACGATGCCGCCATCGAGGGTGACCATGAAGATGCCGCTGCCGGCGACGATCATCGCTTTCCACTTGTAGGTGGGGTCGGCGGGCGGTACGGGGGCGGACGGCGCGCCGACAGTCGGGCTTGCTCTCATATTGGAACCTAGGCGGCACGGCGTCGCCGTCAGTCATGGTACGCCCAACACAAGCGCACACGAACAGATGCGCGACACGAACTTGGATCGCCGCTTCGATTGGGTAGCGTCGTGGTCGGTGCCGGGGTTCGGCGCACGCCCCCCTCTCCCGCTTGGCGGGGGAGGGGCACGGGGAGGGAGCAACTTTGCGGTGCGGCCGACGGCGAACCAGAAGCTCCAAACTCCCCACGCACTCGGATGGCGCAAGCGAGTGGGCGCCTAACCCTTCTGCGATGCTCGAGATAGCGCCGGGTTGAAGGCGTGGAGGGTGAAACTCGGATCCAAGGACGCGAGTGGAACCAAGTGGCTCAGGTGCGCGGCGGCACCATCAATGCCTTCTCGATCGCCGACGTCAGGATGCGCGCATCTGGCGCCGTATCCGGCTTCCACCGGCCGAGGAACTCGCCAGTGCGCCCGATCAGGAACTTCGCAAAGTTCCACTCCACCTTGCCTGTCCGCGGCGGTTGCGTCGTCAACCACTCGAACAGGGGGTGCATCCCCGGGTTCACCGCACGCACCTTGCCGTACATCCGATACGTCGCCCCGAACTCGCGCTTCATGAACGCGATAATGGTCGGCAGGTCGTCCGGTTCCTCGTTCGCAAAATCGTTCGACGGGAAGCCGAGTACGCGAAAGCCCTTCGGCCCGTACCGCCTCTCAAGCGCGGCCAACACACCGTGTTGGGGGGTGTGGCCTCAATAGCTCGCCGTGTTGACGATGAGCATCACCTGCCCACGATGTTCGGCCAACGTGGTGGCGTTCCCCAAATGGTCGTCCACCGAGATCGCATAGACGCGGGCAAGATCGGCGGTCATGCGTGGCGCTCCTTCCGGGACGGTTCGATGGCGACGCCGGACGCCTGAACGGCGCCCGCAAGCACGGCGAAACTGCGCGCCGCGACCTCGTGAGGATCGTACCCGTCGCGCCCCTGCACCATCTTGCTGATCTCCACCGTCACCGAACCGGTGTAGCCGGCGTTGGCAAGGCGCGACAGGTAGGCGGCGTAATCGAAGTCGCCTTCACCCGGCACCAAGAACTCGTAGGCCGGCGCGATCCCCCGTTGGTCCTTGAGGTGGGTGTGCACGGCGTACGGCGCCAACTGCGGCACATAGTCGGCGGCGAGACACCCCATCACCTCGAAGTGGCTGTTGTCGAAGTTCAGGCGTACGGACGCCGACCCAACCGCATCGAGAACCGCTTGCACGCGGTCGGGCAGGTCAAGCGCTTGCCCGACGTGCGGTTCGATCGCCACGACGACGCCACGGGCGGCGGCCGCCTCGCCCAGTTCGATGAACGCCTCGACAATGCGGCGGCGGGTGGCGTCGTCGGCGTCCGGCGTGCCCCACGCCATCGTCACGACGCACGGGGCGCCCCCCGGCCCGCGCAGGCCCGCGGCGAGATCCATCGCGGCGACGACGCGTGCCTTCTCGTCGGCCCGCGCGACGGGGTCATCAACGAGTAGGTTGCCGTGGCAGGCGATCGAGGGGAGGACAAGGCCGGCGGCGTCGATGCGTCGCCGAATGTCGCGCACCTCGGCGTCGGTGACGGTGCGTGGGTTGAGGGCGTTGGGGCTTTCGCCGCCGACAAGTTCGATGGCGCCGTAGCCACAATCGGCCACCAGCTGAATCTGGTCTGCCACCGGCATCGCGGGCATCGCCCACGCACTGAACCCAAGTCGCATCGCCATCGCTGTCCGCCCGTCGTGGGGCACGATACCGCCTGACGCATGGGGTGGGTAGCGCGCCAATGATTGGTCCGCGGGGGTGGCTGCTCGCCCGGGGTCGCGGGCGTCTCGCCCGCTGCGTCGCCGGTTCGGTCCACGGCACGTCGCGTGTCTGCGAACACTCGGGGACAGTTGGTGTCATCCGCGGGCCGGGGTGGCGCGGATCACCACCGGAATGCCCTCCAGGCACGACTGGTGCTACCCGGAGGCACGGGCCGGCCAGGGCGCCGGCGCTCCCAGTCGAGCGGCCCGCTCGTGCGGAGGCAGGCACGGATTCTCGCGGACCAGGCGGCGGCGGGCACGGATGCCCGGAGTAAGCGTGCAGCGGGACGTCGATGCCCAACCTCTCCGGGATTCACCCCACCCCCCGGGGGGAGGGGTCATGGTACTCTTGACGCAGGAGCATCCCATGGCCACCGCCGCGCGCCGCACCCACGTCCTCAACCGCCTGAAGTCCATCGACGGCCACCTTCGCGGCGTCATCCGCATGGTCGAGGACGACACCTACTGCATTGACGTCATTCGCCAACTCCAAGCCGTCGAGGGCGCCATCGGCCGGGTGACCTCGCTCATGCTTGAGGACCACCTCCAGTCGTGCGTCACGAACGCATTGCAGGGCGACGACCCCGACGATCGCGCGCGCGTCATCGGTGAACTGTTGCGCCTCTACGAAGCCGGGGCACGCACCCCGCTCGACGCCTTCGACGCGGTGCTCCCGGCCGTCGCGGAAGGGGTCGCGAAATGAGCGTTCGGGAGCGAACCACCGCACCCGCCGGGTTGCCGCCTGAGAACGATGGCGACCATGGCGACACCGAGATTGTGCTCCAAATCCAAGGGATGACGTGCGCCTCGTGCGTGCGGCGCGTGGAGAAGGCCTCCATGAAGGTCTCCGGTATCGCCGAGGCCTCCGTGAACCTCGCGACCGAGCGTGCGCGCCTGCTCTTCGCCCCAGACGCCGTTATCCCAACGGAGGTCATCCTCGAAGCCGTCCGTCGTGCCGGGTACGCCGCCACCGTCGTGGAGGATCGCTTCCCGGGAGGCAGTGCGCCGGCGACCTCACGCTCCGCCACTGACCCCAGTGCCGGCCGACCATCGTCGCCCGCCCTTCCCGACACAAGCGAGACCGGCGCTCGCGACGCATCGCCGCGCGAGGGCGGGTCTGCCGACCACGGCGCCATCCTCGATCAGGCGATCTTTTCGCTTGTCGTGTCGGTCGTCATCATGGGCCTGATGTTCTGGCCGGGGATCCGGTGGAACTGGCCGGACCTGCCGATTTCGATGATGTCGCTGACGTGGGTCATGCTAGCCATGGCGACACCCGTGCAGTTCTGGGCCGGAGCGGGGTTCTACCGCAGTGCGTGGGCGGCGCTACGCCACGGCTCCA
>Ga0233424_10003306_pt1 | contig 10538 bp, 9 predicted proteins | sample Watercolumn_Towu_FD_181011 | JGI IMG/M metagenome (GOLD analysis project Ga0233424, IMG submission 181011) | Freshwater microbial communities from Lake Towuti, South Sulawesi, Indonesia - Watercolumn_Towuti2014_125_MG | ecosystem: Environmental > Aquatic > Freshwater > Lake | place: Indonesia... | reverse complement strand
CTTCGGCGTCATGATGATCAGCAGTTCCGTGCGCCGCTGTGTTTCGTTGTCAAAGCGGAACAGTCGGCCCAACAGCGGGATATCCGACAGGTACGGCACCCGTCGCACCACCGCGTTCTTGGAGCTGGTGATCAACCCTGCGAAGACAACGGTTTGTCCATCGCGAGCACTGATCGTTGTGAAAGCGCTGGTCGTGTCGATCCGCGGTGAACGGACCGGGACGCCGTTGGCGCCAGTGGTAATCACGATGCCCTGCTCCTCCGGACCGACCGCCGACTTTTGCGCTTCCAGGTAGAGAGTGACTATCCCGTCGTCATTGATCTGCGGAATGATATTCAGAATCAGACCGACGTCGACATCCTGGACGGTGTTTTGCGTGTTGCCCAGGTTGTTGATGGTGCTGTTGGAAATTCGCGGCACCTTCTGGCCGACCAGGATCTGTGCTGGTCGATTATGGATCGCCATGACCTGCGGCCGGCTGAGCACTTGCAGGCGCTGGTTATCCTGCAGGGCTCGCACCAGCAGATTGATCGATTCATTCGCGGCGGAGAGCACCATTCCACCGTAACCGAGTTGGGCGTTGGACCGTCCCAGTCCAAATCCGCTGATGCCTTGTCCGGCGAGCGTCTCCTGCAGACGGGCGTTCTGGTTGGTCAAACCGACGTTGTTGAAATTGAATCCGGGAGTGCCGGGCGGCAGGCTGCTGGCGAGCGCTGCCTTGCCTCGATCGAAGATCAACGAATCCTGCAACCCCATTTCCACGCCGAATTCGTAGACATCCGACAGCTGCACTTCGGCGATCAGCACCTGGACCATGACCATCGATGGTCGGAAGTCAAGCTGCTCGATCATCGTGGTGATCGGCTCCGTGAGATTCGGTGTGGAACTGACGATCACGCTGTTGCTCTGTGGTTCCGCCACCACGACGACTTGCCGTTCCAGTTGGTCCCAGGGACTTACCGACGTATTGAAGATCTGGTCCTGCTGGAACAACGTCCGTTGGCTTTGAGTGAAATTCGTGATCGCCGTAGCCACGTCGCTGGCGAACGCGTTCTTGAGTCGGAAGACGGAGATCTTGCGCGAGCGAACGTTGTTTTCGTCGAGTCGCAGCAGCAGAACTTCCACCACGCTCAGATCGGACGCCGACCCCGAGGCGATGATGCTGTTCGACCGCCCGTCGATGGCGAAGCGCAACGGCACGAGGTTTGTTTCACCGGCGCCTGTCTGGCCGGCGGCAGCGGCGAATCCCGCCAGTGCTCCAAAGTTCGCCCCGCCAAAGGCGCCACCCGTGCCCCGTCCGATCGTGATCTGCTGACCGAACAACTGCTGCAAAGTCTGTCCGAGATAAGTGGCGTCACCGTTCACGATCGTAAAGACCTTGATCTGAGCCGTCGACTGCGGGCCAGCGTCGAGTTCGCGGATCAGGGCCGCGATCAATTCCATCGACTTCGCCGGAGCGCGAACAATCAAGGCGTTGATCGCCACGTCGGCGGTCACGATCACGTCACTGGCCACACCCGATGCCACGACTTTCTTCCCGGTTTTCGGATCGATCTGCACGAATTCCAGTCCCGCCGAAGTGACCTGTCGGGCTTGCTGGTTGGCCCCTTGCTGCTGCCCCTGTTGCCCTTGCCCGAATTGACCTCCCCCTCCGCCGCCCGGTCCGAACTGTTGGCCGCCGCCGGGGAAACCCTGCTGGCCCGCCGCGCCGGTGCGCTGCTGCCCCGTCTGACCGCGAATGGCCTCCTGTAACACCGGCGCCAACTCCTGTGCCAGCGTGCTCGAAAGCTTGAATACGCGCAGCTCGTTCTTGACCTGCGACCCCTCCACATCCAGCCGTTCAATCAACGCCGCGACTTCTTCCAGGTCGCGGGCGCTCGCCTGCACCACGACCGAATTGCTGCGAGCGTCCCCGATCACCGTGATTCGTGGTCGCAACCCGATCGGCTGCTGCTGGCCCGCGCCGCCCAGTCCGCCGCCACCGAATCCGCCACCACCGCCAGGACCACCGCCCGCGCCGCCCGCACCAGCCTGGCCGGGCGCGGTGGTGATGCCACTGAATAAGTTGCGCACTGTCGCTTCGACTTCCGATGATGTCGCATGCTTCAACGGAAAGACCTTCCACAGCGCATTGGGCAGCGTCGGCTGGTCAAGTTTCTCGATCAGTTCCAGCACCACGTTGACGTTGTCCTCCTGGCCGATCAGCAACAAGGCATTGGGCTTCACCAGCGAGGTGATGCTGACCGTGCCCTGGCGCTGCGAAAGCACACTGTTGTTGATCTGATTCAAAAGGTCAGCCAGAGGAGTTGCCGCCACGTTCTTCAACTCGCGAATCTCGACCTTCGGCTTGACGGTCTTGGCGAACTGTTCGATCTGCTCGATCAACTGCACCACCCGCTCCACGTCCGCGCGCTTGCCGCGAATGATGTACAGGTTCAGTGCCTCAATGAACTCAATACGCACTTCGCCGATCAGTCCGGCGTCGGGATCGACCGCCACGATATTCGGGCCGCCGGGCTGGTTCTCGTTCGGTTGCTCTGGTTCGTCCGGATTGCGCCGTTCGTTTGGATCCTGGCCCTGGTCCTGAGCTTCCGCTCGATTCGTCCGCGCCGCCAGCCGTTCGGTCGTGGGACGTGCCTTGCGATTTCCCCGCAAAGGAACCGTCGCAGTCACCTCGTCCTTGGCGCCCGCACCCGAAACCAGCAACGCGGTGACGGCACGCTGGACCTGGCCGCGGTCGGCCCGGTTCAGCGGTACTGCCTTCAACTCCTGTTCGGGATCATCCAGCGGCTGGTCGAGCGCGGCGAGGAACCGGTCGAGCGACTTGCGGGCCTCCTGGTTGCCCACCGCCGCGACCCGTTCGCGTTTGTGGTCGATCTGCACCATCACCGGCAAACCGTTTCCGGCCGGAATCTTGGCCGTCGAGATGCCATCCTCCGGAGTCTTGGAGAAGATAATCAAGTCGCCCCAGATCCTCTTCAACGACTGAATGAACTGGTCGGCGGTCAGATTGCGCAACTGATGGGAGCCGGCTGAGGCCGCAGGTTCGGCGGCAGGCAACCGGGCCGGCTTGCGCTGCGCTACGGGCTCGTCCGATTCCGCCGTTTGGAGAAACTTCGCAACCAGCTGCTGCACCGCGGGCGTGGCATTGACCACGACCTGGCGCGTCCGCGCGTCGGCGCCGATCGCCACCGCGTCGCGACCAAATCGCCGTCGCACCCGCGCGGTCATCGCCTCGAGCTGTTCGGCCGATACCCGGTAACCACGGATCACCGTGTCTTCTTCCCCGTCCGCACGCTCCGCATCCTCGGGAGCGCGGTCCAGCGTCTTCAGCAACTGTGCGGCCACTTTCTGGGCTTCCGGCGACCCCTCGATCACCAGTCGACCACTGCGCCGATCAACATAGACCTCCGTGGGGCCAATCACTTCCGACAACAATCGCTGAACACGATTGGCGATGGCGTCCGGCTCGACGTACCGCAATTCGTAGGAATGTCGCAGGACGTCCGCTTCCTGAGCGTTCGCCCTCGCCGGGCAGATCGGGCTCAATAACATCGCGCCGGCGACCGTTGTTTCCAGCAGCCGTTTCGCGATCCGTAATAGAAATCGACGGGCCCGCATAACTCCCCCCCTGAGTAAAGGCCGTACGAGCGCAAAGGTCTCGCACAATCCGAATCATCGGTACGACCGTTACGATTCAACAGAAAAAACCGCCGTCGGGGGTCAAACGGGGAGCCCGCGCGCAAATGAATGTCAGCTTGGGAATTCTGCTTCGACTTTGCGGCCCCGTGCGCGCTTAAGTGTTGTAGGGGTTGTAGGGTAGGTCGAGCTGAGGGTGGGTCGAGCTGTAGGGTGGGTCGAGCTGTAGGTTGGGTCGAGGTACTCCGAGGCCCACCAGGGTCGTAGGGTGGGTCGAGGTACTCCGAGGCCCACCAATTGAAATCGTAGCGATCGTAGCGTGGGTCGAGGTACTCCGAGGCCCACCAGTCGTAGCGTGGGTCGAGGCCCTCCGAGGCCCACCAGTGCAGCCCGCCCTAACTCTTCCCGATCGATGCTAGCAGTTCCCCCATTTCCCCAGCCGTCTTCAGGTCACCCTGTTTTCGAGCCAACTCGATTCCGTCCCTTAACGCGGCACGGGCCTCGTCGAACTGCTCCATCGCGGCCCACTGCTGTGCGGCGCGGAAATAGGCCGGCAGGTACGACTCCGCCATCAGTGCGCGAAACAACGGGAAATACTGCTCCTCGGCACCCTCGGAAAGATACTCCATCGCCAGCATGTATCGCAGCATCAAGTCTCGCGGCTGTTGTGCGAGCAGCGTCTCGATTTGCTGGCGGCGGGCGAGGGACATCGCGATTAAACTCATTAGGGTGTTGTCGTTGTTAACTAATCGTAATCTAACCACTCGTAGGACGGGTCTCCAGACCCGTCCTGCGGCGCCCCGCGAAAGCGTTTCGCTTGCAGGACGGGGTCAACCGTTACTGAGTGCGAGAGACGCATCTTTCAGGATCGACGTCGTGCGGCTACTCCCGCGCCGCGGCGACTGGGGCGCCGCCGGCTGATCGAAGCCAATCCTGAGGTTCGGGCCATAGACCGCGCACCAGCCGTATCAGCATCGCGCCGAAAAGAGCCAGCCCGCACAGCGACAATACGGTCATCAAGCACCAGACCGGGATCTCGGTCCGCACCAGTCCCATGGCGATCGCGATCCCCCAGCCAAACGTCAGACAGAGCCCCGTTGCGGAGATCATCGAGAGCAGACCGAACACCAGGACCGCGACGATGACGACAAAGGAGTCCAAGAACCAGTTGATGCGCAGTCCCACGCCGATGCGACGGTAACTGCGCAGTTCATACACCGCCAACGCGGTGCGGATGTAGGCCAATCCGGAAAGCAACGTTACCACGACGCCGACCAGCGGTTCCAGCCGCCCCACGGCAAGACAGATCGCGATCAGCGTAACGGTGAGTAACACGGTAGCCAGATCGAACTGCCAACCCTCGACGACCGCCAGGCTTCGCCCCTGCCGCGCCGCCCTGACCTCCTCGCACAACCAGCAGTGGCGGTGGTGCGGAGCGATGCGCGTGCCACAATCGGGGCAGCGCGCGCGTGGGGCGGCAAACAGTTTCATCGGTGAGCACTCATCCGGCGGTCGACTCCTGCACTTTGAAGGTCGCGCAACCCCTTGATCGCGGCCACTTCCAGCAAGAATACCGCAAAAATGCCGATCTGGCCAGCGCGACATATCGGGACCCGACTACGCCGCGAGGCCGCTCATCGCCGCTTCGCTTCCATCGCGGCAATCCAGCTCAACCTTCAGCGCAATGCGCCCACGCCGTGCCCGCCCCGGCAGCCCCGCCAGCCCCAACCTACCCCAGCCTGCCTGCCCCAGCGCTCGTCGAAACCCTTGTTCCACTTTGCAATCGCCGAACGAGAAGTTACGATACGTCACGGACCTTCCGGAGGGTAAGCGAATGGCTAGCGGCCACACTGGAAATGTGGTGCCGGGCAACCGGTTGCGGGTTCGAGTCCCGTGCCCTCCGCTTCTGGTTTGACGCCGCACGGCGTCGCACTTCTGCGTCCAAACCCGTAACACGTCGCGAGTTCGGGCCAGGGCGAGTTCTTTCGTTTCGGCCCGATTCGCAGCCATCGATTCGCATGCCGACGCACGGCGCGGCGCCATTTCGCGCCCTGACTGCTGCGCTTTGGGCTGCGCCCTACGGGTCACACATTCACCGGACACACGGGCGACAGTCCAATGTTGTTCGATTCGGCCACCGCCCGACAAGCTGCGCGGTCCACTGCCTATAGGGCCGCTACATGCCATCTTCGACCTGGGCTAACTGCCTCACCAACGTTGTCCCTGCCGTGTGGATTTAATAAGCAGGATTTGCCATTGTCGATGCAGCTGGTCGGACGGTTGCGGCAGGAAGAGTCGCTCTGCCGGGTGGGTCATGCTTTCGAGAAGGTGACCACGCATCACCGACGACGTCCAAACCTCGGATGAATATGTACGCGAAGTTACGCGAAGGGCGAACGCCAACGCCGCGAGCATTCGTCATTCCTGAAGTACCAAAACGATCAGGGCCAATTTGGCTACTTCCACGCCCTCCGGAAGACGTTCATCACGAACGTGTCGCGGGCCGGTGTCTCGCCGAAGACGGCCCAACTCCTTGCTCGGCACTCGGACATAAACTTAACGATGAGTACGACGGTGTGGCCAGGTGTCGCGTCGTCGGCCGCGTGTGGGCGTGTTGGTCAATTGTTTGGACGACACCGTCGTGGGCCAACTGTCACGACCGACGCGCCGAGATCGAACGGGGGGCAATGCCGTTCCGACGCGCCTTGTTGTGGAACTTTCGCCGGGCCTAATTGAGGTGGGTAACGGTCAGCGGTCAGCAGCTCAGCAATTCAGGCCCGAAAGTCTCACAACGCCAGGGTTTTACGCAGGGCATTGTTCATCGCACTCATGTCCGGCAGATGGCCGATGGCGCGGTCGATTTCGATTTCCTGTACAGTCGCCAAATTGTCGGCCATGATCACCGAATCCGTGCGCAGTCCCATGCGTTGACCTTCAGGAGAGGACTGACTCACCTCGACCCGCCAGGGTTGTCCAGCCCGTGTCATGTTGCTTGTGATCATGGCGACAATCGTCTGCTGCAATCCTGTTCCCAGATTGTCAGCTTGGACGACCAGCGCCGGTCGGCGTTTCGCCGTGCGCAGATTGGAATCGGGAAATAGCACCAGGACGACGTCCCCGCGGCTAAACGGCATCGTAAGCATCCATTTCCGGGAGGTTCCAGTCCTCCGCAATGGTCTGCAAGCGATGCCGCAGATCCGCTGCCTGGGACTCGTCGATGCCTCGCGCGGCAAGATCGATCGCACCGGATTCCAGAAACGTCACAATGACCTTTCCTTGAACATTTGGGGGCGGCATTTCCAACAACTCAACCTTGCCGTCGCGATAGACGCCTTCGACCGACTTGAGCATTTGAGGTCTCCCAGGGATTCGACGTAGCCACGAACCACTCCCATTGTACACGGGCGGGATAAACTTGACGATTTCGCCTGGAGCACGGCCTTCCAGTAGGTGTCGCGACTGCTGCGCCTTGTGCTGCGCTCCGGGCGAAAGCCGCGATTTTCGCGGGTAAACTGGCCCGTGCGACTTGACTCTTAATCAGAGGGTTCTAGGTTCGAGTCCTAGAGGGGGCACTTTCGCTTCGGGCCGCACGCCGCGGCCCTGGTTCGCACAAGTCCGCAAAGCTGGCGGAGTTCCGCGAAGTTCGGCTCAAAGGCTTGTCTGCCCAGTTTTGTACCCTTCGGTACGACATCGCCGCGGAGAAGGTACAGGTCCCCAAGGTACCCATGGCTCCGCGCCAGATCTCGCTGAATGATCTGATGATCATAGCGGTTCTCACCAGCTACTTCGGAAACCAGTCTTTCGCGGAGAGCACGACTGCGGTCAAAGTGATATTTGGAATGATCGTAGTCATCTGCAACGCCAGTTGTACCGGCCCGATTCAGGTAGAGTTCTCCCAGCGCATGATGCGCCTCCGCTTCGCGCCGGGGCGGAATCCATTTCTTCGTCATGCATCCAATTCTGGAGATCGGCGGCCAAATCCTTGGCCGTCGCGTGTCGCGACGTTGGTGAAACTTGCATCGCCCTTAGGCAGATCAGTTCCAGGGTTCGAGGAACGCTGGAACATAGATTGCGTGGGGGGACAATGCGACCAGAGTTGAGTCGGTCGGCGAAATCCGGTTCAGGCGACTTGCAACCAGTCCCGCTGGTCAAGCCTGTGGAATGAGCGACTGCAAGTCTGATGTCTACTGTATCGCGATGGCAATGTCAAACATCGCATAGTCAATAACAAAACGCCCTGAACATCAGGGCCAATGGCGCTGAGCTATGCTGATTTGCGGTACCGCGAATTGGTTCACTCCCGACGTCACCCACCGTCTCTCGCAAATCGAATCCGGCGATCCGTCGTCAGCGGAGAGGCTCTTGCCGCTCGTGTAGGACGAGCTGCAGAAACTGGTTGCGGCGAAGATGGTGAATGAGCGGCCCGGGCAGGTGCTCCAGGGCACGGCGCTGGTTGACCAGAGAAGAAAAGGGCGCGAAACACTTGAGCGGGTGCCCACGGTTCCGCTACAAACTCGCTTGGTCTCATCCGGTGGACGTTCGCACGCCTTCTGTTCTGGGAGCCCTGCCGCCTGGGCCCCAGCGCTCTCATATCGTTGTGATGGAACTTTGCTGAGACATTTGGGGCAGATTTCGTCCAGCGGTCGACGCTCACCCGTGGCACGCAACTAAAGCGGAACGTGCGGATTGCCAAGATTGTCAAGGCGTCACATAAACATGATACGTAATGTCGACGATAAAATCGGGATTCTCGGGGTCCGCTCCAATCTGCCCGCCAATTTTGATCGTATGCTCGCCGGGAGCAAGCGATGGAATGTAGAACCAATAGCCGTCGGAGACCGCCGGCTTGATGCGCCCCGCGACGTCGACGCCGAAGAACTGGTAGATGTTATCTTCGACCGGCAGGATGTAATCAAATGTGGGCGACTTGATCCGCGAGACAAATTCGTTGCGGGAATCGCCGTCGATCGTCAGCTCATAGAGCGCGGTCTCAAGTAACGCCGCAGCGTCGGCGCGGAGCTGTGGCACGGACACCGGTGGATCGTAGAAGATATTGTCATTCTCGATGTTGATGAGCGGGCCGAATAACGGCGTGCCGCTGGGAATTGTGATGTGGCGTGTGGCCGATCCCGACTCGTTGATGACGCCCACGAGATAGAACGCCTTGGGATTTGGTTGGGAGTTATAGGCATTTTCGCCCGTCTCATCGAAGAGCGGATTGCCTGGGACCGGCAGCTCGAGCACCCACTGCCACCACTCGGCGGTCCAGCCGGCAAATTTTCCTTGACCGTCTTCCCGCTTGCCATTGTCAGCGGCACCTATCGGCGCCCGGGAAAGGAGTGCCGCAAACGCCAGCAGACTTGAAGTCAGAATGAAAATCCAAGATACGTGCCGCTTCGTTGTGCGCATGGTGCTGGCCCTTTCGATGAAATGGACGAATGGAAACTGCCGACACACGAGACGAGAACACTTGTCGACTTGTTCGAGATCTTAGATTCATGAGGGCGGAAAAGCAAGTTTCCCATAGGGCCGTTCGTCGCCCAGGCCGGCCACCGGTTCGCCATCGCAACTACCGGGTCGCGGCGGGTGCTGCGCCGCCCGACGACGGGCGTGCCTGGGCGCTCAACTGGTCCTTTACCTTCACCCCGCCTTTCATCACGAATCCGATCTTCTCCAGGGCCCGTATGTCCTGCAGGGGATCGCCGTCGACGGCGACCAGATCGGCGAACAGGCTGGGTGCCACTCGGCCGAGCTGTTTGGAGCGACCCAGCAGTTCCGCGGCGTCGGACGTCGCCGAGCGGATCGCCTGCGCCGGCGTCAGACCGTACTGCACCATATAGGCGAACTGTCTGGCATTGTCGCCGTGCGGGTAGACCCCCGCATCGGTACCAAACGCGATCTTGACCCCCGCTCGGACGGCTCGAGCGAAATTGTCGCGCTGCAGTTGCCCGATCTCCCGCTCCTTGTCGATCGATTCCTGCGGCAGCTTGAACTCGATCGCTTTCCCGAGCAGATAATCGTCATTATAGATGTCGGCCACCAGCCAGGCTCCCTGCCGGATCATCATCTGGATTCCCTCGTCGTCAATCAGACTGCCGTGTTCGATCGAGTCGACGCCTGCCACGAGTGCGTTCTTGATGCCCTGCGCACCGTGAGCGTGCGCTGCCACCTTGCGGCCGGTGGCATGCGCTTCCTCGACCGCGGCGCGAAGTTCGTCGATCGTGAACTGGGGAGCGCCCGGCGAGTTGCCGCGCGAGAGCACGCCGCCGGTAGCGCAGATCTTGATCAGGTCGACTCCATGCTTGATCTGTGCCCGCACGACCTGCCGCACCTGGTCCGGTCCGTCGGCGATCTGAAAATCCCGCTCGTTGGGAAACAGACTGACGCGCACCTGGGGCGCAAATCGATTCAGGTCGCCGTGGCCACCCGTGATCGAAATCGCCGGTCCGCTGGCGACAACCCGGGGACCGACGATGAACCCTTCGTCGATCGATTCGCGCAGATCGACCGCCAGGAACGGTCGCGAGCCGACATCGCGGACGGTCGTGAAACCGGCTTCGAGAGTCTTACGCGCATGGACCACAGCGGCGAACGCGCCGGTGTAGGGAGTATTCTTGAATCGGTAAATTTCGTCGTATCGGTCGGCTCGGCCCGAGAGGTGCGTGTGGCAATCGATCAGCCCCGGCAGCACGGTAGCACCCGACAGGTCGATCCATTCCGCGCCGTCGGGGATTGGAAGGTCCGTCGCCGGTGCGACGGCCTTGATCCGCTCGCCCTCCACGAGGATCGCCATATTCCGCCGGTAGTCGTCACCGCTCCCATCGAACAGCTTTCAGACTTTGATCAGTTGCACCCGCGGTGGTTCGTCGGCATGGATCAGGCGCGCGGTCGGTTAGACC
>Ga0233424_10003305_pt1 | contig 10541 bp, 9 predicted proteins | sample Watercolumn_Towu_FD_181011 | JGI IMG/M metagenome (GOLD analysis project Ga0233424, IMG submission 181011) | Freshwater microbial communities from Lake Towuti, South Sulawesi, Indonesia - Watercolumn_Towuti2014_125_MG | ecosystem: Environmental > Aquatic > Freshwater > Lake | place: Indonesia... | reverse complement strand
CGTGCCCATCGGCGAAATTGTACCGCCGGGACGCCCGGCCTCAGGCATGTATCAATCATTGGGCATTCCACGCATCGCGAGCGCGGATAGGGTGCTCGCAATGCAGGAGTCAGTGCTTCGCGAGATCGACGAAGCGGGCTTCCGAAAGTTGCTCAGCGAGCTCGGCGTCCGACCCGGCTCGACCGAGTTTGGCGAGTTGCTCTCCGCCTGGCGCGCACTTCAGCGACGGTCTTATTGAAAATGATCTCCCGCGAGGCTCGTCCCGAAAGCGGGAGGGTGACGAGCTGATCTTCGAACTTGATGGCGAGCTACTCGGCCAGCTGCACATGCTCGCGGAGCACGGGACGCCCGTCAACGTGCAATCTTTCAGACAGTCAGTTCTTCGCCCAGTCCTTCTCCCAGCGCGCGAAGCATTCGCGCTCGCCCGGCATCTTCGGCCAGCCGGCCAGCAGCCGGACCGGCGCCACCAGCAGACGGTCGCGCAGGTGCGTCGAGTTGTGGCCGTACTCCTCGAACGCGGAGTGCGTGATCTTCTGGTTGTGCGGGTCGTCCTGGAACTTGCACGCGGTCAGCGCCACCGCGGCCTGATACGCCGCGCGGTCGCCGCCGTTGCGCAGCCACGCGGCGGCCAGCGCCGTCGCGCGCGGGATGTCGAACGCGAGGATCGCCTCGTCCAGCGCGGCGAGCGACGTCTCCGTCACCTCCACCGCCGGCGCGGGCGCGTACAGCTTGTTCGAGCGCGCGGCGTCGTTGATGAAGTTCGACATCAGGTAGAGCGCGCGCGCCCGGTAGGGGCTCGTCGTCGAGCGCAGCCAGTAGTTCGCCACGTTGCAGTAGTCGAACGCGTGCTGCGCGTCCGTGAACTGGCGCGGGACCGTCGTTCGCAGGATCAGCTCGGCCGCGCCGATCTGCAGCGCGTCGCCGATGTTGCGGACCGAGATCCCCGCGCGTAGCAACGCGGTCAGCCGCGCCCACATCTCGTCCTGCGTGCCCGCGACGACGAGCGCGATGAAGTCCTCGACCTCCGGCGGCGTCATCGTGCCCTGGTTCGCCACCAGCGTCTTGCCCGCGTCCTCCGGGAACTCGGCGGTGAGCAGCACGCACGCGGCGTCGTAGAGCGAGTAGTAGAGCGGGCCGACGGCCATGTCCGGCACGCCCATGTAATAGACGCCGTGCGCCTGGTCCCAGCCGACGAAGTCCGCGAGATCCGCCACGGCGCGCGCGCGCAGCGCCTTGTGTCCGGTGTTGCGCGCCTTGCGTCCGATGATCGTGTCCTGCAGGTCGATGAGCCCGAGGAAGAGCAGATGATCGCGGAGCGCCGCGCGCGACTCCGGCTCCGCCGCCAGTCCGAGGAAGAGTCCGTGCGCGCGCCGCGCGTCGCCCGTCACCGTCGCAATCGTGTGCGCGTGCAGCCGCTGCTCGAGCGTGCCTTCCTCGACGATCGGCTCCTGCTCGTGCTGCCACACGACCGGGCCGTAGCTCGGCGGCGGCACGTTCATGCCCTTCATCGTCGCGTAGCGGCCGGGATAGCGGCCGAGCAGCTGGTTCCAGATGTCGAGGCCCGCCGGGATGTACCAGACGCTCTGCAGCAGCGGCAGCAGCTCTTCGGCGGGGCGCACGAACGGGCGCAGCGCGACCGACGTGCGCAGCCCGAGGATCGTGTGATCGTTGTTCACGAGCGAGATCGCGCCGTCCTTCACGTTGATGTGGCAGGGCACGTTGACGAACGGCGCTTCCGCCTTCGTCACCACGGCGAGCGCGTCGGCGAGCGAGCGGCCCTCGCGGCGCACCATCCGGAAGAAGAGGTCGGTCGTGCGGGGCTGGTCGCGCTCGAGGATGGCTTCGGTCAGCTGGGCGACGGCTCGATCGAACATGACACGCTCCTCCGCTGCGTGAGGTAGCGCGACTGTACCACGCGGGAACTCCGTCGGGGGCGACGTGCCGCCGGGCGGCGGCACGTCGGCCCCGCGGTATCGAGAACGCGACAGACGGTTAGCTCAGAGCTCGCCCGTCGCGGGTGGTGCGCGAGCGCCGGTCCGGTCGCTCGCGGTCGTGCTGGGGGCGATGGTACTCGGCGAACGCGCGGCGCATGTCGCGACTCACGCGCGCCCGGCGCTCGCGGCGGCGCTCCTCGCTCCAATCGTCACCGAGCGCCGTACGCACGGAGGTCATCGGAGGAATCAGCGTGATCGACGGCGCGGTCATCGTGCCTACCATGTGCCCCTCCTGATCCGAAATCGCTGTGCTGCTCGCGTCCAGGAGAAAGGCACGATCCGTACCACCGGAGGCGCGTGAGAATTCAGACACTTGCAGAACGGGCCCGGGGCAGGCCTCTGGCGACGGCTCCAGAGGACGGGCATCGGCTCCCGGTCCACGATTCCGCGACGGGCCGCAATTCCGCGAATGCCAGGCGCGCGCACGATGGACAATGACGTCGATGCGCTCGCTCATGGCGGTGGTCGTTGTGGTCGCGCTCGTCACCGGGAACGCGCATGCGCAGTCCCGCCAGCCGTTCGACGAATGGCTCGCCGACCTGATCGCCGAAGCGCGGACGAAAGGATACGGCAACGATCTCCTCGCCCAGACGCTCGTCGGCCTCACGCCCCTGCCCCGCGTGATCGCCGCCGACCGGCGCCAGCCGGAAGCGATGCTGTCGTTCGACGAGTACCTCCGGCGCCGCGTGACGCCCGAGCGAGCCCGGCGCGGGCGCGAGCTCGCGGAGCAGCACCGCGAGCTGCTGGCCCGCGTGCGCGAGGTCTACGGCGTGCCGCCGTCGATCGTCGTCGCCATCTGGGGCCTCGAGTCGCGCTTCGGCGAGTCCAGCGGCGACGTCCCCGTCTTCCAGGCGCTCGCGACACTCGCATGGGACGGCCGCCGCGCGTCGTTCTTCCGCGGGCAGCTCTACGACGCGCTCAGCATGGTCGACCGCGGCTACATCGACGCGGCGAGCATGAAAGGCTCGTGGGCAGGCGCGATGGGCCAGCCGCAGTTCATGCCATCGAGCTACCTCGCGTACGCCGTGGACTTCGACGGCGACGGGCGTCGCAACATCTGGACGACGCCGGCGGACACCTTCGCGTCGATCGCGAACTACCTGGCGGGGCACGGCTGGCGCGCCGACGAGCCGTGGGGCTACGAGGTGAGCGTCAAGGCGACGGTCGTGCAGCGCGCCGCGCGGACGCTGAAGCGCCGCGACTCGGGCTGTCGCGCGATGCGGGAGACGCTCGGCCCCGCGCGACTCGTGGAATGGCAGCGCGTCGGCGTGCATCGCGTCGACGACCGCGGCTTTCCGAAGACCGACGCGAACGTGGCGCTCGTGACCGCCGGCACGCGCCACTTCCTCGTCCACGGCAACTACGACGCGATCCTCCGCTACAACTGCTCGCACCTCTACGCGCTGTCGGTCGCGCTGCTCGCCGACGCGATCGACTCGCAGTAAGCGTCCGCGACGACGGGGCGGCGGGGCGCGGGTGCGCCCCGGGGTGCCGAGCGAATGCGGAGACAAGAGGAAGCGCAGCTTCCTCTGTAGCGTAGCCTCTGAGCGTCGCACCCCGGGGCGCACCCGCGCCCCGCCGCCCGCTACTCGCCCTTCAGCCGCGGGTCGAGCAGATCGCGGAGCGCGTCGCCCATCAGGTTGAACGCGAGCACCGCCATCATGATCGCGATGCCCGAGAACGTCGTGATCCACGGGCAGCACTTGATGTACTGCCGCCCCTCGCTGAGGATGTTGCCCCAGCTCGGCGTGGGCGGCGGGATGCCGAGGCCGAGGAACGAGAGGCTGGCCTCGGTGCGGATCGCCGTCGCGATGTAGAGCGTGGCGACGACGACCAGCGCGTACAGCGCGTTCGGGAACACGTGGCGCGCCATCACGCGCAGCTGTCCGCCGCCGATCGCGCGCGCCGCCATGATGTAGTCCTGCTCCCGGATCTGCAGCGAGAGACTCCGCGCGAGTCGCAAGAAGTTCGGCGTCAGCGCGATGCCGATCGCGATGATCTCGTTGAGCAGCGTGCCGCCCAGCGCGGTGACGATGATCAGCGCGAGCAGCAGCGTCGGGAACGCCATCAGCATGTCGGAGCAGCGCATGATCGTGGTCTCGCACTTGCCGCCCTGCACGCCCGCGAGAATCCCGAGCGGCACGCCCACGGCGAAGCCGAAGATCACCGACGCGAGCCCGACCTGCAGCGAGATGCGCGTGCCCCAGATGATCCGGCTGTAGATGTCGCGGCCGAACTCGTCGGTGCCGAGCGTGTGCCGGTCCGCATAGCCGGGGCCCTTCAGCACCGCGTCGGAATACTGCGCGGACGGGCTCAGCGGCGCGAGGACCGGCGCGGCGGCCGCGATCGCGATCATCGCGATGGCGAGCACGATGCCGATGGTGATGGGGGCGTAGCGGCGGATCAGCCGCCCCGTCGGTCGTGCCGCCGTCTGTTCGACGGTCGGGGTGGCCAGGTCGAACGCGTCGCGTGTGATCGCCATTACTTGTAGGTGATCCGCGGATCGACGACCGCGTACAGCATGTCGACGACCAGGTTGACGAGAATGATGGTCATGGTGAACACCGTGATCGCGCCCTGGGCGAGCGGATAGTCGCGCGCGCCGATCGCGTCCACCAGCATCTTGCCGAGCCCGGGCCGCGTGAACACCGTCTCGGTCAGCACGGTGCCCGTCAGCGCGATCGCGACGAAGAGGCCGATGATCGTCAGCAGCGGAACGAGCATGTTCCGGAGCGCGTGTTTGTAGACCACCGCGCGCTCCATCTGGCCCTTCGCGCGCGCGGTGCGGATGTAGTCCTGACTGATCACCTCCAGCATCGCGGAGCGCGAGAGCCGGCTCACCGTGGCGGCGAGGGTGAAGCCGAGCGCCAGCGCCGGCAGCGTGAGGTGATGGAGCACGTCGACAACGGCGGCGAAGAAATCACCCGGGTACGTGAACATCTCGCCGCTCCTGATCATGTTGATCACGCCCTCGAGGTCCCCGCCGCCGATCAGCGGGAACAGGTCGAGACGCAGCGAGAAGAAGATCAGCAGCAGAATGCCGAGCCAGAACACCGGCATCGAGAGCCCGAGCAGCGCGAAGATGCGCAGCGGATAGTCGATCAGCGGGTTGCGCCGCTTGAGCGCGGAGACGATGCCGACCGGCACGCCGATCAGCGCGGCGACCACGGCGGCGGAGAGGACCAGGATCAGCGTGTGCGGGAACATCCGCCCGATGTACTCGCTCACCGGGTAGCCCTGCCGGAGCGATCGGCCGAAATCGAACTGCACCGACTTCCAGAGGTAGTCGAGGTACTGCACGGCGAGGGGGCGGTCCAGACCGAGGTTCCGCACGCAGTCGGCGAGCGCGGAGCCCGTCGCCTGGTCGCCCATCATCGCCACGCACGGGTCGCCGGGAAGAATGCGCATCGCGAAGAACACGATGCTCATCGCCCCGAGCAGCATCGGGATCGCGACGATCAGCCGCCGAAGGACGTACTTGACCATCGCGGCCTCAGTTCACGATCTTCAGCATCTCCGGATAGTTGTTGCCGTAGTGCAGCGAGTATTCGCCGTACTCCGGGTCGAACGGCGCGCTCACGCGCTTCGGGTTGCGCGCCCACTGGTTCGGCACGTCCTGCAGCGGCAGGCACACGAGGTCCTTCTCCATCTGCTTCTGCGCCTTGACGTAGATCTCCGCGCGCTTCTTCGGGTCGCGCTCCACCCGCCCCGCGTGGAGGAGGTCGTCGATCGCCTTGTAGTGGGCGAAGTTCGTCCCCTTGTTGCCCGTGGCCGGGTCGGGGATCTCCTTGGAGTCGAAGAACAGAGACAGCCACGCGTCCGCGTCCGTGATGCGCGTGCCGCCGTAGAGCACGAACGGGTTCAGGTTCTTCCGGATGTTCTCGTGGAAGGTGGCGTGCTCGACGACCTGCAGCTCGACGTTGATGCCGACCTTCTTGAGCTGCTCCTGCGCGAGCGTCATCACCTTGGGATAGAAGAACGACTTGCTGATGAAGTAGTTCTTGATCGTGAACCCGTTCGGGTACCCCGCCTCGGCGAGGAGCTTCTTCGCCTTGTCCGGGTCGTACTCGGGGAACGTCATCGGGATGTGGCCGAAGTAGCCGGGCGGCACGCAGCTCGACGCCAGCCGCGCGAGGCCGCCGGGATACATCGTCTCCTTGATGGCCTTGCGGTCGATCGCGTGCATGAAGGCGCGGCGCACGCGGATGTCGTCGAACGGCTTGTGGGTGATGTCGACGTAGAAGCGCTCCTGCCCGCCCGGCCCGCGCCGGTCGATGATCGCGCCCATCTTCTTCACCTGGTCGGCGAAGTCCGCGGTGACCGCTTCCGGATACAGCATGTCGAACGTGCCCTTCTCGAGGCCGATCAGCTTGGTGGAGTCTTCCGGCACGTCGAACCAGTGGACCTCGTCGATCTGCGGGCGGCCGCCGACGAACTTGTCGAAGGCCTTCATCACGATCTTCTCGCGCGGCGAGTGGCGCTCGAAGTAGAAGGGGCCCGTCCCGATCGGGTTCCACTTGAACTTCTCGGGGTAGAGGCCGCCTTCTTCGACACGATGTAGCCCTGCTGGTAGCCGACCATGCGCAGGAGAAAGATCGCGTCGAACGCCTTGAGCGCGATCTGGATCGTGTACGGGTTGACGATCTCCATCGACTTGATGACGTCGAGGTTCACGCCGTAGCGCGTGCCCGGCGTCTTGTTGATCTGCCGCTCGAAGCTGAACTTCACGTCCTCGGCCGTCATCTCGCCGAAGCCCTTGTGGAACTGGACGCCCTTCCTGAGCTTGAACGTCCACACCGTGCCGTCGGGCGAGAGCGTCCACGACTCGGCGAGGTCCGGCTCGACTTCCGCCGTCGTGACCCTGCCGTCCTTGATCGCGAAGCGCGTGAGCCCGCGGAACATGAAGCGCGTGATCGCCTGCGACTGGCCGAGCGTGCTCGAGTGCGGATCGAGCGTGTCGGGCTCCTTGGCGGCGATGTTCAGAGCTTTCTTGCGCTGCGCCTCCGCCGGGTGCGGCCCGGCGACGAGGACGAGCGTGAGCACGGCGAGGACCGAGATCAGAAGCGCGCATCGGACACGAAGCGGCATGGGGGTCTCCCCTCGTTTGCGTACGCGTCGAGAGCGACGGCTACCGAACCCTCTCAGGGTGCGCGGAAGAATACGCGAGGAAACGCGGCCTGACAAGTTTCGACGGTTGGCCGCCAGGGGTTGCCGCCGGTCAAAAGAGGGGGCTGTTCGACTCCAGGCCGAGGGTGGTGCGGCCGACGGCCTCGTAGTTCACGACCTGCAGCTGGTTGTGGCGGGTCACGACCTCGGCGTCGCGCGCGTAGCGCTCGAGCGGGCTCGACATGAAGATCGACGTGGTGCCGGCGGCCTTGCAGACCATGTGCGTGGCGGTCGCGGCGCTCTGCGCGGCGTGGGTCATCGCGAGGCGGAGATCCGCGCGCTGCTTCTCGGTCACGAGCTCCTTCGCGAGCACGGTGTGCCACATCTCCTCGACGACGTCGAAGAGCAGCGCGCGACCGGAGCGCAGGATCGCCTCCGCCTTGCCGACCTCCGACTGCACCGTCGGACGATCGCGCAGCAGGTCGGAGGAGCCGCGCGGGATCTTCACCTGCGCGAGCTCCGCGAACGTGTCGAGCGCGGCGCGCGCGACGCCGAGGCCGACGCAGCAGAAGCCGCAGCCCGCGAGGTCGAAGCCGTGCATGCGATTCATCGGCCCGGTGACGCGCGCGCGCCGCTCCGCCGCCGAGAACGTGTGCTCCTCGGGCACGAAGAGATCCTCGACCTCGATGTCGTGGCTCCCCGTCCCGCGCATCCCGCTCACGTTCCAGGTGTCGATGATCCGCGCCTTCTCCTTCGGGTGGAAGAACGCGATCCGCACGTCCTGGTCGCCGTTCGGCCGGCGGCGCGGCTCGTCCCCGTCGAAGACCTTGCAGGCGCCGTGCAGCGCGGAGGAATGCATGCAGCCGCTCGCGAAGAACCAGTGGCCGGTGACGCGGTAGCCGCCGGGCACGGCGACCGCGCGACCGCGCGGGTTCGCGGAGCCCGCCGACACGCCGATCGGGTTGCTGTAGAAGATCTCGCGGCGCACGTGCGGCGCGAGCTGCGCCGCCTGGCGGAACGTGTTGATGCCCATCGCGAGACACCACCCGGCGGAGCCGTCCGCGCGCGCGATCTCCTCGATCACCTGCAGCGTGGTGACGATGTCGGCGCCGAGCCCGCCTTCGGCTTCCGGCACGCCGACCTTGAAGAGGCCGGCCTGCGCGATGTCGAGCACGAGGTCCTTCGGCAGCTGGCGCTCGGCTTCGATCTCATCGGCGCGGGCGCGAACACGCGGCGCCAGCGCCCGCGCGATCTCGAGCGGCGCGGCCGAGGCTGCCGCGGGGTGGGAGCTCATCGCCCGCCATCCTGCGCCCGCGGCCCCCGCGCGGTCAAGGACGCGCGCGGAAGCTCAGGCGGGCCAGCGATCGAACGGGCCCGTCGCCCGCGCGAGGTCCAGCACGGGGATGCCGGCCGCGCGCGCGGCGGCCGGATCGCGATCGGGAAAGACGTAGCCCCAGTCGACGAGGAAGACGCGCGCGCGCGCGAGGTCGGTCGCGTGCCGGCGAAGATCGAGCAGCGTCGCGAGCCGGTCCTCCACGAACCACAGATCGGACGCGGCGACTCCGTGCATGACGAGCAGCTCGCGCATGACCTCCCACTTCTCGCGCTTCGGCTCCGACCGGCCGATCACGAAGTCGGGCGGGATCGGCACGGTTTGCCACGCGAGCAGCGCCTCGAGGAACGGCTTGCCCTTCGTGGACAGGATGTAGACGAGCTGCTCGCCGGCGAGGAGCGCGCGGAGCCACTCCGCGATGCCCGGGTAGAACCGGTGGCGCGTGAGCCAGTCACGCGGGTTCGTCGCCATCCAGCGGGCGCGCACCTCGTCGAACGTGGTCGCGATCGGACCGCGCGCGAGAGCGTGCGCGCGGAGATACGCGTCGCGCGCCGCCGCCCAGCGCGTGACGTCGCGCAGCCCCGCGTCGGCGGCCGCGTCCTGCTCGAGCAGCAGGCCGTAGAGCGCCACCATCTCCCAGCCGGATTCGATCGCCGGTCGCAGCGCGGCGAAGCGCGTGTGGAGCTCGGCGCGGCGATCCGGCGGAGCGTCACGCCCGCTGAGCTCGGCGAGCGTGCGGCGCGAGGTCTCGACCATCTCGTCGATGCCGTCGCAGACGACACCGTCGAAATCGAGGACGAGGAGGCCGGGCTTCATGCCCGGATTATGCGGTCTTCAGCGCGCCGGCGACGACTCGCGTGACGTCGTCCAGCGAGAAGGGCTTGGCGAGGACGAACTTGAGGTCGTAGCGGCGCGCCTCGCTCGCGTCGACCTGCTCGCCCCATCCCGTCACCATGCCGAGCGCCATGCGCGGATGCGCGCTCCGCACCGCGGCCACGAGCTCCCACCCCGACATCTCCGGCATCGACAGGTCGGTGATCACGAGATCGAACCGGTCGGTCTTGCAGATCGCGAGCCCGGCCGTTCCGCTCGCGGCCTGCGCCACCGTGTGGCCGGTCTCCACGAGCATGTCGGCGAGCACCTGGCGGACCGTCTCGTCGTCGTCGATGACGAGCACGCGCGCCCGCGCCGCCTTCTGCTCCGCGACCGTGATTCCGGGCTCGTCGGGCGGGGCCGACGGAATCGGCAGCTTCACGCGCAGGCACGTGCCCACGCCCGGTATGCTGTCGACCGTGATGGTGCCGCCGGACGAGCTCACGATGCCCCAGCTCACCGAGAGGCCGAGACCGCTGCCCTTCGGGCCCTTCGTCGTGAAGAACGGCTCGAAGATGCGCGCGCTCACGTCCGGCGTCATGCCGGCGCCCGTGTCCTCGACCTCCACGCTCGCCGTCTGCGCATCCGCGGCGAGACGGAACGCGCAGTGGCCGCCTTCGGGCATCGCGTCGAGCGCGTTGTTCAAGAGGTTCGTGAAGACCTCGCGCAGCTCGTCGGCGTGGCCCGCGACGGCCGGCGCGTCGCCGTCCACCGCCACGTCGTACCGGATGCCGAGACGCTGCGCCTCGTCCTTCCAGCGCACGCGCGTGAGCTGCACCACCTCGCGCACCACGTCGCCCAGCGCCACCAGCCCCGGCGGCCGCGCGCGCCGCGTGCCCGTGAAGTTCTGGATGCGGCGCACGGTCGCGGCGCCCGTGCTCGCCGCGCGGCGCACGTCGTCGAGCCCGCGCACCACCGCCGGATCGTCGGTCTTCTTGAGCAGGAGCTCGGTGCGCCCGACGATCACGGCCAGCATGTTGTTGAAGTCGTGCGCCACGCCGGCCGCCATCTCGCCGAGCGCGCGCAGGCGCTCGTTCTGGACGAGCGCGGCCTGGCTCTTCGCGAGCTGATCGAGCGCGGTGCGCATGCCCTGGTAGAGCGTCGCGTTCTTGATCGCGGCGCCCGCGTAGTCGGCGAGACGGCGCAGGATCGCCTCGTCGTGATCGGTGAACGGGCGCGACGAGCGGTTGGCCACGTACATCACGCCGTGCGTCTCGTCCTGGGTCCGGATCGGC
>Ga0233424_10003304_pt1 | contig 10541 bp, 8 predicted proteins | sample Watercolumn_Towu_FD_181011 | JGI IMG/M metagenome (GOLD analysis project Ga0233424, IMG submission 181011) | Freshwater microbial communities from Lake Towuti, South Sulawesi, Indonesia - Watercolumn_Towuti2014_125_MG | ecosystem: Environmental > Aquatic > Freshwater > Lake | place: Indonesia... | reverse complement strand
AAGCGCAAACATATGGTTAGGGGATGTGCCGCGATCTTGACGAACCGCGCGCGTTCGCCTTTGACCTGGCGCGGACGCGAAAGGGGCATCATGCGCATTCTGACCTGGCTGGCAGCGATCGTTCTGGCGTGGTGCGGGGCACCTCAGGGTCTGGCGCAGGTGACCATGCCCGACGGATCGGTCATTGCCAAAGACCGGATCGATTCCGCAGCAGCCGCTTGCAAGGCGGGCAAGGCCGATGCCTGTCTGGTGCGCGGCCTTGCGCTGGAACGTGGCATCGGTGAACCCATCGAGATCAATCTCGCGGCCGCCGCTTTCCGCAGCGCTTGCGAGGGCGGGATGGGCATGGGGTGCGAAAAGGAGGCCGATATTGCCGCACGGCGGCACGACAAGCGCCAGGACCTGAGGCTAGCCGCCGAACGCTGGGGCAAGGCGCGCACCACGTTCACCACGGGCTGCGAGGCCGGCAACCCGCTTGCCTGCCATCGCCTGGCGGACATGCTGGCCAACAACAGCGCGATGATCGACAAGCCCCGCGCGGTGACACTGCTCGCCAAAGCCTGTTTCGACCTGAGATTTGGCCCTTCCTGCATCGCGGGCAGCGCGCTGACCGGGCTGTCCACATCTGCGGTGCGCGATCCGGCTCTGGCCACGCGGTTCGAGGCTGCCGTCGATCCGGCCCTTACGAGCGCTTGTGACGAGGACCGGGTCGGGGCATGCGCGATGCTCGGCGAATGGCTGCTCGGCCGACTTGGCCCCAAGGACACCGCACGCATCGCCATGCTTGCCGAAAAGGCGTGCAGCGGCGGCGCCGTGCACGGCTGCGCACTGGCGGCCGATCTCGTCCGCCGCACCGATAGCAGCGCCGAGGGCTGGGACAGACGATATGCCTATCTCGATCGTGCCTGCGCGATCCAGTTCGGCTATTGCAGCGGCCTGGCCGATCTGATGCGGGCCGCGCCGCCGATCCGATCGGTCGATAGCGGCCTCATCTTCCTAGCCGATATCAAGGCCTGTCTCGCCGAAGCCGAAGAGCATTGCTGGCGGCTGTACGAGCCCGCTGCCAGGCTGAGCGCCACCGAGCTCGCCCAACTCGTCGATACATTCGATCAGGCCTGTCTCAATCTGCCCAGACCCAGCGCCGAAATCTGCGCGTCTGCCGCCAGCAACCATCTCGAGCGCGCCGAAGCCGTTCCTGCCAGCGCTGCGACCGATCGGGCGACGGCGGGCCGCCTGTATCAGCGCGCGCTGGAACTGCCGGAGGAAGCCGAGGACAATCCGACCGCGCACAGCGAGGCGCGGGCATTCCTGGCAGGCCGCTGAACCTCAGGCCGCGATGCTGCCTTCCGCATCGTCCTCGGCGAGCAGCCAGGCCTCGGCCTCCTTGATGTCGGTAAACATGCGGGCATCGCGCCCCTGGCTGGCGCGCATCAGCTGCATCCGCGCCAGCGATTGCGAGAAGACAAAAGCCAGCTTGCGCGAGCGATAGCGCGGCCCTGCGAGCACGGCACCGAACGCCTGCACGATCTCCTGCGGCTGGATCTTCATGTCGCGCACATCGACCAGGGTCACATGCTCGTTGGGACCGCAGGTCAGCCGCTCATGCGCCGCATTGCGCGCCGCAACGAACCGCTCGACGTCCACAGCCTCGAAAAAGCCTGCGAGATACTGCCGCACCATGTTGGTCGATGGATCGGCTGTGATTCGAAAAATTGCCCCCATATCGGCTGGATATTCCGGGGAAATGAAGATTCGGTAAGCGCTGGAACACGATCGTTCCGGACCGGCTAGGCGTCCGTCGTGAGGCCCTGGACGCCACGTTTCCAGGGCATATGCCACTCGGGCGCGTTCGACTTTGCAAGGCGCGGCAACACACCATCCCTGCCCAGCAGCCAGGCCTCGGCCTCCGCGACCGAATAGAAGAAGCGCGCATCGCGTCCGGATGCGGCGCGCTGCAGCTGCTTGCAGGCCAGCGAATGCGAAACGACAAAGGCAAGCTTGCGCGAACGCAACGGCGGATTGGCCAGCACGGCCTGAAATGCCTGGACGACTTCCTGCTGCTGAATCTTGACATGACGCGCGTCTACCAGCGCCAGATGCTGGTTCGGCCCGCACGTCAGCTGTCCGAAAGCGGCATTGCGGTCAGCGACAAAGCGCTCGACATCCGCTGGTTCGAAGAAACCAGCGAGATACTGCCGGAGAATATTGTTTACCGGATCGACCTCAATTTTGTAAATCGCGTCCATAAATCCGACTTATGCGAGTCGAATGAAGATTTGGTAAGCGCAATTTGTGTGGGATATGACGCTGAACCGCCAAGCTTTATTGCAACTTTTTGCAGATAACAGTCATGCTTAATAAAGCCTCAAGTCGTTCACCGCTTGCCAGGCCGTTTCATCAGTCCCGGTGAGCGCGTCGAGATCGCCCGGCTGCGCACCTGCATCATCCACCCATTCACGCAACGCCGGACCGCCATTGATCACGTCGATCGCCAGCTTCCCGAGCTCGTACTCGTACGGGAAATCGCGCCAGAGCGGGTAATCGGGATAGAGCGCGCGGATCGCCTTGAAGCCCAGCGCCTGGACGCGCCAGGGGCGGAAGGCATGATGATCGTAGAACTGGCCTTCAGCATGAATGTGCACGCCATGGCAGAGCTGGCCGACATGCTTGTGAAAGGTCGGCTCGAACCAGATCTCGCGCAAGGCGCAGCCGGCCAGCCATTCGGGCGCGAGAGCATGCATCTTTCCGATCACGTCGCGTGCGTTGATGTCGGGCGCGCCGAACAGCTCGAGCGGGCGGGTCGTCCCCCTGCCCTCGCTCAGCGTCGTGCCCTCCAGCATCACCGTGCCGGCATAGGCGCGCGCCATGTTGACGTTCGGCGCGTTGGGGCTGGGATTGACCCAGAGCCGGTCGGTCGGCCAGCCAAAGCCCGGCGCGGCCTCGGGCTGCCAGCCGCGCATCGCGACCACGCGATAATCGACATCGAGCCCGTAATGCCGGATGAACCAGTGCCCCATCTCGCCCAGCGTCAGCCCGTGGCGCATCGGCATCGGCCCTGCGCCGACAAAGCTCTCCCAGCCCGTGCGCAGCTTCAGCCCCTCGACTGGGCGTCCGGCGGGATTGGGCCGGTCGAGCACCCAGACCGACTTGCCATGCGCGGCGGCGGCCTCGAGAATGTAGAGCAAGGTCGTGACGAAGGTGTAGATGCGGCAGCCCAGGTCCTGCAGGTCGATCAGGATCACGTCAAAGCTGTCCATCATCGCCGGGGTCGGGCGGCGCACCTCGCCATAGAGGCTGAATACCGGGATACCGTGCACCGGATCGGTGAAATCCGGGCTTTCAACCATATTGTCCTGCTTGTCGCCGCGCAGCCCGTGCTGCGGCCCGAAGGCGGCGGTCAGCTGGATGTCGTCGAGCACGGCCAGGGCATCGAGCGAATGCACCAGATCGGCGGTCACCGAGGCAGGATGCGCGAGCAGCGCGACGCGACGGCCCTTGAGCGGCGCGCGCAGCTCGGGCTCAGCCAGAAGACGATCGATACCGAAGAGCATGGGGGCCTCGCTGCAAGATGATGCGCGCTGTTTAGCCGAGCCGCGCGGCAAAACAATCCGGGTGGTGAAAATCGGGTTTGCCGGACGGATGCGCAAGCGACCAGTAGCTCCTGGCTCCATCGGTGGCTTCGATCACCGCGGTGATCGCCAGCCGCCAGGGCGCGGGGCCGAGCAGCGCGTCGAGCCCGGCGAGCGGGATAGCTGCCTGCCAGAGCCCGCTCTCTCCCGCCATCTGCGGGTCGCTTGGCAAGGCAAGGTCGCGCATCCCCGCACGGTAACCGTCGAACGCATAGGCGGCCCATGCACCCGAGTGCGCGAGGTTGAACTCGGCATAGGCGGGACCGGTGGTCGATCCGATAAATGCCTCGAAGCAGGTGTGCTGCCAGAGGCCATCGGCGCGCCCCTGCGCACGGGCAGGCCAGAGGATGCGATTGCCCGGGTCGGTGACGTGGTAGGCGATGGTGAGCGTCTGATCGTCGGACAGAGACCAGTCCGCCGCCAGCGCTGTGCCATCGGGCGCGGGAAAATCGGGATGCGGGTGGAGACGCTGCGACATGCTCAGAGCTTTTCAGACCAACCACCTCCAGTTCAACTGTTTTCGTCAACCCCCCGCAGGCGGGGGGTCCCGCTTTCTTCCTCGATAAGCGAAAATAGCGGGATTCCCGCGTTCGCGGGAATGACGGGGTAGGACCAACCGTATCTTGCGAAGAATCGCGGTGTTGGCGCGCTGGTCTCGCAATGCTAGACTGACGCAAACGTAAAGCGCGCCAAGCGCATCGGGAGAGCATCATGGCGCTGGTCAAGGCCGCCAATCCATCGCAGATCTTCGGGCGCGAGGCGTTTCGCGACCTCACCGCCATATCGCGCTGGAAGGGACTCGCATTGGTCGCGCATGCCTGGATCACGATCGTCGCGCTCGCCTGGGGCGCGGCCTGGATCGGCACCTGGTGGGCCTGGGTGATTGCGATCGTGCTGATCGGCGGACGGCAGCTTGGTCTCGCCATCCTGATGCACGAAGGCGCGCACGGGCTGCTCCACCCGAACCGTGCGGTAAACAACTGGGTCGGGCAATGGGTCACCGGCGTGCCCATGGGCACCGATCTGCACGCCTATCGCACCTATCACCTGACGCACCATCGCTACACGCAACAGCCCGAGGACCCGGACCTTTCGCTCTCCGCGCCCTTCCCCACCACGCGCGCCAGCCTGATGCGCAAGGTCTTCCGCGACCTCACCGGCCAGACCTTCGTCAAGCAGCGCGGCGCGCAGCTGGCGATGGCGATCAAGGGCTTCGGTCCGGGGGCCAAGGAGCAGAACCTGTTCGTCGGCAAGGTGACGCTGCGCTTCCTCGCCGCGCAGGTCGTGCTGCTCGCGCTCTCGTTCGCTACGGGGCTCGGCGCGCTGCCGTATCTCATCTGGCTGATCGCGATGGCGACGACGTTCCAGCTGTACCTGCGCATCCGCAACATCGCCGAACATGCCTGCACGACGACGGGCAGCGAGGACCCATTCACCCATGCGCGCACCACACACGCAAACTGGCTGGAGCGGGCGACGGTCGCGCCCTATTGGGTGAATTTCCACAGCGAGCACCACCTGTTCATGGGCGTGCCCTGCTATAATCTGGCCAAAGCGCACCGCATGCTGGTGGAGGCAGGGCATGCCGGGCGGATGACCATCGCGCCCGGCTATGCTGCGGTGATGCGGCAGGTCGTCAAACCTGCCGCATGACCTGAAGCATCACGCCATTTCGGCGCCCGCCTTTTCGCTGACCATCTCGGCAATCGCCTTGCCGAAGGCGGGCAGATCGTCGGGGCAGCGGCTGGTGATGAGATTGCCGTCGATCGCGACCTCCTGATCGACGAAATTCGCACCGGCGTTCTTGAGGTCGGTGACGATCGACTTGTAGCCGGTAATCGTCTTGCCCTCGGCCAGCCCCGCCTCGACCAGCAGCCAGGGTGCGTGGCACACGGCGGCGACGGGCTTGCCCGCGTCGGCAAAGGCCTTGATCAGCGCCAGCGCCTCGGGATTGACGCGCAGCAGGTCGGGGTTGATCTGGCCGCCGGGCAGCACCAGCGCGTCATACTGCTCGACCCGCGCGCCCGAAAGCGGTGCATCGACGGTCACGCTCTGGCCCCAGTCGTCGCCCTTCCAGCCCTTGATCTCGCCGCTTTCGGGAGAGACGATGGTGACATTGGCGCCCGCACCCTTGAGGTCGTCGCGCGGCTGTAGGAGTTCGGATTCCTCGAAACCGTGCGTGGCGAGGATGCAGATATTGCGGCCGGAAAGATCGGGAAGGCTCATGGGGATTCTCCTTTTGGGGTTTCCCTTCCCCTACGGATGCCCGTCGATGCCGTTCCCTATAGCCATTTCGCCCATTTGAAGCGCACGTACAGGCCGATGCAGATCGTCACCATCGCGCCCACGACCAGAAAATAGCCATAGCGCCATTCCAGCTCTGGCATGTACTTGAAATTCATACCGTAAATACCGGCGATCGCGGTCGGCACCGCCAGGATCGCGGCCCAGGCGGCGAGCTGGCGGGTGATGACGCCTTGGCGCTGCTGCTCGAGCAGGCCGCTGGTTTCGATCACCGAGGTCAGCGTGTCGCGCAGGCCGGCGACGCGATAATCGGCGCGGCGGACATGGTCGTGCAGGTCGCGGAAATAGGGATGGATGTCGGCATCGATCTGCGGCAGCTCGAGGTGCATGCAGCGGTTGGCGACGTCCTGCATCGGGCTCAGCACGCGCTGCAGCCGGAACAGGTCGCGGCGCAGCGAGAAGAGCTGCGCGGTCTCCTGCTTGTTCAGAAACGCATCGAGCGCGCGGTCCTCGATGCCGAGCACCTTGTCCTCGAGCGCATCGATCACCTCGAGATAGCCGTCGACGATGAAATCGAGGATCGCATGCAGCACGAAATCCGCGCCGCGCTTCAGCAGCCGTGGTGTCGCCTCCAGCTTGTGGCGTACCGGGCTGTGATCGCGCAGCGATCCGTGCCGCACGGTGACGATGAACTGGCGGCCCATGAAGATCGCGGTATTGCCATAGGTGATCGCGGTGTTGCTGTCGCTCTCGTCGAGATGCACGGTGCGCGCCACCGCGAACAGATGCTCGCCATAAGGCTCGATCTTGGGCAGGTGCCGCCGGTCGAGCGCGTCTTCCACCGCCAGCGGGTGCAGCCCCAGCTGCGACTGGATCGGCATCAGCTCGGCCTCGCTCGGCTCGTGCAGCCCGATCCACAGCAGGTCCGCCGGGTCGTCGAGCGGCGGCAGCGGCTGGCTCAGGTCGATATCGCGCACCCGCTCCCCATCGCGATAGAGGCGCGCGGCGATGACGGTCACCGGACGAAAGCCCGTGTCAAACCGTCTCTCCCGTCCGCCCCAGCGCTTCCGCGATCAGCTTGCGGGTGTTGGCGATGCCGTAGAGCGCGATGAAGCTGCCCATGCGCGGCCCCTGCTCGCTGCCCAGCAGCGTCTCGTACAGCGCCTTGAACCAGTCGCGCAGGTTGCCGAAGCCATAGGCCTCGTCCTTGCCGATGGCATAGACGATGTTCTGGATATCCTCGGCCGATGCGTTTTCGGGCAGTTCGGCGAGTTCGTTGTCGAGCCGGGTCAGCGCGTCGATCTCGGTCCCTTCGGGCCAGCGGCGCTTGAGCGTCGGGGCGATGAAATCGCGGCCATAGTTCACCGCATTCTCGATCAGCCCGTCGAGCTCCGGATGCGTCTCCGGCGAGACGCCGGGCGCATATTTCTGCACGAAGCCCCAGACCAGATCCTTGTCGTCCATGCCCGGCAGGCTGACGACATTGAGCAGCAGCCCGAAGCTCACCGGCGGGCTGCCTGCGGGAACGTCGCCTGCATGGATATGGTGCGCGGGGTTGCCCAGCCGCTTGTCAGCATCCTGGCCGTGCCAGTTGTCGCGGAACTGGAAATATTCGTCCACCGCGCGCGGGATGACGCCCAGATGCAGCTGCTTGGCCGCCTTGGGCTCGCGGAAGATATAAAAAGCCAGGCTGTTCTCGCTGCCGTAGCGCAGCCATTCCTCGATCGACAGGCCGTTGCCCTTGGACTTCGAGATCTTCTCGCCCTTTTCGTCGAGGAACATCTCGTAGATCATGCCCTCGGGCTTCTGGCCGCCGAGCACGCGGGCGATCTTGCCCGATTGCACGCCGCTATCGGTCAGGTCCTTGCCGTACATCTCGTAATCGACGCCCAGCGCGACCCAGCGCATCGCCCAGTCGACCTTCCATTGCAGCTTCGCACCGCCCGAGAGCACCGATTGCTCGATCGTCTCGCCCTCGTCGGTGAAGCGCACGATCCCGGCCTCGGCATCGACCACCTCGACCGGCACCTGCAACACCACGCCCGACTTGGCGCTGATCGGCATGATCGGCGAATAGGTCGCGGCGCGCTCGGCACGCAGCGTCGGCAGCATGATGTCGAGGATCGCCTGATAGTTGCGCAGCACCCCGCGCAGCGCCTCGTCGAACGCGCCGCTGCGATAACGCTCGGTCGAGGAGACGAACTCGTAATCGAAGCCGAACTGGTCGAGGAACGCGCGCAGCATCGCGTTGTTGTGATGCGCGAAGCTTTCGAACTTGCCGAACGGATCGGGGATCTGGGTCAGCGGCTTGCCGAGATGCTGGCGCAGCATTTCCGGATTGGGCACGTTGTCGGGCACCTTGCGGAGGCCATCCATGTCGTCGCTGAACGCGACCAGCCGCGTCGGTGCGCCGTCGGTCAGCGTCTCGTAGGCGCGGCGCACCAGGGTCGTGCGGAACACCTCCTGGAACGTGCCGATATGCGGCAGGCCCGATGGGCCATAGCCGGTCTCGAACAGCATCGGCCCCTTCCCCTCGGGCTTGCCATTCGGATAGCGTTTCAGCAACTTGCGCGCTTCCTCGAACGGCCATGCCTTGGATCGCATTGCAGCTTCGCGATACGCGCTCACACGTGTTTCCTTTTCGTTCCGATGTGTCCTATAGGACGGGCAATGATCGCTTCCCTAAACTTTCCAGCCCTGCATGCAAGCCATAGCGCGATCTGGTTCGCGCATCCCGGCGAGCCTGCGGTGCGCATCTCCAAGGGCGAGGCGATCGCCCGCGCGGCCGAGACGCCGCTGATCATGCTCAACGCACCGCTGATCGCGCAGCGGCTGGGCTATCCGGAGCTTTCCGGGCTCGACCTGCTCGAGCTGTTCGCCTTCGTTCACCCCGCGCAGTTCATGGTGCCGACGCCGATGGGGCTGGTACGCGCATTGAAGCTCCCCCTCCCCTTCAGGGGGGAGGGTTGGGGAAGGGGGAACGCGCCCGAGCTGGCGTTGCAGTCCCCTCTCCCAACCCTCTCCCCTGAAGGGGAGAGGGCTGAACAAGGTCTCCCCGAATCCGCCATCCCCGCGCTGCTGCACGCCGCCGCCGAGGCGCTGATCGCGACGCTCGAGCGCCCAGACTGGCCGCAGCGCGAGGGGGCGTGGACCGGATTGCAGGCGCTCGCGCGGTTGCGCTGGCCCTGGGCGGGCGTCGCCTCGCGCCACCTCAAGGCCCCCGAAAAGGCCGAACGCTGGCTGTTCTCGCGCCTGCCCGAATGGGAGGAGCAGGCCCCGCGCCCACAGCCGCGCCAGATCACGCTGGCGGAAAATGACGCCGAGGCGCAGCTCGAGGCGCTGACTGGCGCGGGCGCAGAGCGCCGCGAGGGCCAGCGCCAGTTCGCGCGCACCGCATCGCACATCTTCGCCCCGCGCGAACGCCGCGCCGAACCGCATATGCTGCTCGCCGAGGCGGGCACCGGCATCGGCAAGACGCTGGGCTATCTCGCGCCTGCCTCGCTCTGGTCGCACGGCGCGGGGGGAACGGTGTGGATTTCCACCTATACCAAGGCGCTGCAACGCCAGCTCTCGCGCGAGACCGAGCGCATCTATGCGGGCGAGGCGGAGTTCCGCAAGCGCGTGGTCATCCGTAAGGGGCGCGAGAACTATCTGTGCCTGCTCAACCTCGAGGATGCCTTGCAGGGCGGCTTCCAGAACCGCGCCGCCGTGCTGGCGCAGCTGGTCGCGCGCTGGGCCGCGTACAGCCGCGATGGCGACATGATCGGCGGCGACCTGCCCGGCTGGCTCACCACGCTGTTCCGCCGCGCCGGGGTCACCGCGCTGACCGACCGGCGCGGCGAGTGCGTCTATGCCGGCTGCCCGCATTACCGCAAATGCTTCATCGAACATGCCGCGAGATCGAGCCAGAATGCCGATCTGGTCATCGCCAACCATGCCTTGGTGATGGTCAACGCTGCGCGCGCGCGCGAGCAGCAGGGCCGCCCGACGCGGATCATCTTCGACGAAGGCCATCACCTGCACGATGCCGCCGATTCGATGTTCGCGGTCGCGCTGACCGGGCAGGAAACGGTCGAGATGCGCCGCTGGGTGATGGGGCCGGAAGGCAAGTCGCGCGGCCGCAGGCGCGGGCTTGCCGCACGCCTGTCCGATGTCGCCTCCTATGACGAGGCGGGCGGACGCGCGATCGAAGCGGCGCGGATCGCCGCCGAGGCGCTGCCCGGTGAAGGCTGGCTGGCGCGCATCCGCGAGGGCGCGCCCTCGGGCGAGATCGAGCAGCTGCTCGCCGCGATCCGCGGCACGGTCTATGCCCGCGACGAAAGCGGCGCAGAGGATGCAGGCTATGGCATGGAGACCGAACTTGCCGAGCTCGACGGTCCGCTGATCGCCGCCGCGATGGAAGCCGCGCGCGCGATCGATGCGCTGCACCAGCCGCTGGTCGCGCTGGGGCGCAGGCTGGAAGTGCTGATCGAGGATCCGCCCGACTGGCTCGACGGCCCGGCGCGCGCGCGGATCGAGGGCGCGCTCGCCTCGCTCGGCTGGCGGATCGACCTGCTCGCCGCCTGGGCCTCGCTGCTCGGGCGGATCGGCGGCCCTGCGGATCCCGATTTCGTCGACTGGCTGGCGCTCGACCGAGTCGAGGGGCGCGAGTACGACATGGGGCTGCAC
>Ga0233424_10003302_pt1 | contig 10551 bp, 11 predicted proteins | sample Watercolumn_Towu_FD_181011 | JGI IMG/M metagenome (GOLD analysis project Ga0233424, IMG submission 181011) | Freshwater microbial communities from Lake Towuti, South Sulawesi, Indonesia - Watercolumn_Towuti2014_125_MG | ecosystem: Environmental > Aquatic > Freshwater > Lake | place: Indonesia... | reverse complement strand
CACGAAATTGATTTTTGTCTAGAGTTTATAGGCGTCTCAAATCAATTTCGTGGCAAGGGGATTTCGAGAGACCTCATTAAGCTCATCGTAACGAAAATTGGTTCAAACTCACTTTTTTTGACAACGGCGGATCACCGCAATGTGAGTCTTTATGAACACCTCCAATTTGCCTTAGTTGGTAGGCATCGCATTCCAGGTGTCGATATTTTTGCAATGAGAAATGTGGGAAATAAATAGCGGTTTTTAACAATTTCGTTTCTTGACAGTAAAATTCATTCAAACATGTCAATTGTGTATTTGTTCACTTTCTTGTGAAACAAATAAACGGCGACGATCAAGCCCACAAGTTTTAGAAGCACTTCTTTTGTATTTGTTGAGTCGACCAGAGCAAGAGTAACGGCAGCAAGAACGAATTTAAGCGCTTCATCTTGAACACTATCTGTATGCAGGGATTTTTTTATAATCAGCAAAGATTCTTTCCAAGCTTTTCGATACTTTGAAACTAAAACGAGCAGAATGACTAAAACAACGAAAATAATTAAAACTGAAAAAGCTAAATACTCAGGTAAGTCAGAAGGACTGTCTATAAAAGTTAAAGCTGTGAAAAGCAGAATGAACAGAGCATAATTGATCCATATGATTGAAGTGACAATTTGTTTATCTTTTTTATTCATTTTAACAACGTAGAAAACAAAATTTTTTCTTAAAGTTCAAACAATTTTTATAATAAATCTTTGTGAGGACGCTCATCTGATAACATCATAAACAGAATTGAATTATACAGCTCGCGCGGGGGCTCGATTGAAAGAACAATTACTAAAAGCAATCATCTTCGTAAAGATGGTCAATCTGAAGAGCATCTCATACCTCTAAATGACATTTCAGATTGAGACAACTTCTAAACAGCAGATGCTGGCCTCTATCATGCATATTGAATAATGGTGGAGGACTAGAAATGAAAAGAATCGCCTTAAACTTTTTTGGCATTTTATTTTGTTTTATGAGCTTTGGCTGTGACAGACTTTGTAAAAAGAATGTCGAGGATGTAGCCAATGTTCAAAATTTCACAAACCGTCCCCTCTCTCTTTTCGTGTGTAAAGGTCAAACCTACGGCGAGGTTAGTATTTTTGTCCCAGCAAATTCGGATACCAATGAAGTGAGCTTGGGCACTCGCGAAACCTCTGAAGTTCGTGGCGGTCCAACCGCGACTTGCTCTGATGTAAATAGCGAAAAAGCAATCCTAAGAATTTCCTTATCTGAAAAAAGCTTTGGTCAGGTCAAACTGTGTTACGATGAGTTCACTGGAAAGAATGCGGTTGTTGAAGTGTCTCAAAATTGTCCTTCTGGATATTTAGAGCAAACCTCAACGGGGCCTTGTACTAAATAGGCCGCGCTAAATTGGGTTTAGCGATGGCCAGATCAAGGAAGTTAGCAAAATATTTGATTGAGGATTTGAGTGGGTAAGACCATATATTTTTACGGGTTATGTTTAATTGGTCTATTCGCTGTAGGTTTTATTTTTCGCAAGATAATTCGAAAAGATATTTATAACATCAAAATTGATAAAAATGAGTTCGCTGAAATCCAACGAAAGTTTCCCTTATATTTAATGTGCTTAAATCAAACTCATATGGTTTTCCATTTTCTGAAGAACGCCGTTTGAGGTATGTGGCCATGACACGGGCCCAGCAAAATCTGTATTTCGTTTCTCCTAAAGGTTTTTCCGATCCTAATTCTATTTTTTGGGATGAGATCAAAGGCCTAATGCCCTGATTTTTCGCCATCTGCTCAGCCTATCGCAATTCATAAAACTTCGATTTTCGGAATCTAGCTGCGCTCTTTTAAAATTTATTAAAATCCCCCTTGCAGTTTGCTACTGCAAGGGAGATTGATGAATCCATTTTTTTCGTATGCTTTGTAATTTTAGATACTAGTGTTCATAAGTGGGCGGTCAAAGTCATCGCTTTATTTAGTACTTAGATTAGTGAAAGATAAATTAAATTGCACAATTATACAGTTTGCACGGAAAATTGAAGAATATGAAAAGCTACGGTGAGTTAAAAATTCTGAAAGACATACTAATAGAAGAGTGGAATGAAGAGGGTTTCTCTAAGGAGGATGCAATTGAGTTATTTGAAGTCAGCACGGGTAAATCTTTAAGTGTTAAACTAAAAAATGATTTAATTACTGTTTTTTTGGATTGGAATCAGTTTGGAATAGCAAATTTTGTTCAAATAGAAAAGGGCAACTGGCTTTGTTTTGGATACGAACCAAAAGATTCTGAAAAGTACGTTGAGAAATTCATTTTAGACAGATTCAGAAGTGACTTTTGCGATTGAATAAAGTTAATAAGTTAAAATGAAGTCTAGGTTGACTATGTCACAACACCATAGTGCAATTTATAATATGGATCATGTAACTTGTATACAAAGCTTAAAAGATGTAGTTGAGAAATTTTGTCGTGAAAGAGACTGGGATCAATTTCACTCTCCGAAAGATTTGGCCATAGGCGTGTCAACGGAAGCGGCGGAGCTGTTAGAGATTTTTCGTTTCAAGTCTGACCTAGAAATTGAAAAAAAATTGTTAGAATTAGAATTTCGCAAATCGGTCGAAAGTGAATTGGCAGATGTATTTTTCTTTATCTTAAGATTTGCTCAAAAAAATAATTTAGACCTAGCGCAAGCTTTTCAAAATAAAATTAAAGTAAATAATGAGCGATATCCTGTGCTTAAGGCAAAAGGGTCAAATAAAAAGTATAATGAGGAATAGATGATAGTTTATTCTTCAAGCAAATCAGGTTTTTTATCAGACATGGATTCTGGAGATATTGAGAATAAGATTTTGAAGCTCATGGAAAACAAATGTGGCAAAAAAGTCGGTAAAAACGAAGTTTTATCGTGGAAGAACTCGTTGCCTTTTATGGAAAGAGCCTTGAGAGGCACGCATGAGGTGCCAGATGATGCAGGAATTTCAATTGAGTATAATATCCCCAATTCAGCGAAGAGAGTGGATTTTATTATATCTGGACAAGATGCCAACCAAAATGAATCAGTAGTCATTGTCGAATTGAAGCAATGGACCAGCTCCGAGCCTACAAATATGCCGTCTATTGTTAAAGTGAACTTTTCTCATGGTATCAGTAATGCACTTCATCCAAGTTACCAGGCATGGTCTTATGCCAGGCTTATACACGATTATAACCAAGTTGTTCAAGAGGATAGAGTTTTTCTTTCTCCTTGTGCCTACCTTCATAATTATAGAAATGATGGAGTAATAAATGGAGATTTTTACTCTGATGATATTGCAAAAGCTCCTATCTTTTTTAAAGAAGACATCGATAGGCTCAGAGATTTTATAAAAAAGTATATTAAGCACGGGGATAAGAGAAGAGTTTTGTATCGAATAGATAACGGTAAAATTCGTCCTTCAAAACAACTCGCAGATCATATGGTTGGTTTATTAAAAGGAAATGAAGAATTTGTACTTATTGACGAGCAGAAAATTGCATATGAACTTTCGTTAAAGCAAGTCGAAGAAGTTAGTGCTAAAAAAGTTGTGGTTATTATTCAGGGAGGACCTGGTACTGGAAAAACTGTTTTGGCAATAAACCTGCTCGTTGAAGCTACCAAACGAGGTAAGCTGGCTCAATATGTCTCAAAAAATTCCGCACCACGAGAGGTTTATCAGGCCAAGCTAAGTAAAACGATGAAAAAGACTCAAATAGCAAATCTCTTTGTGGGGTCTGGGTCATTTACAAATTCGAAAGAAAATGAATTTGATTTACTAATTGCTGATGAGGCTCATCGGTTGAATGCTAAATCTGGTCTATTTAGAAATTTAGGAGATAATCAAATTAAAGAAATAATTCATGCTGCAAAAACTTCGATTTTTTTGGTTGATGAGGACCAGCGAGTTACAATTCATGACATAGGCCAAAATCAGCATATTTTGGATTTTGCAAAACAGCAGCAAGCAGTGGTTATTGAATTGGAGCTGGCATCGCAATTTAGGTGTAATGGTTCTGATGGATATTTAGCTTGGCTAGATAATGCTTTAGATATTCGCACGACAGCAAATTTTTTCTTTTCGCAAGCAGAATATGATTTTCGCGTTTTTGATAATCCGAACAACCTGTTTAAGGAAATTAAATCTAAGAATCAAAATAATAAAGCTAGAATAGTTGCAGGATATTGTTGGGATTGGGTTTCAAAAAATGACAATTCAAAATACGACGTTGTATTCCCTGATTTTCAATTTCAAATGAAATGGAATTTGTCTGATAATGTAATGTTATGGATAATGAAGGAGGATTCAATCGATGAAATTGGATGTATTCATACTTGTCAGGGGTTGGAATTAGATTATGTTGGAGTCATTTTGGGCCCTGACTTTCTCATACGAAATGGAAAAGTTGTTACCAACTTTAAATCTAGAGCTAAGACGGATCAATCTCTGAAAGGCATTAATAAGATTTGGAAAGAGGATCCAGATAGAGCTGCGGCTATCGCTGATAGAATTATTAAGAATACCTATCGAACTTTAATGACCCGAGGTATGAAGGGTTGTTATATATTTAGCAATGACAAAGAAACGAGAGATTACTTTGCTTCGTTTCTTGATGGAGATTAGCATCCTTAGGATTCTTTTTTTACAGATCTTTATCTTTATTCACCTTCTGCCCCCGCCCAACTCCTTTTTTGCCTGATCAGCAAGCCTCCTCTCCATCAAATTTCGTGCACTGAATTTGCAAGGATCAAAAATGCGACTGCATTGAAACAAGTTGCAAAAAACAAGGAGGTCTTATGAATACAGAAGAAATGATGGCCGATGCTAGCTCTACAAAAAGAAATCAACCCAAAGAAGGTCCTTTGACAAAAGCTGTTGAGAAACAGACTGCAAAAATTCCTTCAATCGCTTATTTGGCCATGGCTGGTGGAGCTATAGCGGTGTCGTTGGATCTGGTAAGATGTTCGCCTCGTAAAAAGCGAACATCTGCCAACTCTTCTCCCTATTGATATAAATCGAACTCTTTAAAAGTGAGCCTGACCTTCGTGAATAAGTTCATCATTCAGCATAATTTTATATTTGATCGGAAAAGCTTTCGAAAGCATAGCGCTGACTCCGCAATATTTAGTCTGCGAGAGTTCGACCGCTTCAATAAAGACCTCTTTTGTGACAGAGCCTTTGGCTGTAAAGGTCAATAGAGCTTGGGTGAAAACATTCGGGTGTCCACCTGAAGAAGTCTCTATATCGACCTGCACTCCAAAGGAGTCGGGTGTTTGCTTATGTTTCTTAAAAAGAGCCACAACATCCATAGCTGTGCATCCGGCTAAACCTGCACCAACTAATTCTTTCGGAGTCATAGCTGAGCCTTGTCCCAAGGGAGCTTTTGCGTCCATAAGAGTGGTATTGTCACCAGCTTGGCTTGTGAACTTCATTGAACCGTTCCAATTTAAATCAATTTTCATACTTGATCCTTTGTTAAATTTAATATATGATAAATTTATAATATGTCAATATTAATATATAATGAGTTGAAAATATGAGTAAAAAACAACCCCTCTCAGTATCAGTTGTTAAAATGGAAAAGTCCTGTGAAGACGTTAGTGACATATTAAAGTCGATGGCTCATCCTCGTCGACTGATGATTTTGGGTCATCTTCTGGCTGGCCAAAAGACAGTGAGCGAACTCGTTGATCTTTGTGGTATTTCGCAGTCGCAAATGTCTCATTTTCTAATGCGCTTAAGCTATGAAGGATTGGTTCAGTGCGAAAAAGAGGGGCGCTTTCGCGTTTACTCAATCGCTGATCAGCGTTTGAAAAAGTTAATAGAAACGATACAAAAAGAATATTGCGGTTAAAAAATAATGAGTGAGCTTGGGCTCAGAGGTTGTCTATGCGGGTGCTTAGAGTGGCAGTGCTTTGGTTTTTTTCAGTGATTTTTGTTGTCAATGCTTCGTCGCAAGAAGTGTCTTTGGCCGAGGTGTGGTCTGCAATTCAAAAAGTCTCTCCGTCTCAAGAAGCTGCAAGGCTCGAAGAGCAATATATAAATGAAGTTCAGCAAAGGGCCTCTCGCCATTGGTGGCCGCGATTGTACGTGGATGCGCGCTCGTATAAAACAAATGATCCAGGCGCCTCCTTCTTTGGACTCTTGGCACAAAGAGAGGTGCGACAAAGTGATTTTGATCCCAACTCATTAAATCATCCAGATTCGTCGACCCTCACACGCGGGGCTTTGGGTATTGATCTTGCTTTGTATGAAGGTCATTTTAAAATAAATCAACTCTCTCTTCTTGATCATTCACTCAAGGCTCAGCAATGGACACGCTTGCAAGTTGAACTCGAACAGTACACGCAAGTGAGTTTGGCTTATGGCTCTCTCATTGTTTTGCAAAGCCAATCTGAAAAATTAAGCCGCATAGAAAATGAATTAGCTCAACTAATTAAGAAATATCAAATCGGTCAAAAATCAAATCCCATCGGGTATTCGGGTTTATTGGGAATGAAGTCGTTGGCAAATCGAATCGCTGGTTTGCTTGCGCAATATAAAGCACAAGAAGCTAGTTATTATCAAATGCTTTTAAACATGGGCTTAAAGAAAGAAGTTTGGAAACCTGTACCAACGAAATCTCAGGTCTTCATAGACCAATATCTCAAAATTTCACCTGGCGATACCACTTCAAAAAAAATCAAGGCCGCTCAAGAGGGAGTGCAATCAGCCTATGAGCAAGCTCAAATGGAAAGATCCAGATACTTGCCGCGAGTGGGGGCTTTTGCTGAATCTTATCTTTTCAATGGTCGTCGTGAAACAGCCAATGGATACACCGCCGGTGTTTATTTACAGTGGAACCTCTTTGATCCAAGCGATTTTGGTCGCTATCAAGAAGCTAAAACCAAAGCCTTAACTGCAGAAAAACAGATTCAAGCTTTGCAAGAACAAGAGAGCAGTGATTTTTTTTCAGCTCAAGAAACCAATCGAGCCTTGCGCACAAATTTAAAATTACTTGAAGAAAGTGATCAACTTTTAAAAGAGCAAATGCAGGTCGCCACTAGCTTGTTTAAAAATGGCTCTATCACGGCTTTGCAACTTGTAGAAATTATGAATCGTCGCACCGATTTAATAGCTCAGCAAAATGAACTTGAAATGGGGCTTATCAAGAGCGCCTCGCAAGCGATCACTAAAACTGGGTTTCAGATTCCGTTTGCCGCAGACAAAGGAGAGCGTCAATGAAAACCGAAAAACTAGGTTTTGCCGGTCGCTTGGGACAAACTTTCATTCATTCTAAACTCACTCCTGTGATTGCAATAACCAGTCTTCTCTTGGGATTGATGGCTGTCTATCTGACTCCCAAAGAAGAAGAACCACAAATTTCTGTTCCGATGATTGATATCAGAACTGCGGCTCCGGGATTTTCAGCCGAAGAGACAGAGCGTAAAGTGACCGAGCCCATCGAGAGAGCTGTGTGGGGTTTAGATGGTGTTGAGTATGTTTACTCAAGCAGTATGGCTCATGGAAGTTTAGTCACAGTTCGTTTCAAAGTGGGTGAGCCTATGGAACCCAGTTTGGTGAAAATTCACCACAAGCTGATGTCCATGCGCAATGAATTGCCAGCTAATACTTTACCCTCTGAAGTGAAATCGTTTTCTATTGATGACGTTCCTTTTTTGGTTCTGACTTTTACATCGCAAAAATTAAATTCCTATGAACTAAGAACCAAGGTAGCCCCTTTGGCTCGTGAGCTTTCAAGCACTCCTGACTTAGCTCGAGTTGAAATTTTAGGAGGTCTAAAGCGTGCGATTCGTGTTGTTGCGGATTCGCAAAAAATGCAATTGCATGGAGTCTCTTTGTTAAGCTTGGCCGAAGCCTTGAAAAGCAATGATGCCTTGGCTCCTGCGGGAAAAAACTGGAGTGACACAGCAGTAGTTGATGTCGAAGTGGGAGGAAGGCTTCGTTCGAAATCTGACGTTGAGCAAATTTCGATTGGGCAACGAGCGGGAAGAGTGGTTTATGTCAAAGACGTAGCTCAGGTGTTAGATGGTCCAGAAGAGGTGATTCGCAGTTCGGTGCTACTAGAGAAAAACTCGGAACCCGAAAAAGCAGTGTCCATTGTCTTTGCAAAAAGAAAGGGAACCAACGTTGTCACTCTCTCTCGGCAACTTTTAGAACGAGCGCATGTCTTTTTAAAAGAATCTTCTCAAACTGATATTAAAATGTCGGTGGTCAGAGATTATGGTTCTACAGCGGCGGATAAATCGAATGAATTGATTGAACATCTGCTTTTAGCGACCTTATCAGTTGCTGTGTTGATTGCGATTTTCATGGGAATCAGAGCTTCACTCTTAGTGGCGATAGCGATTCCTGTGACTTTGGCACTGACTTTAGCCATCTATTATTTTATGGGTTATACATTAAATCGAGTGACTCTCTTTGCGCTGATTTTTTCAATAGGCATCTTAGTAGATGATGCCATTGTCGTCGTTGAAAATATTGAGCGCCATTTGAAAGAAAATTTTAAAGAGGGTTTAGTTAAAGCAACTATTAAAGCCGTGAATGAAGTGGGAAATCCTACAATCTTAGCGACCTTTACAGTGATTGCGGCCATTTTGCCCATGGCCTTTGTGCGCGGTCTGATGGGGCCCTATATGAAACCGATCCCTGTCGGAGCCAGCTTTGCTATGATATTATCTTTGTTTGTGGCATTTATAATCACTCCATGGGCCGCTGTTAAACTCTTAAAGGGGCATTCTCACGAGCCAAGCTCATCGTCTTCATCTTCTGAGTCTATGGGGCGCTTGGATCGTCTTTATAAAAAAATTATGCAAGCCTTGCTTGGAACAAAAGCTTCAGCTCTTTCTTTTGGAGTTTTTATCCTCACCCTTTTGTTTTTGGCGAGTGGGTTGATTTATTTTAAAGCGGTGAAGGTAAAGATGTTACCTTTTGATAATAAACAAGAGTTTCAAGTCCTCATCGATTATCCCACCGATACACCTTTGCATAAAGGTGAAGCGTGGTCGAAAGAGTTAGCTCAAGAGATTTTGAAAAACAAAGAAGTTGAAGCTGTCCAAGTTTTTGCTGGAGAACCCGCGCCCTTTTCTTTTTCAGGAATGGTTAAACACACATTTTTGAGAAAGCATGATTATCAAAATGATTTGCAAGTTGTGCTCACAGAAAAAGACCAAAGAAAAATTTCAAGTCATGAAATCATCGAAAGCTTGCGGCCACTGATTAAAAAATTTGGTGAAGAAAAAAAGGCTATGACCAAAGTTTTAGAGATTCCTCCGGGACCTCCAGTCTTAGCTACTATGATGGCTGAGGTTTATGGGCCCAATGCTGAAACTCGAAACAAGGTCGCCCGTGAAATCGAGCAAGTGTTCGCTCGTGAAGCGAGCGTGGTGGATCTTGATACCACCTTGCGATTGGGCCGTCCTCGTCAGTGGTATGAGTATGATCAGATTCAAGGAGGAAAGCTTGGGACCCAGGCCAGCGATTTGATGGCTCTCGGGCGGCTTGTTTTTTCAGAAACTCCAATAACAACTTTATCAACTATAAATTCTCCAGAAGAGGTGAGTGTCGATCTTTCGCTTCAATCCACCTCGCGTTCGGGCCATCGTCCCTTTGCTCAATTGCAGGTGCCCTCGTTTCAAAGCGGAGTGATTGAATCCGATCAGGCCTTGAAGCCTCCACAAAATTTAGAGAATCAAGTTCTTTATCGAAAGAATTTAAAGCCCGTATCCTACGTGATGAGTGAGCTGTCAGGAAGTGAAGAGGCCCCGGTCTATGGAATTTTAAAGCTAGCTCCGCAAATCAATTATCCATTGCAAACCGCAGAGGTCCCTTGGAATACAGTTTCACCGGTTGTAAAATGGGATGGCGAATGGTTTATCACTTACGAAGTTTTTCGAGACCTAGGAGGGGCTTTTGCTGTAGTGATGATTTTAATTTATATTTTAGTTTTGGGTTGGTTTCGCAGTTTTACAGTGCCATTGATCATAATGGCTCCGATTCCTATTTCATTGATTGGTATTTTACCTGGTCACGCTCTGTTGGGATCTTATTTTACTGCCACTTCAATGATTGGCTTTATTGCGGGAGCTGGAATTATAGTTCGCAACTCCATTATTCTTGTTGATTTTATTGAACATCAGTTAAGTCTTGGCATGCCTTTAAAAGAGGCCGTGATCAGTGCTGGTGTATTGCGATTTCGGCCCATGCTACTAACGGCTGCTGCCGTAGTTGTTGGTAGTTCAGTGATGTTAGCTGATCCTATTTTTCAAGGCCTAGCTGTTAGTTTGATTTTCGGAGAGATCGCCGCCACCATCTTGAGTCGATTTGCAGTGCCAGCTCTTTACTATTGGTTGGTCGGCTCGTCACGAGCAAATGAAATTAGCTCTCAACTGAATGAATAAGGAGTTTTTATGACCATTGAAAATAAAATTCGCGCCTTTGCAGGAACTTTTATTTTGCTGAGTTTATTATTGGCTCACTACCATTCATCGCAATGGTTGTGGTTCACTGCTTTTGTAGGAGCCAATTTATTGCAATCAAGCATGA
>Ga0233424_10003300_pt1 | contig 10554 bp, 9 predicted proteins | sample Watercolumn_Towu_FD_181011 | JGI IMG/M metagenome (GOLD analysis project Ga0233424, IMG submission 181011) | Freshwater microbial communities from Lake Towuti, South Sulawesi, Indonesia - Watercolumn_Towuti2014_125_MG | ecosystem: Environmental > Aquatic > Freshwater > Lake | place: Indonesia... | reverse complement strand
GCTCGTGCCCTGGCCTATGCCCATGCCCACGGTGTGGTGCACCGCGACATCAAGCCCAGCAATGTGATGTACGAGCCCGCCTCGGGCTCGCTCAAGATCATGGACTTTGGCGTGGCCCGCCTGGCCGACGGCAGCCGCACGCGTACCGGCCTGGTCCTGGGCACGCCGTCCTTCATGTCGCCCGAGCAGCTGGCGGGTCTGCATGTGGATGGGCGCAGTGATCTCTACTCACTGGGCGTGATGCTCTACCAGCTGCTCACGGGGCGCCTGCCGCATCAAGCCGACTCCATGGCGGCGCTGATGCAGCAGATTGCCAGACAGGCTCCGCCGGATGTGCGGCATTACCGTCCCGGCCTGCCCGAGTCCCTGGCCTTGGTGCTTGCTCTGGCCCTGGAGAAGCGACCCGAGCTGCGTTATGCCGGTGGTGAGGCCATGGCCGAGGATTTGGATGCCGTGCTGGCCCAGATGGGGGCTGCGTGGCAAGACCCGGCACCAGCCGCTCAGGATTTCACGCCTGGAGCCCCCTTCGATCGGACCGCGCGACTTGATCGTGGTGAACCGGGGCACAATGCCTGAGCTCGTCGTTCCGACCAACTATCTCAGCCCATGACCGTGGAGATCTACAGCGCTACCGATGTTGGCCGCGCCCGCGACAACAATGAGGACTCGGTGGCCGTGGAGGCGGACGTGGGTCTGGCTGTGCTGGCCGATGGCATGGGCGGCTACAACGCCGGCGAGGTGGCCAGCCAGATGCTGACCAGCTTCATCAAGGCCGAGCTGGGCCGCTGGCTCAAGGAAACGGGCGGCAAGGCCGGACCGGCCGATGTGCGCCGGGCCATGGACATCTGCGTCGACAACGCCAACCGCGCCATCTTCAATGCCGCCAACACCAACCCGCGCTATGCGGGCATGGGCACCACCCTGGTGGTGGCCGTGTTCCGCGAGGATGGACTCCTGCTGGGCCATGTGGGCGACTCACGCGCCTACCGCCTGCGCGGCGGCCAGTTCACCCAGCTTACCCGTGACCATTCCCTGCTTCAGGAACAGCTTGATGCGGGCCTGCTGACGCCCGAAGAGGCGGCCTTTTCTGCCAATCGCAATCTGGTGACCCGCGCCGTGGGTGTGGAAGACACCGTCATGCTGGAGCTGCATCAGCATGAGGTGCAGCCGGGCGATCTCTTCCTGCTCTGCTCCGACGGCCTGTCCGACATGCTGGACGACGATGCCCTGGCACAGTTGTTGATAAACCACCCTTCGCTGTCCGAAGCGGCCCAGGCACTCATTGCCGCCGCCAATGACATGGGCGGCAAGGATAATATTGCGATCGTGCTGGCTCGCGCCGAGGGGCGCGTCAAGCCCGTCAGCCGGACCTGGTGGCCTTTCGGTCGACGCTGAAGGCGCGGCCGGCGCCGTCCGTCCCGGGCGGCACAACAATGAGATAACAGGACTGAGGTCAAGCATGGGCAAACTGGTGGTTTCGCTCGACGGCGTGGTGATCAAGGAGGTGCAGATCACCAAGGACAAGACCACGCTCGGGCGGCGGCCTTACAACGACATCGTCATCGACAATCTGGCGGTCAGCGGCGAACACGCCGTGCTTCAGATGGTGGGTAACGACGTCTTCATCGAAGACCTGAACTCCACCAACGGCACTTACATCAACGGCAAGGCCATCAAGAAGCAGCTGCTCAACAGCAACGATGTCGTCGAGGTCGGCAAGTACAAGATCAAGTTCCTGCTCGAAGACAGTGCCGACTACGAGAAGACCATGATTCTCAAGCCGGGAGCCACGCCCAGTGGCTTCGGCATGCCCTCGGCCTTCGGCCCCCTGGGCACCCCCGCGAGTTCAGCCAGCCCGGCCTCCATCCGGGTGCTGACGGGTGCGGCTGCCGGCCGCGAGGTCAGCCTCACCAAGGTGGTCACCACCGTGGGCAAGCCCGGCGTGCAGGTGGCCTCCATCACCAAGCGGCCCAGCGGCTATGTCTTCGCCCATGTGGAAGGCGGCGCCCGGCCCACGGTGAACGGCGCGCCCTTGACGGGCGAGTCCATCGCCCTCAAGAGCGGCGATGTGATCGAGCTGGCGGGCACGCAGATGCAGTTTGTTCAGCCAGGCTGAGCCTCTGCGGGGCGGAGCCCGCTGCCTGCTGCACCGCGTGCAGCAAGTCACGCTCCGACAGGCTTCTCCCATGAAGTCGGGACAATCTCACGGCATCAGGCTTCGCGCTGGCGGCAGGGCCGCGTAAATTGGGAGCCCTGCTGAACGAGCCCCGGGCTCAAGAAAACGCCGCGCATGAAGATCAGAGTCCTGGGGTGTTCCGGCGCCATCGCCGCCGGTTACAAGACCACCGCCTTTTTGCTGGACGACGATGTGCTCATCGACGCCGGCACCGGCGTGGGCGATCTGGACTTGTCCGCCCTGGCGCGGGTGGACCATGTGCTGCTGAGCCATTCCCATCTTGACCATGTGCTGGGCCTGCCCTTGCTGGCCGACTCGGTGCTGCGCCTGCGGGCCCAGGCCGGCCGCCCACCCATCCAGGTCCATGCCCTGGCGCCCACGCTGGAGGCTCTGCGGCAGCACCTCTTCAACGGCGTGATCTGGCCCGATTTCACCCGCCTGCCCAGCGCCGAGCGACCCGTGCTGACCCTGCAGCCCTTCGAGGTGGGGCAGCGCCTGAACCTGGGCGGCCGCATGATCGAAGTGCTCAGCGCCGCCCACACCGTGCCGGCCTGCGGCTTTGCGGTGGACGCGGGGGCCGACCGGGATCACGCCCATTGGGTCTACACCGGGGATACCGGCCCCAACCCCCTGCTCTGGCAGCGCTTGGCCCAGCTGCGGGTCTCGCATCTGGTCATTGAGACGGCCTTCAGCGACGAGGAGCAGCAGCTCGCCACCATCAGCCGCCACCTTTGCCCCGCGGCGCTGGGCCGTGAACTGGCCCAGCTCCAGGGTGAGCCGCAGATCCACATCACCCATATCAAGCCGGGTGAGGTGGAAGCGGTGATGGCCGAAATTGGGGCTCTTGCCGGCGCGCGCCGCATCGCCGCCCTGCGAGCCGGACAGCTCATCGAGCTGTAAGTCCTTGTTACGAAAGGATTTCGAAGGGACTGACAAATTTTGTCAGCCTGAGCGCCAGGGCAACAAAACGCGCCCGTCGGGTTGACAAAAATGGTCAGCTGCCAACCTCGGGACGCGGGGTGTCCGTGATCTTCATCACGCCGCGGAGCGCTTCACAAGCTGGCACGACCCCTGCATTCGGGGGGGATGTCTCTTCCCCAACCTCTCTTTCCGCAGGAGTCTGACATGAGCATGAAGCGCAAAGTCCAAAAGGGTTTCACCCTGATCGAACTGATGATCGTCGTGGCGATCATCGGCATCCTGGCTGCTGTGGCGATTCCGCAGTACAAGGACTACACCTCCAAGTCCAAGGCCGCCTCGGCGCTGGCCAGTCTGGACTCCTACAAGAAGCACGTCGCCATCTGCGCTCAGGAGAAGGCCTCGCTGGCGGGTTGCGATGCTGGCGCACCGACTTGGGCAACAACTCCCCTGGTGAGCGCCGTGGCCGTTAACGCGACGACGGGTGCGATTACCGCTACCATCCCGGCCAACGCAATGGGTAACACCGCTGAGGGCTCGATCGTTCTGACTCCCACCCTGGGCGACGCTCGTTTGAGCTGGGCAACGACCTCCACGAGCATGCCCACCGCTGTGTCGACGGCTCTGTCCAAGAACAATTCGGGCACCTAATCGGCCCGAAATAGTCGGCGGAGTTATTGTCCGCACACAGGAGGGGGAGCTTGCTCCCCCTCTTTTCTTTTCTCTTCTTTGTGTCCCGGGCATTGCATGCATCGCAGTAGAGCCATCTTCTGTTTGCTTGCTCTCCTACTCGGCTGTGTCGCCGTTTTGCCGGTGCTTGCTTGGCCATCCGTCTTGGCCCATGACATTTCGCGTGTAGCTCAGCAAGTTCTGATGCTGACCATATTGGGGGCCGCGCTCGTCTACTGTCGATTCACGACGTCGCAAGTGCCTGGTGTGGGATGCCCTAGCCTTTGGGGGCTTGTCCTTCTTGGTGCGGTATCCGTGTTGTTTAGCGCCCAGCCAGTTATCGCCATGCGCGAATTCGCTTGGTGGTGTTTTGCCCCATTCGCGGCATGGTGGCTGGGCAGCTGGTTCAAGCCACAGCATGCCGAGTCTCCGTTGACCTTCGCCTGGGCTGGGATCGCGGGCGCTGCTCTTTATGCCGCTCTTGAGTTGCTGCTGGTCGTCTCCGGTCTGGTGTTCGACCGGACCTTGGACTACTGGCAGGTATTCGCCGGCTACGTGAACCCCCGCTTCTTCAATCACGTGCAGACCCTGCTGATTCCCCTGCTGCTGGGGTTGCTGGGATGGTCGGCCGTGCGTGGGCTGTGGCGTGGGTTGGCTGCATTCGCCTTGGTGGCAAACGCCTTCTTTCTGCTGCTGCTGATGGGGCGTGCCACCTTGCTGGCACTCATTGTTGGCCTGCTGTTGGCCCTGCTCTGCTTCGGTCAGGCTGGGCGCGACTATGCGCGGCGATTTGTGCTGGCCTTCGCGGCCGGCGGGGTTCTGTATCTGCTCATCATCGAGTTGCTGCCGCGGCTGTTGAGCATGGAGCCCGTACCGGCTTTTCGCGAGCTGGGCGAGCGGGGCAGCATCGAGGCGCGCTTTTACCTCTGGCGCATTGCCCTGGACATGATTGCCGCCCATCCCTGGCTGGGTGTGGGGCCCATGCACTATGCGAACCAGTTCAACGGTGAGGCGGCCCACCCCCACAACATCTATCTGCAGATCGCGGCGGAGTACGGCCTGCCCTTTTTCCTGATCCTGACCTTTGTGCTGCTGCGCTGGTTCTGGCGCATGACTCAGCGACTGCGTCAGCACCTTTCGCAGACGCCCGATGCCCTGGCGCTGGGCTGTTGGGCCGGCTTGGTGGGCGCACTGGTGGATGGGGCTTTTTCGGGCAATTTTGTGATGCCCTTGTCCCAGCTCTGGATTCTGATCACCGTGATCCTGCTGCTGCAGCGCTTGCCGCAGGGGCCCCCGGCGGACCCGGGGACGACGCGACCCTCTCGGCTGCGTTTGGCCGTCTGGCGCGTGGGGCTGACGCTTTTGCTGCTGGCGCAGCTCTATGTGTTGGTGGATGCGTGGCAGGAGTTCCGCCAGACCCCGGTGCGCATTCAGGGTGCCCAGGAGCCCGTGGGCGCCACGCACTACAGCCCCCGTTTCTGGCGAGACGGCTGGTTCTAGGACGACGATGACCGGAGCCGCGCGGTGAAGCTGCGGCGCCATGCCATCATTCGCCCCCATGCAATCCATGTCTCAAGGGCAGGGCCGCCCGGCCTGGGGGCCGCTGCTGGCCACCGCGCTGCCGCCCCTGCTGGCCTACAACCTGACACCCTCGGCCACTCTCTTCAATCAGCTCTTGGCCCTGGGCGCCTGGGGTGCGGCGCTGCTGCTCTGGCCGGTGGCGTCCGGTGGTCCATCGCTGCGTGGCGGCGGCGCCGCGATGCGTGCCGCGGTGCTGGCGCTGCTGCTGCTGCTGGGCAGCGCCCTGCTGTCGCCCTGGCTCAATGATCTGCCCATGAGCCTGGCTTGGCAGGCCGGCGCCTTGTTGGTGGCGGCCTTGCTGGTGTTGCAGTACGGCGCGCGCGTCGGCCCGGGCTGGAGCGGCTCAGCACCGAGCCTGTGGGCGGGATTCTGCTGGGGCTTGCTGGCGGCGGGCCTGCTGTCCCTGCTCATCGGCGTGATCCAGGTTTTCGCGCCCCAGCTGGCCGACGGCAATCTCATTGCCCGCTCCGGCATCGCCGGTCGGGCCGTGGGCAATCTGCGCCAGCCCAATCATCTGGCCAGCCTGCTGATGTGGGCCTGCGTGGCCGCGGTCTGGTTGTCGGCCGCGGGGCAGCTCGGCCGCCGCAGCCGGCCCTGGCTGCTGCCTGCGCTCTTGTTCGCCCTGGTGTTCGGTGTGGTGCTGAGTGCTTCGCGCACCGGCATGCTGGGCGTGGTGCTGCTGGCGCTGTGGGGCTTGCTCGACCGGCGTCTGCCGCGGGCCGAGCGCTGGGCGCTGATGGCCACGCCCCTGATGCTGGCCCTGAGCTGGGCGGTGCTTTCCGGCTGGTCGCATGCCAGCGGTCAGGCTTTTGGGGCCGAGTCCCGTCTGGCCGAGGGCGCAGGTTCGCCCTCGCGCCTGGCCATCCTGGCCAATGCCTGGACCCTGCTCAAGATGCATCCCTGGACCGGCGTGGGTTGGGGTGAATTCAATCTGGCCTGGACCATGACGCCCTTCCCGGATCGGCCCGTGGCCTTCTTCGATCACACGCACAACATCGTCATGCAGCTGCTGGTGGAGCTGGGCTGGCCCCTGGGGCTGCTGGTGCTGGGCTTGCTGACCTGGGTGCTGTTCGCGGCCTGGCTGGGCAGTCGTCGTGCCCAGGGCGGGGAGCTGGCGCTGATGAGGCGCTGCGCCTTCATGGTGGTGCTGATGATCGGCCTGCACAGCCTGCTCGAGTACCCGCTCTGGTATGCCTACTTCCTGCTGCCCACGCTGTTCGCGCTGGGCGTCTGCCTGGCTCCGGAGCGCGCGCCAGCGACGCGCCCCGCCGTCGGCGCCGGCCTGCTGAGGATGGGCGGTGTGCTGATGCTGACCGGCAGCGCGCTGGCGGTCTGGGACTATCTGCGTGTGGTGGATATCTACATGCCGCCCGCCAAGGCAGCCTCGCTGGAGTCGCGTATCGAGCGAGGGCAGGGCAGTGTGTTCTTTGCGACCCAGGCCGACTATGCGGCTGCCACCACCTGGATCCCGGGCCCCCTGGCCCTGGAGGCGGCTCAGCGCACGGCCCATAACCTCATCGACGTACGCCTGATGATGGCCTGGGCCAAATCGCTGAACGCCAGCGGCGATGTGGAGCGAGCCCGGTATGTGGTGGCGCGCCTGCGCGAGTTCCGCAGCAAGCAGGGTGAGGAATGGCTGCTCGAGTGCGAGGCCCTGCGCGAGGCCGGCATCCGCGATCTGCCCTTCCAGTGCGAGCCGGCGGCGCGCGACTTCGCTTATCGCGAGATGCGCTGAGGCGCGGCGCGCCGCGGCCTAGACCTCGGCGTGCCAGTCCCCGCTCTTGCCGCCCTGCTTCTCCAGCACGCGGATCTGTTCCATCACCATGCCGCGGTCGGCGGCCTTGCACATGTCATAGACAGTGAGCAGGCCGATCTGCACAGCGGTCAGGGCCTCCATCTCCACGCCGGTGCGGCCCAGGGTCTCGACCTGCGCGCTGCAGATCACGGCGCTGGCGACCTCATCCAGCTCAAACTCCACCGCCACCCGGGTGATGGGCAGGGGGTGGCACAGCGGGATCAGATCCGATGTGCGCTTGGCACCCTGGATGGCGGCAATGCGGGCCACGCCCAGTACATCGCCCTTCTTGGCCGAGCCCTGCGCGATCAGGGCCAGGGTGGCCGGCTGCATGCGGATGCGGCCGGCCGCGCGGGCCACGCGATGGGTCTCGGACTTGCCGGCCACGTCCACCATATGGGCCTGGCCCTGGGAGTCAAAATGCGTCAGCGGTGAGCTCATGATGATGGCGGCTGGAAAAAATCGAGCAATCAAAGGTCTGTCATCATAGTGACCTTGTTTTCCGGCTCCGTGCCTCGGGAGTGACGCCCTTGACCCGCATGATGAATCGGCCGCGCCGTCTCGCGGTGGCCCTGGTGGCTGCCCTGAGCCTGTCGGCCACGCCCCTGACGCAGGCCCAAGTCAGTCTGCCGGCTCTGGGGGATTCGGTCTCGCAAGACCTGGATGTGAATGACGAGCGTCGCTTCGGCGATCAGATCATGCGGCAGATCCGTGTCGACCCGGACTATCTGGATGACCCCATGCTGCTCGAATACGTGCAGCGTCTGTGGGCGCCGCTGGTGGCCTCGGGGCGTCAGCTGGGTCATATCGGCGAAGACACCAGCACCCGCTTTGCCTGGGAAACCTTTCTGGTGCGCGACCGCAGCGTCAATGCCTTTGCGCTGCCGGGCGGCTTTGTGGGCGTGCATCTGGGTCTGATCGCCATGACCGGCGCGCCGGACGAGCTGGCCTCGGTGCTGGCGCACGAACTCTCGCACGTCACCCAGCGTCATATCGCCCGCCGCATGGTGGGCGACTCTCGCAACAGCCTGCTGGCCACGGCCGGCATGATCGCCGCCATCCTCGCGGCCTCACGTTCGGGCAATGCCAATGCGGTGCAGGCGGCCATCGTGGGCAGCCAGGCCGCGGCGGCGGCGGCATCGCTGAGCTTCTCGCGCGATATGGAGCGCGAGGCCGACAGTGTGGGCTTCAATCTGATGGGCCATGCAGGCTATGCCCCGGCCGGCATGATGAGCATGTTCGAGCGCATGGAGCAGGCCTATCACCTGATGGATTCGGGGGCCTACCCCTATCTGCGCTCACACCCCCTGACCAGCGAACGCATCGGTGAGGCGCGCTCGCGTCTGGGCGCGGTGGCCCCGGTTCGCCCCCAGGGGCTGGCCGAACATGCCCTGATGGCGGCACGTGCCCGCGTGCTGATGGACGGCCGCGCCGAGATCCTGGCCCAGCAGCAGGGCCTGGACGCGGGCACCCGCGGCAATGCCTATGAGCAGCTGGGCGCACGCTATGCCAGCGCCCTGGCCTCCATCAAGCTGCGCAACTGGCCGCGTGCCGAGACGGCCCTGCAGAGCGCGGAGCAGCTGCTGGAGCTCATCGGCGACGAGGCCCGGGCCCGCCGCGCCTTGCGCCTGCTGCGTGCCGAACTGGCCCAGGCCCAGGAGCAGTCCGATCGTGGCTACGCCGCCCTGGCCCCGCTGGCCAAGGACCGCTCACGTCCGCTGATGATGCAGCGCGCCCAGCTCGCCATCTACGACGCCGATCCGCAAGCGGCGCGCGATGCCGCCGAGGCCTTGCAGACCCATGTGAGCCTCAATCCCCGCGACGCCTTGGCCTGGAATCTGCTGGCCCAGCTGTGGCAGAAGCTGGACCGCCCCCTGCGCTCGGTGCGCGCCCTGGGCGAGGCGAGGGCGGCTCTGGGCGATCTCAATGGTGCCATCGACCGTCTGCGCTCCGGCCTCAACCAGTCGCGCGGACCCCAGGTCGACCAGATCGAGGCGGCCGTCATCGATGCCCGGCTGCGCAGCCTGATCTACGAGCGCCGCCAGCTGCTGGCCGAGCTCTACCCGCGCGGTGCGCCGCCCGGCGCCGAGCTGCCCCTGCGCAGCAGCGCCGCGCCCTGAGCAGGGCGGCGGCGCCGCCGCAACTCAGTCCACCTCGGGGAACAGGCGCTCGATGATCACATCGATGCCCATGCCGCACAGGCTGTAGATCAGGGAGCCGATCAGGGCGGCGCCAAAGCTGGTGACCGCCAGCCCGTCCAGCACCGAGGCGGCGGCCCAGAACATCAGGGCATTGATCACGAAGAGGAAGAGGCCCAGGCTCAGCACCGTGACCGGCAGGGTCAGCAGCACCAGGATTGGGCGCAGCAAGGTGTTGAGCAGGCCCAGCACCAAGGCCGCGATCAGCGCAGCCCCGAAGCTCTTGACCTGCACACCGGGATAGAGACTGGCCACCAGCAGCAGGGCGCCCGCCAGCAGCAGCCAACGCGAGAGGGTCTTGATCATGCGGGAAGCATACAAGCGCTATGCGCACACCATGCCGCTGTTGCGCGCAGTGCACAAGAGTCTGCGCCGCTGAGGGGCACTTGTTGATTACTAATAAGAATAGTTCGCATTAATGTTACTATCTGGCTTGCTGTGAACCCGCAGGCGCCTCAGGCGCTCCAAGCCCGTGACCCAAGCCTCCTCGGCCCTCTTCCAGGCCACTGACGAACCGACCGAGCCCCGCTTCCCGACGCCACCATCGGGCGCAGGCTTTCGCTCGGCGCCGCCCGTGCATGCCGTGCCTCGGGATGAGCTGGGAGCCACCGCGCGGCGCCTGCTCACCGGCGGCGTGCTGTCGGCCCATGTGCTGGGTGTTTGGGCCTTGCTGCAGGTGGATGCGGTGCGCCAGGCCGTGGTGGAGGCCGCGCCCATCATGGTCAGCCTGATCCAGGCGCCCGAGCCGCCCAAGCCCGCCCCGCCGCCGCCGCCCGCGGCCCAGCCCGTCAAGCCGCGCCCGGCGCCCACGCCCGTGATTGCCGCCGCCCCTTCGCCGGCGCCGGCGCCACCGGCCTTCGTGGCTCCCGAGCCGGCACCGGTCCCGACGCCCGTGGCCGCCGTGCCCGCGCCCCCGGCGCCACCCGCCCCGCCGGCACCCGCGGCCCCGGCTGCGCCCAAGCTGGTTCCGCCCAGCGCCGTGCGCTATCTGGTCGAGCCCAAGATGACCGTGCCCCTGCTCTCGCGCCGTCTGGGCGAGCAGGGCCTGGTGCATCTGCGCGTGGTGGTGGATGCCCGGGGCCTGCTCAAGGAGGCTTCCATCAAGAAGTCCTCCGGCTTTGCCCGCCTGGACCAGCAGGCCCTGCAGGACATCCGCAGCGCCCGCTTCGCCCCCTATACCGAGAACGGTCAGCCCATTGAATGGGAGACCACGGCCC
>Ga0233424_10003299_pt1 | contig 10555 bp, 13 predicted proteins | sample Watercolumn_Towu_FD_181011 | JGI IMG/M metagenome (GOLD analysis project Ga0233424, IMG submission 181011) | Freshwater microbial communities from Lake Towuti, South Sulawesi, Indonesia - Watercolumn_Towuti2014_125_MG | ecosystem: Environmental > Aquatic > Freshwater > Lake | place: Indonesia... | reverse complement strand
CCTGCTGAGAGCCGACGTCGGCGTTGGACGGGGTCGAGTTCGACATGGCCGGCATTGTGGCCTGGGAGAATTGCGCCCATGACAGCACAGCCGCTCTGGGACATCTTCTGCCGGGTCATCGACAACCACGGCGACCTGGGCGTGTGCTGGCGCCTGGCGCGGGACCTGGCAGGCCGCGGGCACGCGGTGCGGCTGTGGGTGGACGATGCCTCGGCCCTGGCCTGGATGGCGCCGACACGGCCTGCCGGCATCGAGCTGAAGGCGTGGCCGCAGGGCGATGTCGACCTCACGCCGGGCGAGGTCGTCATCGAGGCCTTCGGCTGCGAACCGCCACCGGCCTTCGTCGCGCGCATGGCGCGCCGCACGCCGGCGCCGCGATGGGTCAACCTGGAATACCTCAGCGCGGAGGATTACGTCGAGCGCAGCCACGGCCTGGCCTCACCGCAGTTCCACGGCCCAGGGGCGGGCCTGACGCGCCATTTCTTCTACCCCGGCTTCACGGCACGCACCGGCGGCCTGCTGCGGGAGCCTGGCCTGATCGACGCCACGCAGGCTTTCGACGGCAGCGCCTGGCTCGCCGAGCGCGGTTGGGCGGCGCGACCGGGCGAGCGGGTGGTGAGCCTCTTCGCCTACGCCAACCCGGCCTTGCCCGCGCTGCTGGATGCGCTGGCTGCGCAGCCGACGCTGCTGCTGGCCTGCCCAGGCCCGCTGCAGGCCCGGGTGAGCGACCGCCCCGGCCTGCGCCACATCGCCCTGCCCTACCTCGCGCAGGACGACTACGACCGCCTCCTCTGGGCCTGCGACCTGAACTTCGTGCGCGGGGAGGATTCCTTCGTGCGGGCGCAATGGGCCGGCAAGCCCTTCGTGTGGCATATCTACCCGCAGCATGACGACGCGCATCACGCCAAGCTCGAAGCCTTCATGACTCGCTCGGGGCTGCCGTCCGACTGGCAGGCCCTGTGGCGGGGGTGGAACGCCATGGCCCCGCTGCCCGCCCGACTGCCTGACCTGGCGCCGGCGAGCGCGCATGCCGCGCGATGGCGTGCCGAATTGGCAGCCCAGCCCGACCTGCTCACGCAGTTGCAGGGCTTCTTAGGGGTTTCCAGCTAGAATGTCGGGCTTTGCCGCGCCAAGCCGGGAGTTTTCGGAGTCTGGTGCGCAGGACCCGATTCAATATCCCCGAGATCAAGCACCATGAAACTCGCACAAGAAATCCGCGCCGGCAACGTGATCATGCAGGGCAAGGACCCGATGGTCGTCCTGAAGACCGAATACAGCCGTGGCGGCAGTGGTGCTGCCACCGTGCGCATCAAGATGAAGAACCTGCTGAACGGCGCTGGCGCCGAGCTGGTCTTCAAGGCTGACGACAAGATGGACCAGATCATCCTCGACAAGAAGGAGTGCACCTACTCCTACTTCGCCGACCCGATGTATGTGTTCATGGACACCGAGTACAACCAGTACGAAGTCGAAGCCGAGAACATGGGCGACGCCATCTCCTACCTGGAAGACGGCATGACTGTGGAAGTGACCTTCTACGACGGCAAGGCCATCTCCGTCGAACTGCCGACCAGCGTCGTGCGCGAGATCGAGACCGAGCCGGCTGTCAAGGGCGACACCTCGGGCAAGGTCATGAAGCCCGCCCGCCTGAAGGGCACCGGCTTCGAGATCGCCGTGCCGCTGTTCGTCGAGAACGGCGACAAGATCGAAATCGACACCCGCACGCACGAGTACCGCAAGCGCGTCTGATCGCAGCTCCGGTCTCATGCAAAACGCCCGCTGCCTCAGCGGGCGTTTTTGTTTTTACAGCGCGTCGTCGCCCAGGTCGGGCACATCCAGCTCGGCGTCGATCTGGCTGTCGAAATCGGCGCTCGCCTTCAGCGGGATCCACGGGCGATCCAGCGGCCGGTAGACGCGGCGCTGCAGGCGCGACAGGCGGTCTGAGCGTTCGATCGCGTGCATCACCTCGTCGGGCGAGATCAGCATCGCGAAGGGGTCAGCCAGATTCGGGGTGGTGGTCAGCATGGTGGGCCTCGTCAGGAGTCGATGGCCTCACTGTAGGCAGACGCCTCCGGGCGCAACAGTCGGCACAGCGCGCTGAGGGCTGTAGGAGTTTTTCCTACACGGCCCTCGCGGCGAGAACTATTTGGCGCCAGACGCGGTTGGTGCCGGCGCAGCAGCCGCCGCCCGGGCCGCGTCAGCCTGCCGCTGGCGCTCCTGCATCGCGCGGCGCAGCTCCTTGGCCATCGCATCACGCCCGCCGCGCACGGCGAAGTCGGCCGCTGTCAGCTCCTGCTCATTGGCGGCGCGCGGTTCGGCGCCGGCCTTCAGCAGCAGGGGCACCAGTTCGCCATTGCCGTAGCGGGCCGCCATCATCAGCGGCGTCGTGCCGTTCTCGGAGCGCGCATTCAGGTCGGCCCCCTGCGCGATCAGGAAGGCCGCCACGCCGTTGTCCGGGCCGCTGCAGGCGTAGTGCAGCGGCGTCCAGCCGGGGCGGTTCACGGCCGCGCCACGCTTCACCAGCGCCTGCACGGCCGGCAAGGAGCCGCGGATGGCCGCGATCATCAAGGGCGTCTCGCCCTGCGCGTTGGCTTCGTCCACCTGGGTGAGCGGCGATGCCAGCAGGCTCTCGATAGCGCGCAGCGACTCCTCCTTGGCCGCGACGAAGAGGGCCTTGCGGCCGCGTGAGTCGGGCTGGTTCGGGTCGACGCCCTTGAGCAGCAGGCTCAGCACGCCGCGGCCGTCGTTCAGCTCGGCGGCGATGACGAGGTCGTCGATGGGCGCCGCGTGCGCTGCGCAGGCGAATGCCAGGCCGAGCCCCGCCCACCAGCGCTTCATCACGCCGCCTCCGGCAGCTTGAACAGCCGCCGCGTGTTCGCGCTCGTCGCGGCCGCGAGTTCCTCGATCGGCAGCCCCACGGCATCCGCCACGGCACGCGCCACATGCGGCACATAGGCCGGCGTGTTGGTCTTGCCGCGGAAGGGCACCGGCGCGAGGTAGGGGCTGTCGGTCTCGATCAGCACGCGGTCCAGCGGCAGCAGCTTGAGCAGGTCGCGCAGGTCCTGCGCGTTCTTGAAGCTGACGATGCCCGAGAAGGAGATGTAGTAACCCCGCTCCACCGCCGCCAGGGCCACTTCGGCGGTCTCGGTGAAGCAATGGAAGACACCCCCCGCCGCCTCGCCACCCTCCTCGTCCAGCACGCGCAGGGTGTCGGCCGCGCTAGAGCGGGTGTGGATCACCATCGGCTTGGCTGCGGCCTTGGCGGCCCGGATGTGGGTGCGGAAGCGCTCACGCTGCCAGGCCATGTCCTCGATGCTGCGGCCGTTCAGCCGGTAGTAGTCGAGGCCGGTCTCGCCGATGGCCACCACGCGCGGCAGCGCCGCCAGGCGCACCAGTTCGGCCACGTCGGGCTCCCGCATGTCTTCGGTATCGGGGTGCACGCCCACCGTCGCCCACAGCACATCGTGCGACTGCGCCAGCGCATGCACCGCCTCGAACTCCTCCATCTGCGTGCAGATGCAGATGGCCTGGTCGACCTGCGCGGCCTTCATGTCGCCCAGGATGGCGGGCAGGTTCTCCTTCAGCCCGGGAAAGCTGAGGTGGCAATGCGAATCGATGAACATCAGAGGGTCTGTGTGGGCTTGCTCGACGAGACCGCCGTGCCCAGGATCTCTTCGATGCGTGCGCGGATCAGGCGGGTCTTTTCGTCGCCGGGGAAGCGCACGCCCACGCCCTGCGTGCGGCCGCCGGAGGCATTGGCCGGCGTGAGCCAGGCCACCTTGCCGGCCACCGGGTAGCGCTGGTTGTCTTCCGGCAAGGCGAGCAGCAGGTAGATGTCTTCGCCGAGCTTGTAGTCGCGCGTGGTGGGCACGAAGAGGCCGCCATCGGTGAACGCCGGGATGTAGGCCGCGTACAGCGCCGACTTCTCGCGGAACACCAACTGGATCACGCTCGGCCGCGCTGCCGAGCTGGCGCCGGCACCGCCCACCGTCGGCAGCGGCAGCGCGCCGCCGAGTTGGCTAGGCTGGAATTGCGTGGAGGAACCGGACTTGGAGTTGGCGTCGCTCATGGCCAGAGTGTATTCAGCGCGCCGCCGCCGCGATGGCCGTGCGGGCCTGCGCCACCAGCGCCTCGATCCACAGGCCTGCGTTCAGCGGGTGATCAGCATGCCTGGCCGCCCGGCGCAGTTCCTTCTCCCAGCCCAGCAGCGGCGCGGGCCGCTTGAGGGCCGGCAGGGACGAGGCGGCAAAGAACTGCCCCGGCTGGCCATGCGCACGGCGCAGCAGGTCGTGGCACAGGCGCTGCAGGGCATCGATGACGCGCGGCGGCGCCCAGTCCGACAGCGCCGCGACCTCGCCCCGCGCCACGCGCTTGGGCAGGGCCTGCCAGGCGGCATCGGTCAAGCCTTCGTTGAACCACTGCAGCGCCTGCTGGGGGCGGCCGCCGGTCGCATCCAGCAGGCCGGCCGCATCGGCCACGCCCTTGCCGGCCAGCCAGGCGAGCGCCGCCGAGCGCTCCGGCAAGGCCAGCGGCACGGGCTGGCAACGGCTGCGGATGGTGGGCAGCAGGCCAGCGCTGTCGTGGCTCGCGAGCACGAAGCGCAGCAGGCCCGCCGGCTCCTCCAGGGTCTTGAGCAGGGCATTCGCCGCGACGCCATTGAGCGCCTCGGCCGGGAAGATGACCGCCACCTTGGCCCGCCCCCGCGCAGACGTGGCCTGCGCGAAGCCCAGCAGCTGGCGCACCGCCTCCACCTTGATCTCGCGGCTGGGCTTGGCCTTGCCGGCCTTGGGCGCCTCGGGCTCCTCGAAGGGCAGGCCCAGCGACTCGCGCGCGGGCGCGTCCAGCGCCTCGGGCATCAGCAGCTGAAAGTCGGGGTGGGTGCCGCTCGCGAACAGCTTGCAGCTCGCGCACTGGCCACAGGCCGGCTCAGCCTCGGCGCGGTTCTCGCACAGCCAGCTCTGCGCCAGCTTCACCGCCAGTTCGAGCTGACCCACGCCGGCCGGCCCTTGCACCAGCAGGGCATGCGAGCGCGCCCGCGCCAGCGCATTGGCCAGCGGCGCCTGCAGCCAGGGGAGATCTGCGTTCATGTGGGGTAGCGGCTGGCCAGCGTGGCCAGCACCTGGGCCGCCACCTGCTCGACCGTGCCGGAGGCGTCGATGCGCACGATGCGCTGCGGCGCCTTGGCGGCCCGGTCGGCATAGGCCGCGCGCACGCGCTCGAAGAAGTCGAGGTCCTGTTGCTCGATGCGATCCGCCTCGCGGGCGCCGGCGCGGCGGGCCGCGGCTTGGGCGCTGGGCAGGTCGAACCACAGCGTCAGCTCCGGCTCGGTGCCCTCCTGGACCCAGTCGGCCAGGGGCTCCAGCACCGACAGCGGCAGCCCGCGGCCGCCGCCCTGGTAGGCGAAGCTCGCATCGGTGAAGCGGTCGCACAGCAGCGTGCGCCCGGCCGCCAGCGCCGGCTTGATGACGGTTTCGACATGGTCGCGCCGGCCGGCGAACATCAGCAGCAGCTCGGTGAGCGAACCCATGGGCTGGCTCAGCACCAGCTCGCGCAGCTGTTCGGCCAGCGGCGTGCCACCGGGTTCGCGGCTGAGCTGCACCTCGGCACCGCGGGCACGGAACCAGTCGGCCACCGCCTGGATGTGGGTGGATTTGCCGGCACCGTCGATGCCTTCGAAAGAGATGAATCTGCCGGTCACTTGCCGCCGCGCTGGTATTTGTTGACCGCGCGATTGTGCGCGGGCAGGTCGTCACTGAACTCGCTGCTGCCGTCGCCGCGCGCCACGAAGTACAGTGCCTTGACGGGCGCCGGGTTGAGCGCTGCCTTCAGGGAGGCTGCGCCGGGCATGGCAATCGGCGTGGGCGGCAGGCCGCCCCGGGTGTAGGTGTTGAAAGGCGTGTCGGCCAGCAGGTCGCGCTTGCGCAGATTGCCGTCGAAGGCCTCGCCCAGGCCATAGATGACGGTGGGATCGGTCTGCAGCGGCATGCCGATGCGCAGTCGATTGATGAACACGGCGGCCACCTTGCTGCGATCGCTCGGCGCGCCCGTCTCCTTCTCGACGATGGAGGCCAGGATCAGTGCCTCCTCGGGCGATCTCAAGGGCAGGCCCGGCGCGCGTTGGTCCCAGGCGGCCGCGAGCCGCTGCTGCATGGCCGCGCGGGCGCGCTTGAGCACCGTCAGGTCGCTGACGCCGCGGCTGTAGGCATAGGTGTCGGGGAAGAAGCGCCCCTCGGGCGCCACGCCGGGCTCGCCCAGGGCCGCCATCACCTCGGCATCCGTCATGGCGGCGGTCTTGGCCTTCAAGGACGGCGCGGTGGCGAGCGCAGCGCGCACCTGGCGCCAGTTCCAGCCTTCGATCAGGCGCAGCTGTTCCAGGATCTGGTCGCCACGCACCATCTTGTCCAGCAGCTCGCGCGGGGTGACACCTGCATGCACCTCGTAGCTTCCGGCCCGGATCTGCTTGGCCTGGCCTGACCATTTGAACCACTGGTAGAGCCACCGGGCATCGGTCTGCACGCCTGCGGCCACCCAGGCGCGCGCCACCTCGGCCGGGTTGGTGCCGGGCTCGATGGACAACTCCACGGACGGCGCAGCCAACGCCAGCGGCGTGCGCAGCCACTGCCACACGGCGCCGGCGGCCAGGCCGACGATCAACAACAAGGCGAGCACCGCTCGCAACAACCACTTCATGCCCTGGGGAGTGCCCGGTACATCGGGCCTGGAGAAAGGGGGCCGATGATAATTCCCGGCATGCCTGATACCTCCCAACTGCGACTCACCGACTGGGGCGTGATCCGCGCGCAAGGCGCCGACGCCGCCAGCTTCCTGCACGGCCAGCTGACCCAGGACTTCGCCCTGCTCGACCGCGACCATGCCCGCCTCGCCGGCTTCTGCACCGCCAAGGGCCGCCTGCTGGCTTCGATGGTGGGCTGGCGCGGGGGCGATGACGAGATCCTGCTGGCCATCCCCGCTGAGACCCTGCCCGCCACGCTCAAGCGCCTGTCGATGTTCGTGCTGCGCGCCAAGTGCAAGTTGAGCGATGCCAGCGGCGAGTTCGCCGTCTACGGCCTGCTCGGCACCCCGGCAGCGCCCGCCTGGCAGCTGCAGCGCGACGGCGCAGCGGTACAGGTCGCCCTGCCCGACGCCGGCCGCGCGCTGCGCATCCAGCCCGCCGCCGACGCGCCGCCCGCCGGGGCGACGCTCACGGCTGAGGCCTGGGCCTGGGCTGAAGCCGAAGCCGGCATGGCCTGGGTGCGTGGCGCCACGGTCGAGGCTTTCGTGCCCCAGATGATCAATTTCGAGGTGCTGGGTGGCGTGAACTTCAAGAAGGGCTGCTACCCGGGCCAGGAAGTCGTCGCGCGCAGCCAGTACCGCGGCACGCTCAAGCGCCGCCTGCAGGTGTTCGAGGCCGAGGCGGTGCCCGCCCTCGGGCAGGAGATCTTCCACAGCGCCGACCCGGAGCAACCGGCGGGCGTCGTGGCCGGCTTCGGCCAGCAAGGCGGGCGTGCGCTGCTGACGGCGGAGATCAAGCTCGCCGCGCTCGAAGGCGGCAGCCTGCACCTGGGCAGCGCGAGCGGCCCGCTGCTGCGGGCACGCGCCCTGCCCTACGAGATCCCGCCGCAGGACTGACCGTGCAGCTCTACGTGTACTACCGGGTCGCGCCGGAACGGGCGGACGAAGCGCTCATCGCCTTCCGCAAGGCGCGCGTGGAAGCCCCCATCGAGCTGCTGCAGCGCCCCGAGCCCGACGCCGAGGGCCGCTGGACCTGGATGGAGGTCTACCCCGAAGGCTGGACGCACCGCGAGCCGCAGGTGGCGGCCGCGATGGCGGCGTGGATCGCGACCGAGCGCAAGGTGGAGCGTTTCGAGATGCTGGGCTGAGCCCGGCTGAGCACGGCTGTACAGGCTCAGAGCGCCCGCACCATCTCCACATGGCCGATGCCGGCCTCCTCGAAAGGCTCGCCGCGGCGCTGGAAGCCCGCACGCAGGTAGAAGTTCTCGGCCGAGAGCTGCGCGTGCAGCAGCACCTCGCGGTAGCCCTGCCGGCGCGCCTCGGCCATCAGCGCGTCCAGCACCTGGCGGCCGATGCGCGTGCCGCGCATGGAGCGCATCACCGCCATGCGGCCGATCTTGGCCACGCCGGGCACGTGCTCCAGCAGCCGGCCGGTGGCCAGCGGCATGCCGAAATGGTTGCGCGCCAGCGCATGCAGGCAGGCGGCGTCGGCGCTGTCCCATTCCATGTCGGCCGGGATGTGCTGCTCCTCCACGAACACCTGCCGGCGGATCGCCGTCGCGGCCTCGCCGAGTTCTTTCCATGGCCCCAAGGCCACGTCCACCACCGGCTTGCCCGCCTCGAAATCCTGGATGACCTGGCGCAGCGCGTCCGGCAGGCGCAGCGGCGTCTGGGTGGCCGGGTCGGCAAAGACATAGATCATCTCGGCCTGCACCAGCATCTGCTCGCCGCGGAAGACGGCGGCGTCCACCATCATGGAGCTGTTGCCGAACTCCCGCACCCGGATGCCGATGTCCAGCCGGTCGTCATACCGGGCCGAGCCGCGGTAGTCGAGCGTGGCGCGGCGCACGTACAGGTCGCCGCCCAGCGCCTTCATCGTGTCGTGATAGGGAATCGCCAGTGCCCGCCAGTAGCCGCTGATGGCGGTGTCGAGGTAGGTCAGGTAGTGCCCGTTGAAGACGATGCCTTGGGCGTCGATCTCGGCCCAGCGCACGCGCAGGGATTCGAGGTGGCGGAAGTCGGTACGTTTCATGGTTGCAGATGGTTCTTGAGCGCCTCGGCGCAGGCATTGAGCGCGGTCAAGGCCTCAGGCACTTGCCGTCCCATCTTGATGAAGTCGTGCGTTACGCCACGGAACAGCTCCAGCTGCACGTTGACGCCCGCCGCGCGCAGCGTGTCGGCATAGGCGATGCCTTCGTCGACCAGCGGGTCGCATTCGGCCAGCACGACGCAGGCCGGCGCCAGGCCGGCATGGTCCTCGGCCTCCAGCGGCGCGAAGCGCCAGTCGTGCCGGTGGCCGTGATCGATGTAGTGGTCGAAGAACCAGGCGATGCTGGCCGCGTCGAGCAGGAAGCCGTTGGCGAAGAAGCGGTGAGACGGGCTCTTGGGCGCACTGGCGGTGCCGGGCGTGATGAGCAGTTGCAGCGCCAGCGGCAGGCCACGGTCGCGCGCGAAGAAGGCGGTGGTGGCCGCCAGCGTGCCGCCCGCGCTGTCGCCGCCCACGGCCAGCCGGCTGCCGTCCAGGCCGAGCGATGCGGCGCGCTCGTGCAGCCAGGCGAGGCCGGCCCAGGCGTCGTCGACGGCGGCGGGGAAGCGGTGCTCCGGGGCGAGGCGGTAGTCGAGCGCAAGCACGGCGGCGCCGCTGCGCAGCGCGAGCTGGCGGCACAGGCTGTCGTGGGTTTCGAGGTCGCCGATCGTGAAGCCGCCGCCGTGCAGGTAGAGCAGCACCGGCAGGCGCTCCGCGCTCGGGGCATAGAGCCGCGCGGGGCGGCCGGCGGCCTCGAGGTCTTCCACCCGGGGCAGCGGCGCGCGCGGCAGGTCCAGGATCTCCGCGCCCATGCGGTAGGCGATGCGGGCCTCGCGCGGCGTCAGGGTGTGGAAGGGCGGCCGATTGGCGCGGTGGATGCGGTCGAGCACCCCGGCCATGCGCGGGGTCAGGAGTCGGGTGGGCGGTGTCATCGGACGTGGATTGTCGGCGCCAAGCGGCCCGGCCTGCGGGGCCCGCGGCAAACACCCGCCGGCGTCACCCGCATGACGGCGCGCCCCGGGCCTGCGGCACTACCATCGCCGCGACACCGCGGAGCACCCGAAATGGCCCAGATCCTCTACCTGACCCGCATCGAACTCGAGTTCGGCGCCAGCCGGCTGCTGCCGGCCGAATGCGAACGGATCGGCATCCGCCGCCCGCTGGTGGTGACCGACGCCGGCGTGCGCGCCGCCGGTGTGCTGGACGAAGCGCTGGCCGCGTTCACCGTCAAACCGCCCGTGTTCGACCAGACGCCCGCCAACCCCACCGAGGCGGCCGTGCGGCAGGCGGTGCAGGCCTGCGAGGCCCAGGGCTGCGACGGCCTCATCGCCATCGGCGGCGGCTCCAGCATGGACCTGGCCAAGGGCGTGGCCATCGCGGCGACGCACGAGGGGCCGCTCAAGCGCTGGGCCACCATCGAAGGCGGCGCCGTCAACATCAGCTCGCGGGTGCTGCCCTTGATCGCCGTGCCGACCACCGCCGGCACCGGCAGCGAGGTTGCGCGCGGCGCGATCATCATCGTGGACGACGGCCGCAAGCTGGGCTTCCACAACTGGGAGCTGCTGCCCAAGGCAGCCATCTGCGACCCGGCCCTGACGCTGAAACTCCCGCCCGCATTGACGGCCGCCACGGGCATGGACGCCATCGCCCACTGCATCGAAACCTTCCTGGCGCCAGCCTTCAACCCGCCGGCCGACGGCATCGCACTGGAAGGCCTGCGCCGCGGCTGGGGCGCCATCGAGCGCGCCACGCGCGACGGCCAGGACCGCGATGCGCGCATGGACATGATGTGCGCCA
>Ga0233424_10003298_pt1 | contig 10555 bp, 7 predicted proteins | sample Watercolumn_Towu_FD_181011 | JGI IMG/M metagenome (GOLD analysis project Ga0233424, IMG submission 181011) | Freshwater microbial communities from Lake Towuti, South Sulawesi, Indonesia - Watercolumn_Towuti2014_125_MG | ecosystem: Environmental > Aquatic > Freshwater > Lake | place: Indonesia... | reverse complement strand
CATGAGTTCATCGGAAGGGCGGCCTTGGAAGAGGAAGTGCGGCATCCGAAGCGCAAGGTCGTCACGCTCGAATTCAATAGCGAAGACATGATCGCCATCTACGCCTCGCACTTTGGTGACGGTGAGGTATATCAGCTCCTTGAGATGCCTCACGCCCCGTACATCACCAATTGGACCGATTGGATCCTGCGTGATGGGAAGAAGGTCGGGCATGCGACGCATCCGGGTTACAGCTTCCAATTCCGCAAGGCGCTGGCTCTCAGCTTTGTGGACATCGACAGCAGTGAACCTGGGACACCGGTGTCGGTGTTGTGGGGAAACCCGGGTGATCCACAAATCGAGATTCGAGCCAAAGTGGCGCCTGCGCCGTACAAGCAGGACGAACGACGCAAGGACCTGACGCTGTAGTCTGACCGACTGCGGCGCGGAGGATCATTTAACGAGGAACGACACCGAAGACGGGTTGCTTCAGAAAAGTTGATTCAGTTTTAACCGCATCCGCTGCGATAGGCGGAATAACGAGGATGGAGACAATGAAGAACTTCGCTATCAGCAATACCCATCGACGCAGTCTCATCGCGATCGCAGCACTTCTCCAGTTCGGAGCGGGAACTGCGCTGGCTGGAGAGATCGACACCGATGTCGATGGTCTGAGCCTGCGGTGGGACAACACCTTCAAGTACAGCGCTGCTGGTCGCCTAAAAGGTCAATCCGACGCATTGGTCAACGACGCGCCCGCCAGCAACTCGAACAGCCTGAATTTGGACGACGGTGACCGCAACTTCGGCAAGGGGTTGATCTCGAGCCGGATCGACCTGTTGTCTGAACTTGACCTGGACTACCAGAAAACCTTTGGTGCGCGCGTCAGTGCCGCAGGCTGGTATGACTACGTCTACAACCGGTCCAACGATCACGCCAACGACGGGCGCTTCAATCAAACATCGGTGGCTTACAACGAGTTCACGGATGCCACGCGCAAGATCCACGGTCGCAAAGCTGAGTTTCTTGACGCCTTCATCTATGCGAGCAATGGCGACGGTAATGTGCGCATTGGTCGTCACTCGGTGCTTTATGGGGAGACGCTGTTTTTCGGTGCCAATGGCATCGCTAATGCGCAAGCGCCTGTTGACTATGTAAAGCTTCTTTCCGTTCCGGGGTCGCAGTTCAAGGAGATCATCCTCCCGGTCAATCAAATCTCCGGCCAGTTCAAGATTGCCGAAGGGCTAACGGCAGGAGCCTATTATCAGTTCGAATGGCGGAAGTCGAGGATCCCGGGGGTGGGCAGCTATTTTTCTACCGCCGATGTTTTTGACGCGGGCGGGGAGAATTTCTTGCTCGCGCCGCAGGGCGCGCCCGTCCCGCTCATCCCGCGCGTACCGGACAGGGAAGCGAAAAATTCCGGACAGGGTGGTGTCCAGCTCCGCTGGCGGCCGAGTGCAGTCGACGTGGAGTTCGGATTCTACGCAGCCCGTTACCACGAGAAGCTGTTCCAAACCTACCTGCGTGCGAACCCCATTTTTTCAGCCGGTGCGTTTCCCGGTCCGGTCAATTATCAACTTGTCTACCCCGAAGGGGTGAGGACCTATGGGGTGAGCGCCAGCACGATCATCGGCGACTATAACGTGGCCGGGGAGGTCTCGGTGCGACGCAACGCCCCGTTGGTCGGCGGGGCGACGATCGATCTCAATCCGCTGGGTTCGGGCATCGGAGGTTCGGCTGCATATCCGGTCGGCAGTACGGCACACGTGAACTTGTCCGCGGTCGGCTTCTTCAGCGGTAAGGGGCAGCCCTGGGACAACGCGAGCGTCCTGGCAGAAGTTGGGTGGAATCGTGTCACCAGCGTCACGATGAATGCGGCTGCTCTTGATCCGACCACAACTCGTGATGCCTGGGGCTTCCGGTTCTTGGCCGAGCCCACCTGGTTCCAGGTCGCCCCAGGGGTGGACGTATCAGCGCCGCTGGCCGTCGGCTACAACCCGAAAGGACGGTCCGGCGCGGTGCAACTGTTCAATGGTGGCGTCGACAAGGGCGGCGACATGAGCATCGGGTTGAGGGCAACATATCAGCAAGTCTGGAAATTCGGCGTCAACTTCACGCATTTCTACGGCGCTGCCGGCGGAGCACTTGGGGCGGACACCTATCTGACGTTCAAACAAAGCTTGAAGGATCGCGACTTCGTTTCGTTGTCCGTCCAGCGCACGTTCTAAATCCTGATCTGGAGACATCGATATGAGAAGGACCCCAAAATTCGCCATCGTCACTCTGGCATTGACCGTGTGCGGCTATACCTCGGCTTTCGCAGGAGTGAGCGCAGAGGAGGCCGGTAAGCTCAAGAGCGAGCTGACTCCTCTTGGCGCCGAGAAGGCAGGTAACAAGGACGGCACCATCCCGGCATGGACAGGGGGTTACACGACCGTTCCCGCTGGTTACAAATCAGGTGACAAGCGCATCGATCCTTTCGCCAGCGAGCAGCCGGTGGTCGTGATCACCGGTGCCAACGTGGCCCAGTATGCCGATAAGCTGGACGAGGCAACGATCGCGCTGTTGAAGAAGTACACCGACTACAAGGTGAAGGTGTTTCCCACGCATCGGACGGCCGCCGCACCTCAGTGGGTGTACGACGAGACGTTCAAGAATGCCACCCGGACCAAGCTGGAAGGCTACAAGGTCAAGAACGCCTACGGTGGCCCCCCGTTTCCGATTCCGAAGAGCGGCACAGAGGTTCTGTGGAATCACCTGCTCCGCGTGGCGCCGGGCAGCACTTCCTGGCCGTTCAGAAGCTACGTGGTCGATTCCAGTGGAACTGTGTCTGTCGGCACTGGCGGGCAAAACGACATTCAGCGGCCTTACTACATGAAGGGCAAGTCGCCGGAAGATATCGACAAGGGCTTCTTCATGGCCGTGCGGCAGACCGTAACCGAACCGGCGGTTCGTGCGGGCGAGCTGCTGATGTTCCAGGACAAGCTGGACAATACTCGGTCATCTTGGCAGTACTTGGTAGGCCAGCGTCGTGTGCGACGTGCCCCTAGCATTTGCTGTGACACCCCGAACTTCGTGAACTCGGGCGTCGACTTTTTCGATGAGGGTTTCGTGTTTTTCGGTCCGATGGACCGTTATGACTGGAAGATCGTCGGAAAGCGGGAGATGTATATTCCCTACAACATGAATGGTTTCTTCCTCAAGTCCGAGAAAGAGGTAACCGGTAAGCATTTCGCAAATCCGGAACATATCCGTTGGGAACTGCACCGGGTGTGGGAGATCGAGGGAACCGTGCGCGCTGGTGAACGGGACGTCCGGGCACGGCGCAAGATCTACGTGGACGAAGACAGCTGGGTCGGCGTCATCGGAAACACATTCGATGCACAGGGTACGCTGTGGCACCACACGATGGCCTTCAGCATCCTGATGTTTGAATTCCCGGCGGTCTACATGCAGAACATGCAAACCCTCGATCTTCTCAAGGGCAGTTATACGTTGACGATTCACAACGACCAGAAGAAGCATCAGCAAATTGTGGATCCCTACCCGGATGGGATCTACACGCCGGAAGGCATGGTCAACGCCGGTGTGCGCTGACGCGGCCGTGCGCTGAGAACGACACGAGTGGAACCTTATATGTATCTTGCGACCTCATCGTTACCCTGGCGCTGGCTCGGGATCGGCGCTCTGACCGTGGGCAGTGTGCTGTTGAGCGCGTCCGCGGCGGAGTCCGATCCGGTGACGTCGCTGGACCCATTGGATCCCCTCGTCCAACGTGCATCCCACAGTTCCAGGGTGGCTGCTTCGATGCTCATCGCGGCCGTGAAGGCCGGTGAGCGTTTGGTACTAGCCGGCGAAAGCGGCATCATCCTCACTTCAACGGACGCGGGGCAGAGCTGGAAGCAGGCTGACGTGCCGGTGAGCGTCACCATCACCGGCTTGTCGTTCCCCTCGTCACGGAGCGGCTGGGCAGTGGGACACAGCGGCGTCATCCTCGCGACCACAGATGGCGGGCAGACATGGGTTCGCCAGTTGGACGGTCGGCAACTTGCGAAGATGCTGGATCAGGAAGGTGGGGCTCCGCAGCCGGTCGTCGCTGGTGATCCGTTCCTCGATGTGCATTTTGTGGACGAGAAGAATGGGTTTGCGGTAGGAGCGTTTGGCCTGATCGTGCGAACCCAGGACGGTGGGCGAACATGGCTGCCTTGGCGTTCTCACCTGCCTAACCCGGATGGCAATCATCTGTACGGCGTTCGATCCGTGGGAAGTGATCTCTATATCGTCGGAGAACGCGGCGCCATCTACGCATCGAATGATGGGGGCAATCGCTTCGTCGCCGTGAAGGCGCCCTATGAAGGCAGTCTGTTTGGTTTGACTGCCACCGCAGACCAGGGACTGCTGGTTTACGGTTTGAGGGGTCACGCTTTTGTCTCGAAAGACAAGGCACAGTCTTGGAAGCAGATCGACCTCGGTACCGGTAGCGCTTGGCTCGGTGCCACCGTCTTGCCCGGTGGACGCGTCATCATGGTGGGGCAGGCGGGTGAGGTTGCGCAAAGCGTGGACGATGGTGCCAGCTTCACCCTGCTCCCTAATCGCCAGCCGCCGCTGACTGCTGTGGCGGCGGTCTCAAGTGAAGTAGCAATGGCAGTCGGCGTACGAGGGCCCCAGCGTATCGAGTTGCCCGCCTTGAAGCGCGGAGGTTGAGACACATGAATACCAACGATGTCAGTTCAGGAATCGGGGAATTGCGTTCAGATCATCTTGACTCCGGTGCCCTTCCGACGGATTCGGGTTCCTGGGTAGAGCGGTTGCTGTTCAACAACCGCCTTTTCATTTTCTTGCTCTGCGCGGTCGTGACGATGGGTCTCGCTTTCGAGGCCACCAAGGTGCAGCTCGCTGCCAGCTTCGATCGGATGTTGCCGAGCAATCATCCGTACGTTAAGAACATGCGCCAGTATTCGCAGAATCTGGCGGGTTCGGGCAACGTGCTGAACATCGCTGTCGCCACCCAGCGTGATTCGATCTTCTATCCAGAGTACTTCAAGGTCCTGCAAAAGATCAACGACGAGGTGTACCTCTATCAGGGCGTTGATCGTGCTTACGCCAAATCGTTGTACATGGCCTCCGTGCGATGGATTGCCGTCACCGAACAGGGACTTGAGGGCGGACCGGTGATGCCAAGCGGTTTTGACGGTTCTACTGAAAAACTGACTGAGCTTCAACGCAATATCGAACGGTCAGGACAGATCGGACAGCTGGTCGCGGCGGATTACAAGTCGACAATCCTCTCGTTTCCGCTGATCAACACCGACTTCAACACAGGCAAGCCATTAGATTACCAAGCGCTGAATGCGAAGCTGGAGCGGCTGCGAGCGCAGTATCAGTCCGAGGACATCAGAATCCACATCACCGGCTTCGCCAAGGTGTCGGGTGACCTGCTGGACGGGCTGCGGCAAATTGTCGGCTTCTTTGTCGTCGCCATTGCGATCTGTGCGGCCGTGCTCTATTGGTACACGCGCTGCGCACGCAGCACGCTGCTGGTGGTGACGTGCTCCCTAGTGGCTGTGCTATGGCTACTCGGCCTTCTCCCAATGCTGGGATTCAGTTTGAATCCATACTCCGTGTTGGTTCCATTCCTGGTTTTCGCTATCGGCATGAGCCATGGCGCCCAGAAGATGAATGGCATCATGCAGGACATCGGACGCGGCGCAGACAAACTGGTCGCCGCTCGCCTCACGTTTCGTCGCCTGTTCCTCGCGGGCTTGACCGCGCTGGTGGCCGATGCCGTGGGATTTGCGGTGCTGATGGTGATCAAGATTCCCGTGATCCAGGATCTCGCCGTCGCTGCAAGCATTGGAGTGGGGGTCCTCATCTTCACGAACCTGGTACTTCTGCCCATCCTGCTGTCATACACCGGCGTCAGTGAAGTTGCGGCACAACGCAGCTTGAAGTCCGAGATCGTCGAGACGTCCGATGTGCCGCAGCGCAAGCAACCGCTCTGGGCCTTTCTTGATCGATTTACCCAACGCAGATTCGCTACGGCGGCCGTGCTGATCGCGTTTCTCGTAGGGGCAGCGGGATTCATCGTCAGCCTCCAACTCAAAATCGGAGATCTGGACCCGGGCGCTCCGGAGCTTCGATCCTCGTCTCGCTACAACCTGGACAACGCATACATCATCAGTCGGTACGCGGCAAGCAGCGACGTGTACACGGTGATGATTCCAACGCCGATCGGACGTTGCTCGGAGTATGCGACCCTGTTGAAGGTCAGCGAGCTCGAGTCGCGACTGCGGGCACAGCCTGGCGTTGAGTCTACGCTGTCGTTCGTCAAGACGGCCAAGAGTGGTCTGGTAGGGTTCGCGGAGGGCAACCCGAAATGGTACGAACTCTCACGGGATCAGGCGGCCATCAATTCGGTGACGCAGTACGCGAGCCGCGAGACACTGGATGCGCAGTGTCGGTTCTTAACCATTCAGATCTATCTCAGGGATCACAAGGCCGATACGTTGAGCGCTGTCTCGGCCGTGGTCGACGAATTCGGACAAAAGTACAACAGTGAAGCTGCGCGCTTTCTGGGTGCCGCAGGGAACGCTGGTGTTGAAGCTGCCGTCAACAGTGTGGTCAGGGACGCTAACCGACAAATGCTTTTGCTGGTGTATGCGGCTGTGGTCGTGCTGACCTTCATCACTTTCCGTTCATGGCGAGCGGTGCTGTGTGCCGTCCTTCCCTTGGCGTTGACGTCGATTCTGTGCGAGGCCCTCATGGTGTTTCTGGGCATGGGAGTCAAGGTAGCGACGTTGCCTGTGGTCGCCTTGGGGGTGGGCATCGGCGTCGACTACTCGATTTACGTGTTGAGCGTGACGCTGAGCAACCTTCGAGAGGGTCGGAGTCTCTCAGATGCCTATTACCGCGCACTGCTCTTCACGGGCAGGGTGGTGGTGCTAACTGGGATCACCCTTGGCATCGCAGTCGCCACGTGGGCCTTCTCACCCATCAAGTTCCAGGCCGACATGGGCATCCTCTTGGCATTCATGTTCATCGGCAACATGATCGGTGCGCTGATCCTTGTGCCGGCACTGGGGCATTTCCTCTTGAGAGGCAACCATTGGGGAGCGCCGGATGCGTCACGTACGGCCCTGCATAAAGAAAGCAAAGCACTGGTAGAGGCGGCATGACTGCAAACATCATCGACGGCAAAGCACTCGCCAAGGAGCTGCGGGTCGGATTCCGGTCGCGCGCGGCTGAGATGGCCCAATCCGCGGTTCGACCGGGATTGGCCGTAGTCCTCGTCGGCGACAACGCAGCTTCGCAGGTCTATGTGGGCAACAAGATCCGAGCCTGCGAAGACTGCGGAGTGAGATCCTTCCCGCACAGGCTGTCGGGGGACACGACCGAAGCGGAACTGCTGCAGCTCATCGCCCGCCTGAACGCTGACGTCGAGGTCCATGGCATCCTCGTGCAGCTCCCTTTACCGGGCCATATTGACATGCGGAGGGTGCTCGAGTCGATCTCGGTAGACAAGGATGTCGATGGCTTTCATCTCTACAACGTAGGTAGTTTGGTGGTGGGTGGCAGCATCTTTCCGCCCTGTACTCCCTACGGTGTTCAACTGCTTCTGGAAGCAACCGGCATTGCTGTCAAAGGGCAGAACGTCGTAGTGGTTGGGGCATCGAATATTGTTGGCAAGCCGATGGCCTTGATGCTGCTGCAGCGAGAGGCAACGGTGACTGTCTGTCACGCCAGGACTAGGGACTTGGCACAACACACGATCCTGGCCGACATTCTGATTGTTGCCACCGGAGTCCCGGGCCTTATCACCGGGCAGATGGTCAAGAGAGGCGCCGTCGTGATCGATGTGGGCATCAACCGCTTGGCGGACGGTCGAATCGTGGGTGATGTCGATTTTAGTTCTGTCAAGGAACGAGCTTCCTGGATCACGCCCGTTCCCGGTGGCGTGGGGCCGATGACGGTGACGATGCTGATCGAAAATACCTTGCGCTCAGCGGAAAGGCGATTGGGACGCGGCCCTGGGCTCGGTCGCGAGGGGTGGGACGCAGCCCCCCTCTAGCACCATTTCGAGGTCAGGTTGGATCGAACCCCGGCAATTTTGCAAGTGGCTTGCTTGTGTAGTCGCGAGCCTTCGCAGCTGGTACGCCTAGCGCCAATAGCAGCATGTAGGCGGCAGCTTCCGGGTGATCGGGTTTGGTTGGATCACGCAGTATCGTGAGTCCAGATGAGAACACCGTACCCACGCTAATGTCCAGCGCTGCATCGGCGTTGGGAACATTGAACACACCCAGCTTCCGTCCGCGTGCGATGTTGTCTCGAGCCACGGCGAACGTGGCCTCCCCAAAGAGGTGTCTTCCGTTCAAGCCTACGTTCACAGCCGCCCATCCCCATCGCGGATCGGCTCGCATACGGCGCAAGTACTGACGAGTGAACGTGGCAGCTCGGAGCGCCGGGTTACTGTCACCGATAGATCGATCAAGCGCTTCGTTGAAGTCGTGGCTGAGTTGATGAGCAACAGCCTCAAGCAGTTGATCTCGACCTTCGAAGTAGTTGTAGAACGTGCCGCGAGACACGCCGGCCTTGCCGATCACGTCGTCGACCGTGGCCAGGCGACCGGACTCGTGTCCTAGCACTGCGATGGCGGCTTCGAGGATGGTTCTCCTCGTGCGAGCGCGACGCTCCTCGCCGATCTCAGCGCGGCGTTGGAGGCTGGACGCGGAAGTTTCCTGGGCTGAAGCCGTGTTGGAGGCCTCCGAAGCACGGATTGATCGTCTCATGTTCTCCTGCGAATGGATGTTGCATTAGGGCAAATTGTAGTTTACTTTGTTGGACATTTAGTCCAACTTGGATATGATGAACAAAACTCCTCAGGCCTCACGCACGGTCGCCGTCTGCCTGCAGAAGTTGGATGGCGGGTGCACAGCGCGTACCGCATCGTCACCATCTGCTCACCTTCGCTCTCAACGCGTCGACCACACCAAGTCTTGTGGTGGACATCGCATCATTTCCGACAGTGGAATAGACGATCTGTCGCGCACCGGCTCCTATCCGTCCATGTCCGACGACTTTCGCGCTTCGCGCACATCCGACACCGCTCTTCCTGAAACACTGGAGGGATGGTTGATGCGCTGCGAAGCTGGACATCCGGTCAGTGTGGACCTTTCCCTCGAGCGTGTGCAACTGGTGAAAAGCCGGCTCGGTCTCGCCTTCCGGGCGCCTGTGATCACGGTGGGCGGCACAAACGGCAAGGGATCGGTCTGCGCAATGTTGGAGAGCATTGCGACGCATTCCGGTTGGCGTGTCGGCTGCTACAGCAAGCCGCACTTGATCAGCTTCGAAGAACGATGCCGAATCAATGGCGTTCCAACGACAGCGGATCAACTCATTCCCCACTTTGCAGCCGTTGAAAAAGCGCGAGGGGAGACCACCCTAACGTATTTTGAGCACACAACGCTGGCGATATTACGCTTTCTGTCGACAATCGATCTGGATCTTGTCGTTCTGGAAGTCGGTCTGGGTGGGCGCCGCGACGCTGTTAATGTCGTCGATGCCGATTGTAGTGTGATCACTACAGTCGATATTGATCACACCGAATACCTGGGCCCAACACGTGAAGTGATTGGCCTGGAGAAGGCCGGCATCATGCGACCGAATCGCCCGGTGGTGGTGGGCGACACGAATCCACCCGAATCGCTCTGCCAGTATGCAGATCTTACTCGTGCTCGACTCTTGCTGGCAGGGCGTGATTTCCATCATCGTCCGAAAGGCAGCGGGAATTGGATGTGGAGCTTTGGTGAAGTGCAGCTAGATGACCTGCCCAACCCTGCCTTGGTCGGTGACCATCAGGGCTGCAATGCGGCAGTGGCACTGACGGCGCTCGCATCGCTTTCACAACTACCCGAGTTGTCCAGGAGGGCGGTGGCATCAGGTCTTTCCGAGACGCGACTGCGAGGGAGATTTCAGATATTGCGCGGAGCGCCAGCCGTCATTCTGGACGTCGCCCACAACCGTCAGGCGGCATGTGCATTGTCTGCCAATCTTTCCAAGATGCGACCCAAGGGCCGGGTGTTGGCGGTGTTTGGTTGCATGCGGGACAAGGACGTCAATGCTTTAATCGAATCGATTCTTGTTTGGGCGAACGAGTGGTTTCTCACCGACCTGCCAGTCAAACGAGCCGCCACAGCGCATGAACTTTCTGAGGTGCTGCGTTCCCAGCTTCGGCGTGACTCGACATCCATTTCATGTTGGGCGCGCCCGATGCATGCTTTCGATGCTGCACTGACGTCGGCCAGGCCAGATGACCTGGTACTGGTCTTCGGTTCCTTCTATACAGTGGGGGAGGTTCTGGCTCATGTAGATAAGAGAATCCGCCACGGAAGAGACTTCAGCGTTTGTTCGGAGGTCGAGGCACTAAAGTCTGTACTGACCCTTGATAGATGTGAATCCGATAACCTGCCGAAGGCTTGAGATAGAGCACATTCTTGGAAGTGAGCCATGCAAACACCAGTAATTGTGTCCGCTTCGATCGCTGGATGCCAACCATTCCCCGCGCTGATGATGCACGACA
>Ga0233424_10003297_pt1 | contig 10555 bp, 9 predicted proteins | sample Watercolumn_Towu_FD_181011 | JGI IMG/M metagenome (GOLD analysis project Ga0233424, IMG submission 181011) | Freshwater microbial communities from Lake Towuti, South Sulawesi, Indonesia - Watercolumn_Towuti2014_125_MG | ecosystem: Environmental > Aquatic > Freshwater > Lake | place: Indonesia... | reverse complement strand
TCGGCGATGCGCGCCCGCCCGGCGTCGTCACGCGCCGTGGCGGTGACGCTGGCACCCGCGGCGCGGTACTGCCGCACAAACTCCAGGCCCAGGCCGCGCGAGGCGCCGATGATGAGAACGTTCATGGTTTGCTCAGGGCCAGCTTGGCGGCCAGCACGGTGAAGAGGCCGGCGCCGCCGAGGTTGAGACTGCGGCCCACCCAAGGCCGGGGCCGGCTGCGCCGCAGCGGCGCCACCAGCGCGATCAGGGCGAGCAGGAACAGCAGCCCCTGCACGATGAACCAGGCGCCGAGGAAGAGGAAAGCGGCGGTCTTGTCGGGCGCCGCGGCGTCGATGAACTGCGGCAGCAGGGCCAGGAAGAACAGCGCCACCTTGGGGTTGAGCGCGTTCGTGAAGAAGCCCTGCCGCGCGGTGCGCCACAGCGACGGCGGCGCCACGACCTCGGCCGCAGCCGCTGCCGGCTTCAGGCCCGCGCGGGCCATGCCCCAGGCCACGTAGAGCAGGTAGGCCGCACCCACGAGCTTGAGCACCATGAAGGCCTCGGCCGAGGTGGCCAGCAGGGCCGCCAGACCGAAGGCCGCGGCCCCGGTGTGCAGCACGCAGCCGGCCATGATGCCGACCGCCGCCGCCACGCCCTGGCGCCAGCCGCCGCGCAGCGTGCTGGCGATGGTGTAGGCCATGTCCACGCCCGGCGTGGCGTTCAGCACGAACACCGTCGCGGCGAACAGCGCCAGGTCGTGGGTGCCCAGCATCACAGCATCTCGACGGCCAGGGCGGTGGCCTCGCCGCCCCCGATGCACAGCGCGGCCATGCCCTTCTTGAGGCCACGGGCCTTGAGCGCGCCCAGCAGCGTGACCACGATGCGCGCGCCGCTGGCGCCGATCGGGTGGCCCAGGGCCACGGCGCCGCCGTTGACGTTGACGATCTCGTGCGGCAGCTTGAACTCGGCCATCGCGGCCATCGTGACGGCGGCAAACGCTTCATTCACTTCCCACAGGTCCACGTCAGCGGCCTGCCAGCCGGCCTTGTCCAGCGCCTTCTGGATGGCGCCGACCGGGGCGGTGGTGAACCAGTCCGGCGCCTGGGCGTGCACCGCGTGGCTGACGATGCGGGCCACCGGCGTGAGGCCGCGGGCCTTGGCGGTGCTCTCGCGCATCAGCACCAGGGCGGCGGCGCCGTCGGAGATGCTGGACGAGGTGGCGGCGGTGATGGCGCCGTCCTTCTTGAAGGCAGGCTTGAGGCCGGGGATCTTGTCGAGCTTGGCCTTGAAGGGCTGCTCGTCGTGCTTGATGACGGTGTCACCCTTGGGGCTGGAGAGCGTGACGGGGGCCATCTCCCAGTCGAAGGCGCCGCTCTCGTTGGCGGCCTTGGCGCGCTGGGTGGAGGTGATGGCGTACTGGTCCATCGCTTCGCGGCTGAAGGCGTACTTGGCCACGCACTGCTCGGCGAACACGCCCATGGCCTTGCCGCGCTCGTAGGCGTCTTCCAGGCCGTCCAGGGCCATGTGGTCGAACACGGCGGAGGCGCCGTACTTGATGCCCTTGCGGGCGAACATCAGGTGCGGGGCATTGGTCATGCTCTCCATGCCGCCGGCCACCATGACGTCGGCCGAGCCGGCCTTGAGCATGTCGTGGGCGAACATCATGGCGCGCATGCCGGAGCCGCACATCTTGCTCATCGTGACCGCACCGGCCGAGTCCGGCAGGCCGGCGCGGCGCATGGCCTGGCGGGCGGGCGCCTGGCCCTGGCCGGCCATCAGGCAGTTGCCCATCAGCACTTCGTCGACGGCGTCGCCCGGCACGCCGGCGCGCTCGACCGCAGCCTTGATGGCCACGGCGCCTAGCTCCCAGCCCGCAAGGCCGGCGAAATCACCCAGCAGGCCGCCGATGGGCGTGCGGGCAGCAGACACGATGACGATGGGATCGGACATGGAGCTCTCCTGAAATGACGGGAATGGCGCATTCTCCGCCTTTTGGTTGACGTTCACGTCAACCAGGCCCATCGAGACCATCCAGCCACCGCGCCCTCCCCATCCGCCCGGGCCCGCACTTGGTTCAAGATGGCGACGCGCCACCTCCACCCCGCCCGCCATGACGACCACCACCTGGAACGACCTGCCCACCTACCCGACCCGCTGGTGGGGCCTGCCGGTGCTGATGGCCATGCGCCGGGACTACCTCGCCGTCATCGGCCGCCAGCGGCAGCTCGGCGACCTGGCCACGCAGCGCATCTTCGGCGAGCGGGCGGTCGACCTGTTCGACCCCGGCTTGGTGCGCGCGGTCTTCGTGGACCATGCCGACGCACTGGTGCGCTGGGCACGCGGGCCCGAGGTGTTCGCCGACCTGATGGGCCAGTCCGTGCTGGTCACCGAGGGCGCCACCTGGCAGCGCCAGCGCCGCATGCTGATGCCGGCCTTCACGCCCAAGCGCGTGGCGGGCTACGCCCAGCTGATGACGGATGCCGCCGTGGAAGGCCTGGCGCGCGTGCAGCCGGGCGAGGTGGCGATGGACGCGCTCTACAGCCACCTGACGATGGACGTCATCTCCCGCACCCTGTTCAGCACGCCCATCGGCGAGGACACCGCCGCCGCCGCGAACGCCGTGCAGGTGCTCAGCGAAACGGCGCTGGCCGAGATGTTCTGGCCCATGACCCTGCCCGACTGGCTGCCCCTGCCCGGCAAGGCCGCCAAGCGCCGCGCCAGCCGGCTGCTGCACGGGCTGCTGGGCGGCCACATCGAGGCGCGCCGGGCCAGCGGCGAGCCGCGGGCCGACCTGCTCGGCCTGCTGATGGCCTTGCGCGACGAGGCCACGGGCGAATCGCTGTCGCCCCAGGAGGTGTACGACCAGTGCATGGTGAGCTTCCAGGCCGGCCACGAGACGAGCGCGACCGCGCTGCTGTGGTGGAGCTGGCTGCTGGCCGCCCACCCCGAGGCGCAGGCGCGAGCGCGCGAGGAGGTCGACACGCGGCTGGCCGGCCGCGTGCCGACCGCCGATGACGCCACCGCCCTGCCCTACCTCGGCGCGACGCTCAAGGAAGCCATGCGGCTGTTCCCGCCCGTGGCGGCCCTCATGACGCGGCGCCTGACCCGTGAGATCACGGTGGCCGGCGTGCACCTGCCGGCCCGCACCCTGGTGCGCGTGACGCCCTGGCTGCTGCACCGCGACCCGGCCTGGTGGCCCGAGCCCGGGGCCTTCCAGCCTGAGCGCTTCCTGCCGGGCGCGCCGCACGAGATCCCGCGCGGCGCCTACATCCCCTTTGGTCTCGGGCCGCGGGTCTGCCTGGGCCAGCACTTCGCGGTGTTGGAGATGACCCTGATCGCGGCCCTGGTGCTGCAGCGCTTCACGCTGGCGCCGCTGAGCACCACACCGCCGAAGCCGCGCATGGCGGTCACCTTGCGGCCGGAGGGTGGGCTGACCCTGCTCTTGGCCCCGCGCGGCGCCTGAGCCCGCGAGGGCCGCTCAGCGGTAGAAGGCCTCGACCTGCCCCTTGAGCTTGATGCACAGCGGCCGGCCCTTGCGGTCCAGCGTCTTGCCGGCGGGCACCTTCACCCAGCCTTCGCTGATGCAGTACTCCTCGACGTCGAAGCGCTCCTTGCCATTGAAGCGGATGCCGATGTCGTGCTCGAACACGGCGGCGACGTGGTGGGGGCTGCGCGGGTCGACGCTGAGGTGATCGGGCAGTTCGGGGCGGGTGTCGGACATGGTCATTCAGGCGAAAAAACAGGCACGCATTGTCGCGGCTGGCGGGCGCCGCGGGTTATCCCGGTGTGCCTGCCGTCACCCGGCCCAGGTCAGGTGACACTGCGCGCTGTTTCCGACCAGGAGAGTCCATGATCCAGACCACCCGCCGTGCCGTGCTGGGCGCCCTCGGGGCCGCAGCGCTTGCACTCACCAGCGGCCCGAGCTTCGCCGCACCGGCTGCGGCAGCCCGCGCCGATCGCTGGGATGTCCCCGTTCACGTGAAGAAGCTCGACAACGGGCTCACCGTCATCATCTCGCCCGACCCGAGCAGCCCCACGGTGGGCATCAGCGTGGTCTACAAGGTGGGCATGCGCCTGGAGCCGCGCAACCGCACGGGCTTCGCGCACCTGTTCGAGCACCTCATGTTCCAGGGCACGCCCAAGGCGCCCAAGGGCGTGTTCGACAAGGTCATCACCTCGGGCGGCGGCAACAACAACGGCTCCACGCGCGCCGACTTCACCAACTACATCGAGACCGCCCCGTCCTCGGCGCTGGACGCCATGCTCTGGCTGGAAGCCGACCGCATGACCACGCTGGACTTCAACGCCGCGACGCTGAAGAACCAGCAGGACGTGGTGAAGGAAGAAATCCGCGTCAATGTGCAGAACCAGCCCTATGGCGGCTTCATGTGGATCGACATCGGCGGCCTGGCCTTCGACAAGTGGGAGAACAAGCACGATGGCTATGGCAGCTTCGTCGACCTGGAGAACGCCAACCTCGATGATGTGCGTGCCTTCCACCGCGACTTCTACGGCCCGAACAACGCCGTGCTGTCCATCGCCGGCGACGTGACGCCCGCGCAGGGCTTCGCGCTGGCGCAGAAGTACTTCGGCAAGATCCCGGCCCGCCCGACGCCCAAGCCGACCGACTTCAGCGAAGGCCTGAACACCGCGGAGCGCCGCCTGACGCAGTCCGACAAGCTGGCCCAGGTGCCGGCCATCGCCGCGGCCTGGAAGCTGCCCGAGCGCGGCAGCCGTGACCAGGCGCCCTTCGCCGTGCTGGGCCAGTTGCTCGCCGGCGGCGACGCTTCGCGCCTGTACCAGGGCCTCGTCAAGGGCCGCGAGCTGGCCCTGAACGTCAGCTCCTTCTACGGCCTGACCAGCATCTGGGAGTACGACGGCCCGACCCTGTTCACGCTGTTCGCGCTCTACAAGCCCACGACGAATGCCGACGTGCTGCTGGGCGCCATCGACGAGGAAGTGGCCCGCATCGTGAAGGACGGCGTGGACGACGCCACCCTCAAGAACCTCAAGACCGCCCTGCTGGCCGACTGGTACAACGACCTGGAGATGTTCCTGCGCCGCGCCGACCGCCTGGCCAAGCTGCAGGCGCTGTGGGGTGACGCCAGCGTCGTCAACAAGGTGCCGGGCTGGATCGAGTCGGTCACCTCGGCCGATGTGCAACGCGTGGCCGCCACCTACCTGACCCGCGCCAACCGCTCGGTCATCGACCGCAAGCCGGCCGCCATGCTGGCCGCGCCCGCCGCCGCCAAGGCCGCGTCCCAACCCTGAGGCCCCGATGATGAAGACCCGACTCTCCCCCATCACCCGCGCCGGCCTCGCCCTGTCGGCCACGCTCGCCCTGGCCGGCACGGCCCTCGCCGCCCCCGAACTGCCGGCCGAGCTGCCGCCCTTCGGCAAGGACAAGCCCCTGGTCGTGCCCAAGATCACCCAGACCACATTGCCGAACGGCTTGCAGGTGTGGGTGGTGCCGCGCAACGGCATCCCGCGCGTGGACTTTGTGCTGGCGGTGCGCGGCGCCGGCCTGGGTGCCGACGCGCCGGACGCCCCCGGCCGCGCCAAGCTGCTGGCCGGGCTGCTGTCCGAAGGCACGGCAACACGCAGCTCGCGCCAGATCGCCGAGGCCGCCCAGGCCATGGGCGGCGGCGTGGGCGCTGCGGCCAGCAATGACGGCATCCGCATCAGCGCCAACGCCCTGGCCTCCCGGGCCGGCGACATGATGCAGCTGCTGGCCGACGTGGCCCGCCGCCCGGCCTTCCCGGAGGGCGAAGTGCAGCTGGCCAAGGCCAATGCGCTGCAGGGCCTGAAGGCCTCCGGCGCCCAGCCGGGCTTCCGCGCCGCCAAGGCGCTGGATGGCGCGATCTACGGCGACCACGCCTACGGCCGCACGCAGGAGACCGAAGCCGCCATCACCGCGCTGACGGCCGAGGGCCTGCGGGCCGAGCATGCCCGCCGCTTCCGGCCTGACCATGCTTTGCTCGTCATCACCGGCCGCATCGACGCCGCCAAGGCCACGCAGCTCGCCCGCGAGGCCTTCGGTGACTGGAAGGCCACCGGCGAGCCGCTGCCCGAGCTGGCAGCACCGCCCGCGACCATGCCCGTGCAGCGCCTGTTGCTGGAGCGCCCGGGCAGCGTGCAGGCCACGCTGCGCCTGGGCCGACCCGGCATGGCGGCCAGCGGCGACGAGCAAGTGGCGCTGCGCCTGACGAGCGCGATCCTGGGCACCGGCTTCTCCAGCCGCGTGAACATAAACCTGCGCGAGGAAAAGGGCTACACCTACGGCGCCCGCGCGGGCGGCGTGTCCTGGCGCGTGGGCGGGGCCATCACCGGCGGCGCCGATGTGCGCAACGAGGTCACCGGCGCTGCCATGACCGAGTACCTCAAGGAGTACCGCCGCATCGGCACCGAGCCCGTGCCCGAGGCTGAGATGGCGATGAACAAGCGCTACATGGCCGGCAGCTACCTCGTCAGCACGCAGCTGCAGGGGTCGCTGGGCCAGCAGCTCGCCGGCAACTGGCTGGTGGGCCTGCCGGCCGACTTCCTCGGCAAGTTCGTGCCGGCCCTGCAGAAGGTGACGGCCGCCGAGGTGCAGGCCGTGGGCAAGAAGTACTTCAACCCCGACGAGCAGAGCTGGGTGGTGGTGGGCGACGCCGAGAAGATCGGCGAGCAGCTCAAGGCCTTCGGCGAGTTCAAGGTCGTCAAGCCCTGATCGACACCGGCCGTGCAGCGCAACCGCTGCGCGGCCGACTCAGGGCGGGCCGAAGCGCCGCTGCACGTCGTAGGGGAAGACGTCGTGCACATGGCCGGCCAGGATGCGGTCCTTCTGCTGGTTCCAGTAGTCGGCATCCAGCAGGTCAGCGTGGTGGCGCAGGAAGACCTCGCGCACCCGCGGGTCGCCGAGCAGGAAGGGCGCGAAGGTCTCGGGGAAGACGTCGCGCGGCGCCACCGGCCACCACACCTCACCCGACATCTCTTCCTCCTCGTTGCGCGGTACCGGCACGTGGCGGAAGTTGCAGTCGGTGAGGTACTCGATCTCGTCGTAGTCGTAGAACACCACTTTGCCGTGGCGGGTGGCGCCGAAGTTCTTCCAGAGCATGTCGCCCGGGAAGATGTTGGCAGCGACCAGGTCCTTGATGGCATTGCCGTACTCGATGACGGCGCGCTCGAGCTGCTCGGGGGTGGCGTCCTGCAGGTAGAGGTTGAGCGGCACCATGCGGCGCTCGATGTAGACGTGGCGCAGCACCAGGTCGTCGCCGCTTTCCTCGATGACGCTCGGGCAGAAATGGCGCAGCTCGGCCAGCAGCGCTTCCTCGAAGCGGTGCTTGGGGAAGGCCACCCGCGTGTACTCCAGCGTGTCGGCCATGCGGCCCACGCGGTCGTGGGTCTTCACGAGCAGGTATTTGCGCTGGATCAGCTCGCGGCTGGTGTCCTTGGCGGGCGGGTAGAAGTCCTTGATGACCTTGAACACGAAGGGGAAGCTCGGCAGGTCGAACACCAGCATGACCATGCCCTTGATGCCCGGCGCGATGCGGAAGCGGTCGGAGCTGTGGCGCAGGTGGGCGAGGAAATCGCGGTAGAACAGGCTCTTGCCCTGCTTCTGAAGACCGAGCGCCGCGTAGAGCTCGGAGCGCGGCTTGCGCGGCATCAGGCTGCGCAGGAACTGCACACAGGCGCTGGGCACTTCCATGTCGACGAGGAAATAGGCCCGCGCAAAGCTGAACAGCACGGCCAGGTCGTCCTCGCCGAAGAGGGCCGCGTCGATGAAGAAGCGGCCGTCGCTCTCGCGGCGCAGGATGGGCAGCGCGAAGGGCGTCTCGCTGAAGCCGTTGATCACCTTGCCGACGACATAGGCCCCCTTGTTGCGAAAGAACAGGCTGGACAGCACCTGCAACTGGAAGTTCGCGCGCCAGCGGAAGTCGCCGAGCTGGCGCGTCACGGCCTCGAGCACACGGCCGGCATCGCGGTTCAGGTCGACGAACTCGCCGTCAAGCTGGAAGTTGGTGATCACGCGCGCGATCGTGTCGCGCAGCGTGGCGGGCGTCGGGTAGTAGGCCCGGTAGGTGGGGCGCGCGGCCGGCTCGTCGTTCTCGATGTACTCGGTCGAGATCGCCGGGCGCACGAAGATGAAGTCGTTGTGGAAGTAGGCGTGGTGCAGGATGCGCGTGCACACCGAGTTGAAGAAGGTCTCGGCCAGCTCGGGCTGGCGGTGGTTGGTCAGCAGGCCGATGAAGTGCAGCTTGACCTGCTGCCACACGTCCATGGGCAGCGAGGCGGCGGCGAAGCGCTCTTCCAGCAAGGCCGTGGTCTCGGCCACGCGCGCGTCGTAGAACTCGATGCGCAGGGCCTGCGCCCGCTGCTGGCCGGCCCAGTCGCCGCGCTCGAAGCGCCCTTTGGCATCGGCCGAGGTGGCCCGGAAGCGACGGTAGTGGTCATCGAAGCCGCCCAGCAGGGCCTGGGCGATCTCGAAGGCGCGGGAGTCGGTGAGCCGTGTCGGGAACATGGCTCGGGCCGGATCAGACCGCGTCGGCGTAACGCTGCTTCAGTGCGGCGAGTGCGTGGCGGTAGGACGGGTCCACATCGTCCGCGCTGGCGGCTGTCACGCCCAGGTCAGCCAGCAGCCCGTTGTGCAGGCCATAGACCCAGCCGTGCACGACGATCTCCTGGCCGCGCGCCCAGGCGTCGCGCACGACCGTGGTGTGGCAGGCATTGCGCGCCTGCTCCAGCACGTTGAGCTCGCACAGGGCGTCCACGCGGCGGGGCTCGGGCACGGCATCGAGCCAGTCGCGGTGCATGTGGCGCACGTCCTGCACATGGCGGATCCAGTTCTCCACCAGGCCCACGCGGGTGTCGTAGAGCGCCGCCTTCACGCCGCCGCAGTTGCTGTGGCCGACGACGATGATGTGGCGCACCTGGAGGTGGTCCACCGCGAACTGCATGACCGACAGGCAGTTCAGGTCCGAGTGCACGACCACGTTGGCGACGTTGCGATGCACGAAGAGCTCGCCCGGCAGCAGGTCCACCAGCTCGTTGGCCGGCACGCGGCTGTCGGCGCAGCCGATCCACAGGTACTGCGGCGTCTGCTGCTTGAGCAGGCGCGAGAAGAAGCCCGGCTCGCGGGACTCGGTGTCGGCCGCCCAGCGCTTGTTGTTGTTCAGCAGGTCCTGCAGTTCGTGGTTCGCGTCGCTCATGCGTTCATTGTCCCAGCCGGGCCTTACGGGGTCTCGTCGTCCGGCGGCGGCTCACCTCCGATTTGCAGAGGTGAGCCTTCGCGGCGCCGGATCAGCCGCTCGGCCCTCACATGGTTTCGGCGAACAACTCGCGGCCGATCAGCATGCGGCGGATCTCGCTCGTGCCCGCGCCGATCTCGTAGAGCTTGGCGTCGCGCCAGAGGCGGCCCAGCGGGTACTCGTTGATGTAGCCGTTGCCGCCGAAGATCTGGATGCCTTCGCCGGCCATCCAGGTGGCCTTCTCGGCCGTCCAGAGGATGACACTCGCGCAGTCCTTGCGCACCTGGCGCACATGCTCGGCGCCGAGCATGTCGAGGTTCTTGGCCACGGTGTAGGCGAAGCTGCGCGCAGCCTGCAGCACCGTGTACATGTCGGCCACCTTGCCCTGAATGAGCTGGAACTCGCCGATGCTCTGGCCGAACTGCTTGCGGTCGTGGATGTAGGGGACGATGTTGTCCATGACCGACTGCATGATCCCCAGCGGCCCGCCGGTCAGCACGGCGCGCTCGTAGTCCAGGCCCGACATCAGCACCTTGGCGCCGCCGTTCACGGCACCCAGCACGTTCTCGGCGGGCACCTCCACGTTCTGGAACACCAGCTCGCCGGTGTGCGAGCCGCGCATGCCGAGCTTGTCGAGCTTCTGCGCGATGGAGAAGCCCTTCATGCCCTTCTCGATCAGGAAGGCCGTCACGCCGCGTGCGCCGAGCTCCGGCTCGGTCTTGGCGTAGACCACCAGCGTGTCGGCGTCCGGGCCGTTGGTGATCCACATCTTGCTGCCGTTCAGCACGTAATAGCCGCCCTTGTCTTCGGCCTTGAGCTTCATGCTGATGACGTCGGAGCCGGCGCCCGGCTCGCTCATCGCCAGCGCGCCGACGTGCTCGCCGCTGATCAGCTTGGGCAGGTACTTGGCCTTCTGGGCCGCGTTGCCGTTGCGCTTGATCTGGTTGACGCACAGGTTGGAGTGCGCGCCGTAGGACAGGCCCACCGACGCGCTGCCGCGGCTGATCTCCTCCATCGCCACCATGTGGGCCAGGTAGCCCATGTTGGCGCCGCCGTACTCCTCGGGCACGGTGATGCCCAGCACGCCCAGCTCGCCCATCTTGCGCCACAGGTCCATCGGGAACTGGTCGCTGCGGTCGATCTCGGCGGCGCGGGGGGCGATCTCTTCATCGGCGAAGGCGCGCACCGCGTCGCGCAGGGCGTCGATGTCTTCACCAAGCTGGAAATTGAGGCCGGGCAGGTTCATGTCGTGGGTCTCCGGTGCGCCCTGGGCGGCCCGCTCGTGCCGGGCCCTTGAGGCGGTCTAATTGACGTAAACGTAAACTGTAGCAAGCCCGACGTTCAAGCGG
>Ga0233424_10003295_pt1 | contig 10559 bp, 8 predicted proteins | sample Watercolumn_Towu_FD_181011 | JGI IMG/M metagenome (GOLD analysis project Ga0233424, IMG submission 181011) | Freshwater microbial communities from Lake Towuti, South Sulawesi, Indonesia - Watercolumn_Towuti2014_125_MG | ecosystem: Environmental > Aquatic > Freshwater > Lake | place: Indonesia... | reverse complement strand
CCTCTCAGAAAATAGATAGAGCGCCGTCCAAAAATCGGTGCGTCTAGAACCAAAACCCAATCCGCCGCAGCGGCATCCAGTCCAAATGTTACTTCGGAATTTCCCAGCGAACCGCGTTCGAATAGGTATCCGAAATCGCGTTTCCGGCAGCGTCGAGAGCCGGCTTGAAGCGCGCCCTGCGGGTCACGTTCTTGCAGGTCGCCTCGTCGAGGTCGGCATGGCCGCTCGATCCGGTGATCTCGCAGTTCGTCACACGGCCGTCGGGGCCGATGGTGACGCGGAAACGAGTGGTACCAGCACGCTCTTCACGCAGTGCGCGAGCGGGGTAATCGTTGGGGGTTGCCCAGCTGCCCGGGTTGCCACGCGGCGATGCACCCGAAGCCTTGGAAGGCGGCGGCGGCGGTGCCGGAGGCGCAGGCGGCGGCGCAGCGACAGGCTGCGGGATGAACACCGGCGGCGGAGTGTTGGTGGTGGTGATGACCGGCGCCGTAGTTGGCGGCGTCCGAACGATCGGCGGCGGCGTTACGACCGGCGGCGGCGTGATCGGCTGGTCCGGCGGAGGTGGCGGCGGCTCTTCCGGCTCGATCACCTCTTCCTCAACGTCAACGACGTTCAGCTTTTCAGCCACCGTCTTGACCGCACTATATGCAAGTCCTGTTACCAGGGCATAGATCACCACGATGTGGATCAATGCCACGATAACGAGGGAAACTATCTTGTTTCCGCTTGCCTGTTGATCAGCATAGGCCATTCAGAAACGACGCTCCTTACCCTATTGAAACCCGTCATCCGGGGAGCGCCGACATTGCAATCCACGACACCCGGACAAACCAGCCGATGACCGCAGCTGGTGCATGAAACATGCAAGTTGCGGAATGCAACCCTTCCGGCTTGCTTCCCGCTCCCCCGCTGTGTTCCAGCCTCTGGTTTGTTTTTCTCTTGCCCGAAAGGGGATTTAACGCGCAACTTATCAGCAGGCAATCGCTTAAATGGATTCAGTTTGAATTAACCTTTGAGCCCCGACAGCCGCCCTTCCGGACAGCGAAAACGAGGAGACTCCCCCATGCCGCACGCGCTCAAATCGCTTGCTGCCGCCACCGCCTTAACCATCGCAATTAGTGGCGGTTTTCCTATCGTATACGCCGCGAATGCACAGGTTTCATCCGAAACGGAGGGACCGGGCTATGTCGCTCTGGCACGCCTTGCGGATGCCGCTCCGCAGGTGCTGCGGGTCCAGGTGAAGAAGACCACCGTCGTCGATCCGGCGCGCGCGCCCGATGTCGCTCCCACTATGGCACGGCTGTTCGTCGAGGCGCAGGTATTGAATCTCATTCGCGGAAAGCAGGGCGTCAGCGAATCGATTCGCTATCTGGTCGACGTGCCGCGTAACGCCAAGGGCAACGTTCCCTAGCTGAAAAAGCAACAGTTCCTGCTGTTCGCCCGGCCCGGCACGCGCCCCGGTGAGGTCCAGCTTGTCTCCAAGGACGCGCAAGTCGCCTGGACGGCGGCCACCGAGCAGCAGGTGCGCACGATCGTGACCGAACTGGTCAGCACCGGCGCGCCGCCCGCAATCAAGGGCATCCGCGAGGCGCTGCACGTACGCGGCAATCTGCAGGGTGAAGGCGAGACGCAGGTCTTTCTGGCGACATCGACCGGGGACCCGGTGTCGATCACCGTGTTGCGCCGTCCCGGCCTTGCCGCGCGCTGGGCAGTTTCGCTTACCGAGATCGTGGATGAGGCTGCCGCGCCGCCGAAGCGCAACACGCTGCTCTGGTATCGGCTCGCCTGCTCGCTCCCCCGCGAAATCCCTGCGCGGGCGCTTGTCTCCGACACGCCTGCGGACAACGATCTGGCGCGGCGTGACTATAATTTCGTGCTCGAGCAGCTCGGTCCCTGCCGCTGAGCCGGCACCGGGGCCGGGCGCATCCGCCCTGCCCCGGCCCCGACCCGGTTACTTGCCCGCCATGCCCATCTGCCAGAGGATGAAGGCGAACTCCTCGGCCGTCTCCTTGAGCGAGTCGAACCGGCCCGACTTGCCGCCATGGCCTGCGCCCATATTGGTCTTGAGCAGCAGTGCATTGTCATCGGTCTTGGTGACGCGCAGCTTCGCCACCCATTTCGCGGGCTCCCAATAGGTCACGCGCGGATCGTTGAGCCCTGCGGTCACCAGCAGCGGCGGGTAGGCCTGGGCCTTCACATTGTCATAGGGGCTGTACGATCGCAGCAGGTCGAACGCCGCCTTGTCGGTGATAGGGTTGCCCCATTCGGGCCATTCGCCCGGCGTCAGCGGCAGGCTCTCGTCGAGCATCGTGTTGACCACGTCGACGAACGGCACATGCGCCACGACCGCGCCCCACAGATCGGGATCGGTGTTGACGACCACGCCCATCAGCTCACCACCCGCCGAGCCGCCGCTCGCGGTCACCTTGCCCTTTGCAGTATATCCCTTGGCGATTAGCCCCTTGGCGACATCGACAAAATCGTTGAACGTGTTGGTCCGCTTGGTCAGCTTGCCATCGAGATACCATTTGCGGCCGAGGTCGTCGCCGCCGCGGATATGCGCAATGGCATAGGCAAAGCCACGATCGACCAGGCTGAGCCGCGTAACCGAGAAGCTCGGTGGAACCGCATAGCCATAGGCGCCGTAAGCATAGAGGTGCAGCGGCGCACTGCCATCCTTCCTGAAGCCCTTGCGGTAGATAACCGAAACTGGAACCTCGGTCCCGTCCCGCGCGGCAATCATAAGCCGCTCGGTCTCGTAATCGGCGGCGTTATAGCCCGACGGCACCTCCTGCACCTTGAGCACGGTCAGCTTCTGCGTCGCGACATCATAATCATAGACGGTGTCGGGCGTGACCATCGATTCATAAGAAAGCCGCAGCACCTTCATGTCCCATTCGGGATTGTCGCCTAATGACGCGGAATAGCTCGCCTCGGGGAAGGTGATCGGCTGGACCTTTTTGGGGTCGGCATAATCGCGGATCTCGATCTGATCGAGGCCACCGCGCCGCCCTTCGATGACATAGAAGTCCTTGAAGGCATTCATGTCGGTCATGTAGAAATCGTCGCTGCCGGGGATGAGCGTCGTCCATTCGCCCGGATTGTCGATGCTCGCAGTGGCGAGGCGAAAGTTCACATGCTCGTCATTGGTGTGGATGAATAGCGTGCCGTCGCGCTCCTCGACGTCATATTCGCGGCCCTTCTTGCGCGGGCTGATCAGGATCGGCTCGCCCAGCGGATTGTCCGCAGGCAGCAGGCGGATCTCGCTGGTCTCGTTGTCGCCGGTGGCAATCACGATGTACTTCTCGTTCGAGGTCATGCCCACGTCGACGCGGAAGCCCTCATCCGCCTCCTTGTAGAGCTCGACATCCTTGTCCAGCGGCGTGCCCAGCACGTGCAGCCGGGCATTGTCGGTGCGCCAGTTCTCGTTGGCCAGGCCATAGATCAGCGCCTTGCCGTCGGCGGTCCAGACCAGGCTGGAGAGCGTCCCCGGGATGACATCGGGCAGGATGGTGCCGGTGGTCAGGTCCTTGAACCGCGCCTCGAACCGCTCCGACCCGTTGTCGTCGACCGAATAGGCGAGCAGCCTGCCGTCGGGACTGACCGAGAAGGCGCCGAGGCGGAAATAGTCCTTGTCCTTGGCAAGCTCGGTCTCGTCGAGGATCAGCTGCTTCTCGCCGCCCGCAACCGGCTTGCGATACCATTTCTTGTACTGCGCGCCCTTGTCGTACTCGACCCAGTAGAGCCAGTCGCCATCCTTTTGCGGGACCGAGCTGTCATCCTCCTTGATGCGGCCCTTCATCTCCTCGAACAACGCGTCGGTCAGCGCCTGGTGCGGCTTCATCGCGGCTTCGAACCAGCGGTTCTCCGATTCCAGATAGGCCAGCACATCGGCATCATCGACCTTGGGATAGCCCTGGTCGCGCAGCCAGTGCCACGGATCTTGCACGGTCACGCCGTGGCGTTCGTAGCTATAGGGCCGCTGCTCGGCGATGGGCGGCTGGGGCTTGTCGGACATGGATGCACTTTCGCTAGCAAGAACGGGGGATGACAGGGCCATTGCCGCCACCAGCGCGGCGCGGGCAATGGCGGATGAGAAACTGGGTCGGATCGGCATGTACGGCTCCCTTCGAACTGGATCACGACAGAACGTTCCGGTCGCCAGACTGGCGCTGGTCACGGATTGTCTCTATCTTGCCGCCCAACCGCTTTTGCAAGGAGTTGATACCCCGCCATGCTGATGTCCACCCATGAAGCCCGCCTCGCCGCCTTGCGCGAAGAACTGAAGCGTCAGGGGCTGGATGGTTTTGTCGTTCCGATCTGTGACGAGCATATGAGCGAGTATATCGGCGCCTATGCGCAGCGGCTGGAATGGCTGACCGGTTTTGGCGGATCGGCAGGCAGCGCGGTGGTGCTATCCGCCCGGGCGGCGATTTTCGTCGACGGGCGCTATACGATCCAGGTGCGCGGTCAGGTCGACGGTCGGCTGTTCGAATATGTCGGCACCGCGCAACAGAGCGTCGCGGACTGGTTGGGGGCGAACGTCGGCGAAGGGGCCGTGATCGGCTATGATTCCTGGCTGCACACCCGCGACTGGGTGAAACAGGCGAGCGCGAAGCTGGCCAAGGTCGGCGCGTCGCTCAGGGAAGTCGCGAGCAACCCGGTCGATGCGGTGTGGCACGATCAGCCCGCGCGCCCCGATGCGGTGATGAAGCCGCATGCGCTCGAATATGCTGGCAAGGATGCGGGCGACAAGCGCGCAGATGTCGCGGCCTGGCTGGCGGACGAGAAGCTCGATGCCGCGGTCATCACCGCACTCGATTCGGTCGCCTGGCTGTTCAACGTGCGCGGCGGCGACGTGACGCACACGCCGGTGACGCTTTCTTATGGCGTGGTGCATCGGGACGGCAGCGCCGATCTCTATGTCGCCCCCGAAAAGGTGACCGACGATCTGCGCGCGCATCTGGGCAATCAGGTGGCGCTGCACGGCTATGACGATTTTCCCCAGGGACTCGATGCGCTGGCCGGTAAGGCGGTCGCGGTCGATCCCGAGCGCGCGGTCGCGGCCATCTTCGCCCGGCTGGAGGCGGCGGGCGCGAAGATCGTGGCGAAGCGCGACCCCAGCGTGCTGCCGCGCGCGATGAAAAACGCGACCGAGATTTCCGGCCACCGCGCTGCGCAGGCGCGCGATGGCGCTGCCGTCAGCCGTTTCCTCCACTGGCTGTCGATCGCGGGACCGGCGGGCGGGGAGACCGAGCTGTCCGCCGCGGCAAAGCTGCTCGAATTCCGCGAGGCGACCGGCAAGCTGATCGACACCTCGTTCGACACGATCTCCGGCGCGTCGTCGAACGGCGCGATCTGCCATTACCGGGTCAGCGAGGAAACCAACCTGCCGATCGTGACGGACAGCCTGTATCTGGTCGATTCCGGCGGCCAGTATCTCGACGGTACCACCGACATCACCCGCACCATCGCCATCGGCACGCCGACAGCGGAAATGAAGCGGCGCTTCACCCAGGTGCTGAAGGGCCATATCGCCCTCGCCACCATCCGCTTCCCCAAGGGGACGACCGGCGGGCAGCTCGATACGCTCGCACGCCAATTCCTCTGGGCCGATGGCGTCGATTATGCGCACGGCACCGGCCATGGCGTCGGCAGTTTCCTGGCGGTGCATGAAGGACCGCAGCGCATTGCCGCGTTCGGCGGCCAGGGCGAGCCGCTGCGCCCCGGCATGATCTGCTCGAACGAGCCCGGCTATTATAAGGCAGGCGAATATGGCATCCGCATCGAGAATCTGGTGCTGGTCGAACCGCTCGAGATCGCCGGTGCCGAGCTCGACATGCTCGGCTTCGAGACTCTGACCTTCGCGCCGATCGACCGCAACTGCATCGAACCCGAACTGCTCAGCCCCGCCGAACTCGGCTGGCTCAATACCTATCATGCAAAGGTACTGGAGGTGGTCGCGCCGCAGCTTGATGGCGAGGCACTGGCCTGGCTGGAGGCCGCCTGCGCCCCGATCGGTTGACGTCCGCGTCAATTTGGGGCGATCCTGCCGCTTTACGCCCACGGAATGCTGCGACGCACAATTGCCGCCCATGCAATTGACGTCGCGGCAAAGGTTAATTGCGTTGCAAGAATGTCACGCAGGTAGCGGAATCGCCTGCGTTTCCTAGCTTTTCATTTGTGACAGTCGGGTGTCAGTCATAAGGACATCCCAAAGCCATACGAGCCCTGGGACGGGGCCGTTTTTGTCAGCCATTTTAGGGGAGAACACCCGATGATCATCACCGACACCCGCCTGAAAACGATTCTGCTTTCGGGTGCAGCGCTCGGCTCACTCGCCATGCCCGCCGCTGCCTTTGCGCAGGATGCCGCGCAGGACGCCGAAAATGCCGACAGCAACGTCATCATCGTGACCGCCTCCAAGCGCGAAACCACGCTGCAGGAAATCCCGATCGCGGTTTCGGTAACCAGCGGCGAAGACATCGAGGACGCGCAGATTCGCGACCTGATCGACCTGCAGACCCTGGTCCCCTCTCTTCGCGTTTCGCAGCTGCAGAGCTCGGCCAACACCAACTTCATCATTCGCGGCTTCGGCAACGGCGCGAACAACCCCGGCATCGAACCTTCGGTCGGCGTGTTCATTGACGGCGTCTACCGTTCGCGCTCGGCTGCGCAGATCGGCGACCTTCCCAATATCGAGCGCGTCGAAGTGCTTCGCGGCCCGCAGTCGACCCTGTTCGGCAAGAACGCATCGGCGGGTATCATCAGCATTGTCACCGAGCGCCCCCAGTTCGAGTTCGGCGGCCAGGTCGAAGCGACCTATGGCAATTTCAACGCGCGCATCCTCAAGGCCGACGTGACCGGCCCGATCAGCGAAACGCTGGCGTTCAGCCTGTCGGGCAACATCAACAAGCGCGACGGCTATGCGCGCGACCTCAACCTCGGCATCAAGTTCAACAACCGCGACCGCTGGGGCGTGCGCGGCCAGCTGCTGTGGGAGCCGAGCGCCGACCTGTCGTTCCGCCTGATCGGCGACTATGACAAGATCGACGAGAATTGCTGTATCGCCGCCAATATCCGCGAGAACCCGGCGATCACCGCGGCGCTGCGTGCTGCCAGCGGCCAGTCCCGCCCGATCGAGGCCGCCGATCCGTTCTCGTACCGCGTGCGCAACAACATCCCCTCGACCAACGAGATCGAGAATTACGGCGCATCGCTGCAGGGCGACTGGAATGTCGGCGCGCTGACCTTCACCAGCATCACCGCCTATCGCGAAGTGCGCTCGACCACCAACCAGGATTCGGACTTCACCAGCGCCGACCTTATCGGCCAGAACCTCGCCAACACCTCGATCGACACCTTCACGCAGGAACTGCGCGTCGCATCGGACTTTGACGGCCCGCTGAACTTCCTGCTCGGCGGCTTCTATTTCAACGAAGACATCAAGTTCACCAACGACCTGCTGTTCGGACGCGACTTCCGCGGCTATGCCAGCGCGCTGATCGGCCCCGCCGTCGGTGGTGCCGCCGGCGTCGAGGCGCTGCTGGGCGTGCCCAACAACACCTTCTTCCGCCAGGGCCAGGGTATTTTCGACGATTTCACCTATGGCAACGATGCGTTCTCGCTGTTCGGCCAGTTCGACCTCAAGCCGACCGATCGCCTGACCTTCACCTTCGGCTTCAACTATACCGAGGACAAGAAGCGCGTCCGTTCGAACGTCGTCAGCACCGATCCGTTCTCGGCGCTTGATTTCGTCGCCATCGGCAACACGCTGATCACCCAGCAGGGCATCGCCACCACCGTCGGCCAGGCGCTGCGCCTGCCCGGACCGGCCAATGCGGCGCAGATCGCTGCGTTCGCTGCGGCACAGCCCGCCGCTTTCGGCCAGATCCAGACCGGTGCCGCTGCCTTTGCCCGCGCCAACAACACCAACCCGGCGGTGAACCCGCTGCTCGGCCTGCGCGCGCTGCAGTTCCTGCCGCCGTTCCTCAACTTCCCCAACGCGGTGGAAAGCGGCCGGACCAAGGACGACGATTTCTCGTACACCATCCGTGCGAATTACGAGATCACCGACAATCTGAACATCTACGCCACCTATGCCACCGGCTTCAAGGCGACCTCGTTCAACCTGTCGCGTGACAGCCGTCCGTTCCCGACCGACTTCATCCCCGGCTCGCCGGTCAACAACCCCGCAGCCTCGCCGATCCGCAATGCCGGCCTGGCACTGCCGAACCTGACCACCGGTTCGCGCTTTGCGGGTCCCGAGGAATCGGAAGTCTATGAAGCCGGCATCAAGGCGCAGTGGCCGCTGGTCGCGTTCAACCTCACGGTGTTCAAGCAGTCGATCAAGGGCTTCCAGAGCAACGTGTTCACCGGCACCGGCTTCGCGCTCGCCAATGCGGGCAAGCAGTCGACCTTCGGTATCGAGTTCGACGGCACCGTCCGTCCGACCGACGGCCTCAACCTGTTCGTCGCCTTCACCTATCTCGATCCGAAGTATGACAGCTTCCTCAACTCGGCGGTCGGTGATCTGACCGGCGCGACCCCGGCGGGCATCCCTGCCCTGTCGGCATCGATGGGCGGTTCGTACACCTATGAGTTCGCGGGCGGCACCAAGTTCACCGTGCGCGGCGACTATGCCTATGAAAGCGACGTGCAGATCGCCGAAGGTCTGCCGGGCTTCATCGTCACCAACGCCAACGGAACGCGCAACTTCCAGCCGGCGCTGGACATTGCCCGCCAGTTCCGTCGCCAGACCGACCTGGTCAACGTCTCGGCCACGCTCGAGCTGACCAACGGTCTCGAACTGACCGCCTGGGCGCGCAACCTGCTCGACGACCGCTTTATCTCGACCGTGTTCGACTCGGTCGCGCAGTCGCAGAGCATTTCGGGCTATCCCAGCCTGCCGCGCACCTATGGCGGTTCGGTCCGCTTCAAGTTCTGATCCAATCACGGTTTGACCGGGCTTGGTCACGATCAGGTTGGCAAAAGACCCAACCGATTGAAAACAGGGAAATGGGGGGCTTCGTGCCCCCCTTTTTTTGTGGCCAGCATTGTGTATGCGGAGCAGACGATCCGGAACGAGAACGAGAGAGGGGAACAGCATGTCGGACGCGCCCATCCGCGCCCATTATCGCAGCATCGCGCCCAAGCGCGTGCACTATCACGAGGTCGATATGCAGAATATCGTCTTCAACGCGAACTATCTGATGTACGCCGATGTCGGCATCACCGAATATTTCCGCGCGCTCAATCTGGCGAGCGGGAAGCCCGAGAGCACCGGCTTCAACGTGTTCGGCCCCGATCACGACATGATGGTGCGCCATGCGGATGTCGATTTCCGCGGCAGCGCCGTCGCAGATGACATCATCGACCTCGCGGTGCGCATCAAGCGCTTCGGTTCAAGCTCGCTGACCAGCGAGTGCGCCATCTTTCGCGGTGACGAACTGCTCACCGTGGTGACGATCAGCTATGTCCATTTTGCGATCGCGACCCGTCGTCCCGCGCCGGTGCCGCAATGGTTCAAGGACATGGTCGCCGCGTTTGAGCCGGTCCGCCCCGAAGGCGTATGACCGCCAGCAACGCCAGCCAAAGAAAAAGCCCGGTGTTGCCACCGGGCTTTTTCGTATTCCCAGATCAGTTGCCCGGCATGCCCGGCGGCGGTGCCCCCGGAGGACCACCCGGCGCACCCTGGCCCTGAAGCTGCTGCTGCATGGCGCGCAGCTGCATCTCGGGGATGAACTCGATCAGGTCGACGTCGAACACCAGCAGGCTGTTGGCGGGAATGACGACCTCGCCGGTCTGCGGATTCTTCTTCTCTTCCGCGCCATAGCCGAGCTCGGGCGGGATCCAGAGGCGATACTTGCCGCCACGCTGCATCTTCTTAAGCGCCTCGGAAAAGCCCGGGATCGATCCGGCGACGGGCATCGGCACGCGCTGGTTGGCATCGAACGGCGTGCCGTCCATCAGCGTGCCCTGATAGTTGATCAGCGTGACGTCCGCATCGGTCGGCGACGGACCATTACCCTTGACCAGTTCCTTGAACTGCAGCCCGCTCTCGGTCGTCACCACGCCCGGCTCGTCGGCATTGCTCGACAGGAAACCGGCGGCCGATTGCGGCACCGACTGCAGTCCGGCCCAGGCCGTACCGCCCGCGATCGCGACGGCTGCGGCGACGCCCAGCCACAATTTGGTCAGCGAGCCTTTGGCCAGCGGCGGAATGGGAACGCGGGTAACGGACATGGCAGCCTCCGGTTATCGTACCACAAACCCCTGAAAAGCACTGCAAGGCCTTCACCTTCCAGTCCCATCAGGGGTCGTTGCGACGAATCGGCGTCCCCGATCCGTCAGGTTAGCGATGCTATAACCGGCTTATTTCGCGCCGTCACGTTCCATGCGCTTGCGCTCCAGCTTGCGCGCGCGACGCACGGCAGCGGCCTTTTCACGGGCGCGCTTCTCGCTGGGCTTCTCGTAATGCCGACGCAGCTTCATCTCGCGATACACACCTTCGCGCTGCAGCTTCTTCTTGAGCGCCCGCAGCGCCTGGTCAACATTGT
>Ga0233424_10003293_pt1 | contig 10561 bp, 13 predicted proteins | sample Watercolumn_Towu_FD_181011 | JGI IMG/M metagenome (GOLD analysis project Ga0233424, IMG submission 181011) | Freshwater microbial communities from Lake Towuti, South Sulawesi, Indonesia - Watercolumn_Towuti2014_125_MG | ecosystem: Environmental > Aquatic > Freshwater > Lake | place: Indonesia... | reverse complement strand
GCGGACCACCCCGCCACCCGGCTCGATCAGTTGCTGCCTTGGAACTGGGCGCCGCTCCCCGACGCAATCGCCGCCTAAACCCGGCTACGCGCCGGCCAGCATCATGCGGCCTTCACCGGATGGATACCTTTTTCAGGAAGGCCGGATCGGTGCGGCGGGACTGGTAATGATGGGTCGAACGATCGATGTGCAGAGCGGCACACGCCCTGCGGATCGTAACCTGCCAGTCCTGCCGAACCGCGTCGATAATCTCGCGCTTGCGATCCGGCCTCAGAGCTTTTGTTTGATAACATCCTGCAGCATCTCGCGATCCAGCGTCAGGTCCGCCACGATCAGCTTAAGCCGGCTGTTGTCGTCCTCCAGCTCGCGCAGCCGCCGCATCTCCGATGGCGGCAGCCCCACGGATTTCTTCTTCCAGTTGAAGTAGATCGCCTGGCTTACCCCTGTCTTGCGGCAGACCTCAGCGACGGGCGTGCCTTCCTCGCCCTGCTTGATGACGAACGCCTTCTGCGCGTCTGTGAACTTCGATGCCTTCACGCCAAATCTCCTTGCCCAGCCAAGGAAACCTGCGGCGGAAAACTCTACCCGCAAATGGTCCAAATTTCAGGTGGCAGAGCAAAGGAGTCGAACGGAATGAAGCGAAGCAGCTTCAACGAAGAGCAGATCATTGCGATCTTGAAGGAGCAGGAAGCGGGCATGGCGACGGCGGAGGTCTGCCGCCGTCACGAGATCAGCTCGGCGACATTCTACAAATGGAAGTCGAAGTTCGGCGGTCTGGATGTGTCCGACGCCTGGCGGCTGCGGTCGCTCGAGGAGGAGAACTCCCGGCTGAAGTAGCTGGCGGCCGAAGCGATGCTCGACAACGCGGTGAACCGCCCCGGGATTGCCGGAGGCCCTAACTCCTGAGAGGAATGGCTTACGATGAGTAAGACAACCAACAAATTCGCACCCGAGGTTCGCGCACGTGCAGTCCGGATGGTCCTGGATCACGAGGGCGATCATCCATCACGATGGGCAGCGATTGTTTCGATCGCAGCGAAGATCGGGTGCGTTCCGCAGACGCTTCATGAGTGGGTGAAGAAGGCTGAGGTTGATAGCGGCAAGCGCGCCGGTGTGTGCCGACCGAAATGGCTGATCGCTTCAAGGCGCTCGAGCGCGAGAACGGTGAGTTACGCCAGGCCAACGAGATATTGCGCAAGGCGTCGGCATATTTTGCCCAGGCGGAGCTCGACCGCCCGTTTCAGAGATGACTGCCTTCATTGACGAGCATCGTGAGGTTTATGGGTCGAGCCGATCTGCCGGGTTCTGCCGATCGCCCCATCCACCTATCATGAGCGTGTCGCTCAGCGACGAGATCCAGGAAGGCTATCGGATCGTGCTCGGCGCGATCGGGATCTGAAGCCCGAGGTGCTGCGTGTCTTTGCCGAGAACTTCGGTGTTTACGGGGTGCTAAAATCTGGCGGCAGATGAACCGCGAGGGCTTCGCCGTCGCGCGTTCCACCATTAAGCGGCTGATGCGTGACCTGGGGTTGCAAGGTGTCATCCGCGGCAAGCCGGTGCGCACGACGATCAGCGACAGATCCGCACCTTGCCCGCTCGACCAAGCGAACCGGCAATTCCATGCGCCGGCGCCCAACATGCTATGGGTGTCGGACTTTAGCTATGTCGCGACATGGGCAGGCTTCGTTTATGTGGCCTTCGTGATGGACGTTTATGCCCGCTATATCGTGGGTTGGCGGGTCAGCAGGACAGCACATGCCAGCTTCGTCCTGGATGCGCTCGAACAAGCTATCCACGATTGCCGACCTGTTCATCTTGGCGGACTGGTCCACCACAGCGACCGCGGCAGCCAATATGTCTCAATCAAATATACCGAGTGCCTCGCCGAGGCTGGGATCGAGCCATCAGTTGGCAGTGTTGGTGACAGCTACGACAACGCCTTGGCCGAGACAAACAATGGCCTTTACAAGGCCGAGGTGATCAACCGGCGAGGTCCATGGCGATCGCTTGAAGCTGTCGAATATGCCACGCTTGAATGGGTTGACGGGTTCAACAACAGGCGGCTGCTGGAGCCCATCGGTAATATCCCGCCCGCCGAAGCCGAGGAACGAAATGACGCCATCCTGGACGACGTCTCCATGGCCGCGTAACTTAAACCAGATGGCCTCCAGCAGTCCCGTGGCGGTTCAGGTCACATCACTCGCCGCGGGATGCTCTCGATGTTTTGAAAAGCAGACGACAACGCCATGCAATCAAGCTCAAGCCCGCGCCCAAGGAATGCCGCCTTTGTCAGCTGTTCGCCTTCAACACTAAAAGGTCGGCTTTGGCGTAAGGAGGAAACAGCCGACACAGGTTCATTGCATAGTCCAGCGGGCGGGTTGGACCAACATTCCCGGACAGCCAACGCACCCCTCACAGCTCAAAAAGGACTACGCGCTCAAAGATAAGACTGATAAATGGGGTCAGAAAAATTAGCGAATATAACAGATAGCAAAATGCGAATTCAACAAAAATCGAGCTAAACACTACATGTTTGAAAATAGAAACTGGGTATATTTGATTATCCAACCAATTTATTCACAAAGCTGAAAATTACGATCAACTGAGGCATTGCTCTAATTTCAAGACACATCGCCAGATTTCGAAATCTTAATATTCGGCTTAGATAAACGGAAATCAATAGGAAACTGCGGATCGGGATTTTCAAAAATCACCTGAAGTTCAACAATTTGGCAGTCACTAGGCACATCGACCTGTAATTGTATTCTATTTGCCGTTGAGTTGATGACCTTTTTGGCCTGAATGTTACGGGGATTGCTACCTAGCCCGCAAACAGCTCGACCCTCTAAATCACTGTTGGCTGAATTGTTATCTGTAAAAAAACTCACAACCACCCGGTACCTTGAGGCAAATCCAGGTGACAAAACCGACCGCCGCGCAAGTATACCCATCACTCCTGGCTGAGCAGTGATTGAAAGCTCATCTTGCCTGTCAACGACTGCTGCGAGTCCGTCGACTTCGCCAAATTGCCAATCAAACAAACTTTCACTGGGGGAGCCTCTGCCCGACCAACCTATCAAATTGCGGAATCGAGAAGTGTTGTGCTCGGGTAATTCCGCAAGCAATTTCCGCGCAGAATCACCCGATTCCATCACGACAGCTCGCTTAACATATTCGTCCACGATACTTTGCAATTGCGGACCATGCTTATGACCGCCAAAACCAGCATAGATTAGCTCTCCGACTTGGCCCAGATCGGTGAGACCCGCACGCTCTACTGAGTATTGTAAAAACCGTTGGTGCCATAATTCCCCGCCACGAACCGTTCCTTTCATCGCGTTCAGATAATGTTGACGGCTCCTTAGACTCCAAATTCTAGGAAAAATAACGTGGCGAGTTTCCGGTGAAACGCGTAATGCCGCATCGTAATGACTAATGGCCTTTGTTAGCAGAGCACGACGACTATAGTACTCCGCCAGCCACATCTGCGTAATTACATCACGACGACTCACTTTGGATGCGAGAGCCATAATGTCGGCAGCTCTGTCCCTATCACCAGCGAGCTCGGCAGATATAGCCAAGCTCCGAAGAAGCACACGATTTAATGGTTCACGCAAGAGAGCTGAATTTAGGTTAGACTGCTCCGAAGAATTTAATCTCAATGCTTCAGGATTGGCAAGCTTTGCGTTCATCACCGCAGTTACAACCTTCGGCGACTCCTGATCTAAACTCGTAACAGTAGCTAGATTACCAGGGCTTGCAAAGCTTACAATATAAAACACTGCGGCTTGATAAGCGAGCGACAGGCCGATCAAGATCAATATAATTGAACGACTGCTCAACCAGCTTGACAAGCCATTATGCCTTGCATTTTTCACTGACTTCCGTTTCTTAAGCTAGTCTCAGACCCATAGGGCTTTCCGTAACTGTAGCCATAGCCGTAGCCGTAGCCGTAGCCCGAACCGGTATACTTCATCTTCGTGACGACCACACCTGAGAGACGGACATTCGCCACCAATAGGCGCTGCATCGAATCTTTAATGCCGCGTATTGGCGTGCCCATCGACTCTACAATGTAGACCATGCTCTCCACAGCGTTACCAATCAATGGCGCATCTGTGATCCCGAGCACCGGAGGGGAATCAATCACAACATGATCGTAAATCTCGTTGGCCATAGCGACCAGGGTCGACAACCTGCTGCCGGTCAGCAACTCGGCTGCACTAGGTGGCGTCTTCCCTGCAGTCATGATGTCCAAGCCCTCAATCGAACTGCGCTGCGTGAGCGCTTGCCAATCATCATCGCCCGCAAGATAGTTACTCAAACCTCGGGTGTTTGGGAGATTCATGATACCGCCAATGGAGGGCGAGCGCATATCGCCATCGATCAGCAGCACCTTTTTCCCGATACGACTCAAGACTATTGCAAGCGCGGTAGATGTAGAGCTTTTGCCCTCGCTTGGTCGGGTGCTGGTAACGGCAAGGGATGAAGGAAAACCATGGTTCGTAGAAAAACTTAAATTCGACTGGATCGAGAAGTATGCATCATAGAGATTGGACTTAACGTCAACCATTTCGTCGATTACATCATTTTCCACGGCAGGAGTAACGCCCAACAGTGGCCAACCAAGCAACGCTTCGACATGAGTAGGATCGCGCACTCCCTCGTCAATTTGGTCAAGCGCAAATGCCGATGCTGCAGCAGCAAACAACCCCAAGCAAACGGCCACTGCGATGTTCAATAGCAACTTTGGCGACGATGGATTTTCTGGCACAATCGCAGGCTCAACAACAGAAATATTGTTGACGCCGACTTGCGCCGCCACTCCAATTTCTTTATACCTCTGAAGCAGGGCATCATAAATTTGGCGATTGGTATCGGCCTCCCTTAAAAAGGCGGCATACTGGATATTTGCCTTGTTTTGGCTATCAAACTCTTGCTTTTGACGCTCAAGCTGTCGAGCGAGCTCATCCTCTCTCTTTTTTGCTTCTGCAAATTCGGAGGATCTAGCATTAGAAATCCTCTTATTTTCTTCATCAATCGCCCTGTCCAGTGCGCCAAGTTGTTGGCGGAGTTCGACAACAGAAGGGTGCTGATCCTCGAGCTGAACTCTACGCTTGGCATACTCCGATGCGATGGATGCTCGCTGCGATCGGAGCGACGACAAAGCCTGGCTTGAAACAGCCTCCTTCACGCCGTCGCCTCGCGTAAATGCACGAGACTCTGCTTCAATTCTCGCTGCGGTTGCAGCGTTGAGTGCGGTTGCCAGCTCCTCCAGCCGAGAGCCGGTAAGCGTCCGTGAGGTGGAGACTGAGCCATCGGCGCTTTTAGTTTGGCTTAGAGTCACGATATTGTTATTAGCCGCATAGGTGACAGCAAGTCGCTCGGACTCTTCCAACCGCTGCTTCAACGTAGCCAAACGGCTCTCCAGGAAGCGCCTAGCATCCAAAGTTGATGCAAATTGCCGATCCATACTCGCAGAGACAAAAGCATTCACCCAAGCGTTGGCAATTCTTGCCGACAATTCCGGGTTAGCGCTAGTGTACAAAATGTTCACAAGCTTAGAGTTTCGTACAGGAACGATCGAAACATTATCTAACAACAAATCGACAGCCTGCTGTTGCCGCCGTTTGTTTATGACTGACGCCGGAGTCGCCGATGACTGCTGATCCTGTGTTTCGAACGCAGCACCATGAGCGTCGAAGAATGCCTCATCTTTTGCCAAAGCCAACAAACTAACAACACGCTCTGCGAGCGGGCGCGCGCGGAGTAGGCTGTACTGGGTCGCGTAAAATTCGAGATCCTGAGGCGTCGACTGGGCTTCGACGCCCTCAACTTTCGTGATCTGCTTCTGCTGACGATCTATCTGTATCTGAGCTTGCGCAGTATACTTTGGCGTACTCAATAGTGTGTACAACAATCCAAGCGCAGCAAATGACAAAATAATGGCGACCATCAACCAACGCCAGCGCACAACAGTATACCAGTACTGCAACAAAACTGGCGGCATCGAGTTCGTAGTCTGCAAATCATTGCGCGCCATATTTGACGGTGCGTTTGCTAACATTGGGGCACCATTAGCCATGAATTTTCCAATAGCTCAATTATTGCTGTCAAGAAGAAAAATAAGTGGCGCAAGTAATGCTGGCGCAACCGTGTAAATATCCCGAAGATTACGTTGGGCCTGAGAAAATCCGACGACTACGGTGTCATTGGAATACAGTGGCGGATCAGCATAACGCCCAGCCTCGATTGCCTTCACATCATAAATTGCACCATATTGCTTCCCACCGATTTTTCTATAGACGATAACTTCGCGCCGCTTAGAAAATTCTGTCCAACCCTCTGCCCTAGCTATGGCCTTAAGCAGGGTCATATCTCCGACTAAAGGATAGATGCCAGGCCTCTTCACCTCGCCACCGATGGAGACAACCTGGCTCGCCGTTTTCTTCAAATTGATGGTGACTACTGGGTTTCGTATGAATCTACCGCGAAGCTGCGACTCGACAATTCCAGCCGCCTCGCTTGGTGTTAAACCTGCAACATCCACTGTACCGACGAACGGGAAAGCTATACGCCCACCCGCATCCACTTGAATATCCTTCAATGCGAGATCGTCTTGACCATACACGCTCACATCAATGACGTCGTAGGGTCCTATGACTGCGGGGTTGCTCGAAGCCATAAAGTCGGCGGGACTGGGAGGTGGCAACTCAGTCGAGTTTACCATGGCCAACCCACTCGCGCCGCCGATAGAAGCACTTTTGCCACTCACGCACCCCATCATGACGAGCGCCGAGAGATGCAATATACCGAGGCCGAAGAGCTTAGGAACTGTCACTGTCGTCTTGCCTCAAAGTTCTTGTTTGCCGTCGCGGCGTTCATCCAAGCCACTGCAATCGCAAGGACAGCCGCCAGAGCGGGCGTCCTTAGCGGATAATCGACGAGGCTAGCAACCGCAAAAATCACGAGTGTCATGCAGCCGGCCTTTGCCGGAACCCTGGCGGGGCTCGGGGCAGATTGCATCTTGACGCAGACCCGCACCACCCACGTGACAAATGCCACGGCGGCGACCAGGCCAAGCAACCCGGTTGTTAGAAGCAACTCTACCCAATCATTATGGGCGTGGTTGGAGTACGTAGGCCTGAGTGACCCATTATCTTCATAAATTTGAAAGACTGCAGGATAAGTACCCAAGCCGCTCCCAAAGGGAAAATACTCGAGCGATTTAGCGAAGGTCAGACGCCAGACATCAAGGCGAGAATCCTCATTTGCATTTAGTAGCCTGAAAAGCGCAGTTCCTTTTTTTGATGCGGCAAAAAATGTTAATGTGCCAAAGATTGCGGTGACAACAGCAGCCATAAATATAATGAATTTTCTGTCTACAAAGAATTCTTTTTGTCGATAGTCGACGAGCAACTGGTAGATGACAAATAAGGATGAAATCAATGCACAAAACAATCCCATTCTGGAACCAGATATTACAATAGACACCATCATTATCAAAATACTTGATATAATTACGAAGCCTAAGATGTTGGAATTTCGGTAGATTTTAGGCATCGATTTAATTATAGACCATACCAATATTGGCAAGAGACTAACAAATACAGCGTGGTGGTTTCTGTTGGCAAACAAACCAGACACTGGGGAATTTATAGGATAAATGCGTCCGTGGCCACTTGCGTATTGATAGGCGCTCAAAATAATTGACGAAAATATAATCAATACCAATAGCTGCATCGTTGTTAGGATGAAGTCTTGACCTGCCTTTACGCTTGCTATCATAATTGCGATCGGCATAAACATAAAGTAAAATGCGTTCTGGGTTGCACTTGGAACCATGGAAATGGGCTGTGGGGCAGCTGACAACCCGATCGTATCGAGGGCAGCTCGGGTAATTTCTCTTCCAGGTAGCGACCACCACAATTCGCTGGGCAGAGGGATCAGCTGGATAATTGGTAGAACCAAGATGTATATAGCCAAAGCATAAATCGACTGATTACGGACGATGTCTTGTTTATTTAATTGGGATATTATTAAAAATAGCAAAAGTATGCCAGCGGGGCGTAGTAAAATTAATGCTGCGACGTCAGAGCGAGAGCTTCCACCCAATGCAAATGTCATGATAATTGCAAAAGCAAGAATGATTCCGTAATAAATGGACGGCATCACTTGCATTCTCTGATCATTTTTCATAGAAAATCCTGATTCATCGACAGATGCAATTGTAATTTATACAACACCATAATGACAAAATCTTTATTTCAGCCAACGCCATAAAATGCATGACCTTGAATATAATGAAGAACTCGGCACAATCTAGATGGTAAATTAGATAAGAATTAGAGTGACCCGCCCGGCAACTTCATTATTAAAATTTAGATTTCGACTTTTAAGTACTAGTTAACCCATTTCAAGCCCAAACAATTCCTATAACCCATAGAGTTTTTCAATAGTTTCAGTGAATGAAATTGTGATAACTGACACGATGTTATATTTTGTGGTAATCGATATTACTTTAACGTTTCTGCTTTGCTACATTTGATTAAGGGACTTTTGATTTTCGTCTTTATGGGCCGATGTCAGCTTGTTCAGCCTCGGGACACCGCCGGCATTGTGGCGCCGTGCTCATTCGTGCTTTAGCCTCCATCCCCGTTTTTGGTGCCTACGTCATGCTGGGAGCCTTCCGCAAGCGTATTGCTATGAGCTGTTGGGGTATCGGCTTCTTAGCACCGGTTCGTGAGATTCTAGACTGTCGACTCAGATAAAGAGGGAACAGCGGGCTATTGAGGGGGCGAAACGCTGTGAGGAAATGGTCGAATAGCCTGTCGGCGCGGGTTGCGACCCTATGGAAGTACGTCAGCATGCATACCCAACGCTCAATGAGGCTACGCCCGCGGTAGAGCAACGTGTCTTCGCCAAGTCTTTACCTGCTATGGCACCGGGGCTAGATGTTCGCGATTGCTCTTTTTGCGGAAGGACGGGCAGATGCGATCGGGAGAGTAGCCTTATGGGACAGCGGCCTGGCTCAATCGCTAGAAGCCATTGTAACCGAAGATCGCGGGGATTTTGGTTGTAATCTCCCCCGAGAACCAAGGAGACAATTATGTAAATTTTCTTTGCGCGGTTGCGGCCCGGTGATGGTCGCGAATGGGTCTGTTGGCGATCATATAGATGGAAACATGCTGTGCGTCCATGATCCGATCCGAGACGCTTGCCATCCGCCATCGACTTACGTAACTATGTCTGCGGCTCTGCGGCTCCCCAGGCCTTATCGGGTGGGCGGGTCGCGCCAAGGGTTTCCATTTGGTCAGGACTGCACCCCGACTGGAGTGTGATCCTGTCATGCTGCAACCGCTTTTTTGCCCTGCGTCCAGCTTCTGTCAAAAGTTCGCCGAGCCTGCTGGCCGGGTGGTCGGCCATGCGGGCGAGGACGTCGGTAAGCCATGCCTGCTGGATAGTGCTAGAGCATAATCCGACCTTATGGAATCGCGGGGGACTCCCAAGGCTCTGAAAATCTGTTTCATCCTGTTTGCTGGATACGGAGGCCAGCAGGCATGGTCAAATCGATATCCGAGGATTTACGGTCGCGGGTGATCGCAGCTGGTGAAGCAGGTTTATCGCGACGTGATCCTGATGGCGATCGAGATCCAGGTCGACATCACCCTGGTCGAGCTGGCCGAGATGCTGAGGGCGGAACGTGGAGCGCAGTTCGCACCAAGCACGATCTGGCGTTTTCTCGACCGTCACTCGATGACCTTAAGAAAAACAGCGCACGCCAGCGAGCAGGATCGGCCAGGCGTACTCGCGCGGCGGCGGGCCTGGTTCAAGGGCCAGCCTGATCTCGATCCTGGAAGGCTGGTCTTTATCGATGAGACCGGCGCCTCGACGAAGATGTCCCGGCTTCGCGGGCGGGCAAAACGCCGCGCGCGTTGCCGATCCCCGATCCCGCACGGGCATTGGAAGACAACAACCTTCACGGGCGCGTTGCCCATGACTGGCCTGACCGCGCCGATGGGCCGATGACGGGGGAATGGTTCGCAGCCTATGCGCAGCAAATCCTCGCGCCGACATTGCGGCCCGGTGACATCGTCATCCTCAACAACCTGCCGGCCCAAAAGGTTACTGCAGTGCGCGAGGCCATCGAAGCCGTCGGTGCAAGGATGGTCTTCCTTCCTCCCAATAGCCCGGACTTCAACCCAATCGAGAACGCATTCTCGAAGTTGAAATCGATCCTGAGAAAGGCCGCCGCTCGGACCGTCCCCGAGCTGTGGGACGCCATCCGCGATGCGCTGCCACGCTTCACACCGAACGAATGCACTAACTACTTTATCGCCGTAGGATATGAGCCATAGTGATCGGATTCTGCTCTAGCGTGCTCAGTTCTGCGGTATCCGTCCGGTGAAGGCCACAGCGCGATCCCGACCGGAGCGTAGGCCGGGTTTATGCGGCGAGCGCTGCGGCGCGCGGTCCCCAGTTCCACAGCAGGAGCTGATCGATCCTTGTGGCGGGATGATCGGCGATGCGGGCGAGGACATCGGCGAGCAAGGCCTGCGGG
>Ga0233424_10003292_pt1 | contig 10562 bp, 14 predicted proteins | sample Watercolumn_Towu_FD_181011 | JGI IMG/M metagenome (GOLD analysis project Ga0233424, IMG submission 181011) | Freshwater microbial communities from Lake Towuti, South Sulawesi, Indonesia - Watercolumn_Towuti2014_125_MG | ecosystem: Environmental > Aquatic > Freshwater > Lake | place: Indonesia... | reverse complement strand
CGGAAATCAGGCACCGGCGTCCCTGGGAAAGATCATTGGCCCGTCTTTCGCCCGGGCGGATGTCCCCGATGTTATCGAGCGTCTCATCGAAACCTATTTGCAGCAGCGCGACAGCGAGAACGAGCGCTTTGTCGAGGTCGTGCACCGCATCGGCCTCGAGCCCTTCAAGAGAAACGTCTATGCCCGTCCTGATCAAGCACCGGCGGCTCGCCGAGAACGCGCCGCCGCCTGACCTCGTCCTCGAGGCGGGCGACGATCCGGCGCTCGTCGCCGGAGCGCTTGGGCAGGCGCGCGTGGTCGCGGTGCGCTTTGCGAAGTTCGGCGACGGCCGCGCCTACTCGATCGCGCGGCTGCTGCGCGAGCGCCACGGCTACAAGGGCGAGCTGCGCGCGGTCGGCGAGGTCGGGCGCGACCAGCTCTACAACATGGCGCAATGCGGGTTCGAAGCCTTCGAGCTGCGCGCAGGCGAGGACCCGCAGGAGGCACTCGCGGCGTTCGGCGACTTCACCACCTCGTACCAGTCCACCACGGCGCAGCCGCTGCCGCTCTTTCGCCGGCGCCTCGACACCCCGCCGTTCGCATGACCGGCACGGTCTACCTTGTCGGCGCCGGCCCCGGCGCCGCAGACCTGCTCACCGTGCGCGCGGTGCGCCTGCTCGAGCAGGCTGACATCGTGTTTCATGACACGCTGGTGCCGGAAGAGGTTTTGGGTTTTTGCTCCAAAGCCATTCGGGTAAAGGTCGGAAAGAGATCCGGTCGCCTGTCCAGCGCCCAGAACTTCATCAACAAGCGCCTGGTCGACGCGGCGCGCGTGCACGAGGTGGTCGTGCGGCTGAAGGGCGGCGACCCGATGCTGTTCGGTTGCGCTCATGAATAAATCGCTTTCTTGAGGGAAAAGAACATCCCCTTTGAGGTCGTGCCGGGCGTCACCGCGGCTCTCGCAGCCTCGGCCGAGCTTGGCGTGTCGCTCACTCGCCGGGGGCTTTCGCGCTCGGTCGTCTTCCTTACCCCGCGTGCGGGTGAGGGCGAGCGGCCGAACGACTGGGCGCGCGCGGCGCTCGCCGCCGACACGGTGGCGATCTATATGGGTGCAGGCGAAGCTGAAGCCATCGCGCACGACCTGCTCGCCGCCGGCAAGCCGCGCTCGACCCCGGTCGCCGTCATCGAGAACGCGTCGCTTCCGGACTGTGAAGTTCGTTCCGGAACTCTTGAAAGCCTTCCTGAGCTCGCCCGGCCCGGCAGCCCGTCCCTCATCCTGCTCGGCGAGGTGTTCGCCGATGCGGCGATAATCCGCGCATGGCAGGCCGCGCAATCATCCTTTTCGCCCACGGCGCCCGTGATCCCGATTGGGCGCGGCCGTTCCAGCAACTCGCGCTAGAGCTCGCCGAGAAAGTCCCCGGCGAGCGCGTCGCGCTTGCGTTTCTCGAGTTGATGCAGCCGTCGCTGGCGGATTGCGCCGCAGCCCTCTACGCCGACGGGGTGCGCACGTTGAGAGTTGTTCCTGTGTTTTTCGGATCAGGCGGACACGTGAAGGAAGACCTGCCGGAATTGGTGAAGAGTATCAAAAGTGAACACCAGGATCTCGACATCTTTCTCGAGCCGCCAGTCGGCGAGCAGCCGGAGATCATTACCGCGATAGCGCGTTCGCTAGCGCCCTAGAGACGTGTGAGTAGCCTTTCGTATTCGCTGTGCGGTCCTATCCAGAACCAGACCACTACACTTCCTTGTATGACGCCCAATGCGCGCCAATCAAGGTCGATCCTGACCGAGTAGATCGGCAGCGAGTCGTGCACCTTCTTGAAGCGTAGCGACGGGTGAGCGGGATTTTCCGACCATAGGCGATAAGCGCTTTCCGACTTGGTCCGGATGCCGGCCGGGGCCGCGGCCAGAAGCTCGCGGAATTCCTCAGTAGTTTGCGATTGCACGGCCTCTAAAGAGGCTTCGTGCGACCGGCAGCGTGATCGGCCAAGGCCTTCTGGGCCAACTTGGCCAGCAAATCCTGTGATTTGGCGAGCGATTCCGACCAACGCTTCTCGGAAGCGAGCTCCTCAAGCAGGATTGCAGCGACCGCGTCCTGCTCGGATGCCGGAAGATTGGCGACTGCGCTCAATGCCTTTTCAAGAAGTTGGGTCATAGGTCGAATTCTACCGCCGCACGAGCGTCACTCGACTACGCGGTCGGTCCGGAGCAGTATCGACTGCGGGACCGTCAGCCCGAGTGAACGGGCCGTCTTCATGTTGATCGTGAGTTCGAAGACGCTGGGTTCCTCGATCGGCAGGTCCGCCGGGCGCGCGCCGCGTAGGATCTTGTCCACGTAGTTGGCTGCCCGCCGCGCGAGCTCGGGAGGGCTCTGCGAGTACGCGATCAGTCCGCCGTCGTAGACGAAGGTCGAAAAGGGATAGACGACCGGCAGACGGGTGCGCGCCGCCTGCGCGACGGCAAGCGTGCGCCCTTTCGCTCCTGTTAGCCAATACGCATGCATTAGCACGACATCAGTGCGTTCCCGCAGCATGCGATCAAAAGTCGCTGCGAGTTCATCAAGGGACCCGGCGTGATACCTCGTCACGCTCAGGCCAAGCCGCTCGCCCGTGTTGACGAGCTCCTTCGCGGCGCGCTCGACGCGAGGGGGATTGCGGTCGGGGGGATCGGACAGCACTGCGACCCGTTTCGCCCGCGGCAGCAGCTCTTTGGCGAGCTGCAGCCGTTTCGGATAGAACTCGGTCTCCCGGGTGGTCGCGCCGGTGATGTTCCCTCCCGGCCGCGCGAGGCTCGCGACAAAGCCGTCCTCGACGGGATCACCCACGATTGAGAAGACGATCGGCGTGTTTGGTGCACCCTCGCGGCCCGCGCGCACGCCGGCCGCGAAGAAAACATAGATGACATCCACCGCCTCGGCGGCGAGCTCTGCGGCGAGCGCCTTGAGGCGGCCCGAATCGCCTTCCGCAAATCGGGTGACCATGACGAGATTGCGACCCTCTGTCCAGCCCAGTTCTCGGAGGCGAGAACGGAACAACGAGGTAAAAATATCCTTCTCGTGCGCACCCTTGTTGCCCGGCGACAGCCAGCCGAGCTTCTTGGGCGAGCCCGCGGATTGCGCAAGTGCGCGCAACGCCGTCGCGAAGGCGCTCGCGCCGGCGCCGGCCAGGAACAGCCGGCGCTTCATGCGACGTCCACCTACCTCAGTCGAACCTAATCCTTGCGTAGCTGCGACAGCCAGTGCTCCATCTGCTTGCCGGCGGCTTCGCGCCCGCCCAGGCCGAAGGAGAGCGCCACCGCAACCGCGACCGCGCCGAGGCTGAGGCCGAAGGCGAGGTTGACGATGTCGTCGGCGATGCCCATGGCGCGCAGGCCCATCGCGATCACCAGCGCGAGGATCGCGACGCGGGCGAGGCGCGCCAGGCCGATGTGCTTCTCGCCGGTTGCCCGCGCGATCGCCTCGTAGGCGAGGTTGGCGAGCCAGAAGCCGATCGCGAGGATGGCGCCGCCGAGCAGGATCTCGCCGCCGAACTTGATGAACGTTGAGACGAGGTCACGCACCTGCGTGAACTGCAGCGTGTTGGCCGCCTCGACCGTCGCGAACAGCATCGCGAAGAAGAGCGCGAGCACGCGCACCAGCGTCGTCGGCTTGAATTCGCCCGAGAACGCCGCGTTCATGCCGATCTTCTCGGGCACGGTGTCGAGGCCCATGCCCGCAAGCAGCCGCGCGAGCAGGTCCGCGGCGAACTTGGCGACGTACCAGGTGACCACCAGGATCAGCGCGGCCGCGACCAGGTTCGGCACCGCGGCCAGCAGGCGCTGAAGCATGTCGGTGGCGGGTTTGGAGACGGCCTCGATCTTGAGCGCCTCGAACGCGGCGATCAGCGTCGGTACGAAGACGACGATGAAGACGATCGTGCCGGCGAGCCGCGAGAGCTTGACCGCGTCCGCAAGCCCGATCTTCGTGCCCATCTTGTCGAGGCCGGCCGCGGCGAGAAGGTTGGTGACCAGCCCGCGCAGCACGCGCGCCACCAGCCATCCCACGGAGCCGATCACGGCCGCGCCGAAGATGTTCGGCACGAAGAGCAGGATCACCAGCCAGAAGAGGACATTGGCGACCGTCTTGCTCATCGGCTCCATGCCGGCCTCGTGCGAGAGCTTCTCGCCGATCTTGCTTGCGACGAGAGCGCGCGCGACCAGCGCCTGCAGCAGCGTCGCCACCAGCTAGGCAACCAGCACAAGGATGACGCCCGCGACCAGGCGCGGCGCGTAGCCGACGATGCCGGTGACCATCTGCGCGAACGGGTTGGAGATGCGATCCAGGTGCAGCGAGTCGAAGACCGCCACCACGGTCACCAGGATGATCAGCCAGAAGACGCCGACGGCGATACTGTTCTCGACCGACACTTTCTGCCCGGTCGACTCCTGGATGCGGTCGTCGACCTTGAGCATGTGCATCAGCCGGCGCGCGCCAGCACCGCGACCAGCCAGCCCACCGCGATGATGGCGAGCGCGCCGAAGATCGCGGGCAGCTGCCCGCCGAGAGTGGATTGCAGCGAGTCGGTCAGAACCTTGAAATCCATGGTGCCTCCCTAGAGGGCTGTTGTTCTAACGCTTGCGGAACGCGAGCCAGAGAGCGTACAGCGCCAGCACCGCGAACCACGCCAGCGACCACTCGGCGATGGACAGGCCGAGCAACCGCCAGTTTACCTCCGCGCACTGACCTGAGCCCGAGAACAGCTTCTCGAGCGTGCGCTGGAGCGGCAGGTTCTTGAGCATGAACATTAAATCGGGCCCGCAGTCCGGGACCTTGCCCGGGGGCAGGTGCTGCAGCCAGACCTGACGCGCGGCGACAGCCAGCCCGCCAAGCGCCGCGAGCAGCGCTGCACCGCAATAAACGGCGCCGCCGATCCGGCTCGGCGCATGCAGCGCCGCGAGCGCGAAAATGACGAGGATCGCGTAGTAGAAGCCGCGCTGCACCAGGCAGAGCGGGCAGGGATCCTGATCGCGGAAATATTGGAGCCAGTAGCCGAAGGCGAGCAGCCCGGCGCACGCGACCGCGGGCAGCGCGAAGAGGAGTCGGGTGCCGGGCAGCTTCATCGGAGCAGGAGCCGCGTCGCCTGCGCGGCGATCTCGTCCAGCGACAGGCGGCCGCCGGCGCGATACCACTTCGCCGACCAGTTCACCGCGCCGAGGATGAAGAGGCGCGCAAGCTGCGCATCGCCCGCGATGTGCCCGTCGCGCTCGAGCTCATCGAGCATCTTCTGCCAGAGCTCGTCATAGCGGTCGCGCAGCGCGGTCACGCGCTTGCGGTTCGCCGGCGTCAGGCAGCGCCAGTCGTAGAGCAGCACCGGGATGAAGTCGTTGCCGTCTTCCAGAATCGTGCCAAGGTGCACGCGCACCAGGCGGCGGAACTTCTCGTTCGCGGGCAGGCGCTCGGCGAACACCGCCTCTGACTTGCGCAGGCCCTCGGCGAGGCCCTGCTCCATGACGGCGAGCAGCATCTCCTGCTTGGTAGGGAAGTGGTAGAACGGGCTCCCCGAATGCATGCCCGCGGCGCCCGAGATGTCGCGGATCGTGGTGCCGTCGAAGCCCTTCTCGCGGAAAAGCCGCGCGCAGACGCGCAGCAGGTCCTCGCGCCGGTTGCCGTTCTGGGGCTTCTTTCTAGGATTTTTTTTCACGAGTGAGGCGTGGAAGAGTCTCCGGCGCCTCGATCTCCATCCTCAGCAGCTGCGCCGCAACGTTCTTGCCGAGGTTGTCCATCTTGATCGAGCGCGCCGCGCCGCCCTGCAGCGCGCCGTTCAGGACGATCTTGAGCGCGAGCAGGTTGTCGAGCGGCCAGAGCTCGACCGGGCCGGTGAGCATGGCGCCGAAATGCTTCGCCAGCCGGTCCTTCGTCACCTCGCGCTTGAGCACCGCGTAGGTCTCGGCGTCGAAGGCGAAGAGCCCGATGTCGGCGCGATCGGCCTTGTCTCCCGAGCGGGCGTGGGCGATTTTCCAGAGCGGGACGCGCATTTACACGTCTTCCGTTTCTATTTTGGTATTTTTTTCTATGAAGTCACGGCGAACCAGACAGGGCCAGATGCCGAGAAGTTCCTTCGCCGGCTGAATCCCCTTCAGGCTGCCGACATACGGCGGCCCGGAAAGTCCCAGCCACGGGAAGAGCCGGCCGAAGCCGTCGGCGACTTTCCTGTCCTGCGTGCGGATGGTCATGCGCAGGAAGCATTCGTTCAGCTGGTCGCGGTGGGTCGGATCCGCGTTCGCGCCGAGGAGCGAGTTGTAGCCCACGTACTCGACGTTGGTGTCCTCGACCGGCCAGCCGCGCTCCTTCACCCAGGCCTGCACCACCTCTGCGGCCTTCTCGCACTTGGCGTAGGCCTCGGGCCAGGCGAAGCCGATCATGCCGGTGCCCATCCAGCCGTCGTGGTAGCCGGCGACGATCTTGAGCCGCTCCGGGCGCGCCGCGCCGGAGGCGCCCGAGACGCGCACGCGGTCGCCGCCCTCGTCGTCGAACCTGAGCGTGCCCATGTCGAGCACGACATCGGGCGAGAAGTAGGCGTGCGGGTTGTGCACCTCGTAGAGCAGCTGCTGGCGCACGGTGTCGAGGGAGACGCGCCCGCCGGTGCCCGGCGGCTTGGTGAGGAGCGCGCTGCCATCGGCGCTCGCCTCGGCGATCGGATAGCCGAAATTGGCGTAATCGGGCACGCGCGCCCATTCTCCCGATGAGCCGAAGTTGCCGCCCGAGCCCTGGCCCGAGCACTCGAGCAGGTGGCCGAGCGTGAGGCCGGCGGCGAGCCGGTCCCAGTCGTCCCAGCGCCAGCCGAACTCGTGCGCGAGCGGCCCGAGCGTGAGCGCCGCGTCGGCAACGCGGCCCGTGAGCACGATATCCGCGCCCTGTGCGAGAGCTGCGGCGATCGGCTGCGCGCCGAGGTAGGCGCTCGCGAAGAGCAGCCGCGCGCGCACCGAGCCGATGTCGGCGCCGCTGTCCATGTGCGCGAGCGGCTCGCCCGCCGCGCGCAGCTCGTCCAGGCGCTCGAGCACCGAATCGCCGGAGACGGTCGCGATCTTCGCTTTCCAGCCTTTCGCCTTGAAAGCGCGCGCAATCGCCTCGCGCGCCCCGTGCGGATTCAGGCCGCCGGCATTGAGGACGAACTTCACCTTGTGCTTCGCCGCGGCCGGCCAGAGATCCATCAGCATCGGCACCGCGTCGCGCGCGTAGCCCGCAGACGGATCCTTCTGGCGGTCCTTCTGCAGGATCGCGAGCGTCAGCTCCGAGAGGTGGTCGGAAGCGATGTACTGCACGCCGCCGCGCTCGATCGAGGCGCGGATCGGATGCCAGGCGTCGCCGTAGAAACCGAGCCCCGCGCCGATGCGCACCGATTCCATCAGTCGAGTCTAGATTTGCACCCGCTGAAAAGCAATTGCTTGGTGAACGGAGTTGATAGAATCGCCGCGGGAGGAGTCCGGTTGGTCGATCTGCTGCAGTTGCTAGTCGCGGGCGTTTCGCTCGGCTGCGTGTACGCGCTGGTCGCGCTCGGCTTCGTGCTCATCTACAAGGCGACCGAGACGGTCAACTTCGCGCAGGGCGACCTGATGATGCTGGGCGCCTTCTTCGCGCTCACCGCGGCCTCCCCGGTCATGCTGAACTTGCCCTACTGGGCGGCGATCCTGTTCGCGATCGTCTGCATGGCGGCGATCGGCATGCTCACCGAGCGCGTGGTGCTGCGGCCGGTGCTCGGGCAGCCGGCGTTTACGGTGGTGATGATCACCATCGGCGTCGGCTTCGTGCTGCGCGGCGTGGTCACCATGGTGCCGGGGTGGGGCACCGACACGCACCAGATCCCGACGCCGTTCGCCAATGACGTGTGGCCGATCGGCGGCGTAGTGCTGCCGGTGCAGCAGCTGATGGTGATCGGACTGACCGTCGCCCTGTGCGTGCTGCTCTACCTCTTTTTCCGCTTCGCCAAGCTCGGCGTCGCGATGCAGGCCACCTCGCAGAACCAGCTCGCCGCTTTCTACATGGGCATCCCGGTGCGGCGCGTGAACATGATGATCTGGGGCATCTCGGCCGCGGTCGCCGCGTTTGCCGGCCTGCTGCTTGCGCCGGTGACGTTCGTGCACTCGAACATGGGCTACATCGGGCTGAAGGCGTTCCCGGCCGCCGTCGTGGGCGGCTTCGGCAGCGTACCTGGCGCGATCGTGGGGGGACTCATCATAGGCGTGGTCGAGGCGCTCGCGGGCTACTACCTGCCCGAGGGCTTCAAGGACGTCGCAGCCTACGTGGTCGTGCTCGTCGTACTACTCGTGTGGCCGTCGGGCATCTTCGGCGAGACAGCCAAGAAAAAGGTCTGATGCGGTTCATTTTCAAAACCGACTACGCACAGGACTTGCGCCTCGCCAAGCACGGCGGGCACGTGTTCTGGTACGGGCTGCTCATGGTCCTGCTGCTCGCGGCGCCGTGGTGGGCGAGCGACTACGTGATGTCGCAGCTGCACTTCATCTGCATCTACTCGATCGTCGGCTTCGGCCTGATGATGCTCACCGGCTTCACCGGCCAGGTGTCGCTCGGCCACGCGGCCTTCCTCGCCGTCGGCGCCTACACCGAGGCGCTCATGCTGGCTGTCGGCGTGCCGTTCGTCGTCTCGATCTCTTGCGCGGCGCTCTTCGCCGGCGCGCTCGGGGTCATCGTCGGGCTGCCGGCGCTGCGGCTGAAGGGCATCTACCTCGCCATCGCCACGCTCGCCTTCAACGTGATCGTCGAGGAGATCATCGCGCGCTGGCACTCGCTCACCAAGGGCAGCGAGGGCATGTCGGTGAGGCCGATCGAGATTCTCGGCTACAAGCTCGATTCCGACACCCCGTTCTACTACCTGTGCCTGCTGCTCACGGTGCTTTGCTGCCTTGCCTGCATCAACGTGCTGCGCTCGCCGACCGGCCGCGCCTTCGTCGCGATCCGCGACTCGGAGATCTCGGCTTCGTGCATGGGCGTCAACCTCGCCAAGTACAAGACCATGTCGTTCGCCTTTTCGGCCGCGCTCACCGGCATCGGGGGGGCGCTCTACGCGCACAAGATCGCCTTCATCTCGCCCGAGCAGTTCATGGTATTTCAGTCGATCGACCTCATCACCATCGTGATCCTCGGCGGCGTCGGCTTCCTGCATGGCGCGGTGCTCGGCTCGGCGTTCATCATCGTGCTGCCCCAGCTCATCTCGATCGCCAAGGGCTGGCTGCCCGAGGGGCTCGCGCCCACCGGGTTGCAGGCGGTGGTCTTCGGGCTCGTCCTGATTCTGTTCATCATCTTCGAGCCGCTCGGCCTCTACGGCCGGTGGCTGAAGATCCGGACGTACTTCGAACTTTTCCCCTTCTACCGGCGCGGCATGTTCAGGCGCCAGAAGAGCTACATGAAGTCGGAGCGGCTCAGATGAGTTTCTTCAAGGTCGACAACCTGGGCATCCGCTTCGGCGGCGTGGTCGCGGTCGACGGCGTGTCGTTCGAGGTGAAGCGCGGCGAAGTCTTCACGATCATCGGGCCGAACGGCGCGGGCAAGACCACCATCTTCAACCTGGTCGGGCTCATTTATCCGGCCACGTCTGGAAAAATTCTGTTTGAAAATAAAGAAATCAATAGTTATTCGCCGCACCAGGTGGCGAAGCTCGGCATCGCACGCACCTTCCAGAACATCGAGCTCTTCGAGCACGCGACCGTGCTGCAGAACCTGCTGATCGGCCGGCACCGGCACCGCGCCACCTCGGCGTGGCAGGAGCTGCTCTTCACCGGCGCGGTGCGCCGCGCCGAGCTCGCCGCGCGCGAGGCGGTCGAGAAGGTGATCGACTTCCTCGACCTCGCGAAGTACCGCGACAGCCTCGTCGCGGGGCTGCCCTACGGTGTGCGCAAGGTGGTCGAGCTCGGCCGCGCGCTTGCCACCGAGCCGCGGCTGCTGCTCCTGGACGAGCCTTCCTCGGGCCTGAACCCCGAGGAGACTGACGACATGGCGTTCTGGATCGAGGACATCAAGAAACACCTCGGCGTCACGGTGCTGATGGTCGAGCACGACATGAACCTAGTGTTGCGCGTCTCCGACCGCGTGCTCGCGCTCAACCTCGGCAAGGTGATCGCCGAGGGCACGCCCGCCGAGGTGCAATCGCATCCGTCGGTAATCGAGGCCTATCTCGGGAAGGCTGCATGAGTGAAGTGATTCTTGAGCTGGCAAACGTGGAGGCCAGCTATGGCCCTGTCCAGGCCCTCCGGGGGGTAAGTCTTTCTGTGATAAAAAACCAGTTAGTTACGGTGCTAGGCGCGAACGGTGCAGGCAAATCGACGATCCTGAAAACGATTTCGGGGATCATCGACCCCTCCAAGGGCCAGATCCGCTTCGGCAGCGAGGAGATCCAGGGCCGCGACCCGGACTGGATCGTGCGGCGCGGCATCGGCCATTCGCCCGAGGGACGCGAAGTGTTTCCGTTCCTGTCGGTCGAGGAGAACCTGCGCATGGGCGCCTACACGCGCAGCGATGCCGATGGCGTCGCCAAGGACGTCGAGATGGTCTACGGCTACTTCCCGATCCTGAAGGAGCGCGCCAGGCAGGA
>Ga0233424_10003291_pt1 | contig 10563 bp, 15 predicted proteins | sample Watercolumn_Towu_FD_181011 | JGI IMG/M metagenome (GOLD analysis project Ga0233424, IMG submission 181011) | Freshwater microbial communities from Lake Towuti, South Sulawesi, Indonesia - Watercolumn_Towuti2014_125_MG | ecosystem: Environmental > Aquatic > Freshwater > Lake | place: Indonesia... | reverse complement strand
TTTCTGCAAGACCATATCTGTTAGAAACTATATTATCAAATTCTTTTTTCGTAAAGTCTCCTGGAAGATAATCATCCCCGCTGACTATAATTTCTCCAGGAATAACTAATTTTCTCTCAATTTTTTCATCAAAAGAATTTTCTTCATCAATAATATTTTCTTGTTCCATTTTTAAATTTCTATTAATTTTGTTTCCAATAATTTAGATAAATCTCTTTTTATTTTTCTGGATACTTTTTTAGCATCATCATGATTTTTATCAAGTATAGCACTTATTCTAACAGTTATTGGACTTGAATCATCATTACTAAAAATTATTATATTATTTTTGTAACCACGCCGACTTAACCACAAATATTTGATATTTTCGATACTACGGCTATTCTCAGTTCGATCATAAACAAATCCTAAATCTTGCAATTCTTTTACTCTTAAATTTTCAACTTTTTTGTAAATTGCCTTGTTTCCAATTCTTGCTTTTAATTTACAACTATAATCTTCCATTTTAAATTAGAGGTATATAATACTTTCCGTATCTTCCCATATCTATAGTATCATAATTATCTGACAATCTAGGAAAAGAAAAATAACTTGGATTTTTTATTTCTCCTCCAGAACTTCCTTTTAAATTTTCTTCAATAGATTGTTGTCTCATATTTTCTCTTTGAATTGCTTCATAAACTTCTTGTCTATGAACTGGAATTTCAGTAGGAGCCTGAATTCCTAATCTAACTTTGTCTCCTCTTATATCTACTACAGTTATTACTATATTATCTCCTATCCTAATACTCTCGTCTCTCTGTCTTGATAGGACTAACATTCTCTTTTAAAAATCTCTCCTCCTATTATTTAACATATGAATTAAATTTCCAGATTTAGCATGTTCTATTATTCTACTAAATCCTCCATAACTTTGAAGAAACTCTCCTCTTATAATAACTAAATTTCTTGGTGCAATAAGTTTATATCTATTTTCTTTCTGGTTTTCTATACAAGGACCCATATTTTCTAATTCTATATACTCTCCAGCTTGCAAACTATGTGTTACAAATCCATAAATTTTCTCATTGAGATTCCTAGTAATAATTAATCCTCCCATTCTATTCTTTTATCTCCTGTGTTATAGCGCTTCCGTGTGTTATGCTATTTAATTTATCATAAAACTCAAGTTGAATTCCAATAGGGATATTTAAATTTATCTGTAAATCACCATTTCCAAGCCATTCCTCTTTTTCTTTATATTCGTTTAACAATCCATAAACTTTTCCAGTATACATGGAAGGAACAATAACTTTTAGTCTTTTCATCTGGATTTTAATTGGAATTATTCTTTTTAATTTGTCTATTATATTACTGATTTGACTTTCTACATTTTTATTTTCAATTTTAACTCCTGATTCTTTTAGAGCATTTTCTATTATATTTTGAGTAAAAGGTCTTCCTGATTGAGCATCTAAAGCGTTTTTCAATAAAAAATCTATAATTTGTTTTCTTCTATTTTCAAGATTCTCATCTCTGAATTCTTGAGTTACTTCAATCATCCCTTTTTTTACTATGTTCTCTACAATTTTATCGAATGAAGTTGTTCCAAATGCTTGTTCTAATTCAGCTTTTCCGGCTCTCATCCCTTTTTTTTGGTCTGTATAAATAAAATTATCTCTAACAATTTGAGAAATGTTAACCTGCTCTCCTTTTTTTAATTTCATTGCTGACTCTAAATCTACTACAGTTTCGAAAATTAATCTACCGCTTCTTAATCTTGCTATTGTATCAGTCATAATCAAATGAATTTTTTAATCTCTTCAAGTGTTAATTTTTTTAATTTATTGTTATCTATTTTAATAATTCCAACATTGAACCTATTAATATCAAATTTGTCTTCTAAAACATTTTTAAATATACTTAATGCTAGTTTTACCGCTTCGTCTGTTTTTATATTTGATTTGTATTCTTTCCTTAGAATTTCTTTTATTTTGTCGTCGTTTTTTCCTATGGCTATAGCGTTATATTCATAATAATTTCCAGTTATTTCACTTGTGTAAAGCTTTGGCTTTTTTTCGCTGACTCCTGCAATTAATAGAGAAACTCCAAACGGTCTTATTCCTGGATGTTGAGTATACTGCTGCATTATGTCGGAAATTTCTCTTATTATAGATTCTATATCTATAGGACTGTCATAAGTAACTCTATGCTGCTGGGCAATTATTCTTACATGATTAACTAATAATCTGGCATCGCTCAAAATTCCCGCTGCACTTGACATAATATGTTCATCTATTTCATAAATTTTATCTGCAGAATCTGAAATTATTAGGCTGTCTTTTTCTCCTTTATCGGAGACTATTATAACTCCGTTCTCACATTTAATACCTATAGTTGCAGTTCCTAACCTTACAGTTTTTTCAGCATATTCAACTTGAAGAATATGTCCATCAGGAGAGAACATAGTAGCACTTCTGTCATAACCCATGACTTGATGCTGCATATCTGGAATTTCCATTTCTTAATTTTATAATCTTTTATATTTATTAATTTATCCATGCCAAAGAAAATAATCAAAACTCGTCTTTGGAAACGGATAAAATACACTCTAAACATTTAATATAGAAATCTAGAGTTTTTAAATCTTTTTGTGAGAGCTACATCACTTTATTTAAACTTCCGCTTACTCTAAAGATTTTTATGTCTTTACCGCTCATTAAAAAACTTGCTCTTATTTTATCCAAAGATTCTCTGTTAACTGCCATTATCAAATAATCTTTTTTGGAATCTATGAAAGTAATTCCTGCTTCTGTATAGCCCAAAACTCCTATAAATTCTAAAACTGAGTTTTCTATGTTCGTTCTTGTGGCATCTTTGCCTTTAATTTCTAAATATCTTTTCTTTTCTTTATGAGATGGTTTTAGATTTTTCATTATTTTTCTATTAATTTTATTTCTTCAGCTATTTTCTTTTCGTATCTAAAATTAAGATAAAATAAAAAAGATATTATTAATAATATAACTGCAGTTAATATATTTGCTCTGTTTTTATATTTTTGCAAAGCGCTTAAATTGGTATCTGTTTCATCTATGGCTAAACCTGTTATTTCGGTATTTTCTTTTTTATTTTCTTTTTCTTGGATATTTTTTTCTTCATTATGAACGAGATTTTTTGCTGAAGTTTTAGCCAAAGGAGAAGAGGATATACTTCCCACTCCACCTCCGCCGCTGCTACTGCTAGTACTAGTTCCAGTATCTCCAGAGCTTTCACTCTCAACCTTTTCTTTAACGCTAAAATTTCTTGTTTCGGATTCTCTAAGATTTTTTGATCTATCTTCACAACTTATTTTCCATGAATAATTTCCTGAGACAAAGCTTTTTTTGAAACTGCCATTTAAAACATTACTTAATTCAGATTCTTTTTGGTTATTTATTATTAAACTGCAGTCAGAATGTTCGTTTGTCTGGAAAGAAAATTCAACTTCTTGATTGTTTGATTCATAATTCTGATTATTTTCTGGTTTCAATAAAATAATAGAAGGAGAAGTATTATCATAATTTATTGTAAAGTTCTCTCCTTTTATTTTTTCTTCTGAATCTGTATAAACATGACAGCTCCAGTAATAAACTCCTTGAGAATCAAAGTTGTAACTAAAATTGCTTGAATTATAATTTCCAGTTAGTATTTTTGTCTCATTGTAAATTATTTTTGATTCTTTCCACAAATTGAAAGTTAGATTCTTAATTGATTTTTTGCTGTTTACTTGAGCATAACAACCAAAAGAGGTAGAACTGGAATTTGTGTAAGTATTATTTTCAGGAAATATATTCTTTATTTCTTGCTTTTCTATTATAGTAGAAAAAGAAAAATTTTCTGAGGCGTAAGCTCTGTTATTATTCATGTCGGAGGCTATACAATTCCATTTGTAAGAATTATTCTGCAAAGCTACTTCAAATATACTTGAATTATAAATTCCTGAGATCTCTTTTGTTTCATTATAAAACAAATTTGTGTCGTTCCATACTTTCAGAGTTATGTTTTTTAACTGCCAATCTGTTGAATTGCAGATAAAGATCTGGTTTAAAGTAGAATTAGTAGAATTGTTTGAAGGACTTATTAAATTTACAGCTGGAGTAATATCATCTAAATACAAAATTGCTGAGTAAACATTTATATTTTTTATTATCGTTCCAGAGAAATTTATAGAAGTTCCTGTATTTTTTAAAGCACTTAAGATTTCTGTTTGGTTCTTGTCAAATAAACTTTTAATTAATCCTATTGCTCCAGAAACCAAAGGAGCGGACATTGAAGTTCCACTTAGATAAAGATATCTATCATTGAAATAAGTACTTAAAATTCCAGTTCCTGGAGCTGATAAATCAACCCATTCTCCATAATTAGAATAACCTGCAGGACTATTGTCAGAATTTAGAGAAGTTACACAAATTACTTCGTCATATCCGCAGGGATATTGTTTAGTGTTCGAACCAGAGTTACCGGCACTCGAAACTAAAATAACTCCTTTGCTATAAGCATACTTCACAGCATCTCTTACGCTTTTAGAATCTCCTCCTCCAAAACTCATAGATATTATTGAAGCATTATTATCAGCGGCATAATAAATTGCAGAAACTACATCATCAACTTCCAAACTTCCTACATTATTTCCTGAAGGGTCTATAATATTGAAGCCTGCCCTTAAAGGCATTATACTACAATTCCAACAACTGCCCAAAATTCCTAAATTATTATTTCCAACTCCAGCAGCTATTCCTGCTACATGAGTTCCATGTCCGTCAAAATCCATAGGATTATTGTCAGGTATAATATAATCTTCTCCTTCAACTAAATTATAACCAGCATTAATATAATTAGTAATATTTATATCGGTGAAATCGTATCCTCTGCAATCTCCTTTATATCCATTGTTATTTAAATCCAAAGAATCGTTGCAGGAATCTGTACTGTTCCATATATTATCATAAATGTCTGGATGATCCCAGTCAACTCCAGTATCAATAATAGTTATCTTTATTTTTTTGTTTCCTGCAGTTAAATTCCATGCATTTTCCGCTTCAATATTTTTATGCCAATAAATTAAACTATAATTCGCATCATTTGGGACAAAAGAATTTTTCATGATAAAATTAGGTTCAGCATATTCAACTTCTTTCATTTTATTATATTTGTAAGCTATATCACTCATATCAGAATTTTCTTCAAATTTTAAATTATATAATTGATCATCATTTTTGTATTTTACGATTAGCTCTCCAGGAGCGTAATTTTGGGCAGATAAAAAACCAGTTAAGAATAATACTATTAAAAACAACACTTCTTTTTTCATTAATCTTCTAAACTAAAGGCATATAAAAAGTTATTCAATAATTTGCTTCTGCAATAACATATTTAAACTGATAAAATCTAATATTAAAAAAGGTGTTTTTATGAGTTTAAGAATAATTCCTATTGGAGGATTTAATGAAGTAGGAAAAAATATGGTTCTTGTAGATTTAGGAGAAGATGCAATAATACTTGATGCTGGTTTTTATTTGCCTGCAATAGCCTCCCTCCAAGAATCCGAAAGAGTTTATTCAGAAAAAAAATTTAGGGCTATAGGAGCTATTCCAGACGACACAATTTTAGATAGGTTGGGATTAAAAGAGAAAGTTAGAGCTATAATTCCAAGTCATGCTCATCTAGATCATATAGGAGCAATACCTTACATAGCGAATAGATATAAAGCGGATATAATCTCCACTCCTTTCACGATAGAACTTATAAAAACTTTGTTAAACGAAGAGAAAATATATTTAAAGAACAGATTAATTTCAGTGCTTCCAAACAATTCTTACTATGTTAAAGGAAAAAATAGAAATTATAAAGTAGATTTTATAAATATTACTCATTCCACTATACATTCTTCTTTAGTAGCTATTCATAGTCCAGAAGGAATAATTTTATATTCAAATGATTTTAAGCTTGATGATAATCCTATTTTAGGACAAAAACCTAACTATGAAAAAATAAAAGAAATATCTAGAGAAGGAGTTAAATTATTAATTTGTGATTCTTTATATGCCTGTGATGAAAGAAAAACTGCCAGTGAGAAAGTTGCAAGAACTATGCTTCAAGATGTCTTATTATCTACCGACAGCCATAATCAAGGACTAATAGTAACAACATTTTCTTCGCACATAGCCAGATTAAAATCTATAGTTGATTTTGGACTAAAATTAAACAGAAAAATTATTTTTATGGGAAGAAGTTTAGCAAAATATACAAATTCTGCGGCAAGAGTAAACAGCTGTCCTTTTATAAGAGATATAGAAATAGTAACTTTTAGAAATCATCTTGAAAGGAAATTGAAACAAATATCTAAAGAAAGAGAAAAATATATGATAGTATGTACCGGACATCAGGGAGAACCTGGAAGTATTTTGGATAGAATAACAAGAAATAAACTGCATTATCAGTTAAATAAAAATGATCATGTAGTTTTTTCTTCATCTGTTATTCCGACTCAGATAAATATAGATAACAGAAATCTTCTTGATGCAAGACTTAAGAAAAGAGGAGTAAGAATCTTCAATAATATTCATGTTTCTGGGCATGCCGGTAGAGAAGATATAAGAGATTTTATAAATTTAGTAAGTCCTGAACACATTATTCCTGCTCACGGCCCTCATGAGAAAACACAGCCTTTAATAGAATTAGGAAAAGAACTTGGATATAAACAGAAATTTTTGCATTTGACAAGTAATCATGAACAAATTTTGATATAAGATAATTATTTAAATAAAAATATTCTATACTAAAGATGGTGAATGAAGATATAATAACTGGATTGAACAACGCTATTGTGCGAGGAGAGTCTCTTCAAAATGCAATTCAAATTTTGATAAATTCTGGTTATGAATCTTCAGAAGTTTATGAAGCATCAAAATATGTTCAAAGAGGATTAATCCCTGATTTAGAAACGGGAAAAAAAGAATACCTATTAAATCAAACTAATGTTGTAAATAATCAAATTCAAAATACCCCAAAACAGTTAAATCAATATTCGACAAATTCTCAGCAAATCCAGCAGAATTCTGAGTATCCTGTTAAGAATATTCAAGAAAAAACAAAAGAAATGCCTAAGGAATCTTTTAAAAAAGAGATAATACTTTTAATAATATTAATAATACTTATAGGAGTACTTGTCATTACTATATTATTCAGAGATAAAATATTATCTTTCTTTTCTGTATAAAATGATTTACGAACCTTTAGAAGATTCTTTCCTTTTGAATAAAACTCTGATAAAGTTTTTTAAAAATAAAGATAAGAAAATTAAAATCTTAGATGTTGGTTCTGGTTCTGGTATTCAGGCAGAAACTTGTTTAAAGTTAGGTTTTAAAAATGTAATAGCCTCTGACATAAATAAAGAAACTGCTAAATATTTAAGAGAGAAAAATATAAAATTTGTGCATTCAGATTTATTTGATAAAATAAAAGGCAGATTTGATTTGATAATTTTTAATCCTCCTTATCTTCCACATGATTATAGAGAGCCAGAAGAATCAAAAATGAATACCACCGGCGGAAAAAAAGGATATGAAATTATAATTAAATTTTTAAAGCAATCTTCAAAAAAATTGAACAAGAATGGCTCTATTATATTGTTATTTTCTTCTTTAAGCAATCCTAAACTTATATTGGAGAGAGCAAGAGATTTTGGATATAATTTTAGTTTATTGGATAAAAATAAATTCTTCTTTGAAGAATTATATGTTTATGAGCTTTTTAGATAATTACACCCCTTTTTTAGCTAATTCGTAATGAGAATCGTTTTTAATACAAATATCCATTTGATTAAGATATCTTGAAATATCTAATCTAAAATATTCTATAACCTCTAAACTTTTTCTTTCTACTAATGAATCATATAAACATTTTAAAAGATATATTGATGTTTTAAAAAAAACTCCTGCACCATTTTCATAATTAAGAATACCTACTTCTTCATCAATAGCTTCTGCTCTAATCAAAGAATCTAAAATTATTCCAGCAAGACCCTTAGTTTCTCCAGATTGAAGTGATGGATTTATAGTTTCATCCCAATTATGAATAACATAACCCATAGTGCAACTTAAATCTTTTAATTCCATGATTTCTTTGGATAACTAAAAACTATTTAAATCTTATTGTTTCAATTCTCTTTCATTAATTTGTGGAAAATGTTTTAAATAAGAAGTAATCATTTCTTCCATGCACTCTAATGATTCTCGTAAGATGCTTATGGCATTATCTTGATTAGATAATTCATTATACAATTTTTGAGGATTATCTAATAAGACATTTATTCTATCAACTGCTGTTAAGTCAACATCATCTAAAAGTCTTTTTAATCTACTTCTTGCTTCAATTCTAGATGAAATGATATCTCCTTCTCTTAACCATATCAATTTTTTAGGAAATTTAGCTACTTTCTCTAAAGCTTTAGAAACTTTTTCAATAAACTTATCATTATCAATATTTGCATCAACTAAAGAATAAAGCAGAGCATTTCTAACACCTCCAGGACCAGAAAAATTAAAGACAGCGCTATAAAGAACTCCTGACTTAAAATCTTGCCCGTTCATTTCTTCTAAATAATTTGGACCACAATATACCTTTGCAATATTTTTTAAATAAATTGTATAATCTTCGGTGTAAGATAAAAATCTTCCATCTCTACAAGTTTCTCTATCTAATAAGTTAAAGTGTGTTTTAATCCCACTATCATTCAAAGCTCTTGAAAATAATCTTGATAACTTTAAAATTTCATCTTTAGGAGTTACAATTCCAGAATTTAAAATTAATCCTCCATCAATATCACTTCTTCCATAATTACAATCTCCATTATTTATTGAACCAAAAGTATAAAAACAAGTTGTAGGTAATTCTTTAGAGAGTTTTTTAGTAAATTCTTCCATAAACTTTTCGTAATCTTCCTTTAATGGCGTTTTTATCATCTTTATTGTATAAAATATTGTATAAAGAAATCTTTTTAAATATTTATATATTTAAAAAAATAAGGAACACGTCGCTACTCTGTCCTAGCGTCGGCATTTTATATTTAACAATTTATTTCATTTCTTAGATTGTATAAAACGCCGCCACTCGGAATCGAACCGAGGGGCCCAAAGGGCACTGGTCTCAAGCCAGTTGCAATACCACTATGCGATGGCGGCTTAAAATTACATCATACTTTAGTAATTTAAAGTTTTGTATTCATATTTTTATATTGCATCTTTAATAAAACTTTTGCTTAATTATTTTTTTACAAATTCAACATTTTCTAAATCTTCAAATTCTTTATCTCCCGTTAAGAAAATTAAATTATTCTTTAAAGAGTAAATATAACCAATAGCATCAATGTAAGAAATTTTTTTATTTTTATAAACTTTTTTTCTAAATTTGATTGCTTCTTTTAATATTTCGTCCTCAACATCTACTACTGCTGAACGATATTCTTCATAAACTTTATTTGCTTCTTTTTCTCCTATTTGATTTAAAATCACCCAATAAACTTCTATGAGATTAAAAATTGTTAATATAACTGGATATTCTGAATATTTTAGATATTTAGTATTTCCATTCTCAAGTTCTATTATAGCATAACTATCCCAGAAATAGCTAATTCCATCCTCTTCTTGCTTCATCTTTTAACTCTTGTATAGGACGGTTAAGCTTATTTTTAAACCTTCCAAAAAATTCTTTAGCCAAAGGTCTGTTTTTTATTTCAATTTTAACAATATCGTTTTCCTTTATTTTTTTAGCTTCTACAATTTCTTTTGGAAGTATTATTCCTATTGAACTCCCCCAGCGTTTAGCAATTGTTTCAATTTCCATATATTTAGTTATATTTAGTTATATTTAGTTATATTTAAATTTTTCTATAAAACTCTCAAAATAAAATTAAAGATTATTTTCTAATAAAAATTTTGAGATTAATCTTATTCTAATTTCTCTTTTTACCTTAAGATCATCTGCACTAAAATATCTATATAATTCAAATTCATTTTTATTTCTAAAATCATTTAATATTCTATCTAAATCTGAATCTGATATAGATTTAACAAATCTAGTAATTTCTTGAGATAAATTATTTTCTGACGAACTTATGGAGTTTAAAATCAAAGTATAAACTCCTAAGTCTGCTTGATATCTTTGCCATTGTTTATCAGAAGAAAAAACTCCATCTAAACCAAAGTTATATTTTCTGTCTAAATTGGAATATAATTGACCAATTCTAGAATATTCTAAATTATTATCTATGGTTATTTGCTCTGTGTTCATAGTTTGAATTATCTAATATTCTATTTAAATACTTTTTACAAATTAAACTTCATCACAATTATTTTTATAAAATCAGTAAATTCTAATAGTATTGGAGGTATGGAAAATTAAATTCGGGCATATTACTGACTGTCATTTAGGAGGATGGCGACAGCCGGAGTTATTGAAATTGAATACAGAATATTTTAGATATTATGTAGATAATTGTATAGAAGAGAAAGTAGATTTCATTTTATTTGCTGGAGATTTATTTGA
>Ga0233424_10003290_pt1 | contig 10563 bp, 8 predicted proteins | sample Watercolumn_Towu_FD_181011 | JGI IMG/M metagenome (GOLD analysis project Ga0233424, IMG submission 181011) | Freshwater microbial communities from Lake Towuti, South Sulawesi, Indonesia - Watercolumn_Towuti2014_125_MG | ecosystem: Environmental > Aquatic > Freshwater > Lake | place: Indonesia... | reverse complement strand
CATGACGCTGGCCATTTGCAATGGCAAGGTGGAGAACCCCGTCATCATGTTGACCGCGTGCGTGATGAGCTTGCGCAGGGTATAGCCGGAAGCCCCGAGCTGGCGGGCGTCGTGGCGCACGACCACGGAGGAGAAGCGGGTTGTTCCCCAGGTTAGAAGGACATCCAGATTGACCGAGGGACTGCGGTAGTCGCTGAATGCCTGCCGAAGTTCAGTACGGAAGGCGCGGAAGGCGCTGACCTTGCGCGCCGTCTCCGCCCCCATGGTTCCCTGCAAGGCATATTTCGTGACGCGGGAAGCCATGTCCCGTAACAGCCCGTGCTGTTCGCGCTCCGGCGTGCCGTAGACCATGTCGTGGCCTTCCGCCAGCTTGGCCAATAGTTTGGGTATCTCCTCAGGCGGATTCTGCAGGTCATCGTCCAGGGTCACCACCACCTCGTTGCCGGCCGCGCGGATTCCGCACAGCAGGGCGCTGTGCTGGCCATAGTTGCGCGACATGCGAACTCCGCGAACTCGACCATCCGCTGCGGCCAACTCCCGGATAACGCTCCAGGAATCGTCACCACCACAATCCTCGACAAACAGGATTTCGAAACCGTCCACCTCCCGCTCCATCACCTCCACCAAGCGGCGATGCAGTTCCCTCAGACTCAGTTCGGCGCGGTAGACGGGGATGACAATGGATACCTTGGGCACGAGATCTACTCCCAATCGCCAGAATATATTCGGTTGAATCGTGGTGCCAGAATAATCGCCTCAGTATTTTCTCACCGATGGGCCGTCGCACCGGCGTTTTCCAGACGCTGCTTGATCGCCAGTGGCGTCATGCTCTGCCCGCCCAATTCCCGCATGAACCACTCGAAATAGTGCCGCGTCTTGTCCAGGAAGCGGTCCAGCCCCGCCATGTCGCGCACATAGGGTGTAAAACCGGGATGCACGGAAGGCGAATGGAAGCTGAATACGAAAATGCGCTGGCCGTCAGTGAGCATCGAGCGGGTCAGGCGGCACATTTCGGACAAGGTGTAATCCTCGGGAGACAGTCGGATGCGCTCGAAAGCTCGCAGACGGGAGATGATGCCGGGCAAACGCGCCCATTTCAGGCTGTCATGGGTGATGAATCGGTAGAACGGCGTGCCGGCGGATTTGAGCCAGCCCGCATAGCCGCCCGCGCCGGGCAGGCCGAGCAGGCGGCGCCGCTTGCCGAACCAGAACGGATCGGCCGTATAGCCGGAGTAGTCGGGGCCGCCGTCGGCGCTGTAATCGATTGGCGGGGCGACACTAATGTCCACCTCGTAGCCCAGTTCTTCCAGGATGGCCGCGCTGTTTGGTCCATTGCCGTAGCGGCCGGCGAGATAAGTATCAGGGCGGCGGCCGAAGTTGGCGGCAATGGTCTCGGTGAGCACCCGCAGCTTCTCGTATTCCACTTCGGGCTGCAGGTTGCCGGGGTAGGTGTTGGCGCGGGAGAGGGTCTCCGTCAGGGGCGGGGATACCCAGGGGTGGAGATGGGCGCCGATCAGGGCGCGACCGTCGTCCTGGTAGCGGCGCAGGGTTTCATAAGCAAGCGGCTGGCTGGCAATGGGGTAATCCACCACATAGTTGGGCACGATGCCGAAAGCATCAAAGATGTCTTGGGCGCGGCCGATGTGGCGCATGTGCTCGACGCCGGTTTCCTCGCGGGCATGATCGCGGCTCCAGTCGAACTCTTCCTCGGTGTGGATCACCACGCTGAGGATGGGCGGGGTGTCCGCGGGAACGCGGATCGGCCGCCTGCCGGGAAAGAGCTCGCGTTCAAAGGTCAAGAGCAGCGCTCTCCGTATAGAGGTTCTGGATGTCCGCTTCACCCAGGGTGTCACTGCGGAACACCTTGTTGCGGTAGCCCGCCAGGACCTTGTGAGGCCAGGCCGGCATACCCGGCAGCAGTCGGACCTCGACCCGGGTGGTGGCCATACCTCGGAAAAGGAAATGGCAGCCAAGCAATGGCAGACTACGCAGGACATTCCCGGGATTGGTGAAGCCGATGATTTCGGCGCTGGGTAATCCCTTTAGCATCGCGCGCTTATAAACCACCAGGCTCCAGTCGCTCCCCTTGCCCACGGCCAGGAAGCGCAGCCAGGGAAAATGGCGGTGATCCCGGTACACCTTGGCGGCGGCATCATCCAGGGCCGCCTCGATGGCGGCGGGTTCGGTCAGCGCCCTCCGGCCCGCCAGGCGCTGATGCGGCGCGGGCAGGTTGAACAGCACCACGCGGCGCTCGTCCATGGGCTTGAACTTGAGGAATTTGAGGGACTGTTCCACCACCGCGGTGGGCGACAGGTCGGTGAAATGGAAATCGGGCTGGGACACCACCGCCATGGCCAGGCGCATGCTCTGGGTGCGGTAGGCGTCCAGCACCACCCAACTGGTGATGTTGCAGAACTTCTCCGGCTTTCCGCGGACAGGATAGGCCGAGTAGATGGCGCCGATACCTCCCACAATCACGCCGTTATCGTCGCGGATCAGGAAGCCGTTGTTGGGCTTGTTCGCGCCCCAATCCTGGCGGAAGGCTTCGGCCCAGACTTCCGGCGCGTGGCTGGGGCTGAGGTGGCGGTGCAGGAAAGCGCAGAACTCCGGCAGGTCCTGGTCGCGGACGGGTTCAAGTTTGGGCAGGGCCATGACGTTATAGAGGCGTTGTCGGCGGCGGGACGTTAACACAACTGCCCGGCGATCTGGGGTAAGCTCGCGGCCCGCCGCGCGGTCTGCCCGCCAAAGTCCGACAGTAATCGATTCCGCATTCGCCAGACACTTACCAGCCAACGCCATGGAATACCCGACCCTGCCCGGATTCGAACGCGACGCCCAAGGCAAACCGATCATCGGCCTGTCGCCGCATGAGCTCTACGCCTTCGGCCACCTGATCCGCTCCAGCGAGCAACTGGTGCTCGACCAGTTTTCGCGCGGCCTGGTCTCCGGCACCACCCATACCTGCCTGGGCCAGGAACTGTGCGCCATGGCCGTGGTGCGTGCACTTACCCACCCCGACGACGCGGTGCTGTCCAACCACCGCAACCACGGCCACTTCCTGGCCTATTCCGGGGAGTTCGTCGGCCTGGTTGCCGAGATCATGGGCCGCGATGCCGGCGCCTGCGGCGGCCGCGGCGGCAGCCAGCACCTGGTCTGGCGACACTTCCATTCCAACGGCGTGCAGGGCGGCATGACCGGCATCGGCGCCGGCCTGGCGCTGGCGCGCAAGCTGCACGGCAGCGGCGCCATCGTCGCCGCCATGATCGGCGACGGCACCCTGGGCCAGGGCCTGCTCTACGAGGCCATGAACATGGCCTCGGTGTGGTCTGCGCCGTTCCTGGTGGTGGTGGAAAACAACGGCATCTCCCAGACCACCGAGCCGCACCAGAACCTTGGCGGCGACATCCAGGCGCGCGGCGCTGCCTTCGGGCTGCATACCTGGCGGGTGGACGACGCCGCGCCTGATTTCTTCGAGCAGGCGGAACTGGCCGTACGCACCGTGCGCGAGACCGGCCGGCCGGGTTTCCTGGTCATCGACACGCGACGCATGGGCCCCCACTCCAAGGGGGACGACCTGCGTGACGAGGCCGTGGTCGCCGCCATCCGCGCGCGCGACCCGCTCATGGCCATGGGCCGCCGCCTGCCGGACGCGCAGCGCGAGGCCATCGAGGCGCGCAACGCCGCCTTCATCGAACAGGTCCGCGAAGCGGCCAACGCTTCACCGGAAGCGGTCTATGACGACGCCCCGGAGCATATCTTCGACCGCGCCGGCGAACTGGCCGGGCCCGCGCCCGATTACCCCACGGTCGTTCCCGGCACCAGCGTGCGCCTGGCCATCAACGCCGCGCTCGACCACCTGCTCGCCAGGCACCCGGAAACCCTGCTGCTCGGCGAGGACCTGCACGATCCCTACGGTGGCGCCTTCAAGATCACCCAGGGCCTTTCCACCGCCTATCCCGGCCGGGTCATCTCCACCCCCATTTCCGAGGCCGGCATCACCGGCGCGGCCATCGGTCTGGCCATGGACGGCTTCCGCCCGATCATGGAGATCATGTTCGCGGACTTTCTCTCCCTGTGCATGGACCAGCTTTACAACCACGCGGTGAAATTCCCCGGCGTGTTTCCCGAGGTGAGCGTGCCGCTGATCGTGCGCACTCCCTCGGGCGGCCGTCGCGGCTATGGCCCCACCCACAGCCAGAGCCCTGAGAACATCTTCACCTCGGTGCCCGGGCTCACGGTGCTATACGGCAGCCATCGTCACGACGTAGCGCGGCTGTTGGTCGACACCGCGCGGCGCTGGCCCTATCCCACCCTGTTCCTGGAGCACAAGCTGCTCTATGGCGAAAAGATGGATGCCGGCGGCTATGAGATCCTGCCCCCCGACCCGGCCGACCTGGCCGCCTCGCTGTTCCCCACCCTGCTGCGCCGCCGGCCGGACGCAGACCTGACCCTGGTCACCTACGGCGGCATGCTGCCGGTGGTGGAAGAAGCGGCGCAGAGACTGGAGGACGAGGAGGAACTGGGGGTGGACATCGTCGTCCCCTCCCTGCTCTCGCCCCTGCCGAGCCGCACGTTGCTGGCCCACCTCATGAACAGCGACCGGGTGGTGATCGCCGAGGAATCGCACCACGAATACGGTATCGGCGCCGAAATCGCTGCCCGCTTGTTGGAAGCCGGCTTCAATGGCCAGGCCTTCCGCATCGGCACGCCGCCGGTGCCCATCGCCTCGGCACGCAGCCTTGAGCGGCAGATCCTGCCGGACGCCGACAAGCTGGTCGAAGACATCCTGGATAACCTGTACTGACGAGGAACATCATGGCCTTTGCCCTTCATGCGCCGCGAGTGAACAACAACGACGACATCGTCCAGGTCATCAGCTTCCGGGTCGGCGTGGGGGACTTCGTCAAACGCGGCGATGTCGTCATCGACGTGGAAACCGACAAGGCCATCGTCGAGGTCGAGGCCGAGCGCGATGGCTACGTCCTCAAGCTGATGTGCGAGGTGGATGACAAGGTCCCGGTCGGGGCCATCCTGCTCTGGCAGGGCGACAGCGCCGACGAGGCGGTGCCGGAAGCCCCGGTGGCGGCCCCGGCCGAAGGCGGGAGCGGCATCGCCCGCCCGACCGCCAAGGCCCGCGCCCTGCTCAAGGAACTCGGCCTCGACGCCGCGGCAGTGCCGGCTTCCGGCGAGCGCCTGTCCCTGGCCGACGTGGAGGCCTACATGACCGCCCACGGCATCCGCCGCCGCGACCATACCCCCGCCGTCTCGGTGCCGGCGCAGGAAAGCCTGCCGGACGTGCCGGGCGAACTCGCCGACCTCAATGCCGAGGAACGCGGCATGCTGATCACCGTGTCCTGGCACCGTGACCATGCCGCCGCCACCTACCTGGAAGTGGAATACGACCCCAAGGCCTGGGAAGACCACGCCGCCGCCTACGCCAGCGCCAACAAGCTGATGCTCTCGCCGCTGCTGCCGCTGCTGGCCTATCGCCTGGTGCAACTGGTCAAGGCCAGCCCCCGGCTCAACGCCACAGTGGTCAACGGCAAGCGCTTCCAGTATCGGCCGGTGAACCTGGGCTTCACCGTGCAGGCCGGGGAAACGCTCTACCTCACCGTGGTGCGCGACGCCGATGCCCTGGAAACCGGCAAATTCATCGAGGCCCTGGGCGAGGTGCAGCGCCACGCCATCCAGCGCAAACTTTCCCGCGACGAGACCACCGGCGCCACCATCGCCTTCTCCAGCATGGCGCGCTGGAATGTCAGCCGCCACATCCCCATCCTGCCGCCCTACTGCTCCCTGATGATCGCCCATGCCGCCCCCAAGGGCAGCGGCCGCGCCGTGCTGGGCGCCAGCTACGACCACCGGGTGCTGTCCGGCTTCGACGTGGCGCGGCTGCTGATGGACCTGGCCAAACCTCCCGTCTGACCTGAAAAAAGGAAACCCGAATGAACCTCGACCGCGAAGCCATCAAGGGCGCAGTGCGTGCCAAAGTGATCGAACTGGCCAGGAACCTGGGCATGGACGCCGGAGACATCGGCGACGACGACATCATCCCCGCCACGGGTTATGTGGACTCCGCCGCCATCCTGGAACTGGTGGTGTGGTATGAGGCAGAGTACGACATGCCGCTGAAGCAGGAAGAAATCAACATCGACAACCTCGGTTCCATCAATTCGATGGCCGACTTCGTGCTCAAGCGCAAGGGAGCCGGCTGATTTCACATGCCTTTGGGTGGGCCGGGGTTCCGACTTGGGCGGCACCTCCGTTCACCCTCTGAGGAGTGACAATCTCCGTCAGCCCGTCCTTGGCAGGGACCGTGCGCCGAAACGCGGCTCCACCACATCGGCATCAGCCCGAGTGGTGACGGCCGCCTCCTGTTTCACCAGATGGTCCAGGATGACCATGATCGCCACCAGGTGCCAATAGAAGTCAAAGTAGGACAGCCCCAGGAAGGCGCCGCAGGTCGCATAGCCGATCATGCTCACCTGGGTCATGGCGGCAAGGTCTTGGGCCCACTTCAATTCCGGCAGGCGCTTGGCGCGTCGAATGATGGAACTGCCCTTCAGCCAGGTTAAGGCCATGATGGCCATGAACAGGCCGAAACCGATGAAGCCATGCTCGCCCATCATTTCGAAATACACGCTGTGGACATCATGCACCCGGTAGGGTTCGGGCGCGTAATCCCGGAAAACCGAGGGCTTGAACATCTCGATGCCGCCGCCGGTAACGCGGGCTTTCGCAACGTTGAACGCGGTGTGCCAGGCGTTGATGCGGCCCAATGCCGAATCATCCTCTTTATAACTTTTTGTACTTTGCATCCGGTCATACCATTGCTGTGGCATTACCGCTGCGATCCCACCAACCGCGATGACGATCAGCAACGCGGTTACGATCTTGTTGCGGCTCTTGAACCAAAGAAATGCCCCCATGGCCAGCATACCCAACAGGGCGCCCCGGGACTGGCTGCCGATCGCCGCAATGGCTGTCAGCAGCATTGCCCCCATAAGGCCGGTCTTCAGCCAGCGCCGGCTTTCCTGCAAATGCAAGTAGCGAATCAGTGGAACGGTCATGACAAGCGCCAGGGCCATCTCGTTGTTACCGTCGATGAAAGTTCCAGGCGGCCCCTGGACGCGGTAGACGCCGCCATGCGCAATGGTGAAGATGCCGCCCTTGATACCGAAGAAACCCAGCGACAAGGCGATCATCCAGACCACGCCCTGTAGTCGCTCGCGGTTATTGATCACAATGATGGTAACGAAGGTCATCAGCAGGATCTTGAAGAACTTGATCCACCCTTCCCAGGCAAGATCGGGGAAAAAGGCATTCAGGCTGGTGATCGCCGCCCACCCCAGAAGGACCGCGATCAGTATGGTTTCCCGCGTCCACAGAATACGTTTGGGCTCCTTGCTGAACAGCATGCCCATCATGGTGGAAATCGCGATCAGGTAAGCCCAGGGAAAGGTCATGGCGAAGCCGTAGGCCAGCCGGTGCGGGTTCATGTAGCTGATCCAGCACCACAGGTAAATCCCTACCTGCGGACGCCGCAGCACCAAGGGTAACAGCCCAAAGACCACCAGCGCGACAACGATGTCTCTCATGTTCCGGCTTCCGATCCCGTGTTGGCTGCGAACCAGGTTACGCGCCGGCCAGGATTCCCGCCCCGCAGCATGCCCTCGCGCAGCAGGCGGTCAACCTGACGTTCATGGCGCAATCCACGTTGCTTGACCTGGTATAGCCGTCCCTTGTGCGGCTGACTCTGGCCGAAGCGCTCGCCGGCGGCCAAACGCCGCAGGAACTCGGCATAGACGCCGGCGCTGGTTTGGACGCTGCGCCAGAACAGGCCGAGTTCGTCGTCGTCGGGCAAGATTTCCGGGCTGACGTGCGCGATCAACCGGCCTGTGTCGATGCCGGCGTCTATCCAGTGCAATGTACAACCCACCTGTTCCGGTTCGCCGTTGTAGAGCGCCCAGAAGGTGCAATCGGCGCCGCGGTATTCCGGCGACAGGCCGCCGTGCAGGTTGGCGATACCCAGACGCCCTTCCTTCAGGAGATCACCGCGGATCAGGGAGGTGCCGAACACGGCCAGCAGGTCCGGCTTGAGTTCCCGCACCAGCGCCAGAACGTCGGGGTGGTTGATGTGCGGGAATTCCCGCACCAGTTCGGGACGGTCGAACCGGGGCGACCGCTCGCCGAAGAAAAATCGGCCCTCGCGGTTGCCGGTGTATCGCCGGCGGTCGCGCAGCCAGCGCCAGGCCTTGCGCAGAAAGTTGTCCGGGCGCAGGGTCTTGAACAGCTTCTTCCAGGAGAACGCGGAACCGGTCTCCTGCACGATGGCCACCACCTCGGCGGCCTCGCACAGGGCATTTGCCACGAACAGGTGACGCGGGCTGCGCCCGCACAGGACCATGACCCGCAACCGGGTTCCGGTTTCAGCCATGACGCGCTCCTGCCGCCACGGACGGCACCGGCGGCACGGCGATGTCCGCCATGTCCATCATCAGGGCATCGGCGAAGAACTTGGCGGCCCAGTTTGGATACTCGAATCGCGAGTAGTCACCCCAGATAGGGGCGGAGCCGGCGATGCCGCCGCGCACCACAGGGTCAGCGTGTGTCAGTCGCTGGTTAGTCTTCAAGTAGGCCAAGGCGGCGCGCGCGTTCTCGCGCAGGTCCTCGGCACCCGTGGTCTGGGCCAGGCGAGTCCAATTCAGGCTCATCTGTGCCACGCCGGTGAGGCAGCAATAGCCTGCATCGGCGGCCCAGCCGTCCCTGTAGGTGCCCGCCAACCAGCCATCCCGACGCTGTACGGCGGCAATGCCGCGTCCGGCCCTAAGGGCAGCCTCCAGATAGCGCACCTCTCCCAGCAGCACGCCGGACTCGAGAAAGCCACGGATGGCATAGGCGATGGTATGGGTGAATGGCGAGCGCCAGGGCACGAAGGCGTTGGTGGCGAACCATCCGGATTCGGTCTGCTGGGTCAGCGCCCAGTCCAGGTGGCGCCGGGCGGCGTCCACAAGGGACTGTTCCCCGGCGATCAGGCCGGCGGCGAGCAGGGGCCAGGTGGCGCGCGTGTTGTAGACGTGCGGCGTGTCGTTGTGCTCGAACTTGCGGAAGCAGCCGTCCTGATCCTGCTGCCGGATGAACCAGTGGCCGGCGCGTACCAGGGCTTCCAGGCAATCCTGGCGGCCCAGTTGAGTGTAACCCGCCACCAGACCGTGCATGATCTGGCCCTGATTGAAGATCACCGGATGGGAACCGGGTTCGCCGAAGTGGCCGGGGAAGGCACCGTCGGGGGCCTGCAAGGAGAGTTCCCAGTCGATCATGCGTCGGGCGCGGTCGATCAATTCTGGCCGTTCGAGAATCTTCGCCGCGGACAGGAAGGTTTCGATGATGTAGCCGGTGGTCTCGGGGTAACTGGGCAACCAACCGTCCTCGAAGCTCCAGCCGGCCGAGACGCCGCCCGCGTCTGACATACCGTCGCGCACGTCCTGAGCACGACAGAGCCAGTCGATGGCGGAGGCGAGGTGCGCCGCGTGGGTCTGCTGTTCTCCCGCGACGCCGCGCAGGCTGTCAAGGATGAGGGCGAGATGCCGCGGCTTCCAGGGTTGATAGCGGAATGGCAGGGCGATGAGGTTGGCGATATTCATGCGGTCTCAGATTTCTTCAGTTACTTTTCGTGGCGCGGCTGAGTTCGCCGCCCAGGGGGACGTGGCTCACCACGTAGCGGTGCTTGCCCGAGGCCTCGGGCGGAATGGCATCCACCATTTTCACCGTCACGCGCACGTCCTCGCCCAGGCGCTGGCGCAGACCGGCGTCGATGCGCTCGGCGAAGGCCGGATTCCAGCGCATGTCCGGCACCACCTGCACCTCCAGATCGCGCACGCCGTGCTGGATCAGCTTGAACTCGGCCACGCCCTCGGTGGCGCGCACCACGTAGATGCCCGCCAGGGCATGCATGATGGTGCCGTCGGCGCGTACCAGGAAATCGGTGCTGCGTCCCACCACTTCGGCGATCACGTGCAGGCCACGGCCCGCCCGGTCCTCCTCGGGTGACAGCCGCACCATGTCGCCGGTGCGATAACGGATGAAGGGTTGCGCCTCGGAGCACAGACCTGTCATCACTGCCTCGCCCATTTCGCCCGGCGCCACCGGGTTTCCCGACGCGTCAAGCACTTCCAGGATGATGCTCTCACTCGTCAGAAGCACTTGTCCCTGGGGCGTTTCGTGGGCGGTAAAGCCAATGTCGCGGCTGCCGAACTCGTTGGCCACCGGGGCGCAGAACACCTCTCCGATGAGCTCGCGCTGGTGCGCGTAGAGCGGCTCGCCGGTGGTGCAGACCACCCTGAGTCCAGGCAGGCGGGGCTTGCGGCCGCGCTCGCGGGCGTGGGCAGCGAGCAGGGCGACGGAGCTGGCATAGCCATAGACGCAGCGCGGCCGAAAGGCTTCCATGGCGTCGAGATAGCCATCCATGCGCGCCGGCGACATGGCGAAGGCGTTGAGCACCAGTTGGTTGATCAGGCGGTCACGCACGGTCTTGACCCAGTCTGTCTTGTTCAACTCCACCGG
>Ga0233424_10003289_pt1 | contig 10563 bp, 10 predicted proteins | sample Watercolumn_Towu_FD_181011 | JGI IMG/M metagenome (GOLD analysis project Ga0233424, IMG submission 181011) | Freshwater microbial communities from Lake Towuti, South Sulawesi, Indonesia - Watercolumn_Towuti2014_125_MG | ecosystem: Environmental > Aquatic > Freshwater > Lake | place: Indonesia... | reverse complement strand
TTCCGCAGGGATCATCGCATACCGCATGTCACGTTGCCGGATGTCTTTCCCTACCTGCTGGCCATCCTGGGGCTGCTGTTGCTCTGGCAACTTCACGACATCCAGGTCCGCGCCGGACGCATCCAGGTCGCCAGCGCGATGGATCGCTCCGGCATCCGGTGGTTCCTGCACGTCACCCCGATGGATACCCACGCCTGTGTGGCCTGCCGGGCGGCCAACGGCATGGCGTTCCTCCCAAGCGTCGTCGCGGCGAGGAAATTTCGCCCCTCCGCCCAAACATGCACGAACGCGGCCGGATGCCGATGTTTATTGGTGGGACTCTCCGGGGCCTGGCCGGAGGCGGAGCGGGTGCTGGCCCAACTGAACGCAGGCGGAGGCAGGCTGCAACTCTCGGGGGAGCGACTGGAGAAACTGCTCGCGGGGGCGCAGGGCGCGGCCGGCGGCAATGCCGCGGACAAGGCTCCGCTCAATATGCTGCTGGGGCTGCAGGCGGAAAGCCATCACCCCCAGACGGCCATCGACGCTTACCGCATGGTGCTGGAGCAGGCCACCAAAGAACGGGACGCGCCGCTGCTCGTTCCCGCCTACCTTCGCCTGGCGGATCTGTTGGAGCGGACGGGCAAGCAGGCCGACGCCCTCGAGGTCACGGACCGATTTTTGAGCGCCTACGGCAGCAAACCGGGCATCCCCCAACCGGCCCACGCGCCGACGGAAGAGCAACGCACTTTCATGTCGCTCCGCAAAACCCGCCTGATGGCCGCGGCCAGACGCTGATCTGGCCGCCATGATTCGATCTCTCTCAGCCGGCCTCAGGCTCGGACCGAGCCGCCAACGAGATGCGGCCCGCCTCCGCGTCCCTCTGCGCCTGCGCATACCGCTCCGGCGTGCCGACATCCGACCAATAGCCGGCCATGCGGTAGCCCAGGATGCGCTCGCCCCCGGCGATCGCCCGGACGTAAGCCTCGATGATGGAGGATTCACGGCCGACCGGCACCTCGCGCAGCAAGCGGGGATGCATGACGTGCACGCCCGCGAACATGAGCATCCGCGTCGGACCGCTCCCCGTTCGGCCCCGGCCGTTGATCGAGAGAACCTGCTGGGCCTGATCCACTTCCACCGGCCCCCACCGCTCCGCTTCCGGGTCTTCGCGCAGCACCATGGTCGCCAGGGCATCTCCTTCGCGATGGGCCTGCATCAGCGCGCCCAGATCCAGCTCCAACAACGTATCCCCGTTCAGCACCAGGAAGGGGCGGCCTTCGAAGAAGGGCTCCGCCTGTTTGATGCCGCCGCCCGTGCCCAGGATGACCGGCTCGCGCGAATAGGTCAGGCTGAGACCGTAGCGGGCCCCGTCGCCCAGGGTCTGCTCGATCATGGGCCCCAGGTGGTGGAGATTGATGAGCACCTCGGTCACGCCGTACCGGCGCAACAGCAGTAAGTTCCAGACGATCAGCGGCGTGCCGGCGACCGGCAGGAGCGGCTTGGGCATGGTCTCGGTCAGCGGCCGCAGGCGCGTCCCGAGCCCAGCCGCGAGGATCATCGCTTTCATAGAAGAAGCTTTCAGCAATCAGCTTGCAGCAATCAGCGCCGCACGGAGAATCCGCATCCCGATCAGAAGGCTGATAGCTGACTGCTGAGAGCTATCGGAGTTCAGGAACATACAACGCCAGTTTCTTGCGGAGTGCCGCCGTTTCCGGATACTTGGCCAGATTGCGGCGCACGTAGCCGAGCGTGCGGGGAATGTCGGCGAGGAATTTCGGATTGCCCTTCACCTGGTCGATGTAGACGAATCGGCCGGCGGCTTTCAGATTGCGCTGGATGCTGGTCAGGTCGAACAGGCGCATGAAGGTGAGCCGGTCCAACGGGGCGCCGGCCTTGGCCCGTCCCTCCAGATAGCGGATCACCAGTTCGTTGATCAGGTCCTCGTCCAAGGCGACGTAGGAGTCGCGCAACAGCGACGCCAGGTCGTAGGTGGCCGGCCCCATGAGCGCGTCCTGAAAGTCGATCACCCGGAGACGCCCCTCGCGCACCATCAGGTTCCGGCTATGGTAGTCCCGATGCGTGAAGACCTGCGGCAAGCCGGCCAATAGCCCGGCCGCCTTCTGCATGTCGTTGCGGATGGCCTGGCGATCGGCTTCGGGAATGAGCCGCCCGTTCCGCTTTTCGATCCCATATTCGATGAAATGGTCGAATTCCCACATGAGCAAGGGCACATCGAAGGCGCGCCCGAACGCCACGCAGGCGGGATCCGGGGGAAAGGTCGCCTTCAGATGCAGGCTCACCAGCACGTCGACTGCATAACGGTAGAACCCGGGCGCCTGCTCGCCGGCTCCGTTCTCGCATGCCTGCGCCAGCGTGACGTCGCCCAGATCCTCGAGATACAAGAGCCCCGCCTCTTTGTCGTAATGGTACAACTGGGGAACCGGCACCTGGGCCTGAATCAAATGCCGGTGCACATTCACGAACGGCAGTTCGGTCGGAGGCGCGCCGCCGCTCACGGCTTCCTCCGATTGTTTGAAGGCCTCCGGCTCGGCCAGTTGCATCAGGATCAAAGAGGGAAACGAACCGGCGCCGAGCTGGATGCGGAAATAGCGCCGGTTCGACGCGTCGCCGGCCAGGGGGGCAATGGCTTTCAACTCGGCATGGAAGGGCAGCCGGGTGCGGACGGTCTCGGCGACCAGTTTTTCGTCCGGCAGCGCCTGGGTTTGCTTGGGCGAAGAAGAATCGGCGGCCATGGCGGCGCATTATACCCAGGCGAGGAGAGCTTGTCACGGTACGAGGAAACCGGTATCCTTGAGTCGTTCAAAGCAGCCGTTGCGGTGTACGGCATGGCAACCCTGGATGCGCACATGAGGGACTGTACACGTTGGTGATGCCCAAGTGAGGAGACGGACGGCTAAGGCCCCGCGCTGCATCGTGATCGCTGGCCCGAACGGTGCGGGCAAGACCACGTTCGCGAGAGAATTCCTCCCTCATGAAGCGAGCATCGTCCATTTCGTCAATGCCGATTTAATTGCCAACGGACGTCGCCCCTTCGCCCGGAACTGGCAGCACGGAGGGCAGGACGGCTTGTGCTCACAGAACTCAATCGGTTGGCAAAGGCGCGCAAGGATTTTGCGTTTGAAAGTACTTTGAGTGGACGGACCTACCTTCGGATGTTGAGTCGATGGAAGACCGCCGGATATCGGATCGAAATGGTATTTTTATCGCTGCCATCGGTCCAGCTTGCGCTTCAGCGTATTGCGGCACGAGTCCAGCAAGGGGGACATGACATCCCTCGGGCCGATGTCATTAGACGATTCGACCGCAGTTCGACGAATTTCCATGCCATCTATCCCCCATTGGCCGATACCTGGGCGGTCTATGACAATTCCGGGGACTCGCCCCGAATCTTGGAGGAAGGTCCATGAAATTAGCGAATGGCAAAGCGGAGACCAAAGCCTTTGCGCAGGGCGTCGGGCGGGCGCTGCGGCGAGCCGCTAAAGTGGCCCGCAAAACGGCGCAGGCTTACCATACGCCTTTCTATATTTGGCGAAACGGCAAGGTCGTAGCAACGAAACCGTAATGTGCGGTTCCCATGGTGAACGATCAGATACTCTTCCAGCCGGTGATCGCACGGACCTCCGGGAGATCGGGCAGATCGAAACGATCCTTCGAACGCGCGGTAGAGCCTAGCAGCTCGTTTGTCCGCTAGATCGAACACGTCCCGCAAGTAGCGCTGTCCCTCTCCTGAGTCGCATGGAGTGGTGCGATGGCTTTTTCCGCCCATTCAGAAAATCACGCCGGAGCGAAGTGCGCTCTCTACAAATTATTGAAGAGCATGCCCGCCAAACTTGTCACGGTACGAGGAAACCGGTATCCTGCGGCGACCCGATCACCCGCGCTGGGGACTCCCGATGCCGCGGAACGACCAGGTCATTCGCCTGCTGCGGCTCCTCCAGGCCCTGGAGGGGTCTCGCCGTGGGCTCACGCTGGATGAACTCCTGCAAGCGCTGCCCGAAGACTTCGCCCGCCATCCCCGGACCCTCCGCCGCGACCTCGACGCGCTGGAACTCGCCGATGTGCCCCTGATCCACGAGCGGGTGGACGGTGTTGCGCGGTGGCGGTTGATGGACGGGTTTCGAACCATCCAACTGCCCACCTTTTCCCCCACGGAACTCATGGCCCTCGTCCTGAGCCGCCACGTGATGAAGCCGCTGGAGGGAACCCAGGTCCAGACCGCTCTGGACTCGGCCCTGAAAAAGGCCGCCGAGGCCCTCCCCCCGGCCGGACGCGATCTGGCCGAGCGCCTCCACGGCCTGTTCTCCGTGGGCCTCGGCCCGCACAAGAGCTATCGCCTGCATCGGGAGACGGTGGATCGGCTCACCCAGGCCATTGCCCACAAGAAAACCGTCCAGCTCCGCTATTTCTCCGCCTCGCGCGTCAAAACGACCCGCCGGGAAGTGGACCCCTATCGCCTCTGGTACGCCTCCGGCGGACTGTACCTGGTCGGCTACTGCCATTTGCGGAGAGAACCCCGGTTGTTCGCGGTCGAGCGGATCAAGGCCCTGACGCTGACGGACCATCCCTACCAACTGCCCATCGGGTTCGACTTGGAGCACTTCGTGGAGGATGCCCTGACCGTCATGCGGGGGCCTCGAATCGAGGTCGAACTGCTCTTCGACAAGTCTACCGCCGCCTGGGTGAAAGATCGCATCTGGCACCCCAGCCAGAAAATCGAGACGCTGAAAGGCGGGCGCATGCGGATGACGCTGGCCGTCGCGGATACGCGCGAACTGCTCGGCTGGATTTTAAGCTTCGGAGCCGGCGTGGACGTGGTCCGGCCGGCCGGCCTCAAGACCGCCGTTCGACAGGAGGCGAAAAAAATTCTGGCGGGGGCGGAACAGTGACCTCCGATGTCACACGCAGGTGCTAATGTCGCGCCATTGGATGATGGATCAGGCTATTTCGAAAGCCATTGGACGGTGACCAGATGCTCGACGGCTCGAAATGCAGGATCGCTCGTCAGGATCGTCCCCGACAGACGACGGGCGGTAGCCACGCAAAACGCATCCGCATAGGAGAGCGCATGCTCGCTCTTGATCTCTGCTGCTTCCCGCACCAGCAGCAGATCGACCGAAACCAGCTCAATGGGAAGCTGCTCCAGGAGATGGAGCGCTTCGGCCGCCTGGGCCGCCCCGACCTTCCGCTTGACAATGTAGAAAAATTCGCCCCAGTTGATCCAGTTCAAAAAGGCTTTGGCCTTGGCTCGTTGCTGCTCGTACAGAGCGGCTTGAACCGTCTCCCATCCAGGCTCCCGATGAAAGAGGCTGACCAGCGCGAAACTATCGAGGACGAGCTTTTTGCTCACGGCGCGCCTCCTCCCGGTGCTCTCGCCGGAGATCGGCCGTCAAGGAGAACCGGCCTGTGAGAAATCCTGTGGCCGCCGCGATGGGATCTTCAGCCGCCGGCGCAATAACCAAGCGCCCGCCTTCCTCGATCAACTGGACCTTGCCGCCCGGCTTGAAGCCGAGTTTCCGTCGAAGTTGTCGTGGAATCAAAATTTGCCCCTTTTCAGAGATATGGGATACAGACATAAAAACATCCTCCATTTTTGATTTGAGTATATCGATTGCAAGAATCGCGGTCAAGCAACCCCTCTCCGCGTTAAGTCGAACGAAGGAGGCGGCGATGCGATACGGCAATCTGGTGGTAATCTTGGCGCTCTGGAGCGCAACAGCCTGGGCGCAGACCGATTTCGATCCCAAGTACGAGCGGGACTACAACATCTTCAACCCGGCCAGCCGGTATCAGCCGGACAATCCGCTCAATCCCGCCAACGCCTACGATCCGAACAGTCCCTTCAATCCGGCCAACCGCTACGACCCTGGCAATCCCGTCAACCCAAGCAACCGATACAGCCCGAATAGTCCGTTCAACCCGGCGAATCGGTACCAGCCAGACAACCCGTTGAACCCGGCAAACCGGTATAATCCCAACACGCCGTTCAAGCCGCTGGATGGCGGGTGTGGCAGCATGAGTCGAAGATGATGGGTTGAGGCCGGATGAGATGCAGAGATGAGCCCATCAGCAGAAATAAAAACGCCCCTCCTTTCGGAGAGGCGTAAAAGGTTTACCTCCGAAGAGGCTATCCTGCGAGGCTTCTCTTGTTATGGGAAGCAATGCAGGCATCGGTCAGCTACAACGATGCTGACTGTATCAAAGTAGTTATGATGTTGCAAGAGGGAGGAAGTCATGGCGCAGACACTTGGCCTTGACCTGGGAACAAATTCCATTGGGTGGGCTCTTATCAACCATGATGCAGAAGGTCAACCAATTCGGTTAGAGGCCTGTGGCGTCCGCATCTTTCAGGAGGCTGTGGATGCCAAGACCCGGACCCCCAAGAATCAGGCTAGGCGCGCAGCACGCATGGCTCGCCGGTTGGTCTCACGCCGCCGCCGCCGGAGAGAACGGCTGCTCAGGCTGCTCATCAGTAAGGGCCTCCTGCCATCTGATTGGCCCAATGGAACGAGTACGGAATCCCACTACAATGCCTTAGGCGACCCGTACGAACTCCGTCGGAAAGGACTAGACCATTCCCTGACTCCGCATGAATTTGGCCGGGTCCTCATTCATCTTTGTCACCGCAGAGGGTTTTCAAGCAATCGGAAATCCAAGCCCAAGGAAGAAGGAGACATCAAACAGGCTATCTCTCAGCTTCAGCAAGAGATTCAACGCGCGGGATGCCGCACTCTTGGAGAATTCCTCGCCGGTCGGGAGAAGAAACGCGAGCGGCATACCGGGAGGGAAATGTATCGACAGGAATTCGAATTCCTCTGGGAGTCGCAAAGCCGCTTTCATCAAGCGATTCTGACGAAGGATTTCAAGGTCGCCGTCCACAACGTCATCTTTCATCAACGCCCATCGAAAGTAAAAAGCGGATCGGTTGGGCGATGTACGTTCGAGCCACGGCGATTCCGAGCATCCCGTGCCTGGCCTGACGCCCAACGATTTCGGCTACTGCAAGACCTGAACCACCTTCAGATCAAATCGCCGACAACCCGCGAGTATCGAAGGTTGACCGAAGAGGAGCGGGGCAAACTGCTTCGCCTCCTGGAACAACAAAAGACCGTGAGCTGGAAGAAAGCGAGAAGGACGCTGGGGCTTCATGAAGGCGAGTTGTTTAACCTTGAGGAAGGAAAAAAGGAGGAGTTGCTCGGAGACCAGACATCCTATGCGTTGAGAAAGGTTCTTGACAAGAAATGGGACGAACTAAATCGTGACGCGCTGGTGTGCGATCTATTGACCATCGAAATTGAGGCCAGCTTACTGAACCGGTTGCAAACTCATTGGGGATTCGACAAAGAATTAGCCGAGAGCCTGGCGAAGATCGAATTGGAAGATGGTTACTTCCGACTCTCACTCAAAGCGATCAGGAAGATTCTTCCGCATTTGGAACAAGGACTGACCTACGACAAGGCCTGTGTTGCAGCGGGTTATAACCATATCATCGGCACAGGTGGCAAAACAGGCGTCGCCAAGCTTGACAATCCTCCGCAACTGCGGAATCCCGTTGTACAAAAGGCCTTGTGGGAAACACGAAAAGTGATCAATGCCGTTATCCGCCTATATGGGAAACCAGCCGTCATAAGGGTCGAAATGGCTCGTGACATGAAGCTGACGAAAGCCCAGAAAATAGCCTCCGCGAAGCAGAACAAGCAAAACGAGACGTTGAACAGACAGGCGGAGGAGGAGCTGCGGGCCAGAGGAATTCAGCAACCGTCGCGTGACGACAAGGTGAAGTACCGGTTATGGAAGGAAGCGGGCGGCATTTGCCCTTATACGGGACAATCGATCAGCATCGAGATGTTGTTCTCCGAAGATGTGGATGTCGAACACATCCTCCCGTACAGCCGCACCCTCGACGACTCATACATGAACAAAACTCTCTGTCTGGCGCAAGAAAACCGAGCGGCCAAACATAATAAGTCACCCTACGAGGCCTACTCTCCAACACTTGAGACATATGAGGCCATCCTCCAACGGATTCGTGCTTTGCCCTGGCCGAAGCGGAGGCGGTTCGAGCAGAAGGAAATCGACACGGAGGGGTTCTTAGCCCGTCAGCTTAATGACACCCGCTACATTTGCCGGGAGGTCAAAGATTATCTGACTACTCTCGGTGTGAATGTCGAAGTATCCAAGGGCGAAGCGACGGCCTGGCTCAGACACAGTTGGGGACTGAATCGCATTTTAGCCGGAGAGGGACCGTCAGAAAAAAACCGTGACGATCATCGCCATCATGCAGTCGATGCTGTGGTAATTGCGCTGACCAGTCGGCGTCTCTTCCAGCATTTGTCCAGGTTGTCAGCTCAACAGCGTGGTCCGTTGTCTCTCCGCCGTCTCACAATCGGGGAACCCTGGCCGGATTTTTATCGCGAGGTATATGGCGAGATTCAAGGCATTGTCGTCTCACACGCCCCGGCGCATAAAATCCGAGGCGCATTCCATGAGGATACGGCGTACGGCTACAGCGAAGCGACCAAGAGTTTTGCCTACCGTGTGTTGCTCGATGGAAACATCACGGACAGCAAAATCGATGCGATCAGAGATGAACGAGTGAAGGAGCTCGTTAAAGCACGGCTGCAAGAGTGCGAAGGGGATAAGAAGCGAGCATTCGGCGATCCAAACAATCCGCTCCGGCATGGAGCCAATGGACCACCGATCAAGTCGGTTCGGATTGAAGCACGGTTCAATCCAAAAACTCTCCTTGCGATCAAAAATGGTGAAGGGACGCCGTACAAGTTTCTCCGTTATGGCAACAACCACCATGTAGAAATTATCGAGCAACGGGAAACAAGAAGGCGGAAGGGCATCTTTGTAACGACTTTTGAAGCGGCCAGGCGCGCTAGAGTGGTTAAGATGCCCCTCGTCAAAAGGGACCCGCCGTGGGCGGGTCAAGAAAAGGTATATGGTCAAGAATGGTCCTTCGTAATGTCCTTGTGCATCAATGACTTAGTGAAAATCGAAAAGGACGGAGAAACCAAACTCATGAGAGTCCAAAAGCTCGACGCTTCAAACGAGCGGATTTACCTTCGCGACCACGCCGATGCGAGAGCGGAGCGAAGTTCTGAATACATGGCATCTCCAAGTTCGCTTCGGTGCATCAAAATGCAAATCGATCCGGCTGGGAATCTTCTCTCCGCCCATGATTAAACGAATCGTTGAGGTGAGCAGCCCCGCGCGGTTGTCGCTGGCCAATCAGCAGATGGTGATTGACCGGCAAGGACAGGATACTGTGACCGTTCCTGTGGAGGACTTGGCTCTGTTGATCTTGGACCATCAGGGAATCGCACATACGCAGGCCGTCTTTTCCGCTTGCTGGAAGCGCAATGTACATGTACTGCTCTGTGACGATAAGCATCTGCCTGGTGCAGTGTTGTTGCCACTCGACAGCCATAGCCTACAAAGCAGAATGATGGCTCAACAGATCAAGCTTTCAGAGCCCGCCCGCAAGCGACTCTGGCAGGCCATTATTCGCGCCAAAATCAACGGGCAGGCAAGGACACTACAAACTGCCAAACGCTCAGCAGGCCCGTTGCTTGCGCTGGCGGCGAAGGTTCGGAGTGGCGATCCCTCGAATGTAGAAGCCCAAGCCGCGAGGTTTTATTGGCAACAGCTGTTCGGAGAAGATTTTCGTCGGGGGAATGACGAGGAACATCTCAATGGATTGCTCAACTATGGATACGCCATCGTGCGAGCAGCATGCGCTCGGGCATTGGTCGGTGCCGGTTTGCACCCGTCGTTCGGGCTGCACCATCACAACCAATACAACAGCTTTTGCTTAACCGACGATCTTGTCGAGCCGCTTCGCCCACTCGTTGATCTCGCGGTGTATCATCTTGGACAGAACGGATTGAACGAAGGATTGACCAAGGAACACAGACAATCCCTCTTGGAAGTCTTGGCGCAGACCTGCTCCATCGGTAATCTTCGGCTGCCGCTCATGGAGGCGCTTCATCACTACGCCGCAAGTTTACGGAAGGTGATGTGCGGGGAGACTCAGCGTCTTGCGATACCGGAACTATGAGCTTCGGAGGCTATCGCAGTGTGTGGGTGCTAACCATGTTCGATTTGCCAACCGATACAAAAGCGGCGAGAAAAGCGTACGCCAGCTTTCGCGATGCACTGCTCGACGATGGCTTCACCATGTTGCAATTTTCCGTGTATGCGCGCCATTGTTCCAGCATTGAAAATGCAGAGGTTCATGAAGAGAGAGTGAAGTGCTGTCTTCCACCAGATGGTGAAGTGCGGTTACTGACCATCACGGATAAGCAGTATGAGCGGATGAAGGTGTTTAATGGAAAGTTGCGTGGGCCGACAGAAAAAGCGCCGGATCAGATCAGTTTTTTCTGACCAGACCCGGCGCTTTCTTCTGACAAATCAGTGGGCTATGCAAGGATCATTGTAGCTGACCGATGCCTGCATGCAACCCACAACGGATTTGCGCTTGGTTGGCGGTGAAGGATTATTGTAGCTGACCGATGCCTGCATGCAACCCACAACTCGCGCCGAACGTGGGCCGCACCG